>Ga0247723_1000002_pt1 | contig 194431 bp, 318 predicted proteins | sample MSEWelMarce5H_FC_FD_189079 | JGI IMG/M metagenome (GOLD analysis project Ga0247723, IMG submission 189079) | Subsurface sediment microbial communities from gas well in West Virginia, United States - MSEEL Well Study Marcellus 5H_FC | ecosystem: Environmental > Terrestrial > Deep subsurface >...
GTTCGGTCTTGGCATGGATAACAAGTGCAATTTCCTCTCTGCTCTTAGCAATCCATCGCAACGTGAGAAATTCATCAAGCGGGGAGATTTGGTTCTTAGCAACTGATCCCTACGCTCCCCCCCCCCTCCCTAATTAAAAAACTAGAATAAAATAATCGCATGAACGAATCACGAATGTATTTCTTCGTTATGTATAACCTTTCAGGGATTCAAAAAGGAATCCAAGCAGGTCACGCAGCAATCGAATATCAACTGGAACACGGTAATAAAAAAGTTTATAAGGACTTTGCAAAATATCACAAGACATTCATCATCTTGGATGGTGGTGGGTCAGAAGATATGAAATCGCGCCTGATTGAATTGGAATATTTCAAAGTTGATCATGCACCATTTTATGAGCCTGATCTGAACAATTCTTTGAGCGCAATCGCTTTTATTGTTCCTGAAAATATCTATGGTATGGATATTAAAGCAATCGATGATCCTATCTTTGTTACCAGAAATGAAGAATTCGCACGGTATCTCAAATCTTTCAAATTAGCAAGTAATTAAAAAATAAAATGAACGTAAAAACAGAACTAAAAAAAATCGGTGGAGAAAAATTTTTAAATGAAAAAGATTTAAAGGATTTTGGGAAAGCAGAGAAAAAAATATATGAATTGATGTGCGATCTTGAATGGCATTCTGCCACTGAAATAATCAATGTTAGTGGGCAAAGAGAAGGATTGAGAAGACTTCGAAATCTTAGAGATAAAGGATTGATCATAGAAACTAAAAGACAATCTGAAAGCAGAGACTTCTCATACAAAATGTCCTCCAAACTTTAAAATGAACTGTAATTAAAAAACTAGAATACACTAAACACATGTCCAATACAACCAAAACACAATCGCTGACTGCTGAAGAATCTATTGATCGCATTCTCAATGCTACGGGTCAATTTGTAAAAGTAGTCTGGAAATCGAATCCGACTCCTGCTGCTGCTCACAAGAAAGCAGGTATCGTTCTGGAGAAACATACAAGTGCGGTATGCCGTGCTGGTATCAACTTCGCCAATCTCTCATCGGTGCAACAAGGCATCGCAGAAGGTACCCGTGGTGAAGTGCAGGAACTTCCATGGGGTCAATGGAAAACATTCCCATATATCATTGAGCATAAAGATGCTGAATATGTGCGTCTTTATCCAACTGATTCTCGCTGTGAGACTATCTATTTTGTCAACTATGTGAAAGTTGATAAGGAAACTTATGCGAGCTATCTGACTCCATCGGAAGCGGCAAAAATGTCCTCTGGTGAAAAACCTGAGTGCTTCACGATCAAGCGTGAAAACATTCTCTCCACTGAAGATTTCGGTGGCTAATCTGTAGGTCTTGGCTTATTCCCTCTCTCCCATAGCCAAGGGGACTCATATCAGAGAGGGAATTACTTTTAAAAAACTAGAATAGACTCTTCACATGCACGTTGCCGAAGCTATCCAACACCTCAAAAAAGTTCTTCCTTACATTCACACCATCGAGCCGATTGGTAAGAATCTATTCACTGTCAAGTATGCAGCGTGGGTGATTGATGAAGAGAATATGACTGCTCGCAAATTGATCAAATGGGCGAAAGCACACAGTTCTGAAAACAATCAGAATACCAAAATCAGGAGCATCATCAAAAAGACAGACAAAAAGATGAATCGTAGGGAAACCAAAAAAGCTATCAAATCCGAAGACTTTGATAAGATTCCTCAACATGGCAAGGTTGCCATGGAAGACTCTGGATTGGCACAAGATTTATGAAAACAAGATTATGGACAATGTAAAACACTACGACGAAATGAGCGATTGGCAACGTGCAAGCGCAATCCATTCTGCTCGTTACATTCTGGAAGATGTGAGCATGGAGAAATTGGCAGAAATTACTGGTCTTCCCATGGGTGTGATTTCAGCAGCATTCAAAATCATTTTCGTATCGAAAGATGCGGTGGATGAACCGAAGAGAACGACAAGACCAATTAGAATTAAAAACTAGAATACACTTGAGACATGACAGTGAAGAGGAAAGACCTTGGAGAATTTATCAGAAAGACAACCATTTAAAAATGCAACAATATGATCAAATTTAAAATTATATACAGTATTAATAACGTTACTTACGATGAGTATGGTAGGTCAACAGGTAACACATTGGAACATGAATTGAATAAATTTTTATGTGATAAAAAAATACAGTTCCTTTCTATCAATCAGGTTGCGAGTGGAAGAAGTGATCACCACGTAACAACAACAATCGCGTATAATATAAACGATATTTAACTTCTTTAAATACGACCATTTAAAAACTAAAATATACTAACGACATGAATGATCGGGACTACATTCTTAATGGTAATTATCAAAAGCTTGATGCGCTTTATGAACGCTTGAAAAAAGCGGAAGATAAGCTTGAAGATGCTGAAAAAAATGTGATACACAAATATATCCATGTGACACCTGACTTGTGGTATGAAATTATTTCTTCGATTAGCGACAAGGATTTATTGACAAAGGTTGCGAAAGTGAAAACGAACCATATTAGATGATCATCGAAGAGAAGAAAAATCATCTTTAACCGATTAAAAAACTAGAATACAATTGAGACATGACAGACGAACAAAAAGAAAATTTGAATACCAAGATCGCAGCAATTCGTGATGAGAATTACAGCAATTATGGACATTCCACTGTCTTCGATTATCATAGTGATACGATTGATAGTCGCGATATCCAAGAAAGGATCGACGAACTTCAATCCGAATTTGATTCTCATGTGGATGAATACGAAGAATCTGATGGTGAAGAAGATGCAGGAGAAGACCTCCTGAATTGGCTAGAAGAGAATGGTGACGAATTCGTGACACTTCTGGAAATCAAAGAAGAGGTGGAGCAATATACCAGTGAATGGGATAGCGGAGCTTTTATGATTGCTGATAATCACTTCGAATATTATGCGCAAGAATTTGCAGAAGATACAGGTGCAATTGATAGAAACGCAAAATGGCCTCTAACACATATTGATTGGGATGAAGCAGCAGAAGAATTGAAATGTGATTATTCGGAAGTTACTATTGCTGGTAAATCATATTGGATTCAATAAAAAACTAGAATACACTTGAGACATGACAAACAACCTTACTACCATCGCCAAAGCATTCCGTCACAACACTGGCAAGTCTTTTCTTGACTCTGGTGATCACTATGGTCGTCACTATGAAAAACCTCCCATTACTGATGAGACTCCATTGGTATCCATTGATACATGGAGAACGGAAATCAATGCCACAATCGACACTGCTCGCTTTCTGGCTGAAACCTGTGAAGTCGATACTGAACTTCAAAATCAATTTGATAAGTGGGTTGAACTGGAAGAGAATTCTGAATTGAATTGGTTCGAAGCGGGAGAGACATTTGCTACAGAAGTGTTAGGTCTAACACAATTGGCGAGAGACAATACTTACAATGGTGAGAATGATTTATCTCAAACGTATGTTTGGGAAGTCTATGCCGATGAGGATGACGGTGATTGGATTTACAATGACGATGCTCTGATGGTCGTTTATGCTCACACTGGTTGCGATGTGCGCGGTGGTTATGCTTATCCTTTGTTCCTACGATGCCAAGGAGACTACGCTATTCCCATGGATTTGGTAGCTGAATTTTTCATCACCGATGCTCGTTTGAATGGTGAAGACTTGGAAGACGAAGCATGTCGATCATTGGATGAACAATGGCAATGTGGCTATACTTCCAATCCTGCTTACCATATGTCCAAGGACATTGAGCGCATCTTCTCATTCACCAAGACAGTGAACACAGTGGTCGTGAAGCTGACAAGCGGTGAGATTGTCAGAATCATGGCAGGAGCAAGAACATATTAAAAAACTAGAATACAATTACATTATGGACATTCTACAAATCATTAAAAACCTTAGAGACAATCTCTGGGCTAAGTATGGCAATCCTCTTGCTAACTATAAAAAGACTCAAGACGATGTTCATATGACTTACTATGTTGGTAAGTTGATGGAAGAGCAAGGACACGAATATGTGATGCCAGCTGCTATCAAAGGCGAGAACGAAGATCGTGTTTATTACTCTGAGCGCGCTCTACACGATGCGTTCCTTGCTGGTCGGCTCTTAGCTAGAGCAGACAGGAAAACACTGAAAGCTGAATTGATCATAGAACTGAAAGCGCAATTGCGTGATGCGGTTGATGATATCGAACTCTGATACAATTACAATATGCAAATAGGAACAATTGGTAATTATTATGGCTCTTTATATGTGACCACTGATGGTGGAAAATTTTTCTGGAGTATTGAAAATTATAGTGGAAATAATTGGGAAGAAATTCCTGAAAGTCTTTATAATGAGCTTGTGAAATTTCAAGAATCACTTAAAAAACTAGATTAAAATTTGGACATGATGAAGATCGTCAAACTCGACATGGAGCATGTCAATAAAGGAACTCCCACACATGAACTTCCTGTTATCTTCAAAGGTAATAAGAAGCAATGTGAAGGTTTACTCAAACGCTATCAATTTGTAGAAGAAAGCAATCTCTATGGAGGTTACTGGAACGACGAAGAACAAAACAGTTATTTTATTATACCAGCATGAAAAGACTCACTAAAGAAGAAATAGAACGATTCGCAACTGATTCCACAAACAAGGATGCTGTATGGAATTTCCTTGGCACTGCTCATCACTGTGGCAATTATGTCAATGCGGTTGCCAATCTGTTAGACGATGCGGCATTGTATGGTTGGAACAATTTGACTGTGATGGCAATCTATGAGGGATTGAAATACGCAAATTTAAAAAACTAGACTACACTTGGGACATGACAACGACACGAAAAGTAATCGAATCAATCGATCTTGAAAAACACGGGCAAGAAGTCCATGGAAATGAGGATCTTTGTAATGTATTTGGTATCTACGAATACTTATATTTTGATGAACGGATCAAAATGGTGTTTGTTCGCCCTCATCTTTGCACAGACTCTTGGGTTGGTGTTAGAGCATACTTTCTTGATGGAGAATTCGTAGCAATCTCCTCACAAGTTGGTCGAAAATGGGATGAAGAATTTAAATTCGTCTCCAACGAAGCAGCAATGAAAGTTAAAGATTATGTATTGTCTTTCGTAGAACCTCGATACGATATTAGCATTGCTGATGATCTGGATGCCGAAATTGATGATTTTTATACCGTTGAGTATGCTGAACAAATTCTACACAAGCATGGTATATATCAAGGAGAACGTGTTGCAATCAAACGCAAGCATAGAAATTGGAATGATTTTTACACTGCAACGATTATGGTGAATGTAAAAGAATGCGATGTGGATTGTCGCGAAATTCAATTGGCTTACGTCGATCTTTCTTGAAAAACTAGAATACAATTGAGATATGACAGCGCAAAGAAATCCAATCAATGGTAGTATCACGATCACCACGATTAAATTCAAACGACTGATCACAAGGACTTTCTACGATTATACGATGGACGAAGCATTGGAAGAATTCAAAAGCTATCTTAAATCTCTGAAAAAATGAAAAACAAATTTACAACCCAAGAAGTGTGGCGATACGTGGAAGGATTCATGTCTAGCCAATCGAATAGTCAAGAGCTATCCATGAATGAAATCCTTTCCATGCTGAAAAATGCGTTGGCATGTATCGAAGATGGTGATGATGGTCTTGTTGCTTATCTTGATCGCATGGAATACTACAGGAATATTCAGTTGGAACAGATGGTAAGAGTATCTTCTTCGATAAAAACTAAAGCATAATCGGGACATGGAAAATTATTCAAAGATTGAAAAACCAATCGAAGCTACTTTATACAAGAAAAACAAACCACCAGTATCTTGTTGTGTCGTGGGAATCAAATTAACTAGTTTGGGTATTATGTTGGAAGTAATGTCGTCTTATGGATTAGAAATGGTTAATCCTGATGATGTCATTCAGAATTTTAAAAACTAAAGCATAATTAGGATATGATGACATACTCACTGAATCTTGAAAATTGGGGACATTATCCTCAAGCTGAAAATATGTTAGGTCGTTACATCGAAGAGCAATCCAATGGTCTTTACAACGAAGAACATCGTAAAGTATTTCATAACAAAAAAATTAGCAAGCTGAAACAAGAGAAGATACGCGCATTTTCTGATGCATTGCATCGCACTCAATTTGGCGCACCTTAAAAACTAGAGCATAATCAACACATGACAATTAAAAGCGTTCTCATTTGGCCAGAAGAAATTTGTTTGGGGTGGCATTCATCCGCAGAAAACAAATCAGAAGATACCCACTATTCTCAATCAGCAGCAGAAGCAATCTGTATGATGCTAATCCGCAAAGGATTTGGTTGTGATGGTAAGGTGTTCCCTCTAAACGCCAGAGTCGAAATCGATGGCGAGGTCGCATGGCAGTGGAAAGATTAAAAACTAGAATATACTTAGGACATGACAGGACGGGACATGACAGGAGAACAAAATGAATTCATTAAAAATCATTTCTTCAGAAATTATGATGATCATGGTTGGGATAATATCGCACAGAAGCTTCTCAAAGATGGGAAATGTATTGTTGCGGGAAATAGCAAATTGTGGCATGGTGGTGTGGGTAACTTTATCAAATGCACCCCTGCTGAAGATGCTATTGGTTGTTCTTTACTAACATTCGATAAAGAATCTTTTTTACAATCGGTATGGGTCAAAGAGCAAGTTGAATACTATTTGAAAGAATTGACACATCAAATTGATTCTTTACGAGATGAGCGATATGCAATCGAGAATCTACTATTAAAAAACTAGAATATACTTGGGACATGACAAGAGACGAATTACTACCAATCATTGAAAAGATGGAACAATACGGTGGAAGCTTTGCGAAATCGCTGGCAGTTGCCATGCGTTATGCTGATTCAAACAATCTTCAGCGCATTGTGAATGCCTTCCCCGAAATGATTGAAAGCTACTCAGAATTTTTAAAAAACTAAATTAGAATAATAACATGAACATCGACAACATCGAAAAAGCATTATTTATCAAACAAAGAATTGACAATAACAACATCGCAATTAAAAAAATTGATTCTCTCCTCGCGAAATATCCTAATGGAAACTCCGATGGTAAGTCATTCAATGGAGATGGTAAAATTTACGGTCTTCATTTGGGAGAGTATAAAGATGGTAGTGGAATTTCGATTGAACTTACTGGTTCCTTGATTCAAACCCAATTATTGGAAAATGCGATGCGATTATTGGAAGCTCAAATCGAAAATGATATCAAAGTTATCGAATCTCTATAAAAACTAGAATACACTAAAAGCACATGAAATACATCTATCGAATCTGGAACTTCTTTTCCCCACCTGCTACTCCCACCTATGGTTGGAAAATCCTTGAACAACGGTCTTGGCTAGATAAACAAGTCCAAGAACAATTATTGAAACAAAGAGAATATTGATATGACAAATCAGGCAAAAATAAAACAATTGGTGAAGAATGTGGAAGAACGTTCTCGTGAATACAATGGTGGAGACATCTGTTATCCTTTCATTGTTGGTTGGTTGGAGAGTGCAATGACAAATATTCTGGAGTATAACAGATCACTTGATTCAGAACTGGAAAAATCAAAATTTAAAAACTAAAATATAATTACATTATGACAATTGCCAAACAATTAAAGATCAAAGAATTTCCATTTGAAATCAAAGATTCCAATGGTAAAGAGATTTACTGGGAGGACTCCAATGGATATTGGTCAAAGCGTGAATTCGATTCCAAGGGTAATCGGATTTACTTCGAGAACTCCTATGGATTCTGGGAAAAGCGTGAATACGATTCCAAGGGTAATAAGATTTACTTTGAGGACTCCGATGGATATTGGGTAAAACGTGAATTCGATTCCGAGGGTAAAGAGATTTACTACGAGGACTCCAAGGGAAAAATCATTGACAATCGTACCAAAACGGAAATCCAAAAAGCCATCGAACTCTTGACAAAAGAAGGATTGCTGGTAGATGGAAAGATTCTTAAAAACTAAATTACAATTACATTATGACAATTGCTAAACAATTAAAAATCAAAGAATTTCCATTTGAAATCAAAGATTCCGATGGTAATCAGATTTACTGGGAGAACTCCAGTGAATTCTGGGCAAAGCGTGAATTCGATTCCAAGGGTAAAGAGATTTACTGGGAGACATCCGATGGAGCTTGGATAAAGCGTGAATTCGATTCCGAGGGTAATCGGATTTACTACGAGAACTTCAAGGGATATTGGGAAAAACGGAAATACGATTCCAATGGTAAAGAGATTTACTGGGAGACTTCCAATGGAGTAATCATTGATAATCGTCCTAAAACAGATGTGCAGAAAGCCATCGAACTCCTCACAAAAGAAGGATTGATCGTGGATGGAAAGATTCTTAAAAACTAGCGTAATATAACGACATGGTAACTGATAAACAGTTGATTCAATGGGCAAGACACAGATGTGCAAGCAAAAATAGCTCTCCTGAACACGAACTATTTGCTGAAATTACATCACGATACGAAGCGTCTCTATACATTTTGGATAATGTTTCTCGACATTGTTTGATGTTTAGCAATGATCGCAAGATTTTCATGGAAAATCTTATAATTTGGGCTAAAAAATATAATAATATACCACATGCCCAAGATTAAAATATATCTCGATACAAACCGAGCTAAGGGATTCCCAATCTCTGAAAAGAATCGTAAGCGGTCTTTTTTGTATAGACTTTTACGAAAGATTTGGTAAGTATCATAATAACGAGGGTGTACCAGAACGCACTTCTAATGCGTGGACGTTTAAATATACTGTAATTGGATATGTCCTATGTAGGTTCGAATCCTATCATCCTCGCCATTTATTTCCTGATAAAATATCCTCTAGGTGGGTAATCTACAATACCATATGATCTACACCACTTTCTAATGGCATTATCAGACACTTCATATTTTTTTCCTATTTTCGTGAATGGTAATTCCCATAGTAAATTCTCCAATTCTTCTTTACTAGGTTTTATTCGATGTGAATGTTGTTTGATTGCAGCACATTGATTACACCTACAAGCTGTTTTGGATATATCAATACCACAATCAATACAACATTTAACCTTCTTTGTTATTGGGATATAATTAAAATAATCAAATTCAACTTTAACATTCGCATTTGATAACTTATCTATAAAATCACCCCACTTATCTAAATTGAAACATGCTGAATAATGAATCTCATATACATCCCATCCATTAGCTTCTAACAAATCATGTCTTTCCTGATAGTAAGCTTTCAATGTTCCATCTCTTTCATAATGCTGATTACCATTGATTTCTAATGCTATCATCTTATCAGGTAATGCTATATCAATAGAAAACGATCTACTATCAATTTCTGGTTGATACTCTTCTATATATGATATATTCAATTGTGTTAGAAATTCTTTTACTTTCTCACAAGGTTTTGATTTGAACTTGTCTTTATTTCTCCATGGATGTTTATCAGGATTATCTTTTAACCATTGCTTTCTCTTCTCTGATAGATTCCTTTTTGTTTCATCTGTATGTTTTTTTCTTATGTTGATATTTTCATTGACGATGAACAATTTTTGTTCTCTCGCATTTTTAAGTGCTGCATATGGTAATTTATATTCTTTCCTTAATTTCGACATTGTAACGCCTCTATCGTGTAACTCTTGAATATGATTCCAGTCGTATCTATCTTCCAATTTACCCCATCGCAACTCATTCATGATTTTTGCTCTATCTTTATCAATCGAACTCATATTATTATTTATCTCCAATGTTAATATTTTCACTCTATCCAGTAAATAAAGATATTGACATTCATAAAAACTAGAATACACTTTACATACAATGCGCTTGAAGCATATCGGTCATGCAGCCGTCTCATAAACGGCAGAAAGCAGGTTCAACTCCTGTCGGGCGTACTAATTTATTAAAAAACTAGATTACAATCAGGACATGACAATTGCACAGCAACTTAAAATCAAAGAATTTCCATTTAAAATCAAAGATTCCGAGGGTAATCTGATTTACTCTGAGAACTTCAGTGGATATTGGGTAAAGAGTGAATACGACTCCGATGGTAATAAGATTTACTTTGAGAATTCCGATGGATTCTGGGTAAAACGTGAATACAATTCCGAGGGTAATCGGATTTACTATGAATCTTCCTATGGAACAATCGTTGATAATCGCCCTAAAACGGAAATCCAAAAAGCCATTGAACTTCTCACGAAAGAGGGATTGATCGTAGATGGTAAGATTCTTAAAAACTAAAATATACTTGAGACATGACAACACAAGAAATTAACGATCTGGAAAGCACATTTGATAATGTGGCAATTGAAATTTTCGATGCTCTACGTGATCATCCTGACTATCTTTCGATTAAAGTTAAATTCGATTCAATGCAAACAATGATGCAGAAAGCTATCGGAGAAAAATTTCCTGATAGTTGGATGGCACAATAAAAAACTAAAATACTATGGGATTATTCAGTTGGAAAACACAAGACACAGATCGCTCAATCCCCTGCGAGGGAGCAAGCAGACCTACTTTCAAAGTGGTGATGCACGACAACAACGGTAAAAAATGGATTGAAGATTGTTATGAGGGTTACGGTGTTTTTGGAGGAAAGGATTACTACGAACTTCTAGCAGAAATGAATGGAGAAGAACGGAGTGATTTAGAATCAAGAGAGGACGGTATCAACATCGCATTTGGGAAAAAACCATTCATTGCGCCCAACCTAACAGAAACTGAGGATTGGGAATGGATCGACGAGAAACCTAAAAATTGTGAATACCAAGGGTATTTCTACGACGACGAAGATTTTTAATTAAAAACTAATATATCATAATAACATGCAATCTATCATCAAGCTTATTATAGCACCTTCAATTTATGGCGTATTGTCAATCATTCATGCGATTGTTGGCACTCCATACAATTTCCAAAATGTTGCGCTAACAATCATTCTATCAATCGTGGTGTTTTTGGCTATTGATAAAATCTTTGGGAATTAAAAAACTAGAATACAATTGAGACATGCGATTCAATAACACCGCAGAATTCCCTCAGTGGGTCAAGGATTACAAATTCTCACAGGATACCTATCCAACAGGGTATCAAGAGATTGCCAACGAATTGAAGGTCAAGGGTAACGAAATGGCTAAAAAATGGCGTGGTGTTGGCTTGAAAGAAATGCCTTTCACACGATGTGAAATTGACAACAAGTTGGGATGTGATTACGATACGTATGAGACTTATCAAGTCTTTTGTGCATCCAAAGGTTCTCGCCCATCAGAGTGGGATTATTTACATGATTCTGATGATCAGTATGACTTTTGCCGAACTGGTCATTTTGAAGAGGCACAAATAGGAGAATGGTATCTGGTAGTGGGATTTGATTTTGATTAAAAACTAGACTAATATAAACGCATATGGAATACGAATTTGTAGAAGAAGCTTTCGCAGCAAAAAAACGGATTGAAAAGAATTCAATATTACATTCTCTATTACTGGAGAGAGTCAACGAAAGTGAGAAATTCTCACCTATAGAAAGAAAATATCAATTTGGACAAGACTTTGGTTCTCTAACAATTAGCGATGGTCACGATTTTCATCTTGATTTGGGTCAAACAGGGTGTAATAAAACAATCATCGACGCAATTCTGGATATTCTGGAGAAGAAAGTGGTAGAAGACAAGGAATTCATCGAAAATATTTAAAAAACTAGAATACAATTGAGCCATGACATTACAAGAACATATCGCTTACCAAGAAGACAAGATTGATCGCCTTTATGAGCAGTATTATCAGACTCAGGGTTATATTCACAAAGAAACAAGTATCAATTCTCATTTGAAAGCGGGAACTTTATTGGAATTGGTGAAACAACTCTATTCTTTAGAGATTGAGTTACGCTCTGCCATTGACACTCGCATGACACTTATCAATATTAAAAGCAAATAAAAACTAGAATACAATTACACCATCATGAAAGTTACTACAGAAAACGTTATCAATGCCATCGTTCACGAACAAATCAGCCATCGTGGAGGTGGAGTAGAGATTGATCTGAGCCAATTCGGATTCCCCGATGGTTCTCTCATGTCTGCTTATCAAAATTACCTTGGTGGTGGTATGCTGGGAGCAATCCAAAGCGATCACAACATGTTCCGCATGGAATTCACCAAAGCACAAGAGAAAAAGATTGAGAACTTGTCAGAGATTCTCAAGCGTTATCTCCATGATCAAACGAATCATGAGGATGATGAATGGGAAAGCGCAACATATTTCCAAAATCAAATGCGACCAGCATCAGCTTATTAAAAACTAGATTACAATTACACCATCATGAAATACTTACCGACTATCGACCTCTGGAATCCCGCTGTGAATTATGCTGTTCGCACAGGACAATTGAAATTGCAGACAGGACAATGGGTAAAATGTGGCAATGAGAAGAAATCCCGCTTCGTTTGTGTAAAGCCTAAGAGCGGCACAATCTGGGCAAGCCATTGGCAGGGAGATAGCAAAAGCACCAATGAGCGTTTCAAAACGTTGTTGGAAGCGTCCAAAGGAATTAAAAAACTAGCTTAATATTGAGGCATGACAAAAGAATTAACTGAAAAATACCTTGAAACAGCAATCAGAAGAAAATCTTATCTTCTTGATCGTATCTCAAAAGTGAGAGATATTCTTGAAGAATTGGAAAACGATCTGGAAGATGTGGAGAATGAAATCCAAGACTTGCAAAGCGTTTTAAAAACTAAATTAAAATAATCACATGGCAAACAAATACATCGTCGATTTAGAATTGACAAATTGTGGAGTAGAGAAAGTCGCTACTAGACTGGTATCTGCTAAGGATGAAACGGAAGCATGTATGGAAGCATTGCTGAATGAAATCCACAATGCCATTGGTAATGGAGCAGAATGGGATGAAGATGATGAAGGTGAACCAACATACGAAAAAATCCTTGATTTTAATGGTGAATGGGTTTATACTGTATATAAAGTGACTCACATCGAATCAGAAGAAGAATACAAGATTCTGGAAAAGTATCTGTAATTAAAAACTAAATTACAATAATCACATGACAATCGCCAAACAATTAAAAATTAAAGAATTTCCATTTGAAATCAAAGATTCCAATGGTAATCGGATTTACTACGAGAACTCCGATGGATATTGGGTAAAGCGTGAATACGATTCCAAGGGTAATAAGATTTACTACGAGGATTCCAAGGGATATTGGGCAAAACGGAAATACGATTCCAAGGGTAAAGAGATTTACTTTGAGAACTCCTATGGAACAATCATTGACAATCGCCCCAAAACAGAAATCCAAAAAGCCATCGAACTTCTAACGAAAGAGGGATTGATTGTGGATGGTAAGATTCTTAAAAACTAAATTATAATTTACACATGGACACGCAAGATATTATTACACGACTGAGAGACATCTCATTGGATGCTGATTGTGCTACAGGTTCATTCAAAAATGATTCTCTGGTAGAAGCATTGGAAGACATTGTTCTCTCTATCGAACTACTGATCAATGATATTAAAAACTAAATTAAAATAACGACACACTATTATGGGACTAGACATGTATATTAAACGCACGAATCGCACCGATCACACAATCGAAGAATTGGAGGCGATTGACGACAACTGGGACATCAATCCAGAAAGCGAGGAAGTTGCACCTTTCCTACCTCTTCGTGAATATGAATTCTCCAAGGGTGCTTTTAGTATCTTTCATGAGGAAGCATATTGGCGCAAATTCAATGCTCTCCACAACTGGTTTGTCGAGCGTGTGCAAGATGGTATTGATAAGTGTCAGACATCAGAACTTCATAAAGAAACCTTTGTCGAGTTGTTGAACGATATTCAATCCGTCTTGGGTGGTGAAGTTGTCGAGGATTTAGAGCCTGTCTCTGGCTTCTTCTTCGGTTCTACTGAGAAAGACGAATGGTATTTTGAGAGTATGCGTAAAGCAAAAGAGAAAATCGAAAGTCTCATCAAGAATACTGACTTCAAGAAGTATCGCTTATTCTACCATGCAAGTTGGTGATGCTCGATAAAAACTAGATTACAATTGAGCTTATGAAAAAGCAATATATCATAATCCAATTGGAAACCAAAGAGAGTCAAGTTCCTGATGGTTATCACATGACTACGAGAACAGAGTATTTTGGTGTTACTAATGGTTATCCTATCACTTTCGATACACTGGAAGAGGCGGAAAAAGAATTGGCAGCGTGGATTGGTAAATGGTCTAAATACACGATCATTCCCCTTTACACTCAAGATTAAAAACTAGAATAGAATCAGGACATGCAAAAGATTAGCACAACACAATTCGGAGAAGTCAAAGTCACCATGTTTCTCTCCAACACCAAAAAACCTACATGGTCAAACGGTGATCATGATCATTATCGAGTGAAGATTGGACATGAAGGAAAATCCCACACTTTCGATTTTTGGGGTAGTATTGCCAATAAAGAAAATAATCAATTGGAGAATGTAAAAAATGCTCTGAATTGCTTTGCCAGTGATTGCGATCTGGGAGAGGGAGAATTCAAAGACTTCATCTGGAAAACAGGTGGATTCGAAGATTCGAAGAATTTGAAAATCTTCAAAGCTTGTCAGAAATCCCATAAAGCAATGAAACGCTTGAACATTCCCAACAATGTTTCCCTTGGATGGTTGGACGGAGAATAAAAACTAGATTAGAATTTGTATCACCGCAGGACACCAACAACGAAACATAAGACATGAACATCACCATTACATCGAATGCAATCAATGACGGCAAACAGCACGTTCTTAAAGTGCCTTTTCTTGGGACATTTACCGTCGATCAAAAAGACCGTAATCGCGCCATCGCTTACGTATTGAGTAATAATAAGAGTGATTCGCTTTACTTTTTACGTAAATTGAGTATTGAATGCTAATAGAAAATAACCCAATTAAAAACTAAAATACAATAATCACATGACAATAGCACAGCAACTTAAAATTAAAGAATTTCCATTTGAAATCAAAGATTCCATGGGTAATACGATTTACTTGGAGGACTCCAAGGGATATTGGTTTAAGTGTGAATACGATTCTAATGGTAAAGAGATTTACTATGAGCAATCTGATGGATATTGGGCAAAACGTGAATACGATTCCAAGGGTAATCGGATTTACTGGGAGAACTTTAGTGGAGCTTGGATTAAACATGAATACGATTCCGATGGTAACAATACTTACTACGAGAACTCCAATGGATATTGGGCAAAGCGTGAATACGATTCTGATGGTAATCAGATTTACTGTGAGAACTCCGATGGAACAATCATTGACAATCGCCCCAAAACGGAAATCCAAAAAGCTATCGAACTTCTCACGAAAGAAGGATTGATCGTAGATGGAAAGATTCTTAAAAACTAAATTACAATAATCACATGACAATAGCACAGCAACTTAAAATCAAAGAATTTCCTTTTGAAATCAACGATTCCGAGGGTAATGAGATTTACTACGAGGACTCCGATGGATATTGGGTAAAACGTGAATACAATTCAAAGGGTAATCTGATTTACTTGGAGGACTCCACTGGATATTGGGTAAAACGTGAATACGATTCCAATGGTAATGTGATTTACTACGAGAACTCCTATGGAACGATCCACGATAATCACCCCAAGACCGATGTACAGAAAGCTATCGAACTCTTGACAAAAGAGGGATTGATCGTAGATGGTAAGATTCTTAAAAACTAAAATATAATTACATTATGACAATAGCACAACAACTGAAAATCAAACAGTTTCCTTTTGAAATCAAAGATTCCGAGGGTAATCGGATTTACTACGAGAACTCCTATGGATATTGGGCAAAACGTGAATACAATTCAAAGGGTAATCTGATTTACTTGGAGGACTCCAAGGGATATTGGGTAAAACGTGAATACGATTCCAATGGTAATGTGATTTACTACGAGAACTCCGATGGAACGATCCACGATAAACGTCCCAAAACAGATGTGCAAAAAGCCATTGAACTTCTCACGAAAGAAGGATTGCTGGTGGACGGTAAGATTCTTAAAAACTAGAATACAATTAGGACATGGAAATTACATCCGATACAGATATTCTAACGGTCAAGAAAATCCTCAAATCAATGGGTTATAAAATGAAGACCAAAAGATTCTCATGGGGTAGAAATGTCATCTATCATCATATAGAATCGGGACAAGATAGAACTGGTAATGTATATACAAAAGAGACTATAGAAAAGTGGTTGCCATTGAATAGGTGGTTGACTGCGAACCAAGAAAATCTCCTTGTAATTGCTAGGAAAAATTGTCTTTATGGTATGTTAGAAGGTGCGACAAAATGACACAGGTGGAATCGAAATTAAAAACTAGAATACAATTAGGACATGGATACATTAGACTTTATTATGGCAGTAGAAGAAGGAAGCATGGACATGGACACTTTCGTGGAGAATGTTCAGGACTTCGTGAACAGTGGAATCTGGAAATCTCTACAGGGATCATGGCAACGCATGGTTTATCAATGGGCTGAATCTGGATATTGTAATGTCGATTCTCTCTAGCAGAAAATGCTTTAGCGGTGGTGAATCAACATGATTAAAAACATTGATAAATCAAGGAAAAATGGCGTGACAAAATGACGCACTTACTGCGACAAAATGACACAGGGATAGACGGATATAGAAATAAAATAAAAAATAAATTAAACTTTTGGTAACATGGTAAAATCCTCTCCCTTGGTGGTTCTTGGGAGAGGTAAACCAATCCACGAAATAAAACACATTTAAAAACTAGCTTAAACTTTTGACATCATGAAAAACATACTCACTATTTTAACATCTGCTGCTATCACATTGTCTCCCACTTTTAGCCTTTGCGCGTTCTTCATCTATGGTGGAAGAAATGCAGTGTTCGATGCAATCTGCTTTCTGGTATTTGGAGCTACTTGCTACACTCTCGCATTACTCCGACACAAGTGAAACGCATTTAAAAACTAGCTTAAACTGATACCATGCTCAACATCACCATTGATCCGAAAGAAATCCGCGCTGAATATCGTAAAGACCAAGGTGGTCGCGGATGGTTGTATATCTCAGTTCCTAACGGATGGGATGACGTATCGAAATTGTGCAAGAAAGTTCTCACGTATGATGGGCGAAAATTCCTTTACAGTGGATGGAATTCCGATAGAAACGATTGTTTCTTCAAGGAAGAACTGGTAGGAAGTTCCACGGTGGTAGCACGAATCAATTAAAAACTAGAGTAAACTGATAACATGAAGACCTACATTATCACAGTAAAATCAATCGGATATGACACGATTGTCCTGCGAGTCAATGCATCAAATCTAACATTTGCCAAATCCTATAAAACAGAAGCAATTCAAAAATTTGCAGAAGTGAATGACATTTGTTTTGCCGATGCTAAAATGTTAGGTTCCATCTCCATCCTTAAAAACTAGAATAAACTGATAACATGACAAGACAATACACCAATCAACTACTGGAAATGATCGACAACGGAATCCTTGATGCTGAAACGGTTCTCCGTTCGTGTCTCTCTTATATGTCCGAAGCAGAAGTGCAGGACATGGCAGAATCCGAGGGATTCATCGAAGAAGAGGAAGAGGACGAAGAAGAGGACGAAGAAGAGTAAAATCCTCCCTCAGTCTCAATAAGGACATTTTCAGAATCCTTGTATCTACAATGAAAAAAGTCATTTTGCTCTAGGACTATTTGAATCTTATTGAGACTGAAGTTAAAAACTAGCTTAAACTGATACCATGACCACATCAGAACGCAACAGAGTCAAAATTCAATTGTATATTAAGAACAAAAAGATGTTTGCGTTGACATATGGAGGAGAAAAACTCTCTCCCATAATCGAAGAAATTCTTACGAATGAACTTGAAAAGGAAAATCCAAGAGACTTGGACACCTTATTATCCAATTAAAAACTAGAATAAGATTTCAACAGAGCGTCATCTAAATGCTAGGATTCTGGAACTGGGAGATATTCGTCTAAATTAGGACACCCGACATCAGACAATGAGAATTTGCAACTCTCCGCTCTACCTTTTAAAAACTAGAATAAACTGATACCATGACCAACACCGACCTACAACAACCAAACGATCTATCAGACAAAGGCAAACAAGCACATGCTGCAATCGTGGCATTTCTTGAGAAGCACAAGCTCACATACACAGGAGGATGCAAAGCGTTCTATTCCCCCAAAGAGTGGGAGGAAAGGAAAGAGGACTACGGATGCGATAGTGTGCTTGTCGTGGTGCATGATGGCGGCGATCACGGAGATGCTTTCTCTTATGATCGTGGGAATTACAAGATTCTTGATAAGATGTATGAACTTCTGAAACCACTGGGATTTTACAGCGAACAATGCACCTGCTGGTATAGCGCAATCTACCTTGCTTAAAAACTAAAATAAAATCATAACGTCATGAAAACAATCACATTACGCGAAGCATTTGAAATTCTTGAAAACGCCGCAGCAGTCATCATTGATGACACTGTAACATACCCAACACTTGATGATTTAATTGGATCAGATGAAAACGAGTTCCTTCACATTGGCTGGGAGGTTGATGACTTAGGATACACCGCAATTTTTCAAGAAGGGGATAACCAATTCGTCAAAGTATCAGGATCGAGCCTTTTCATGGTAGATGATAGGGGGGAAGAAACACAAGTTTCTATTTTAATTCCTGCAAATCTTGCTTAAAAACTAGACTAACATTGAGCCATGAAAGTTCGACCACTTGAAAATTACCGCCTGTATGGGACTGCTATTGTCCTTGACAACACGAAAGTTTACTCTGCTTCTCGTGCGGAGAATCAGCCCAACTGGAAAGAAAAGGGATTGATTTTTGTGCATGAGTCAGATGATGATGATTGCGTAGGTATTCTTCTCTGTGCAGGGGAATACGAAGTTAAAAACTAGACTAACATTGAGCCATGACAAAAGAACTACAAGAAAAACTAGAGGCTGCTCGCGCTGCTCGTGCTGCTGCTTATGCTGCTTATGTTGCTGCTCGCACTGATGCTGATGCTGCTCTTGATGCTTGGGCTGCTGCTGATGCTGCTTATGATGCTGCTCTTGCTGCTGCTGATGCTGTTAAAAACTAGACTAACATTGGGACATGAACCACCTCGTATTTATTATCCACAAAGGATTCGTAGCATATCGCATGAATGGTCAACAAGGTTCTCACCCTATCGGTGACGACACAGCGCAAAGCGTCATTGACTATCTCAAGAAAATGATCAAATTCAAAACATTCGAAATCATCAACCATTAAAAACTAGATTAAACTTTAAACATGCAGGAATTATTTATACCATCACTCATTATGTCTTTCATAGCAATCGGTTCACGCCATATCTTGATCTATGCCATCGCAGCAATCATGTGGTATCTGACAATCATCGGGTAATTAAAAACTAGACTAAACTGATAACGTAACCAACACCAACATACAATATGAAATACATCGTCGCTCGCATTCACAATAACTCACTAGGTAGTGTTATTGAAGTTTCTTCTCAAGAAGAAGGAAAAGACATCATTCGCGGTATGGCTGAAGAACAATTCAATCGCCCTCTTACGGATGATGAAATTGACCACTTGGAAAACAATCTGGAAATTTACAACGAAGAAGATTCTGATAATATCTTTTGTTTCTCACTCGGCATCATCGGGTAATTAAAAACTAGAATAGACTGATAACGTAACCAACACCAACTACTGACCACCATGACAAACCAACAAATCATTACAAAATTCGTAAATGGAGCAACCACTGGCAAGAACTCCAATCGCTCTCTCTTTATTGAGGGTGATACCATCTACTCATATGGGTATCACTTCCCCCTCGCTCGTCGGAATAGCGATGGCACTTTCTGGGTAAATCCCGACAAGTATAGCGTCACCACCAGCAAGCAACAAGGCATGGTGCGCTACACAATCACCCGAAACGGGTCAAAATTTTCGGTGTAGTCATGGCAAGTCCCCTCTCTTTCGTGGTAGGAAGAGAGGGGCAACCTTTTTAAAAACTAGACTAGAATAACACCATGACGCTAGAAGAACTTACCAAAAAACGAGATGATTTATATGTCAAAATCGCAGATGCTAAAGGCGATGAGTTGGATGGTTATTTCGATGAAGTGTGGAAAATTGAAGATCAGATCGAAGAGATCGAAAATCCCCCAATCCCCCCCTTGTCGATTGAATCTTTCGAGAGTGCATACAATGTCGAGCGAGAGTATGAACGTTTTCGGGATGAATATGGTGATGCCGCTGCACTTTATAGCGGGTATTTACGATATCATTACGACACCTATTGCTTATTCCACAAGAAAGGCACTCGGTTCAGCTTTTAAAAACTAGACTAAACTGTTACCATGCCTGACATCACTGACCTATCCGACAACGACATCCAAGACCTGATTGACTTCATGCAAGGTGTGACAAAATGACGCACCTGAAAAAGCAATCCATTTAAAAACTAGCTTAAACTCTTACTACCATGAAAAACAATTGGAAACCAGTAATTAAATCGTTCTTCGCAATCGCTCTCAACCGTGGGTTCACTCTCCATACAGTGGACAATGGCGGGGGAGAGGATGTTCTCATGAACAGCATCAAAGAAGCTGTGGAAGAAGTCACTGCCACAGATGAGTCTCACGTGGTTCTAAAAGACCCTACTGGCAAGCGTGTGTGGTTCTATCTGGTTCTCGGCAATGAGCCATATGAAACGATCTGCAACTATTCCGTGCATGATCTAGCAGACAAGGTGCAAGAAGAGTTCTCAGACAAGTGGGAAGACAAACGATGCCCCCAGATCGCTTAAAAACTAGACTAAAATCTTACTACCATGACAGAACACACACAAGCAGTTGACAAAGCAATGGCTAAGTATCCAAAGGCAAAACGCATCGCGGTGGAGAACTTCACCTTTGGGCAACAAGGGAAGGGGATGCCTTTCGGGGTCGCCATGAATCTGGATGCGGATGCCCGTTGCTATGGGTGGAAGCCCGACACCGTGAAAGCCATCAAGATGGTCTTGAATGGTCGATAAAAACTAGACTAAACTGATTGCACCATGACAAACCAATCACGCTACTCAATCCAAGTCACCTATCCAAGTGGAGTAATTGCCTACATGTCCTTTCGTGGACGAACGGAATGGTGCTATTCACAAGCCCGTCACCATCTGAAAACTTGGGTACATGTTCACGGGATCACCCCAAAGATTGTTAAAAACTAGAATAAACTGTTACTACCATGACCACTAAAAAAGAAATCAAATTAAAAGACGGTTCAACGCTCGCCAAAGGCTTGCCAGTATCATTCATCGCTGGCAAGGATAGCCGTTGCCTAGTGCATTCTCCCGCTCATCCTGAGCCATTGCAAGTGCGCATCACAAGCGCATTCAAAGCACCTTCCATGGCTTCTCTGGAACGCTGGGGAATGGATGGCGTGTGCAAGACTCCCACGGGTAAGCGTGTCGAGCCTGATGGATATGGCAGCGATGGTAGCCCATCATGGCTGCTGGTTTTCGGACTCATCTAAAAACTAGGGGGGAGCGCATCCCACACGCTCATTTAAAAACTAGAGTAAGCTGTTACTACCATGAAATACAACGTAACTAACATTCAATGGGATACTGATGGTATCCCTAACAAATCCCTTCCGACAAGCATCACCATTGAAGTGGAAGATGAAGATGATGTGATAGATGATCTTTCCGATGAATATGGCTTCTGCATATTCTCTGCTGACATTGAAGAAGCGTAATTAAAAACTAGACTAGACTGTTACTACCATGACAACCACACTTATTACTGGCAATACATATCCCGTCAAAGACCAAATCAAAGCTCTGGGAGGGCGATGGAACTCAGTCCGCAAAGGCTGGGAAGTCCCCTCAGATAACGCTGGGGAAGCGCAAGCACTGGTCGATGGCGCACCACGCTCCAGCCGTAGCAGTGGCAACCGCTACGTGTCATACGAAGTCCGCACCAGCGGTGGCACGTTCTATCGCAATTACAACGGACGTTGCGAGGATGCACCGTGCTGCGGATGCTGCACCTTTTAAAAACTAGACTAGACTGATCGTGTTATGAAAATTCACCTCGTTAAAAAAAGACATTGCTGGTTGGAATATCCACTTTTTGCTTTACAAGGTCTTTTCACTATTTTAGATGGTTTGATTATGTTGTTCTCTATGGGTTTTTTAATTTCCTCGTTTGCTCTCACTATCTGCAAAGTAAGAACTGAATTTCATTTCAAGCGACTGAAAAAGGAAAGGAAATTCCTTTCAAAACATTGAACTGCGACTGATACACACTGCTGCACCTTTTAAAAACTAGAATAGACTGATACCATGACCACTAACACTTTATTCACTGTGGGCGGGATGGTTCTCGCCTACGCAGTCACGCGAGACGCTGCCATTGCGATCTGCACCTTCGCTCGTCGCCCCGTTCGCTGGGGCGATGAATTGATCGGGGGAGAATACGCCATTTAAAAACTAGCTTAAACTGATTACGTTATGAAAAAAGAACTACAAGAAAAACTAGAGGCTGCTGCTTATGCTGCTTGGGCTGATGCTCTTGCTACTTATGATGCTGCTGATGATGATGCTGCTGATGCTGCTCGTGCTGCTCGTGCCGCTTATGCTGCTTCTCGTGCTGCTTCTCTTGCTGCTCTTGCTGCTGCTCGTGATGCTGCTGATGCTGCTCTTGCTGCGGTCTAACAGATCGTGGGCTTTTAAAAACTAGCTTAAACTGATACTACCATGACACTTGATACCAACAAATGCAAGGGACTTCCGATGGGAGTCCGCAACCGCAAGCGCACAATCCTAACCAAGATCATCCGCTGGTTCGTTTAAAAACTAGACTAAACTGTTACTACCATGAGACTTCAAACCATCATCAATCAATTCAGTCTTCTCACGCGCATCTCCACCAGCGGCTGCACCATCGTGGAAGCACCTATCGGCACGGAGTATCGCCGCTATCTGTTTAACCTTCAGGACTACGTGGTGACAGGCTGCGCTGGAGATATGGTGTGGCTTAGTCCGCGCCAAGGTTTCGGTGGTGGTGTCCCATATGGCAATTAAAAACTAGCTTAAACTGTTACTACCATGAAAGTATATATTGCTTATGTCTGTGGCTACGCTTCCATCCGCGAGATGGGAACTGATAGCATTCTCCACACCTTCAATGGCAAGCGTTCTTTTGAACAGCATCTTGCCGAAGCGAAAAACATTGCCAGTTCCCGCCAGTGGGAACTGGTTTAAAAACTAGCTTAAACTGATTACGCAACCAATACCAATTATGAGAAAAGGATACGGACCAACACACGTCAGCTACCACCTCCCCCTTGAGAGATTCACCGAGATGGTGAAGAACGGCATCAACATCGCTCAGGGAGTTGATGACAACAACAAGGTGCTTTACACCGCACTGCCAAAGAATTTATCGGAAAATTCAATTAAAAGAATTTTCGACGATGCGGATTGCGTCTGCTACCACGGAGGTGTTCAGATGATCATCCCCCGTCATCTTGCTTAAAGACTAGGGGGGAGCGCATCCTACACGCTCATTTAAAAACTAGAGTAAACTGTTACTACCATGATTACTGTATTGACCATCGAAGACCTTAAAGCAATCGTCGCCAAAACATCCCCGCGCCTTAGTGCGCTCGGAATCGTGTACGCAATCATCAATGATGATACTGATGAAGAAGTCACAAGCCGATATCCCACAATTGAAGAAGCGTGGGATGAGTTCAAAAAAACTTGGGTTGTCGGGACGTTCACCGTTCTCACAATCTATAGATCCTGATTAAAAAACTAGACTAAACTGTTACTACCATGAATACCATGACACACACCGCCACCACCGCCGACAAGAACTTCATCGTTGCCTTCCACGACTGGCAAGGCAATCGCCATACAGTGCAAGTCAAAGCTTCCGATAAAACGTCCGCATACGATGCGGCGTGGAAATGGATTGAGGAAAATCGCGGCGACCAACTCGAAATTGAGTTTGCGGGTGTTAAAGAGATTTTCTATCTCAAGGACATCATCGCAGAAGCACTGGCTGCAAATTAAAAAACTAGAGTAAACTAGCTCTGTCAACCCCTTCCAACTATCGCGAAGGGTCAACCTGAACCATCAACTACCCCGTCTCTCCCGACTACAGGGAGGGGCGGGGCAACCAATCTGCTTTTAAAAAACTAGAGTAGACTGCTACTACCATGAATTACATCACTCCAGAATACGACTTCACAGGACGCTGCACTCCATCGGAGGAAGCACAACGCAAGGAAGCGCAAGCGTTCGCCGCCTATCGCGAAAAGGAAGAAGCTAAAAAATTCAAGGTGCGCGATGCCTTCGGGTTCTCCCGCTACGCCACCTTGGAAGAAGCGCAAGCGTTCGCCGCCACCCTCAAGAATGCAGAGATCATCATCCTATAATTAAAAAACTAGACTAAACTCTTACTACCATGACCACCATGAACACCACCTGCCTTATCAATCGTGCCGTTCTCGACGGATCATCAGGGTATCAAACTCAAGAAGTGATTGCCGAAGTCAATCATCTCGGACATCTTGTAGAGATTGTCTTCGAGTCGGGATGCTTCACTCGACTTCTGCCTGATGAAGTTTATGACCTTATTGATGACGGTGAAGTTCACTTCACTGATGCGAACCACGGTGGTTCGCGAGTCATCACACTCGGTTGGATCTAACATCTAACATCTAACGCCCACGGTCTAACAGATCGTGGGCGTTTTTTTTGCGTACTGATAGTCTAGTTTTTTAATTAAACTTTTTAAAAACTAGGGGGGTCTGTTTGGATTTGCTTTAGTTTTTAAAAACTAGGGTAGGGGGGGTGTATGCCATGGCTAAATAATTTTTTATATAATTCTTGGAAATTCGCCCATTGAAAAAAATTTTTTTTATATGAAATTTTCCAATTTTCCTATATTCGCGCCCTCCTCAAAAAATTTTTTTTGGGTATTTTTTAGCGAATCACATAATGGACATTGTTCTCATATGCTTACCAATCATGACATTGAACATTTCATCTAGAGCATATTTGAATTGATTAATATATTCCCTAGCTTCGTCTTCATCTTCCAATCGATAATTACGTGCTGTCGATTTACCCCATGCTTGTTTGTTACTGTCTTGTAGAATTTTTGGGGGATCATTGAAGTCCAATTCTCCATCATGTAGTAACCAATAGGCAAATGCTTCGTGATAGAATTCTGCGGGTCTTACGAGCTTACCCATTCTTGCGCTACGGAACTTACCGATCTTTTGGAAGAAGTCTCTTACATAATAATCAGATGAATAGCGTAAATCTCTGGAATTACTTGTGTTTATATTATAAGCTTGTTCAAAAAGATTTTTGAGGATGTTTGATATGTTTCTATTAATATAATTTAAATCATTATTCCTTCTAAATGTCGCTGCAAAGCTATGACCGATTCTATGAGCGATTGTCCATGGTGTCAGAGGGACTTTTTCTGCTGCTGCGTTATTGGTGAAGAATACTGTGATTTGGTCGTTCTGTGGTTCGGGGAAATCTTTACCTACTTCCAGACCCAAATGTTCTTTTACAAATTCGGGAGTCACTAGACCTTTTTCTGCTTCTTTCCATGCATTGGGTAACTTTACGAAATATAAATTAAAATCCCAATTACCAATTCGATTGAAAGTATTTTCCAATTTCTTCAGACCAGCAGGAGATGACAAAATACCAATGGATGCTTTGTCATAACCGTGTCTGTTCTTTCTGTCCTCCCACTTACCAATCTTTTGGAGATTGGTCAGAGCCATTTCTTGGTAGATTTGTTGTAGGGAGATTTCGTCTCTATTCATTCTATTATTTAATCAATAGACCATTCATCTTCTTTCATTTTAAGGGAATAGCTGTTCTTGGTGGAAAAAATAATAAAGCCCAACCTGTGAAATAGTCAAAATGATGAATGCTGCAATGACCCATCCCGTAGGAATCAGGAAATCTGTGTCTTTATACATTGTCCATTCATGGGATTGGAAGTCTTTGCGAACAATCGCTTTCAATTCTTTTAGGATATCATCGTTTACGGGATTTGTTAAGAACAGGGTTTGGATATTTTGTTTCACCAATTCACTCTTCGACCAACCAAAGACATAGCACCAATCAGCGGAAGCGTTTTTAGTTCCTCCATGACAGATCACCAGATCATTCTTTTTACCGTTTTGCCAGTGAGCCTGAATATATTTTGCTTTTTCAATACTATCTGTCTTTACTAGAATGAGGTTGACATGTTTCTGCGGTCCGAGCGCACTGTTCATTTTGTCCCAATTCCAGATATCAATGGCAGTGTCACCAATGATTCTTGATGAACTGAATGTGGCATTGTCGGGATAATTTGGTAGTCCCATTTTTTGAGCCTCTTCTTTGGAGATCTTTTGATAATTGTGTAGTGTTTTACTATTTTTCAGAGGGTTCATCCATGTTCTGATTTCCGTCACAGGGTAATCACAAAATTCAGGATCATCATTCACATAAGAAATATAATCGTTTCTATCACCGCTATCATAATCAGGACGATAACCCTTTTCCACGGAGATTCCGTGCTTTTTAGAAATCTGATCAAAGAACCAAGGCTCGATATCATACCTACCCAAAGTCGTTTCCACCCACCATTTGGGGTAATGTGTCTCCCGTTTTGTTTCAGGGACTGTGTATGATGTGGTGTTGCCTTTGCTGTCAGTAGAATAATGTGTTACCAATTCTATCCACTCTGCTTCCCACTTGGGAATATGAACTGCTTTTTCAACCTTTCCTGAATGAGTCTCTGTATCTCTTTGATTGGAACACTTTGACAAACCCAAGACCATCGAAATTGTCACCAGAGCAGCGGCGATTCCCACACCGCTTTCTCTGATATCAATCGTATGGAATTTAATCCATGCGAAAACCCCCGCCGCAACGGGGATAATCATCAATAAGAATAACCAATATCCGAATGTCATTACTTGATCCAGTTGGAGTTATCTTCCCCTGTTTGGAAATTCTCTTTGGTTTCCGCACTTGTCACGATCACGACTTGGATTTCCTGTTTACCAAACATCTTGAGAATGATGCCTGATGGGAATTGAGTGATCATATCGTCTCCTTGTCTTTTGATTTCCAAAAGACGGGTTTGAGAGAATTGCCAATCCTTACGACCAGCCACAATGATATTCTGTAGATTAGTCAAAGTCTTGACTTCCGTAATCGTCGGAACCGCTTCTTGAACCATACCCACAGTCACCAATTGACCTTCTCCTGCTGTGTTACCCCCTCTTGCCTTAGCGTAACCAGTAATAATATTCGTCAGAGCTTCCACTTCCTTATCGGATACAGATGCTGCTTCTCGAATCGCCTTTCGTGTATTATCCAACACGTTCTTATTATCTTCCTGTGTAGCTTTCGCCAAATTCTCCAATTTCGTGTAGCCATTGAAGCTACCGATAGCGGAGAACAAGAAGATAAGACCAAGGAAGACAACGCTTCCACCTACGACCAATGATGTAATTAATGTTTTATTCATTTCGCAAGTATCTTACCCTAGTTTTTTATTTTGTCAATAGGGTTGACAAATCAGAATCTTGTGGTTAAATACTTACTCAATTGCGGGGTAGAGCAGTGGTAGCTCGTCTGGCTCATAACCAGAAGGTCGTCAGTTCAATCCTGACCCCCGCTACAGAAAGCGTCTTTGATGTAATGGTAACATGCCTTCCTTCCAAGTAGGTTACGTGGGTTCGAGTCCCACAAGACGCTCATTTAATAAAAAAACTTGAAAAAGTTGAACTAAATGCTAAATACTAATAACAACATGAAATACGAACAATATAATCAAGAGAAGGCAGCGACACCGAATAGGTGGCGGCGTGAATGATTATGTTTTAAATACATATTGGATTTCGCGCCTCATCTGAAAAGATGAGGTTTTTTATTTTAGAGGTGAACGAAGCAACCTGAATGGCTAGAGAGTGGTGAAAGACTAATAGAAAATGAAATATATTTTAATTCCCAAGTAGCTCAGTTGGTAGAGCGCGTGACTGTTAATCACGTTGTCGTAGGTTCGATCCCTACCTTGGGAGCAGAAGGGTGTGTAGCTCAGTTGGTAGAGCAAGAAGCTTTTAACTTCGTGGTCATAGGTTCAAATCCTGTCACACCCACCATGCTTCTATCGTCTAATGGTTAGGACAGGTGGTTTTCATCCACCAAATAAGGGTTCGATTCCCTTTAGAAGTGCCAATGCCTCCATAGTTCAATGGTAGAACCCCCGATTTGTAATCGGGAGATACAGATTCGAATTCTGTTGGAGGCTCTTGACAAAATAATTTTTATGATAAGATTGGGCATGAAGAAAACAAATTTGATATTATTACATGCATATGAGATTGGATATAGATGTGATGAACAGGGGAACGTTAGTTCAAAAAAAGGAATCATAAATCCTTATATCAATAGTAATGGATACTTATCTTTTTCAGTGAAAGTGAGTCCACCAATCCATCACAAATTGGCATCTAAAGCTGTGCCTGTTCACAGACTACAAGCATATCAAAAACATGGTGATGAAATTTTCGGTGAAAACATTCATGTGAGACATCTGAATGGGAATCCTCTAGACAATTCATACGATAATATTTTAATTGGTAGTGTATCAGAAAATTCTTTGGACAGACCAAAACATTCAAGAATAAAAAACGCTATCAATGCATCCAATAAAATTAGAAGATTCACAGATTCTGAGATATTGGAAATCAAAAAATTTCATAAAGAAAACAAATCAACGTATAAAGAAACGATGAGTAAATTTAATATTAGCAGTAAAGGATCATTACATTACATATTGAATACTGAATACGTAACAAACAAAGGGTAGGTAAAGCCAGTGGCTCTGGCAGTCAGACTGTAAATCTGATCTCTTCTGAGGGGTGGATCGATACCACACCTGCCCACCATATCGGGAGTTGATGTAACTTGGTAGCATGAGGCATTTGGATTGCTTTCGTCAGAGTTCAAATCTCTGGCTCCCGACCATTTTTCAAAGGGTCATTAGCTCAATTGGTAGAGCGGCTGTTTTGCAAACAGCGGGTTGTGGGTTCGAGTCCCACATGTATCCACATTTTAATTGGGCGTTAGTGTAATGGTAGCACCGCAGATTTTGATTCTGTTAGTAGAGGTTCGAGTCCTCTACGCCCTACCACAATAACTCCAATTTCTCAAGTCAATAGATTAAATAATATTATGATAACATTTTCAAAATTTTTCGAATTGTTTTTAGAAAATTACAATGAAGTTCGAATATATAATAGTATGGTTCGTCTCCCTATGGATAAACCTTATGGCTTTTGGATGGATAAGCACGGTAATTTCGCAGTCGTTAAAGGTGGAATGGGATCACATGAAAAAATTGGTAAATTGATTTTGGATCAACTTGATATAGATTCAGGGGGGAGTGTATATGAAACATTATTCGAAAATGGTTGGGTTCGTGTCATGTTAGACAGGAATAAAACATATTATGAAAAATCTCACATGAGATCATTAACTCCTATTCAAAAACGTAATTTATCTTTTATTAACGAATTCTACGAATTAAAAGGAGTGGAAGAAGGTTAATATTTTTATGAGAACATTCTTAGAATCCTTTTATGATATCCAAGAGCTATCTCCGAATAGTAAGCTACAGGATATCTTGAATACTCACTATCTCAAAGTCTATCGTTCATCGGCTCGTCCCAATAAGAGTGATTATACTTCAGGTTCTCATGCAGGAACTAAACAACAAGCTCTAATTCGTGCCGATTATATGATCAATGATGAAGGGAAATACGACAAGTATTATCTTTATGAATTGACGATTCGAATTGATAAAGTGTATCCCAAGTTACTATCTGATGATGGAACAGATCATGGATATGATTATGTAAAAGATTTAGGTGATTATGATATTGCTTTCTATAAAAATACAGGAGAAGGTGATATCAGAAACGAAAATCTTTCCATTATCATCATCAATCCTGATAGCGTGGTTGAATCTAAAATGGTCGAAGAGATCGATGGAGAGTATTTAACAGCAATGCAAGACGAATTATATTAATTATTTAAATTTTATTCTGGATTTAGCTTCTTTATCACCCAACTCATAACCCATTTTAGGAAGTGCTAAGTGTTCTTTACCAATTTCATAACCACCATAAGGATCGACACCATCTTTACTAACGCTTCTTAAATGTTCCGCATACTCTTTATCTTTGTTGGTCGCATTTGTATATGTCGGCATCATAACGCTTCTACCGTCAACTAAAACAAATCTTATTCTCTTACCTTTAAAAATAGCTTTGGCTGCTGCTAATTGCACCCAATCATCCCATAGTCTTTGAGACGCATCTGTTTTAGTAAACTCGCCAATTTCTTTAATAAAATTAATATAATCTTTCAATATCTGTTCGCCTTTTGGTGTTAAAATATCAGTTTTAACTTTCTTTATATTTCTGAAACCAGGGGATTCTACTTGTTTTCCACTTTTATTAGTTATAGATAATGGGAATCCATAAACATCTGCGTTGATATTATCAATACATCCTATTTTTCCTGCCAATAGTTGAACTGAGAATCCAGCTTTAATGGTGGCAGCACCTTGAAAATATCTATTTAAAAATCTATACAATTCAAATTCATCATTGATGAGTCCTTCGCCATATATTTTTTTGTATAAAAATTCTCTATTTCTCCATAAAGCTCTGATATGATTAGCTGCTCCTCTATAAAACCAAGCTTTTACTGGTTCTTTTTTACCATCTAATCCAACTATAAATTCAATATCTTTTTCAGAAGCATCTGTAGCTTTCACATAAGCAGCATAAACAGGGTATAAATTTCTAAATCTCGGCCAACTTGAACCTATCGTCCCAACAACAAGTCCCAAAACATAAAACATGTTTTCTGGACTCTCACTTGCAAATTTTTTAATACCAGGAATTATATTACAAAATGAAGAATCCGCCAACATTAAATCTGATTGATTAATTGTTATAGTGTCTTCTTCACTTTTATCAGTGTTTTTTTTATTGATTGGTATAACAACATCAACACCCGCGACTTTAGTAACCATGTGATTCGGGTTTTTTTCAGCAGCGACAGCAGGGTCAAATGCTTCTAAAACAATTTTATATTTTTTATTTCTTTTTTCGAAGAATTGACTAAAATTTATCATATCATTATTTAACCTTTTATTAAATATTCACATGGAAAAATTTCATAAATTATATCGTCAACTCATGCGCGAGTATGTGGAAGACTTCGATCAGAAATGGGATAAAGCTGTTTCCGAATCGGAGGAGCTTCAGGTAGCTCTTGATTTGATGAAAAATATCAAAGCAAAATTAAAAGGTGAAATTTATATCGTCGGTGGTGTTCCTCGTGATTTGCTCATGGGTAACGCAATTGATGATGTGGATTTGGCTACCAATATTCCTGTAGAACAATTGGAGAAACATTTTGAATTGAGAAATATTTCTAAGAACGATTCTCAACCAGTCTATGCTATCCTATGGAAAGGATATGTTTATGATTTGGCAAAATTTAGAACTGATTCTGGTGATATTGGTAGGCAAGCGAATGTCTCAACTGAGACTGATTCCTTTCAAGCTGATACAGAACGCAGAGATTTAACAATCAATTCTTTCGGGTTGGATGAGAATGGTAAGATCGTAGATTATCAAGGTGGTCTGGATGATTTGAAAAACAAAATCGTTCGTGCTGTAGGTGATGCCAAGAAGAGATTCATGGAAGATGCTACAAGGATTCTTCGCGTTTTCCGATTCGCTGCCAAGATGGATTTTGAAATTGAAGACGATACTAAAAAAGCAGCAATCGAATTGAAATATTTGCTTCAAGATCCGAAAGCTATTTCCAAAGAAAGTATCTCGAAAGAATTTTATAAGTCTGCCAAGACTGGTAGAACTCTTGCCAACTTCTTGAAAAAATTACAAGACACCAAAATTCTCCATGACATTCTTCCTGAATTTACAGAGATGGAAGGTTTCGATCACGATCCTCAACATCACCCTGAAGGAGATTCTCAAGTATTGGGACACATCTATGAGTGTCTGAATGCTTCTCCCTACAAAGATCCTATTATTAATCTTGCTGTATTATTCCATGACTTTGGGAAAGCTACGACTAGAGGGAAAAAAGATAATGGATTTAGTAGCTATCATGGTCACGAAGCTGCTGGTGTTCCCATTGTCGAAGGGATATTTGAGAGACTAAGATTCAATGAATTGTCTCAACAAGATAAAAAGAATATCTTAGCGGCAGTGGATAAACACATGCTCGTTCATAATCTAGACAAACTCAATATTAAAACACTGACTAGACTGATCCAAAATCCTGCATGGGAAACCATCAAAGCAGTTGGTTATTGCGATGAAGCATCGAGAGGCTCTGGTCTTTTCAATGAAAAAGAATTTTGGGATAAAGTTAAAAGAGCAGAAGAAAAAGTATCCAACATCGGTGGATCGGAAGATGAAACAAGAAAACGTCTCAAGCAATATTTCAGTGGAAATAAATTGATGGAATGGTTTCCAGTTCTCATCAAAGACAAATCCAAGTTCAAAGATATTACAGCAGCACTGCAAGAATATACTCTTGAAGAGTTGAATGCTGGTAGGGAACCAGATGATTCGGAAATGAAGACAATCGTTGCTGGTATTCTAAAGAAGAATCAATTTAATGAATGGTATAATTATTACCAGAAAAATTAATCTTTGTGCCATTTCTCCATCTTGGAGTAATATTCTGGATCTTCTTCCACATGTTGTTTAGCAATCGTTTTTGCTAACTTCTTTCCTAACTTTGTTTTTCTCTTAGAAGGATTGATATGCTCTTGTTCTACTTCTTCCCCTTTGGAAACCTCTGGTTTAGGGAGATCTTTTTTCTTAACTTTTTTGAAGTAGTCATTAAAGAAATCTTGGAATTTTTTCATATTATTAGTGTTCAGTGTTCTCGCTTAATTTTTTACGATATCCATATTCAGCAACAGATGGGTATCCACCTGTAACGTGTTTAACTTCTAATGGATCAACTCCTCTAAATTCCCACACCACTTTTTTCTCAAATGGTGTCATGTTGAATCCAGTATGCGCTCTCATTAGAATATCAACAATCTCATCATGTGACAATTCTGGATAGATTCTACTCTTCAATTCTTTAATTTCACCAGAAGAAGAATCTCTATAGGTGTCTCCATCATAATTAAATTTGGAAGAATCGGAAGCAACCCAAAAAAGATCAGTTGCTTTAAAACATTTTTTTAATTCTTGGATATATTCAGGGGTGATATCTTTTTCTCTACACCAGAAAGCAATGACTGAGACATTTTTTTTAAGTGTTTCACTTTCAATACTTTTCCAGATTCTCCCTGATTGACTTTTTATTCTCGTTTCTCCCATCGCTTGAGAACGTTGGTTCTGATTGTAGAAATCTAAATCAGACTTATTCATTTTGCCACACACTTTAACATCATAAGACTTCAACACATTTTTAGTATTATCAGGATATTGAAGTGCTTCTTTCAACCCATTGAAAATGAATAAGTGAGTTGCTCCAGTGTGTAGGATAACATTTCCAATTTTAGAAAAGGCATAACCATCGGAATGATCATAAACACCACCGTCAAATTTCAAAGAATCGGGATTGGATTTGTTCGATGGAATTGTGACATTTTCAAATAATACAACACCTCTGGTAGCTGCACGTTCCTCCAGAATTTTATTATAAAGTTCTCTGATGTTTAATTCGTCTCTCATGTCAACCAAATTTCTTCTGTTTGTTTAAATTTATCTATCAATAATTCCAAATTTTTAGATTGAAAATTACAATCAATCATGGTCTTTACAGTGTGCCTATTGTTGTTATTACAGAATGATAATTTGTAATTCAAATCAGCCATTTTAGGCTCGTGTTCAACGATCATCAGGAATGTATCATACATTCCTGATGGAAGGGGAATTGGATCGCCTGTAAAAATAACTTCCACTCCATCACTATTTGGAGCATTACTCATATATTCTTTAGGATAAATTACTATCATCGTGCTAATTTCATGTAAACAACCACTGTTTCAGCATTTCGGTCAATGTTGCCATCGTCGTCAAGAGAATAGGAAATACCATTGAACACTGGATAAGGCATTGTATCATCGTTTTTATCTTTGTCAATAACAAAACCATTTCGACTGTAGAGTCTGAATAATTTTTTTGGTATGATATTGCCATCACCATCTTGTTCCGCAAAACAATCCAAACGTCTAGCACCATTTTTAATAGCACTTTTTACTGCCGCATCTCCCGAAGATTCTATGCCAGAAAAAACCGAAACCAATTCATCACCCTTTTTGATGCAATATCCGCTGGTATTGTTTGGTCCGATAAAACATTTCATCTCTGCGTATTCTTCGGGATCATAAATGGTGATGTTATTTTTAATATCTTTAAACCATTCATGTTCTTTATGTTCGGGGTCAGCACGTTTAGTATCCGATTCCATGTAAGCATTGATGATTTTATAAAATGATCTCCAATCAACTTTTTTAAATTTTTCAGAATCTTCAGGTGTTAGTTTTCTACTGATTTTTAATTGTTCAGGAGATAATTTACCAATGTCTGAGAATGCTTCCCAGAAAAAATTATAGAATGTCTTCATTTTATTATTTAATAAAAATTTTCAACTATCTAGGTATTTGTCAATCACCATGGTGAAATAATCCGCAAACCAACAAATAGATGATGCGTAAAATCCCCAAAGAGGGATTAGGAAAGGTGTGCCTGACCAGAACATCCCGAAGAAACATCCTACCCAAAAACCGAGACACATGCAACACTTAAATAATTTTTCAAAGAAATCATTTTTAGATAAATGCTCACGAATAGGATTTAGAATTGATCCGTATTTCAGGATCAGACAAGCACCAATTAATACAAAAGATTGAAACCAAAGACTCATCCTAGAATAAGTTTTTGGTCATCAATCGTTTTCACACCATCTGAAATCAGGAGTGCTTCTTCTTTTCTCACGATAATTTTGTTTCCAAAATCATCTGTGATTTCTACCATGCCGTCTGTAAGTTCAGTTACTACTGGGCAACCTTGCTTTTGTTTGCAGCACAACTTAACACTATTATTTGTTAATACTTTAATCATAACAAAATTATTTATCCAAAGATTTGAGAAATCAATGATTTTTTATCTTTCAAATTATAAACAAATACTTTTTTCATATTAATAGCCCCATGCTTTCAGAGTATGTTCGAATGGATTACCGTCGATGTTTTTCACAAGCTGTAGCATTTCGTCAGCAATATCGCGAATTTCTTTTTGAGCATGTTCGCTGCGACGAAGCTTGATGAAGTTGGCGAAAGAACGCATGTTGAACATAACGTCTCCTTCAATTTGACTGTTGTAAGTCTTGAAGAAACGAGCGGATTCTTTTGCGCGTTTGCGTCCAAGAACAGGCTCAAGGTCTTTTAGACAAGAATGATAGAGCTTATTACCTAATTCCGTATACCCTTCGAGAATTTGCTTCCACGTTTCATAACCACCAATAAATTCTTCAACATCTTTAGGTTGAGATAGAGACGCATTGATACCAATCCAGTCATCAGGAAGATAAAATTTATCTTCTTTTAGTTCTTTGTATCGAGCGGACTCAGCATTGATGGATGCAATACGATGTTTAAGCAAATGAATGTGACTAGCGATTTCCGTATCAACTAGGAAGTGAACCACTCCCTTTTCAAACGGTGTCTCATGACCATTGTTCCATAGCATGTCAATTAGTTTTGGGATTCGAGATTTCTTATCCTCTGTCAAATCGCGACTCGTAGATGTCCATGCACTGCAAGCAATAATTTCGTCGCTTCCATAATGCCCTAGTAAGGTTACTTTATTTTTATTATTCATATTTTATTTTTTCTCAACAATAACTTTCATAAACATTGGATAATTCTTGATCCGTTGTTGTGCGATTTTGAAATTAGCACAAAAAACATCGATTACAATATTATTTTTACCTAATTTTTTAGAAGCAGATCTAGCTTTCACTGAACTACCAGTATCAATAGCAGTTGTAGTTAGACCCATTTGTGGTATTTTTACTTTACTACCATATGAAATAATTCTAGGATCAACTGCCACTGTTTTACCACAGATCGGTTTTTTTCCAGTAGCGGTTTGATAACCAACTTGACCACCATTGTTTGGCCAATAGTATGTAATTCTCGCCATATATTCTTCTGAATAGCAGAATGTGGTTAATAATGATGCGATAATTATTTTCAACATGTTTCCAACTTAACATATTTTTTTAATTTGTCAAGTACTAAATAATAATATGGGTGAATTAAATAAAAATGTTTTTCCAGATACCATTAAATTAGAAGATTTGGGCATCATTAAAGGAACGAGAAAATTTCGTCTTTTGGCAGATTTTCGTTGTTATTTTAAAGGTAAATTACTTACTATCCCTAAAGGATTTATCACAGATGGAATTTCCGCTCCTAAATTTGCATGGCCTATTATCGGACCTTACGGACCTGCTTTCCCCGCTGCTTTGATTCACGATTGGTGTTTCTCTCCATTTAATAAAGAATATAATTGGAAAGAATCGAATTGGCTCTTTTTAGAATTGATGAAGGAAGCTGGTGTCGGTTTTACTATGAGATGGACTATCTATTCTGCTGTTGTGGCAGGATCATATCCCATATGGTTAAAACGGATTGAAAGTTACGGTGATAAGTAATAATATGAATAGCGAAGAAATTAAAAAAATGCAGAAAAAAATCGGTGTTGTTGCTGATGGATTCTGGGGTCCGAAATCGCAAGATGCTTGTAAAAAATATTTGCGTTCATTGATGCCTAAAAACAATCCATGGCCAAAAAGCGATCAAGCATCTCTAAGAAAATTTTACGGAAATCCAGGAGATGAATCAAATCTTGTAACGGTCACTTTACCATATCCTATGTATTACGATGGCAAATTAGTCACCAAAACTCGCGTCAATAAAAAATGTGCTGATTCTTTATTGAGAATACTCACTAATATTAAAAATATAATCCCAAAATATCCTGATATTAAAAATGAAGCTGAAGATTATGGTGGCATTTACAATTTTCGTTTGAAGCGTGGTGGTTCTTCTTATTCCCTACATGCTTACGGTGCTGCCATCGATTTAGATGCTGATGAAAATACTTTCCGCGATAGTTGGCCGATGAAAGCGGATATGCCGCTGGAAATCATGGAAGAATTTGCAAAAGAAGGTTGGATATCTGCTGGTGCGTTTTGGGGATATGATGCTATGCATTTCCAGGGGACTCAATGATATTCATTTATCTTTGGGATACCAATTGATATCAGGACTTAACACACTATCAACTCGTAATCCTTCTGCGTATTCTTCATCCCACGCTTCTCTATTCATACAAGAATCATCGTCATCATGATCCCAATGATGAGGTGGTTTAAATTTACCTTCAACTGGAACAATCCACATGTAGAAAGGATTCACGCTCACTCTTTTAACTATTGCTGGTTCTCCATTGTATTCAATTTTTCTACCCTCGATTTCTTCTCGCCAAAATCTAGAATGAAAATTAATCGGTCCTTCTGTGAATTCGATTAGAGATGCTTTAGCTTTATGGTAAGCATAATCTTCCGATCCTCCAAATTCGAAAAAGGGGACACCGTTTCTACTAATCACAGTATTACAAGTAAATCTAACACTGGTTTCATCCCATTTGGTTTTAGTCCACGCCTTTTTTGTTTGTGAAATTTCCCAATTTGGAGCATTCCCCCTTACACCATAACAATTAATGACTTCGATATCTAAATCATCGGGAACGAAATAATCCTTTATTTTTTTGTAGCGTGGTTTAATTTCATAACAAGCATAATTCTCATTATTATAACCATCATATCTTACGATTTGATACGGTTTGTCATACAATTCAAAATCCCAATCGATGTAGCTTGGATTTTTTTCCAATAGTTCTCTATAAGTCATGAATGAACTTACTACGGAAGTATCATTTGTCAATTATTTATCATCAATCACCATTGGTGCTAAATTATAAAAAATACCCGCCAAAGTGTGCTTACAAGTAGAGGCATGGCGGGTCTGCTAAATTATTTAGTTGGGTTTAATCTTTCCTTTAATTTTGCAAATGCGTTTCTTATGGCATTATCAATATTATCGGAATTTCCCGTGCATTCATCTTCAACATCTTGGATGATTTTTAAAATTCCTTCCAATTCTTCTTCTTGTTCACCATAAACGTGGGAAGTCACCATTGGAGGTGCTATTCCAATTATTTGTTTATTATAAGATAATTTATTACCAGCTTCTTGGGGGACTTCTTGCTTCGGAACTCTTTGAGGTGGATTGAAACCACTTTGATATTCCAGAATCAAATCAGCATAGACTTGTTGTAAAAATTTATCCATGATATTATTTAATTTGATAACATAGATTTCCATGTTAAATAATGATATATGAAAAGATGGGGATATCGAAACGAGGAGGAGAAAGAGGAAAACAACTCAAATATACCGAATATCATCATAACATCTGCGAATGAAGAGCAAACCGTTGTTAATAGTGGTATTCGAGTCATTAATAATAAAATTTTGTTTTATGCTGATATTGATGAAGGGTCTGTTTTGGAATTGAACCGTGTTTTGCTTGAACTGGATTGTAAATTACAGAGCATTAAAAGCTTTGATGATAATTATGAACCTATTATCCATCTCCACCTTAATACCTTTGGAGGTGTTATTTTTGCAGCATTTTCTACTGTCGATACAATCCGTAGATTGAAATCCAAAGTCTATACGTATGTTGATGGTAACACCGCATCTGCTGGAACTCTGATTAGTCTGAGTGGTTCTAAAAGATATATGGGACAACATGCTCATTTCCTCATTCACCAATTAAGTTCTGGTGTCTATGGTAAGTTTTCGGAAATGGAGGATGAAATCGCCACATGTACCAAATTGATGAAGGTTCTGAAAGATTTTTATAAAAAACACACCAAAGTTCCAATGAAAAAATTGGATGAGCTTATGAAGCGAGATATTTGGTTGGATGCTCAAGAATGTCTTGATTATGGAATCATCGATGAAATTCTCTAAAAAAGGGGGTTGATTTTTTATCGGCTCGTGGCATATTTAGCGAAACGAACGATAAAAAAATAAAAGAAAAACGAGGAAAAGTAGAGGATAAGTAATAGACGATTATGAGCATTTTTGACGAGCAAGTTAGTAGAAAACCGAACAAATATCCATGGACAACACAATTTATTGAGGCTATGCATCAAGGATTTTGGACTGATAAGGAATTTAGTTTTAAAGCAGATTACCATCAATTCAAAACGATTTTGGATGATAAAGAACGAGAAATTATTGTCCGCACACTGTCGGCAATCGGACAGATTGAAGTAGCAGTGAAAACATTCTGGTCAAAGCTTGGGGAAAATCTTCCCCATCCATCTTTGTCTGATTTGGGATTTGTCATGGCAAATGTTGAAGTGATCCACAATAATGCCTATGAGCGTCTTTTGGATGAACTCAACATGGAAGATATTTTTGAAGAAAACCTTAAACTTGAATGGATTCAAGGTCGTGTGAAGTATCTCAAGAAATATACGCATCGTTTTTATAAAGATTCCAAGAAACAATATCTTTATGCTTTGATTCTTTTCACTTTATTTGTCGAGAATGTTTCCCTGTTTAGCCAATTTTATGTGATCAATTGGTTTGCTAAAAATAAAAATGTTCTCAAAGACACTGATCAACAAGTCCGTTATACACGGAATGAAGAAGCAATTCATGCAATGGTCGGTATGAAAATTATCGATACAATTCGCGAAGAGCATCCAGAATTATTTGACAAAGAGCTAGAAGAGCGTATACTACACGAAGCAGAACAAGCTTTCATTGCTGAAAGTAAGATCATTGACTGGATGGTTAATGGTATTGAAGAAAAAGGTCTGTCAGCACCAATTTTGAAAGAATTTATCAAGAACAGAATAAATGAATCTTTGGTTGGAATTGGATTCCCTAAAGTATTTGAAATTGATACTGATCTTCTCGATGAGACATTTTGGTTCGATGAGCAAGTTCTCGCTCCAAACATGACAGACTTTTTCCACTCAAGACCTGTTGAATACGCTAAAAACACACAATCTTACGACGAAGACGATTTATTTTAATATATGACAAGAGAAAAATACTACTGGTTAAACGAGGATTCCATTAAATTCTTGGAACAAGGTTATCTCCGCGAGGGACAATCTCCATTTGAGAGAATTCAAGAAATTGCTAATACTGCACAAAAAATACTCGGTATTGACGGGTTCGCTGATAAATTTATTGATTACATGTCTCGTGGCTTTTATAGCCTTTCTACCCCTGTATGGATGAATTTTGGTAACGAAAGAGGTAATCCTATTTCTTGTTTCAATTCTCATATTGGTGATAGTGTTGAAGATTTCCTAATTAAACAAGCTGAAGTGGGAATGATGACTAAAGTTGGCGGTGGAACGTCTGGATATTTTGGAGACATTCGCCCAAGAGGATCTAAAATTTCTACTGGTGGCGTTGCAGAGGGTTCAATTCGATGCATGGAACTATTTGATAATGTGGCTAAGATCATTAGCCAAGGGAGCGCACGTAGAGGCAGTTTTGCGGCATACTTGCCGATTGACCATGGAGACTTCGATGAGTTGATGAAGATTCGCTCTGAGGGGCATTCTATTCAAGAGATGTCTATTGGTGTTACGATTCCAGAAGGATGGATGCAATCCATGGTTGATGGTGATAAAGAGAAAAGACGCAGATGGGCTTCAGTAATTAAGAAACGTTCTGAGACTGGTTATCCTTATGTGTTCTTCACTGATAATGCCAATAATCAAGCTCCACAGGTTTACAAAGATAAAAAATATAAAATCAATGCAAGTAACCTTTGTTCAGAGATTTTTCTACCATCGACTAAAGACGAATCTTTTGTTTGTTGCCTTTCCTCTTTGAATTTGCTGTGGTGGGATGAAATTGAAAAGACAGATGCTGTTGAAACAATGGTGATGTTTTTGGATGCCGTTATGACGGAATTCATCGAAAAAACAAAAGGCAATCGCTTGATGGAAGCTGCTCATAATTTCGCTAAGAATCATCGTGCATTGGGCATGGGTGTTTTGGGTTATCATAGCTATCTTCAATCTAAAATGATTGCATGGGAAAGTATGGACGCTCATTTCGAGAATATCGACATCTTCCACAAAATCCGCTTACGTGCTGATGAAGCAACGAAAGAACTCGCTACGATGTTTGGTGAGCCTGAAGTATTGAAAGGTTATGGTCGTCGTAATACAACGACTATCGCTATTGCTCCTACTACAAGCTCCAGCTTTATTCTTGGTCAAGTGAGTCCTAGCATTGAACCTCTTAACAGTAATTACTTCGTCAAGAATCTTGCCAAAGGTCAATTCACTTATCGCAATCCAAAACTCGAAGAATTATTGAAATCTAAAGGTAAAGATGATAAAGAAATTTGGAAGAGTATTTTGATTCATGGTGGTAGCGTTCAACATCTCGACTTCCTCACAGAACATGAAAAGGATGTTTTCAAAACATTTGCAGAACTTTCCCAGAAAGAAGTTGTAACCCATGCTGCTCAAAGACAACCACATATCGATCAAGGGCAATCTCTCAATTTGATGATTCCTGCTGGCACAAAACCAAAAGAAATTAATGAATTGATGATCTTCGCATGGGAGCAAGGAATCAAATCTTTGTATTACCAACGTTCATCAAATCCTTCACAGGAATTATCTAGATCGATTATGACATGTAAATCTTGCGAGGGTTAATTAACCCTTGACAGGTGTTTTCTTCTCATGTAATTGCGCATAGGACTGAGCAACAGTGTTATGCGCATTTATTTTATTTTTATGAGCATCTTTACGAACGTCTTCGTTTGATTCCATGAGTTTAAGAGGAATATTATTGAAATGGTGACTATGTGGATAAGTCACGATCAAATCATGAGTTGCTTTAGCATAGACTGGATAAAATTCTCCAGCGATGTTACATTCACCGATTACCAATTGTCTGTCTTGATCGATAGCAAATTTACCAAACACTACTGTATTTTCAGTTTGCTGCACTTCTAATGGCGCAGTAACGTGTTGAAGGTATGTTTCACCCTCTACTGCCAACCCACCCCCTACAATTAAATTATTTTTAATTCCCATGGAAGATTCGACATACACTTGTCTATTTGTCCGAAGAATGATTGTCTTGAGGGATTGTATCTCGACATTACTCTCCGATGCAAGATGAACACCATGGGAAGCATTCAAATTAATTTGTTTGAAACCACCTCGTAAAACAGTTCCTCCCATTTCAAAAGAACCAGTGGTTTTCATAGAAATACCACCAGAACCCACGATTCTATTGAAAGAATTTCCGACAATTACGTGATCCTTACCACAAGGAAAATTAGAAGAATTATCAACTTCTTCGACTAGAGGAACATAATCATGATTTTTATAAATCCCTTTATCGGATACTAACATTTCAAATGGTTGACTTCTACCCTTTTCATCAATACGAACTGATGGGAAATCATTGAAGACTGCTCCAATTGTTTCAAATTTATTTCTTTTGGTGATAAGATGTTCATCCCCACCATCACCCATTTTTTCTTCAATCTTGGTTAATTGTTCCTGAGCATCTAAAAATTGTTTATCGATGTCCAATGCATCTTGATCTTTATCCCATTCGCCATTTTCCGTTGCAGCAGATTTGGAAGCACCAAATTCTAAAACACCTGGAGCTTGAGATCCAGCACCACCAGCACTCTTTTCGATATTTTCAAGAGTAATTGATTCTTCTTTTGCTGATTTTCCACTTCGCTCAGTAACAGGAACATACGTAGCCACTTCATCAAATTTTGATGTTCTATAAGGTGTTTTGGTATATCCTTTGAATTTATTCTCTACTACAAATACCTTGGAACCGATGACAGGGTTATCATCGCGACTTCCCGATGGAGAATTGGACACACCATTAGGCAATGATAAACCACCTCTTTTTATTTTAAATTTTGAATTGTTATCAGCAATAGGTTTAACCAAATCTTTCCACTCTTGGAATGCTTGAATTTCTGATTCATCTATAAATCCTTTGTAATTATAAACCGTGCCACCAACTCTTTCATTTTTTCCACCTACTACGAATTCACTGGAATCTCCTTTTATGGTATCAAATTTATCATTCAATACTAAAGTTTGTTTATTATTTGTCGCAAATTCAGAATTCGATACATTGTTCAGCAGAATATTACTACCCGATCTTTGAGAAATATGTAGAGATTCATTATCAGTTGTATTGTTGATAACAATCGCTCCACCTCTTTGGTTTAATACTGTGCGGTTTCTATATTTCTTTTTAGACATAATTAATTTTCAAAATCGGAAGGGTAGTAAGGGGAGATGTTGGATTCGTTATCGGTTCTATTGATAAGTGTAAGGCTTCTATAATCTTGAATAACTCCGAAATAAACGGGGAAATTCAAATCACCCATATAATGGAAAACCCATACTTTAGAACCAACTTCAGGAACGCCCATTAGTCCTTTTGTTTTATTACTAAATTTTTGTGATTTGTAACCAAATGAATATGTATTACACTTCACAGAAAATACATCAATTGGTTTGTTGAAAGCGTCTCCCATGATAGTATCTTTGTTTTCATAGATAAATGCTGGTGAGAATGATCCTGTTTGTAATGTTGGGGGTTCTTCATCATTCACTTGAAATCCTTCTTCATAATTACAATCAGAAATAGTTGAAATACTATCTTCGTCGTTTTGGTAATATCGAGCATTTCCCGATTCACCGATTATTGGATAACATGGTTCTGCCCATGGGATAGTATTGGCTATTTCTTTGAATATTGCAATGTCATTCCAATTATCAGTTGGATTATTGACACCTGCAATTTTAACATTGATCTCATCGTATTCTTCAAACCAATTATCAAAAGGTTGGTTGGATAATTCGGGAATATAAATTTTTACTCTATTCAATTTCAAAGGGTCATCGTTCTTTACGACAATACCACTATAAAATGATTCATCAGTTCTTTTAGATTCTACACCAGAACCACTACCCCTATTAAACATATTATTATTTAAGAGAAAAGCACACGAATCAACCGTGTGCTTTCATATATAAATAAAGAATAAGAGTGCTTATTATTAATATCCTAACAATCTCTTTCTACGAGTATCAGGAGTAGATACAGAGAATGTTTCAGAGAATGATGCTGTTGGAACATTTGTAACGGTACTCAAGAACGTGAACACAGAATATGAATTATCAGTATTCACGATAGCCATTTGAGTATTGTGAAGCGATGCTGGAATATTAAATCTCGAACCGAGAACATTCACTGTGACATTTGGATAAGCAGCAAGTGAGAATGCAGATGCAGTGTTAATGGTAGAACCTACTGAAAATTCAACAGGATCGAATGCAATACCCACATCAGTAGTGGACAGAGAAACCACACCTAATTGTCTAGTGGCGACGACCACATTAGCACCAGAGAGGAATGTAACACCTGTTGCAGAGAGTATTGTGTTGGTAAGATTAGGATTACCAGTTTTTGCAGCGGACAGAAGGTTTTGTTGGAACGTAAAAATGCTCATGTTATTATTTAGCAAAATTGATCAAATTTTAGAAATTACGTTGAAGATGGATTTCCGTTTCATCACCATTTTTCTGTTCATCAGATATTTCAAAATTTTCAATTCGGGGAACTAGATATTTTTTATAAAGAGATGTTCGGTTATTACCTTTAGATGAAAAGGTTAAATTTTGAACTTCATAATTATCTCCATCATATTCCACGAAATAATTTGTAATTTCAATTACTGTAGCGAATACGCGAAATGCATTACCTGTTCCCGTTTTTTCAATATTTGTCTCGTAGCCACCATCTCCTTTATCTTTTTCAACAACCCCGAATGCAATTTCCCAGTATTTGTCATTGTATCTGTTTTGCTTTGCATACCAAATGTATGGAACACCTTCATCTGTTTTGAAATGTATTATTTGAGTTGGTGTAAGAACATCTTTGGGATATTCATCTCCACTATCATCCCAATCATCTACGACTTCTTCGGTTTTGAACGTATTCTTCCAAGGGTATGGATTATCAAGACTTTCGTGGATTTGGAAAAATTGATTGAATAATTGCATTGATATTATTTAACGTATAAACGAGGAAACCCGATGCTCTTCGGTGCATCGGGTTTCATAAATTTGATTAGCGTGTCTGCTAAGAGTTAGACTTACAGGTAAGTGCTAACAGAACCAGGAGTAAACGCAGTACCAAGACCTTTGACAATGATCAGGTGATAATAAAGATTAGCACCGAAGATATTGTTTACGATACCATAACGGGTCATGAGTCCAACGCGAGGAGCGAAATCATTCGGTCCAATTGTGCGTTGCACCATAATCGGGATGTATGGGCAGTAAATAATACCTGTGTCATAGTATTCAGAACCTTTGTAACCCAACAGAGCATACTCAACACCGCCACCACCGTTAGGAGGATTGGTGTAGTAGTTATTATCTCTATAGAGTGAAGTGTTCTGAACTTCAGTCCGAGTATCACGATAAACCGTCCAGCGGCTACCAACCGTACCAACTTTAGCAATACCTACACCAGCCGTGGAAACAGTTCCATTAACTTCAAAAACTTTGAAGTCAGGAAGCATTTCGAGGATGCTGCAAACACGAGGAGTTGCGATAACAAAGTTAGCAGCACCTCTACGGTTACGAGCAGCCATACGACCACTTTCGATAAGCAAACGTTGATAGAAGGTAAGGTTTCTTTCAGCAGTCCAACGACCATCCGCACTAACAGGACTCCAGATGGAGAAACCTGCGCCAGCACCAGCATTGAAAGCAGTTTGGATCATACGCATCACAACTTCACGGTCGATCTCAGCTTGGATCTCATACGACATTGCATTCGTAAGTTCTCCATCGATATCGATACCGTTCATGTTTTTGATGTCTTGTTCCAACTCTACACTCCAACGAGTTGCAAGTCTACGTGTTCCAGCTTCAACAGCAGTTTTGTCAAACTTGAGTTCGATTTGAGGGATTTTACCCGTCAATTCGTAGTTGCTCAAGAGTTCAGCAATACCACGGTCTTGATCTGCGAATGTCCATTCGGCATGACCCGAAAGGAAACCAGCAGATGTGCCAGTGAAACGTGTGTCCAGAAGTTGATAACCAAGTTCGTCGTTCGGAAGACCAGTGCTACCTTCGTAGGCACTAGAACCGTTTGAACGGTAGTTAGTTCCGTTCGATCCTGCACTCTTACCGTCGATATCCATATTGCTAAGGGTATCGCCTTGATAAGCGTAACGAAGAGCGAAAGCAAGACCAACAGGACCGCCCATAGGCTGAACGCCTACGATCTCATTGGAAATCAATTCAGGGAAAGTGCGTCGAATCATAGGAATCAGAATCTTTGGAAGACGAGCATCACCAGTAGCATAGGAGTCGCTGTTAGCGATACCATTGCCAATGTTAGTCGTTGCACCAAACACACCACCGCTAGCGGCAGTATTGGATTCTTGAAAGCACCACTGTTCTTGGTTCTCAAGCAGCATAGCGGTAGTCTTGTAAACGTGTTCGTTCTGGATAGCAGGAATCGAGTTCGAGCTATAGTCCAGCACTTTACGCCATTTAGCGACTGCGCGTTGCATTTTTGAGCCATTTAAATCAGTTTGTGGGATATTCATATATATTTGACTTTCTATTCACATTTGTTCAGGAATTAATTCCTCATAGTGCGGGGTGGAAATTATCTTCTGAATTCCATCGTTTGAAGGATACTCAGATAAGGATCATTCTCCTCTACATCATTACTTACCTTTTCCGTGATAATTTTTTGATTTTTCACGAAATCTGGCTTATGTTTACGGTTTTGGAGAGCTTCTTCCTTGATTACTTCAAGTTGTTTCTTCTCTTGTTTTTCAAAAAGACGCACTGTGTAATCGAAATTTTCTTTGATAAAGGTAAGAGACTTGTCACCAAGAGCTTTCTTAATGAAGTTCTTTTTAGATTCAGGATACTTGGAAGTCTTACCTTCGAGGAAGAGTTTAACTTGTGTGTTATTTTTCTCTTCAGTGATAACTTTGAGATTGCTCTTCAAAGAAGCGTTCTCATTACGAAGTTTGTCCAATTCAGTTTTACCTTGAAGAATTGCATCGGAAACGGATTCTTTCATGACAGCAGAATCAATTGCAAACACTTTGCGAAGATTCTCCAACACATTCATAGCGGTTTTATTCTTAACTGCTTGCTCAATATCTTTAGCAGGAATGGATTCATTCAAAAATTCTTCCAAATATGCACTAACAGACTCAGTGAGTTGTTTTTTGAATCTAATCAAATCACCTTGTTGTTCTCTTTCGTATTTCTTAACAACTTTAACCAATTTGGTGGTCTTATCTCTGTCAAAAGCTTCCATCAATTTTTTCATTTTGATGGTGCGATCTTTATCAAGCGATTCCATGACCGATCCCAATTTAGCAGCATACACTTCATCCTGTTCAACCAATGCAGCTTCAACTGCAAGATCTACTTTAGCTTCCAATGCTTTTTGGATAGCACTAACGGATTCGTCGGAAAGACCGAGACTTTTTTGAACGTCTTCAGAGAAAAGATTCTGTTTGTTTTTCTTCATAATATTATTTAGAGATTTGATATAACTTTTTTATGTTTTAGAACAAAGGTTTTTCAATTTCTTGAGAAATTTTCTCTTGAATCTTGTTATTGATGGTATCTTTCAGATATTTATGAGCGTTTGCATGATCATCAGTCATGATAGCTTCGATAAATTTGATGATAGATGCGGACTCGTTGAGTCCTTCGGGTTTTTTACGATCATAAGAACCTTTACCTTTTTTGGGTTTCTCAACTTTAGTTGCTGGTGCAAATCGTTTACGGTCTTCCACTTTAGGTCCTTCGAAAACAGTTTTGCCACCTCCCTGTTTCATTTTTTTAGTCACAGATTGTTCATCTTCTTCTTTTTCAGTCTTGAGGAATTTTTTAATTTCTTTTTTTGGCATTTCTTTGGCTACTTTTTTAGCTTCACCTGATACACCTTTTTGTCCTTTTTTGGCTCCCATTACAGCACCAAAAAATTTTTTTTGTTTTTCCGTTTTAGATGGCATATTATTATTTAGATACTATTGATAAATTTTATGATTTGTTGACGGAGATACGACTCGATATCATGTTTCGGGAGAGTTTTAATGGTCTTTTCAAAATTTTCATATACTTCTTCAAAAGAACCGTCTTGTTCAACAACGTATGTTTTACTTTCCAAAATACCATTAACGAATGCTTTTGGATAAGATGGATCTGCAACAGCATCAATAGCTACCAAGTGCATATTTTGAACTAGATTGTAATCATTATTTTCCATCAATTGTCCCAATGCACGAGTGGACATACCGACTTTAACGCCATCATTGATAAGCGCACGGAGGATCTGACCAGTAGGTGTTGACAAGACTTTCGCTTTACCAACAAAATAATCATTAACTTCAGTCAATTCTGTTACCAAATGGCAAGCTCTCTCCAGATTAACATCAGCACTAGTAGGGTGATTCAACTCACCCATCGCTCTACCTGGAAGAACCATCTCATTGATATATCTTTGAACTTCAGTTCTCGTATCATCAAGTTTATACATTCTTTTATTTTTATTCACGCTATTGCAACCGATGAACGGTCCTTTAACATAAAGATTGGATGTACTGTTTCGATTGGATTGTTCTTCGATAACTTCAAAGTTATCAAACACATCAGGATTCTCAGCAATTAATTTAAGTTTCAACGCCATGATATTATTTATGTTTAGTGATTGTAAATTCTATTAATTTAATTCTTTTTCTGTAATAATAATAAAATCCATGCCATGCTTCTTCGCGAATTCTTTGGCAAATGCCCATTTATCACAATTATTCTTCCATGCTACTTGTTCATAAAGCAGATTGGATTTCTTTTTATTTTTAGTAGCTTTTGGTTCTTGGGTCTGTTTCCAAGGTTTAACCTCTATGAGATATTTTTTAATTTTATCGCCTTCTTTTATTTTTACATAAGCATCAATAAAATACTTACGATTTTTCCTTTGAACACTATCGAAATAAGGAATAGTAATTTCTTCGCTATTCCATTCCAAAACATTCACATTATTATCTGCCCATCGAAACAATTTCAATTCTAAACCAGATCGAAAAATTATATTATCTAATTTACCAATATACTTTTGAGGATTTTTAGGGGCAAAAAATCCTTGTTTAAATCTCGAATCTTTTTTTAAAGGTAGATTACCCATTATACCATATGATCAGGCTCCACAATCTGAGGCAACAAAGCAATAAGCTCTTCCTGTGTCAATTCTTGAACATCAGGAAATAATCCTTGTCCGATTGCCTCAAGTAGTCTTAATGACCATAGAGCGGTATATGCCTTTCTTCCGTCAGCGAGATCAGTAAGAGAAGCTGTTTCAGGAAATCTCAAAGCTCTTAATCTTGTATGCTCAGAGTCATCCCAACCACATGCTATAGTCGTTACTGTTAAAAGTCCATCTGTTGCTTGTTCACCATACTGCTCATTGAGTGTTGGTAATTGTGCTACTAGTGCTTCCTGAAAAGCGAATGTTTTGAATTCTGTTGAGTATTTCATAATGTTATTTTAGCTTATTAATTGGATATGTCAATATACCCACTGAAACAATCTATCTTCGAATAGTGTATTTCTCAATAAAGTTTCTATCGTTTTATAATCAGATTGCTGAAAAATATTGTTATTTATATGCATCAAAAATGAATTTATACCACCAGCCATATAAGAAGAACTGGAATTTGATGTTAGCCCTGTAAGTGTTTGTGTTGTTGTGCTATAATTTAATCCGATTGTATTTGGGTTTGAAATGTAGGCTGTTGTAGCACCAGCAACGTTTCTGGAAAATCCAGTAAATGCTACGAAATCTCTGTTATTAAAAGTTCCTATGTTACCTCTAAAAGCGGTAGTACCCTTACCTACATCGAAATAATCAAACCAAGTAGTGTTAGTTGATACAGTTCCGATTAACCAGCCACCAGCATCGACATTGTGACCAATTAAACGTTGATTTGATGTAGAAAATAAACCACCGACACAACACATAGTGCCAGAAAAATTATTAGGCACATAAGTCAAACTTGTAAAATCGACACGAGTGGTTATACCATTCTGTGTCCACCCTAAAGCATTTGAAACAGACCCATTATAAACACCTAAACCTCCAAGACCGTATATAACATTACCTTTACCAGCATTATGAATGCTTCTCATAGGATAACACACCATTGAATTCCATAGACCAATCTTTTTAATTTCAACGACAAACTTATTAATCTGCTTTAAATTTTCAGGTAAAATAGTAACTCCACTACCTGCCTTAACTCTAGCAGCATAAGCAATAGTATCTTTATCTAATCCATATGTTCTTGTTTTTGGCATATTATGGCAATCCTAATCCTTTCCCAATTGTTGTTTTAATTAAACGATACAAGTTAGCATCCTGTATATCTGAAACTAGACTATTTGTTAAAAATGCAAAAGAAGCTGTTAAGTTTAGAGGTGTATTATATCCTCCAAATCTTACAAAACTTGGAGTGGAGGTATTCCAATCGTTGCTCGCTGATCCCTGACTTACTTGATTGGTATTAAGCGTGAAACGACCTGTTGTACCCGAGGTAAGTCTTATAGAAAAGTAATGCCGCCCTGTTCTAGTAAATGGAGTAGATGCACCACCGCCAACATTTTGCACACTTACTGAAGCTTGAAACCATGTTCCTATATATGTGCTTATGTTTTGAGCAGACGGAACTGACGATGTGCCAATAGCAAACTGCCTTCCATTAATAGAGGTTTGAGCAGTAGCCCAATACCCAGCATTATTACCTATATCGGTATCGAGTTTTAATACTGCTCCATGAGCAACAGGAGCTACACCAATATCTCTTATAGGGGTACTAAACAACGGATTACCTGCTGTTGATCTAACAATGCCGTCTACACTCCAAGTAGCAGCATTTAATAGGGTAGCATCAGCACCTACTTGCTGACCTCCACCTAAACTTAGAGCATTAGCTCCTGATCCTATATTATGAATGGATCTAAAAAGGTAGCATACCATAGTATGCCATAGCCCTAAATCTTTTAATCCGATAATAAAATTATCAATATCTACAGCATCACTATTAGTTATTGGACTCAATCCAATAAGTGATCTATATGTATCAACTTTATTGAGATAACGTTTGGTATCTATATCAAATGTATATTTTCTTTCTGTTGGCATATTATGGCAATCCTAATCCTTTCCCAATTGTCGTTTTAATTAAATTGTAGACACCTGAATATTCTGTTGTAGTAATAGCTCTATTAGCTAAAATCATGAGACTCATAGTCCCTTGAAAATAGTCGCCTGAACCTGTCTGTCCGTTTCTAGCACCTATTCCCATAGTAGGAAAAGTTGTATTATTAAAAAACGGTAAAGTCTTATTACTGATTGTAGTACTTGCATTAAGAGAAGTTGCTAATCCAGATGTTGTAGCTTGACCAAATGCGAGGTAATTAACATGCATTTGTGCTGTATTGTAAGTTAAAAGTGTTCCAGCCGCTGCATCACCTGTAGCACTTGTAGGCGACGAATTAAAAGTAAAATAATACCTCTCAGCAACGCCAGTACCAGTCAAATAAGAATGGTTTTGTACATTAATGCGCAAACCTCTTGTAGACACAGTAGCTCCATCATTACCGAGTAACGCTCTACCTGTGGTTGTGAAATCTGGTTGGTGTAAGCAGATCATGCTAAATCCTGTAACTACAGGACTATTTAAAAAGTTGGGAATTCTTATATATTGAGAACTAGCAGCAGTGAAGCTTATACCAGATAGCCCCCATGTAGGGCTATTCTGCGCGATCCCATCAAACTTACCTATACCGCCTAAACTTAATACATTTGATGTGCTTCCTATATTATGCTGACTACGTAAGGGATAAGCAATAATGTTTTGCCATAAATTTAACTGCTTTAATCCCTTAACAAAATTGTCTACATCTGCTACATCAGTAGGAGCTAATTCTCTACCATAGGTGTATAACTTTTGAAGGTATTGCTTTGTCTCATTTTGTAACCCATATGATCTTTTCTCTGTATTATAATATCTTTTTGCCATATATTAGGGTAGTCCGAGGTTTGAGCCGAGGGTTGATTTGTATAAGGAGAAAAATAAGATTTGATCTGAAATTGTTATTCTCTTAGTTATTAGACCATTAAATGATATGTTACCATAATAGGGTACAGTATTTGATCCTCTATTTCCAATTTTATATGCGCCTGTTGGGAATGGTCTAGGACCAGCACCTGGTGTGACAGTCAAATTGACTCCGTTTAAATTGATAATGGTGTCAGTATTATCTGTAGATGTTCCAATATAATAATAATTGCTACTAGATAATGTTGCTCCAGCAGTAGTATATCCAGTAACATAATTAGTAGCACCTCCGTCATCCCCTAGTGAAGTATACCACGTTATAATCTCATTTGTTAATCCTGCCGTACTCGATCCTAATGTTATTCCTGAGAACGACTTACACCCAACAACTGATTGAGCATTACTCGAAGCAGTTATTGTAGACAATGGAGAAATGATAGTCAATGTCGTGGCGATTGAAGGTAATGTACCAACATCAATAACACCTGTAGTAGAAGTATTTGGAAATGTTATACTATTTGCTCCCCATGTTGGACCATTAGCTATTGTACCATTATAAGTTCCCAATCCACCTAAACTATATACGGTTGATCCAGTTCCAATATTCTGGTAATTTCTCAGCGACCAGCAGACCATATCTTTCCATAGATTAAGAGATTTTACACCTCTTGTAAACCAAAGCACTTCACATCTTCCTAAAGGATCAGTTACTCCTGCTCTTGTAAGATAAGCATCACCATCAGTATCATTAAATCCTAGACTAAATCTTGACCAAACACCAGATCTCTTCAAGCTCTCTACTCTATCATTGATAGTTTTTATAGTAGAAGGAGATACATTGATACCATTCTCAGCCTGAAGACGGTTGATATATGCTTTAACTTCATTTTGTATCCCGTAGTATTTCATTAATTAATCTTATATACTTCGACTTTAGACCAAGCACCATCAGGTGTACCAACGATTACTTGCGCGGAATTAGACGAATACGCTTGAAAGGTGAGATAATCAGTGGAACCATTTAAGTATACAATAGCATTAGCGTTTAAAAATGTATTGACCGATGCCGTGCCATTGATTGGCTGTTGAGTCAAAGCAACCGCTGATCCCGTTCTTAAAATTTGTATATTATTTTGATTGCCGCTACCTGCTGTACCTGATTGCCAAGCTATTTGATAACTAATAAAATAATAACCTGGCACTGTCGGTGTTATTCTTGTTGCAGATAATCCAAACACTGATACCCATAAATTAGGGTCGTTTTTAATATAATCAAATAGTATAGGAGTATCTGAAGCGTTATTAGCAGTTTTATTAGCTGATAACGATGCTGTTACAACATAGTCTGTATTTGATGCTATATCACCTGAAACATTAAGCGATCCATTGACACTTAAACTTGTAGTTCTAGTAATACTTGGTGAACCTGAAAAGTTAATAGGCATAATTAAACTCCCTCCCAAAAAATGTATTGATTCGATAATCCAGATAATGTATTAACTGAAATATCCCCTTTGTATCTATCATCAGAAAACTTCTCTCCTCTACCATCAAATGCTGCTGATCCTGGATATAGTATAAAGTTAAATGAGTTTTGGTTACATCCTAGACCATATTTAACATATAGTGGTTGTGTTCCTAGATTTTGTCCGAATAGTGTGATTCTATTTGAGTTTGCTGAAAGAACCTGAGTACCTACTCCTGTTAGAGCAGTCCCTAGAGTCGCACCACTAAGATAGTTGGAAACTGAACCATAGCCAATATCAAATGTAGTAACACTATCAATATCTTTATCTAAGTCTCCTTGTAGTGCCATTGCCCCACCTGTCTGCGCATCAATAGTAATAAATGCATTTGTGCCTGTTAATGCTGGTATAGCAGATACAGAAGTGACAGGTGAGTATGAAGTTGCATCAAAATATTTTGCATAGACTGGTGATGTTAAATCATCGATAAATATCTGAAGTCTATCAGTACTCAACATTGAGGTTGTTGTAGCACTGAGAGTGAGAACATTACCTGTTAGATATCCACCCTTGGTTGGATCTGCAAAATTATAAATTATAGTATTACGTGTTACATTGGTGATCAACAAAATTTGATCTAATGTAATATTTGGATAGCTAGTAATCTGCACTCTTCCTATTGGAGATGCTGAAAAGGCATATGTTGTTGTTAAGGTCTTCATTATCTTTCGTTATTTAGTATGATATTATCCAACTGCAATAGCCATTGCAATAGCAAATGTTTCAGCAGCAAGTTTCGCCCCATTCGAGTATACATTACCACTGGCACTAATATTTCCAGATACAGTAAATCTCTCATTAGGTGTAGATGTATGTACTCCAACATTAGGAAAATTTGAATTGACCCCTCCTACATGTAAAACTTCTATGTTTTGGTCAATATCGTAAAACGATGCAATATCGCCTGTTCCGCTATTACCTACCCACATAGCTGGACCAGCACCTATATGAACAACACTTAATGCGCTGGTTACAGAGAATATAGTATTGTTAAAGGTAGTTGTTCCAGTTGCAGTTAGATTACCTTGAATAGTAACGTTGTTGTTGAATATCGTAGAACCTGTTACAGTTCCGCCAGATAGAGGAAAGAACTTAGAATTTGTGAAATTTACAGTAGCGTAGTTTGCGCTGTTAGACTGATATATAACACTGGTGTTATAAGCATCATCCCAGTTAGCACTATTAGATCTTACTAAAGTATTAACATAAGTATCATCACCACCACCGCCGCTTGAAAATATCGTTAAAAGATCTACACCAGCAGACAAATACTGACCAGTCACATTTAGATCACCATTTATCGTGCCGCCATCTTGGTATTGAGTAGCATTTGTTCCACCACCAGAAGCATAAACCGCTACATATTTTCTTAAATCGGTTTTATAATTTTCAAATTTATCGTGAATTTTTTTATTCCAATCCTTTTCAATAGAGTCCCAATCTTTAACAATTGGTTCACCTTTTTTGGATTCTAAAATATATTCAACTGGTTTTTCATTTTTGATTTTACGAATCTCAGAAAGCAATCCATTTCTACTTTCTTGAATAAGATCTTGAAAATATTTTCTCGCTTCATCTGTAATATCTAAAGTTTCTTCCTTTACTAAGGATAATTTTTCATTGAAATATTGTGTGATTTCTTGTTCTGTTTCTGAGATTTTATTATCAAATTTCTCAGAAATCTCTAAAATTTTCTTATCGACATTTCCTACACGAGAAAGAGCTTTTTGGACACCTTTGTTCAAGGAATTATTAAGTTCAATATTGGCATCACGAATTGCATCCAATTCCTTATTAACACCTTCAATTAAAGAAACATCAGCTTTTTCATTCAATTTATTGTTGAGATTTTTATCAATTTCTGATACCTTTTCAACAATTTCTTCTGCAATATCTTTTAATTCTTTATCAACTTTCGGGTTGATATTACTTTCGTATAATTCTTTGACTAATTTTTTAACAGACTTATCGATCAGCTTGGAAGAATTTTGAAAGTTCTTGCCAAGAGATTCATTTAGATTGTCAGCAATATCTTGAATTTTAAGATCAATACTTTCACGAATCTCATCAAATTTATAATCATTATCTGAAATTAATTCATTTTTAATTTTTCCAGAAATGATAGTAAATTCATCTACAAGATTTTCTCTTGCCGATTCCAAATATTCCTTGAGAGCTTTTTCTTTTTTTCTACTCTCATTTTTAATATCTTGAATATTTTTCGCTTTATTATGTTCCAAAATTTCAAGAGATTTCTTTACAGCATTTCTCTTTACTCTTTTTATTTCTTCAAGAATTTCTTGTTTTTTATCTTCGATAATTTCAGAATTATCAAAATTTTCTTCGATAAGCTCTTTGACATCTAAATCTTCATCTTCTTCATTCTCAATATTTGATTCAAAGATTTCAACTGGTTCGCTTTCTGAATTAAAATAAATTTCTTGTTTCCCTTTCAGAAGTAAGAAAGGATATTGTGCTTTTTCGTTTCCTTCCTCTACAAGAATAGATACGATTGGATTTCCGTTTTCTTCGGAAATCTTTTCAGCCACATATTTATTTTCGTTTATCTGCACCTCAAAAACACCGAAAAAGACTTCTTGAAAATCTTTAACTTGAAGGATGTTCAGAGGAGAGTTAGACGAGGTAATTTTTACCTCTTCGCTAAACAGTCTCATCTTTTATATTTAGTCAAATGATTATTATGTCAATTATAATTATTAAAAAACTGAAAAACCAACAGGATCGAAATCTCCGTAACCACCTTCGATTAAGAACTGTTCCAATTCTTTCTTTTCTGCGACACCTTCTGACAAAATGGAATCACCATTGATAGAACCACCACCAGGTAAATTCACACCATTAATTTTAGTGAGAATCCTTCCCCACATGACTTTACACAAAGCAGTGGAGTATTCCAATACCCATTTTTCTTTTACCAAATCTCGAAGCGGTTTTTCCACATAACATTCCAATAAACCATAGAATGTGGTGTTTTTCGGCTGTGGTATCAAGCGTAAATATTGTGTTCTAGGATCGAAATGAATATCTCTTCTTGTGGCAAACATTTTTTCTCTGGTATCGATCCAATCTTTGACAGTATGCCAAGAAAGAATATCGAAACCATAATTCCCAAGAGAATATGCGTGATATGATTGTTGTGCCATAGTTTGCTCCACGGAGAACAATGTATTCACACCAGTCGTAGAACCTTCTTCAAACGATACGACATCAACAACTTTTCGATAATCCATGATGTCATAATCGAACATATTGTTGTATGTGCGAACATCTGCTTGTGGTTCACATTGAATAGTGAAAGGTTTTTGATAAGATTGTTGAAACAAGGAACTTAAAGAAGGATTGAATCCAACGAATAAGTCATAGGTAGCTTTATCAATAATTTGCATGGATGTAATACCATCGGATGGAACTACAGCACTCAAAGACGATGAAGAAGCAAAATAAGAATTTGGTATGGTAGACAAGGAAACATACAACACATCAGGAATTTTCACTTCATAATCAGGATTAGGTCCGAGTTTCTTATCATTTAATTTTTCCGATGGTGTGTATCCAGAATTTGCCACGGTGAAGAGAGTGTCCAATCTGATTCCTTTACCACTTTCATACAAGTTACTATCAAAAATTATATATTCTTTTGAATATCCAGCGTATTTCGTATAAAAATCTGTTGCCATTGAAATCGCTTCATGAAGTTGGTCATAATGCAATTCAACATTGATCATCGGATGTCCTAATAATCTCAAGATTCTTTCTCCCAAACGTTGATAACACTCGATCTTTGAATTAAGATTAGTGGACATGAAAGCTGAAATCGGTTCTATTTGACAGAGACTCATATTATTATTTAATAAGCTAAATAATATTATGTCATTTGAATCCAATAATGGTTCTATTTATTATCAACTTTCTTGCGGTGTCCCCACTGTTTCAGGGTGGAACGCTAATACTAATGATGGTTCCAAATATTATTACCTATCTTCCAACGATTTCATACTTTGGGGTCAAAGCACTGTTTTCACTCATCCATCAGCTAATAATGGTAGTCAATATTATTTTTATGTGTGTAATAAATCGACTGATACTGGTTGGTCTGCATTGTCTAACAATGGGACTAAATTTTATTATAATTCAGCATTTAATTGTGTCAGCTTTTGCGAATAAATAATATCATGGATTTATGGATTTTCCTAATGCAGAACGCGCAAACTATTTCAATTGTTATTGGATTGGTAAGCACCTTTTTGGTTTTTTTCAAAAAAATTAAAAAATTTATTATTAAAAAATATGAACAACATAAAATTTATAGTAAATCTAAACATGAAATACCAGAAATTTTACAAGAAATTAAATTAGGAATCGGTAATTTAGATACTCGAATGAAGAATGTTGAATATGAAATCTCCCCTAATGGTGGTGGTTCCATGAAAGATTCTCTGAAAATTATCAAAGCAGAAATAGAAGCAATGTTTTGGTTGAACCCAAAACCATCTTTCCGAACTACTTCCAAAGCAATGAATATTCAAGTTAATGAAGCATATTGTCATTTGTGTGCGACATCATCGGAAGAATTACTTCGTTTGAATTGGAAAAATTTCATAGAAGATGAAAGTCAATTGGACGATTACATGCGTAGATGGGAAGAATCTACCGATGCCTTTTCACAATTTGCTGGTAAATTAAAATTTAAAAATTCTCGTGGAGAATCTATGGGGGAATGGCTAGTAAAAGTTCGCCCTCTCGGATCAATAGAAGAAGGACGGGATTATTTGTGGAACGGTTCAATTTATCCGTTTGATCAGAAATCAAAAGAATGTGCTAGGAATTTTAATATTCCTCTGAATTAAACTGGTGGTGCTTCTTCTGCTGGAGGTGCTTCTTCTGCTGGAGGTGCTTCTCCACCGCCCAAATCAGCTTCTTCGCCACCTCCTATAGCGGCTCCACCACCTCCGAAGTCTGGAGGCATACCGCCTCCACCGCCTCCACCGCCACCTAAGTCGCCGCCTTCTCCTCCCGCAGCACCTTCAGCTTGTTGCGCTGCAAGTTCTTTCCAGTTAGGCCCGTTAGCTTTAATTTGTTCAATTTCGTATAGGAACTCTGCTTCGTTTCTCAAGAAGTGACGATTAGCAAGAATATCTGAATCTTTCCAATCCAAATATTTTTTCATGGCAAAGGTTTTGGAAACGAATTCACTGTTTGTAATACTGGTAAAGGTGTTAATTTTTAGTTCAAGCTTTTGACTTTCTCTCATGTCATAGAAATTCGTCGGAACATTAAATTCCACTTGAATATTATCTTCGAAAAGATCGTATTCTTCGAACATTTCTTTAAATTTGAGATGAGTGACAAATGCTCTTTTGATACCTTGAGCAAATCTTTGTTGTTGACGAATGATCATCTTCGCAAATTTGAGTTCTTCACGAAGCATTTCTGTTCCATCATTATATCCTGTTTCACTATTCAAACGAGAAGTAGGAGTCTTCAGAGAACGATAAAGTTTCTTGATGAACCAATCTAGAGGCTCCATATTACCATCTGATTGTTGACCACCAAATGTTTCAACAGTTGTTGCTTCTTGTCCTTGTCTTTTAGCAAACCAGAAAGAATCCAAAGTAGATTGTGGTGCATATTTTTTAACGACATCACTTTGATCCAAATCGAAAGTCTTAGTAGACCAATATTGAGATTGTAATTTTCTCAGATATGCTTCAGCTTGAGGAACTGGCAATCTACCAACATCAACATTGAAAAGGAAACGAAGAGGGGCATGAACCATTCTATGGATAACCACAGAATCTTCGATCATCGAAAGCTGTCTGTAAGCTCTACGGCAATTCTCAATGAAAGGAATAATAAAATCTTTTGTTTCATTATATTGTCCACTATTCACATAAAGAACTTGGTTCTGTTCAAATGGAATATATTCATACCGTTCAACTTTTTTATTATCGATGCTAGAAAAAATAGGCTTCTTGTAAATAAATGCTTTGACTAACATCGTCTGGATGTTGTCATAAACAGGATCGAATTGATCAGCAGGAAGATTTTTAATGGCAACGACACCTTGTTTGATGTAATCATCTTTTAGAATAAGTTCAAAAAAGAGTTCACCTTCAACGAGAAATTGTCGGAAATAATGCCATCCATTATCATCCAAATCCAACATGGAACAGAATTTAGAAAATTCTTTTTGTAATTCTTCTTTTTTCTCTGATTCCAAATCAGCATTACGGAAATTAAGAGTTACGATCTCTCCATCTTCATCGACGTTAATAGTTTCGTCACAAATTTCATCCAAAGCATCTGCCACTTCGGAGTAAGCAGCAATCATACGGTAGTCTCTAAGACGACCTGGTTTTTCCTCTGATGCTTGGGAATACATCAAATCCGTAAAGGATTTGTCTTGGTAAATAGCAGAAAACGCTGTGTTATTCCAGTCGTTATTAAGAGCTACAGAGTTCTTAGCAATCGCTTCAGGTCTGCGTAACCCGATTTTTTGGAAATATTTATATTTTGTATTCTTTGCTTCATCAGGAGTTTGCTGAAGAAAATTCCCACGATTCTTCAAATAGGATTGCATATTCCTATCGAAAGTGGAACCCTTGCCGTCACTTCCTTGGTATTGATTATTTGATGATGGGGTTGTTGAACTTCCGACTCCTGCCATACTTATTATTTAGGGGGATTTGTCAATTATTCAATGAGAACTTACCCATCCTGCATCATTAGCAGTGATAAATATCGCATTTCCATTAAAATTATTAAAATAATCAGAACTTAAAGAAATTGTAGCGATATTATCATTCACCACCGTAATCACATTCTCTGGTAATTGATAAGCAGAAATCGTGGGAAACTTGGCAGTATCGATCTCCTTATAAATCAATTCAGGAATATTTGTGTTTGCTGACAGATACCAAGTGTTATTGTAACCGAATCGCTTCCCATAGAATTGGAAATTTCTTTCATTCAACTCAGTTACAATCAAAGAATCTTCTTGATGGATACCATTGATGAAATAATTGGTGAATTCTGGATACGCACTAATCGATACGCTTTCTGTTTGAACACCTTCTGCACTGATAGCATCGAAGAGATTGTAATCACAAAATCTATTACTGACAGCTAGAGCATGGAAATCTGCATTAACCACATAGATCGGTGCTTGAGTTTGGTTATAATCTTTGAACAACCAACCTTTGACTGTGAATGATGTGGATGCAGAAATTCTCCATTTTGTATCAGGTGACAAATCTTTGGGATTTTCATAGGAAATATCACCTGACCATTGAATTTCCGAACGAATCTCATCAATAAATGGTAGATTAAATTTCTCAGGAATTTTCCAAGAAACGATAATATATGGATTGCAATTTACGACGAAATTCTGGATGATCTGATCCAGATCTTCTTTGAAGTAACAAATGATGTTCACATCCAGAGTGAGATTTACTGGAATTGGTGTTGGAATTTTAGCAAGTCTATTGCTAGAATCCAACTGTTTTCTATACAGAAATTGATCTTTATTTGAAATCCTAGAAGGATCACGAGCTAAACTTGTCTGCTCAATCGTTACTACTGGCAGTGTCAGTGTCTTAGCTCTATCAGAAAGATCATGAAGGACACGGTGTTTAGGTCCGTTTACATACCGAACTTCAATTTTCTCCTTCGATTGTCTGGTTTTCGCATCGTAACGATACACGAAAGCATCGTCAAATGCTGCAACAAACATATTGAGGAGTTGGGAATTTTCGAAAAAGTAATTATAGTCCTTCACTCATAATACTTAATCAACATCAATGTATTTAGCTTTAATCACATTATCGGCAATATCAGATAAAAGTTCAGATGCATAGATTTGGGGGTCGTCTGATTGACAAATAATCTCTCCACTGAAACAATTATATTCTTTGAAAAAATCTATTACTTTATCAAAAACGATATTGCGAATTTCTTCGGAATCTTCATATTCCACGATAGTATCTGTATATAGGTTGTATTGTTTTCTCATATTATTAAAAATTTCCAAATCCAATCGCTCTTTCTTGTTGCTTCAAAGGTGAGTCAAATTCTTCAACATTGAAGACATCACACAGAGCAATTTCATCATCAAAAATATGGCTGATACCGCAATGTTCTCCCAAACGATTGGCATCTTTTACTGAAAGTTTACCAAAATGGTGAGAGATGTGGAGTCTTCCTTTTCTCAATAAAGCTGAATCAATTGCTTTGATATCAGCATTCATCGTGGCAACCACTTTGATTTTCAGTGAGTCCTTGAGGAAACCATCAGTCAAGTTCAACAAATTTGTTGTTGCTGAATTTCTATCACCACAAAGAATTTGTTCTGCGTCTTCCACGATCAAAGTGCATCCTTGATTCTGTAACATGAAAGAAACGAAGCTTGGTTCTGATATAATACTAACCATCGAAGGTGGAACATAGATAACATCATTCTCACATTTCGTGATCATGTTCTTGATGAAGTTCGTCTTACCACATCCAGGAGGTCCGTAAAATACCATGAGATTATTTGATTTATCGTCAAAGAATTTCATGATCTTTTCATATGGAAATTCGTCTCCATAATACAAAGGATACTCCCCGTCTTTAATTTCAATATTATTGAAAGTGGTCTTTTGTTTATACAAACCTTGAGCATTCTGAGCGATCATGTAAAAGTTCTTCTCCGAATCGGGAACGAAAAGAACGTTCATATCAATTAACTCCCCTAACAATTGTTCGATAGCATTTTTATTTTTAAGAAGAGGGCAAAATGATATGGAAACAACTCCGCTTTCCAAGCCAACAAATTCCACATCTTCATCATCCTCTTTATCAATTTTGTTTTCAGGTAAACCGAAATTACAACGAACCATCAAATATAAAAATTCGTTGAAATAATATCCAGCTTTGAAATCATTGATTTTATATTGATGGGTGACATCAAATTTCCATTTTCTGAAAAGATCATGGATATCATTAAGTCTTCGAGCATCTACTAGATAATCATCGAGAATAATAGTGTTCAGAGAAATATTTCCAAACTTCTGTTCAAATTCTTGAGGATAGTCAGAAGGATTCTTAAATTCACCAACTGAATTCACCCAATAGGTTCTCTCCAGTGCTTTTTTGATTGTTTCTTTTAATTTGCTCATATCAGTTAAATCTGTCTAGGAAGAACTTGGGAAGCTTCTTCTTGTTTCTATTAATAGCATCAAAAATGCTCCCGTCAAGTATATATGTTTCACACCAGTCATCATGGGCGCGAACACTACGACCACAAGCCTGAAGCAGAGTCTTGAGCATAGCATTACCATACCAATCCTTATCAATTTTCATCAGCTTCTCTACTCGAACATCTTTTGTAGGGAGCCATGGTGCTTTCAGAATGATTTGGAAGCGAGACAAATCACCTTTCAAATCCACGCCATATGTCATTGACGGAGATACCAAAATGGTCGGTTCGCTGGACGATTCATGGATTTCCAAAAGCTGTTCATTATTCACTCCCGCTTCTCTACAAAGCAAACGATCTGATTTTATATTTTCTCGAATATAATCTGCCAAATATTGGGTGTGTGTATGAATGATACCCTTTTCATCTTTATGATGTTCCATAATACCTTTGATCTGTTTCACCAAAGTTGGAAGCATGGATTTTAGATTTTGGAAATTTAATTTCTGTTTCGCCATGATGTGAATTGGTGACTTCTCTGGATTGAAGTCTGTTCCAATATGGATATATTCATGATCTTTAATACCAAGAGCTTTACAATAAGCATCAGGATCAATAATCGTTGCAGAAAGAATGACTACCTTTTCAGCATAATCAAACAAATATTTTGAAAGAACATCAACTTTCAAAGGAATAAATCGAATGGCATTTTCCAATCGTTCTACGATGTAGTCGCTATCATAGAAAGTATCGACCAACAATTGCAAGGAATTTTGAAGATTGGTGAGTTTGGTGTATTCCTGTTTCTTTTTATTGAAAGTGATGATATCCTTTTTATTACTATTCTCACCAAACCAACTTTTGTATTCTTCTACGGAATTTATTACACTGTCTGCAACCTTGCTAATCCATGCCAACACCTTGGTTTTGTTATTATCATCATTAGGGAATGGCGTGACGAGTGTTTGAGTCTTCATGAGAAATGGGATATCCACTTCACATGTAAATTGACCGACTAACTGCTCTTCCAATTCCGAACCCTCATCACATACAATGATTTGTCTTTTCTTGAGATGGTTGGGGAGAGAGAAAAACATACTGTAATTCAAAGCAGAAAACTTTGATGTTAGCATGTTATTACGAGAATTGTAATATGGACAACGATTAGCTTTCCAACACTCATTCTTTTGATTTGCCACGTAAATACATGGTGCGATATCAACAGATAATGTATCATCCACATCACACTGGTAATTACTTTTACCTTTTAGGACTCCTGTATCATCGAAAGTATTCTGGTATTGGTCTTGAAGGGATTTGGTGATCGTCAAAGAATAACATCCAAATGGATCGATATCTTTCATCAATTCTGCACCATTCTCAGCGAATACGCTATAATTCTTCACGAGTCGTTCAAATTCAACGGGAACATCTTTGGATACGTTCCCAAGGGTTTTAGCTAAGTGTGTTTTACCTACACCTGTGTCTGCATGAACGATTACGAATTTTTTACCATTCTCAAACGCCTTTTCAATAGCATTAAGAGCTTTGGCTTGTTTATCACGAGGGTTAAATCCCTCTGGAAAGTTTAATATTAAGTTACGCATTTTCTAAGATTTCAATTTTAACATCAAAAGACATTTGATGTGGAAATCCTACCACGTAATTTTAGGATGTCAAGACGTAAAGATAATTATCGAAAAATTTAGACGCATCTGATTTGTTGATCGCTTTCATCTTCCAATAAACTTCTTCAGTTCTTGGACAGAATGCGCTCAGAGCATAATCAAAAATAAATCCATTTTCAATTTTTTTAATATCATAAGGATAAGAGATTTCCCATTCTTTGATCTCCCCATCTTCCTCAATTTTAAATCTTACGAAATTTTGTTTCGTGTTAAACATTTGTATTTTACCCCCTTTTATTGTTCGGGAATTCAAAACAAATTTTACATCACGGAAAATTAATTTTTTTAAATGTTCTTCGATTCTATTCATGGGTAAGGGTCGAGATTGAGTTCGTTGTCCATGTATCGCAATTTCTCGTTTGGACTCATGGGGAATATATTTTCATTGAAAAACTTCCAAAAGTTATCATCTGCTGGGATTTTTTGGACGAGGTAGCACATGTCCATTGAGACATTTCTAAAGTCCTGCATGAAGATATCCCATGTGACAACCAGATCATGTCTACGCTCATCAACTTTTTTGGGGTCAAAAGAACCTGAAAAGTTCAAAGTTGTTTTACCATTATAAGAATTAAGAATCTCCATACTGTTCGTACATAACATCTGACGAATATAAGGTCGTCCTGGTGAGCGTTCAGGTCGCCTACGAACAATTAATAAATCACAAATATTACTTTTCAGTAATCTTTGCAATTCACTTCGTCTTAACTTTTTCAGCATTTACTTCACAAACGCCAAACATGCGCTGCTCATTCAAGAACAAACCGTTCTTCACTTTACCATGACCTGTTACTTCCAAGTTGGTGATTGGAATACCCATATTATTAGGGAACACTACGATATCACCAACTTCAGTGTATCGCACGTTTGGTCCTTTGAGGATGACTTTACCTTTTCTCCAAGCATTATGAACTTGAGCAACAGGAATTGCAATTCCTCCACGTAGAATATAGTCACCTGTTTCTTCTCCTGTGACCAAATCACAATATTCAAGAAGCATCACATCGTCAAAAAGTTTGGATAGACTATAATCATCCAAACCAAAATCACTTGGTAGTGCTTTATCACTGAGATCAATGTGGGATTTTTGAGGGGCTAAAACATCAATAGATACGTTCGACATGAATATATTTATTGGTATTATTTATTTGTCAATCGATATTTGACAATTTCCACCGTGCTTAACCTTAAACGGTGTGTTAATATGTTTGTAGTGTTGCACTAAATCGTGGATCATATTCAATTTATCATAATCTGGTTCTATCCAGTAGTGACCACCTTCCAATTTCATATCTACTAATTGTTGATATGCTATTTTATCTATGGTATCATGTGAGACACATGACAAATGATAATTGACACCACCAAAATGATAAACAAAATCAATATTGCTATTATCATTTTCCTCTAATAAAATATTCCGATCATTCAAATCATTACAAATTTTAATATCTTCTGCGGGTGCAGACGTGGCATCTTCTGGAATTTTATATCCACCAACATTATACCATTCTTCTTTTTTGAAAGAAATTGAATTAGGTGATGAATTACCTATCAAAAATTCATCCCCATATATAAGATAACATGGAATATTTCTATAAGCTTTATTCTCATCATATTTTGAAATGTGATTACTAATTCGGTTTGGTAGAAAAACATCATCGTCGTCCAATGGAAATATTAAATCGTAATTTCCAACGGAAATGCCGATATTTCTTTTCTCTGCAACTGTCATTTTCCTGTTACAATTTATAACAGTCACGTTTGAATAATCACAATGCAGTGTCACATTTTTATCATCATTGATGATAACTAAATGTTTATCATCCCAATCCTGTGATAAGAAAGATGCTAACATCCTTCCCAAATAAGGTATTCTACCGTATGTAGGGCATACAACAAGACTTTTCATTTTTCTCTTTTTTTAGATATATATTTAATATTTTTTCTTTTCAATTTGGGAATCACATTTTCAAAGAATCGAAATGCTTCTTCGTCCGTATCGAATATCTGTGAGTATCTATTCACTGTCTCATTAGCATAATTCAACAGATCTTTATCATAGAAACTCAAGTAACGAGTGACCATGTATGGAGAAAATTCTTCCAACAATTCATTTGTCATCTCCCCTTTCTTATCAAAAAGAATATGATTTATTGCGTTAAACATAAGCGATTATTGATGATGTTTATATATTCCCCACTGATCTCACTGCCTACAAAATTTCTATTATTTTTTATAGCCATTTTAGCAGTAGTTCCACTTCCCATGAACGGATCATATACCAAATCACCTTCATTTGACCAACTTAAAATATGATCTTCTGCCAATTTTTCAGGAAAGATTGCGGGATGTTTGTATGCAATTTTATCATCAGACCCATAACCACCTCCTTGCGTATACTTCCAGATATTACGTCGAATACCGAATTCAGGAGCGATTTTACTTTCATATTTCTCACCCATAGTCCCGTCTGCTTTTCGACGTTGGCGAGTTTTACCCCAACGCTCTCTCCATTTATTTGGTCTATCGCAAATAGGATTGAATGTTTTGATTTTATCTTTGGATAAAACAAACATATATTCAAATGCAGGGTAATATCTATTTTTCACTGGTGAGACACCACTCTTCTCATAAATGATGACATCATGTAATTTGAAGCCAATTTCTTTGAAGTAAAGAGCTTGACGGAAACTCGTTCCAGATTTATCACCATCTTTAGTCTGATCACCGACCACCCAAACAACAACTCCACCTTTCTTAGTGACTTTGAAAAGCCCCTTGGCTACATTTTCAAAGTCGAAAGAATAACCATTATAAGTTCGCAAATCATCATATGGAGGACTGGTAACAGTTAAATCAATGGATTCTTCTGACATACTATTCATAGTATCCAGACAATTTTCATTATATATTTTATTAATTTCAAACATCACATTTAATCATTTTATCGTAGTAAATATCAGTTGCTTCTCCACCATCGCTAAACCACTTGGAAGGGAAATAAGATGTCTTATCACCAATCAAAGCTGCCCACCAAGAAAAGGTAGAGTTGCTCCCCACTACGATATCACAATTTGACATATATGCAAGATCTTTAATATCAGAATCGGAATGTAATATTTCAAATTTATAATTCGGAAATTCGTTGATTACATGATTTGGATCATCAGTGAATACTTTAATATTTTGCCCTTTGTATTTTTCAAAGAACTTTTCAAAGTATTCTGTATGACAAACATGATGAATTGTAGCATGTTTGAGATAATCCCCTCTTCTAATATGAAATGCTATATCAATTTCTGAATCAACTTCTGGCAAGTTCAATAAAGAAATAAATTCATCTTTATATTCTTCGAAATATTTCAAAGATTGAAAATACCCATTCAATGATACAGACCCTACATGGAATGGTAACTCATCATAATTAAATCTTTTTTCATGGATACCAATCACATCTCTAGTGAAACAATTACCATATTCAAAATTCTTGAAAATTGTATCCTTATACACTAAAGGATTGGTTCCTTGACCAGCAAACCAATTATAAGGGTTGACGATCAATTTCTTACCATGTTTCTTGGCATAAGCATAGCCAGCAGCTATTTGAAATAACTGATTGCCCACGCCACCAATAACATTTACGTAGCAACTATTCATATTTAAAATTGAAATAATATAATTTTGTTATCGTAGTATGTTCCGAAATCGAAATATGAAAATTCTGCATTTGGAGTTTTTTTCAAAATGTTGAGTAATCCGTTCGGATCATAACCAACATCTTCTATTATAATGACACCTCCCTTTTCTATTTTATCAGAATATAATTCTAACAATCTGACATGAGAATCTGGAGAATGGGGACCATCATCGATAAGAATCGTTATATTTTCAAATTTATTTGCTATTTCCTCGGTGTATGCGTCTCCTACTATATATTCAACATTTTTCCCAGAAATCCATTCATTATTTATTGGCACAGAATGTTCATTTTTATCATATAGATTATCTAAACCATATATTTTACTATCTTCTGAAAAATATTCCCTCCATAATTTTAAAGATGCTCCGCTTCTAACTCCAATTTCAACTATAGTGTTATTATTGTCTCTAAATTTTTTAAAGAAATCTTCATAAAATTTATCTATATAAGATTTTGGATGACCTTTATCTGTCCCGTAATTAGGATTAATTCTCATATTTTCTTCATCGAAAATATTCAGTTTATATTCATTTAAAATTTGTTTCAATGTTTTCATAATAATTTATTTATAATTTCATTTATATTATTTTTTGTGTGAAATCCCATATCATTTATTTTCGATGTATCCAAATACATTGATTCAACTTGTACTATTTTATGGAAATCCGATGGTTCCATGTTTCCTATTTTGCTGGAAGAATCCAGTGCTTGATATGCATAATCTATGATATCTCTGAATAAAATTGGCTTTCCACCTGATAAGTTATACGTTTCACCATTTTGCCCTTTGTCCATTAAAAATTCAATACCAGACACGACATCATCTATGTGAATATAATCTCTATAAAAATTACCATTATTATAAAGATTGATTGGGTTGTTTTCCCTCATCTCATTTATCAAATATTGAAGAGCGTTTTTCTTTTTTGAAATTTTGGAATCAGAATTTCCAACCACATTACCCAATCTGATTATTTTATAATCAATATTGAATGTTTTACAGTAAGAATGAATTAACAATTCAGCCGCATATTTAGTTATAGAATAAAATCCTCTTGGATTGCAAATCGAATCCTCTCTAGCTGGAAGGGTGGTGTCCCCATATACAAACCAAGAACTTATAAAGGTAAATTCCATACCTTTTATTTTTCTACATTCATCCAATACGTTCATAAGATGAATCAGATTTGTATTTATATCTAACTTAGAATCCGTTAAAACGTTGTAATTATCAACAGTGCTTATCAAATACAAAACTTTATCACTAATAGGAGTGAAAGAATTTCTATCTATAATTGCTACATCAGACTTCTTTTTATCACAAAAAGCCTGTCCTATAAAACCACTACCACCAAATACAGATATCATTGGAATTTTGAAATTACGTCTTCGATATAATCAAATACTGGCTGCGTGTAATGCGGTGCAGCCCCGACAAAAAATACAGAATTCAACACTTTGTTAGCTTCAGGATATTTTCTATAATCATCCAAGTCTTTATATCCAGGATGTAAGAGAATATTTCCAGCAAAATAATTTCTTGTTTGAATTTTATTATCTTCTAAATGCTTGACGATTCTATGCTTAACACCAATATCTTCGCAGATGAATGGTGTCCCGAACCAACAAGGATCTGCTTTTTCTAAAACTTTCGGGCTTCTAATATTGGAGATGTGTTTATTGAAAATTTCTGATATTTTACGATTAGAATTTCTTCTATTGGATTCCATTTCATCCAATTTTTCAAGCTGAACCAAACCAATAGCACCTTGTAAATCTAAAGGTTTTAAATTATACCCCATTTCAGAAAAAACATATTTATGATCTATAACACCGTCAAAATTCTCCAGCCAATTATCAAATCTGTTACCACATGTTCCACAAGGGAGCAAATTTGCAGCCCCCACACAGTAACAATCTCTACCCCACCAACTCAAACTCACGAATAATTTTTTAAGTTCAATGTCGTTTGAACACACCATACCACCCTCTCCTGTCGAGATGTGATGAGCAGGATAAAAAGAATTGGAATACGCTACATAGTATTCATTGAGATATTTCCCATCCCACTTACTTCCCAAACTATCGCAATTATCACCTACCAAAAGAATCCCATGTTTTTCGCTAATAGCGATTAACTTATCCATATCTGGCGGATTTCCTAAAACTGGAGAAACAAAAATAGCTTTTGTTTTATTTGTTATTTTGGATTCTATTTGTTCTAGATCGAAGTTTAAAGTATCCCATTCAATATCAACAAATACAGGAGTTAATTTATTTTGATAAATAACAGAAACGGTAGTGGCGAATCCAACAGGAGATACAATCACTTCATCTCCGTCTTGCCAATTAAATCGTCGTTTCAATGCTGAAATTAAAACAAGATTCGCAGAACTTCCAGAATTCACCATATGCCCATATTTGGTATTAAACCTTTTAGAAAATTGACTTTCAAATTTATGAACCTTTTCTCCAGCAGTGATCCACTTACCATTTAAAAATGAATCTAATGCTGCTTCAGTTTCTCGATTATCCCAGTATGGACCAGAATAATATATTGGAGTTTTTCCATGTTTAAATTCTTTAGCATTATAGATATAAGGCGATACATGATTGCCTACCAGTGTTTTAATATCTTCTTTTAAGATCATAATTATTTTATAGTTGAATTAAAAATATAAGGTTCGAATCTCTCAATTACATAAGGAGCATCTTCCACATTTTCCAAGAATTCTAATACCTTCTTGTAAAATGTCAAGGGTCTTAATTTTATTTGATTTTTGGAAATTCCAAAATGTGCGCCTGGAGTGAATTCAAAAAATTCAGGACATTTACATTCGAAAAACAATTTCCAAGAATCCTCTAAATTAAGAGGTCTTACCCACATTCCACTTCCTGTTTTATCACATGTTAATATCTTTCCACCAAATTGATTAGATGGCTGTAAAGCCCACATTGTTCCTATGCTATTCCAATGATACCCCCAATATTCTTCGAAATGTTGACTAGCTTTCTCATTCCAAAATTCTATGTCTCCATTTATAATATCTGTATAATTTTCAATATGATCGAATGGATAATCTTGTGAAAAAAATGTATAATCTGCTAAATTTTCATATTGGGATACTATGTGGTAAAAAAACGTGTGAACATCTCTACCTATATTGTTTTCCAAAAATATCTCATTTGAATGACTTATCAAATTCCCTTTTCTATATATTTTAACAGATACATCTGGATTTATTTTACTGATCCAACTTATATCTCTATCATATAACGATATCACTAATTCTTTGTTCATATTAATCAAAAATTCCTTTTTTACCATGAAAAGCAAGTGGTTTAATCCCTATAGTTTCTGGTAATTGAGTTTCATGTGAAAAATATTTAGCAACATCAATATCAGCAAATTTCATCCCATGCTCTTTGTATACGTGACGATAATTGACACATATAAATCCATCTTCGTTAGTAAATCCATGGAAAGGTTTCCACTCTAATTTTAATTCTGATGCTAAATCTGTCAATCTTTTACTTCTCAAAGAAACACTATTCCCGACTCGTATTAACTCACCATTTATGTCTCTGAATGAGAAATCATCATTAGGAAGCGGCCATGGTGCGCCGATGTAATCATATTTTAAAAATTCATCTCTCCACATTTCAGGATTAATTATAAACCCATCATCATGAATCAAAATTAAAAATTCTGTATTCACATGTTTCCCTAATTTATAAATTATATCATGATTCCACTCGTCTATATTTGACATTTTTTCAGTGAATTCATGAGTGATTTCATCAGGAAGATTTTCGGGTATAATGTCAGAAACAATTTTAACAGCCCCAAAATTTATACCACGCATACTATACTGCAAAGCTTTTATAGTCTGTGGAATTTTCACAGATGTCATGGCAATTAATGTAACATTTGGAAGATTGATCATATTTTATTGTTTAATCATGTGGTGATATTTTTCAATATTATCTAACAAATATTTTGGATAAGATTCATCTACTGCGACTAATTCAAGTTTACTTCTTGAAAACGGATCGATATTATTCTCAATATTGAAATTAATTTTATCGAGAATATCTTGATTATTGAGTTCTTGGTGTGAATAAGCCTTTATTTTATTTTTAACGTGATCTTGATCACCCATAAAACTAAAGTGCCACCCGCCATTTGATAGCTCACAATTTTTTTGCGCTCGTAGTTCATTAAATGAATAGTGTTTAATATTTTTAAATCTACTGATCCGAGAACCTCTCCAATTGTATTCTTTCAATAAATTTATATAGTAATAATAAGTAGTTTGCTGGAGGGTGAAGAACGGCTCCATATCAATAAACTTATCAACTTTTGATAAAATTTCAGGGTTCGGGATCTCATCACAATCGGACAATATGATTATATCATCGTCTGAACAATTCACTAATCCCCTTCTTACAGATTCTTTTTGAAAGAAATCCCGCCCATAATGGGGGTGTATTTCAGGTATAAATAATTCAGTGTCATTTATAAATTTGTATATATCCTTTAAACATTCTTCATCGAATGATTTGGGAGTATCTATTGTTGGCAGGTTTGTGAAATCTGTTGGAATATCATCAATTTTAATGTGAATTATTTTATGGAGAAATTTGGAAAATCTCTCTTTATTATCTTCAAAAATATAAGATTTTGGAAGACCACTATGGGTAACATCTGCTTCACACAACACGAAATAATCGACATATTCATCTAGTATATTGAAGCGAAGTTCTAATAAATCTAATTCATTAAAAAATATAAAGCAGTCGTAGATTTTTCTCATAATATATTGTGTTGTTTGTAAAATTGTTGAGCTTCTTCTCTACACTCATCATAACTAAACATATTTCCATCACGATCAATATAATTAAAAAATCTAGAATATACATCTCCAGTTGCCCAGTAACCATTGCTTACATTGTGTCTAGCCCAATATTTTGGAGCTATGATCTCTTTACATTTTGTATTCAACCACGCTGCCCACCATCCAAAAGATGAATTGGATATAATCAACCATTTAGCTTGATTCACTACATAAAAATCAAATCCAACATCAATATGAACAGTTGGGATATCAAACGGCATGAATGTTTTACTAAGATTTATATCATCAGTAATAACCAAGAATTTCATATTTGAATTGTTTTTCAACATATGATTTATTGAATCCCTCCAATATTCTCTCCTCAACAAAACATTATATAGTCCTGTATATTCCCCCCCTCTAAAATTAATTACACATAAGTCATCATCCAAAGAAATACCCATATCCAATAATTGATCGTCGTATTTTTTCCTATAATCATCATTAATCGAGAACCATCGTTCGACATCAAACTTTCTATCTATAATATAATCTTCTGATTGGAATAATCCCCCAAACGCACCATTATCACCCAACATTATAGTATTATCTTCAATATCGTAAAGACGCTTATCCAAGACGGTAATATTGACTTGATCAACGTGATGAATATTTAACCATCTCTCGTGAAACTCTTTGGTTATACCCTCAACTGGTTTACCGAAATCAATATTCATGAATTTCATCTGATTATCCCCATTGAAATAATCATGAGTGGGGGAAGAATTGATACCCCACTCATAACCTTTATGTTCTGCAATAGTTCTACATACGGCATATTGCCACATGTGATTCCCTAAATTTCCTGTTAAATTTGTTGTAATCATTTATTATATTTCGATTTAATGTAAATATGTTCCTTGTCAATCATATTACTAGTGGTTGCTTGAGTTGTTTGACCAGCCCAAGTTCTTACTACTCCCAAAGGAATGCCACTTTTCAAAATAGTCGGTTGTCCATATTTTGTGATCATTCTGTGATAGAATTCTGTATCCATCATATATGAAAGTTTCTCATCGAAGAAATTATCATCATTGATAAAATATATTACACTTGGTGGTCCTAATGAATTAACACCATCGATAAAATTATTATTACTATACGGAGTTCTTTGATTGTAGTATGTATTTAAATCACCATTTAAATGTGTATATTCGTGAGCATACCAAGGATCACTCAAATTACTCAAAATATGTTTCAATGATTTTGAGTAATAAAAAAGATCATCTTGAAACAGCGGTTTTATATATTTTCCAGAGCTATGTTTGATGCAGCTATTTAAATTTGCCGACATCGATCCACGCCCATAAGAATTTTTAAAATATTTAATATTCAAATCTTTAAAATTATCACAACACTTCTCAATTTCATTATCAAGAGAATGGTCAGAAACGATAATTTCAACATTCGATAGATCGCATTCCTGTGTTCTTATAATTGATAATGACTCGCTCAAATACTTCGCCCCAACCCCACTCATTTCGTAGCAAGGAACACATAATGATAATTGTGGTTTATCCGCCATATTACTTCAACCAAGTATAATCACATTTAGAATCATCAACATCACTATAATCATCATCCTGCCATGCTACGGACTTTTCACCGTTTTTCAAAACGTAAGATGGAAATGCTCTATGAAAAGCTGCATAATAAACATCTACAGGTGCATTCGCTTCAGCGATCAAGTGTAGTATTTGAGGTATAATATCACATTTGATAGCATATGCATGTGTTGTCAGAGATGACACCATTCTAAATACATTATTTTTAACATGTGTCAAACCATTCAAATGATTACCACCCAAGTATAAAAATTTCCAATCATCGGGAACATCCACTAAGTTATTCTCGAAAAAAGAATTTAATCCTTCATCAAATGATATATCATCTTCAAATATTAGTATTTTTTCATATCCTTCTTTTAGAGCTTTATTCAAAATATTCCAATGGCTAGATAAGCAAGCTAGAGGTCCATTTGCTATTTTCGATTCATTTTTAATATTATTTTTATCGATAGCAGAAAATCTGTCAACAATTATACCATCTCTTTCAAAGAGATTGGAGCATTTCTCCCATCTATCTGGTCGTCTATCCAAATTTATACAATAAATTTTATCAAAATATTCGTTTAATTTTTTCATAAATCAGCAACATCTTTGTTATATCGTTCTCTCACTTGTAAACCCAATTTGTAGAGTTGAACACTATCATGAGTCCCTCCGATATCAATATCAGTGTCTCCATTGTTAGGGTTATATTTCTGAACTCTCCAAGACATACCTTCGTAATGTTTGAAATATTTATTCTCCATTTTAGCATTTGCAACTGTTAAATCCGCTTTGATAACATCTTCGAACATCGTAGATCCAATATCATATATTCTTTCGGATTTTATTTCTTTGGTTCTATGATGATCATAAAAATTAATGTCATGCTCTTTTAATTGTTCTAAATCTATAAAACAAAACCACGGATTGACTCTTGGGTATAATGACTTCCCACCACGATCACCGACAACTTCTCCCATCAATACAAATCCACCTTCTTTGAATTTCTCATATGGTTTTTTTATATCTTTCAAAAATAAAACATCGGAATCAACGAGTAACACGTATTTTGTTTTCACTAAATCAAACGCTGCATTGACAGCATTTCCATGTGAAGTATTCAACATTTTAACGTTTTGAAAATCCATCATTGGATGTTCACCAGTATCTATTATCAGTATTTTCGGTAATACTGGACAATGTTTTTCTATAGATCTTTTAAGATTTATAATAAGATCAGGTGTATTATAATTACACGTTACAATCGTCAAATCGTCCATTTTTTCTTAATTTCTTTTAAAGATTTTCCAAAATCATCCATTTCAACTAGATGTGTTTGTATTGGTAAGTGACCATGTTTTTCGACGAAAACATCATCAGCTTTTTTAACATTTTCCATGAAAGACTGGTCGGAACAAATCGAAGATGTTTCAATCGACCAACCATCATCACCGATATATTCCCAAGAATTTTCAATATCAGCAAACCACCAAAAAGGAGGATGATATCCTTTTTTAATAATCTCATACGTGTGATCAACATGTTCACAAGCATTATAATATCTTTCATCCATCAACCCAACATCATCTAAACATTCCCTTGAATAATATGAAAATGCCCCCACACAATGTTGATAAAATGATATTCCAGTATCATCATACTTGATAGTTATTTTGGGATTAGCAATAATCTCTCCCATATCATTGCCAATTTTATTAGCAAAACCATGTTGTGAGAAATTGAAGTGTTGAATACCACTTTTCTTAGAAGCGTCGATATATGCTTGGAAGATGTTTGGATTTTTAATAAACATATCATCTTCAATCAGAAAGATATGATCACATCCTGCATCAAGAAGATGCGCCAATGCGCTATTCTTAGCTTTGGCGACACCTAAATTTGCAGTTGGGGTGAACACTGCGATGTGTTCACCCTTCCAAGATCTTGCAATATCGACAGCGTAATTATCATCATAACTGCGATTGGTTTTAGTATCCTCAACCACATATAAATAATCAATTTGATCACCACAATCCAAAAGAGAATTGAAAAGCTTCTCAAACATGGATTTTCTTCCACATGTGATAATACCAACTCCGATTTTTTCACTCATATCAAAAATTCTTTGCAACTCGTTCACGGATTTCAGCAAGAGTCCAATCCTTCATAAGCTTTCCATCAGAGAAGACGTTCACGAAAGCACAGTTCTTGACATCATCCCAAGTTGCTTGGTCTTTCATAGTAAATCCATCTTCGGTTTCATAAACCGCAATCAGACCTTTAGCGGATTTTTTGAGTCCATCATCAGTCTTAGGGTCTTTGAAAATTTCAATACCTCGACGTTCACCATTAACTAGAACTTCTCCATAGGTGGATTTGACAGCAAACCCGTGAGTATCTCTAGTAATAATAGCATCAGGAGTTACAGCACCTTGATAGGTGAAGCTACCGATACCATATACAATGTTGGTAGAAGCAAATCCCTTAGTGGCAAGACGTTCACAAATTTGAGTAGCACGTTCAAGCGTAATGGAGTCTCCGTAGATTGCTCCGATGTGGCTGTCAAGCTGCTTATATCCAGTGCTGGTTTCGGTACCACCGAAGATTTCCCAAAGGCACACAACCATACCCTTGACTTCAAGCTCAGTGATTTCTTTGGTGTAAGGTGTTGGCGAGCCATTTTTATGCGATACAATATCAAAGATGTAATATTTTCCATCGCGAACTTCATATTCATCAGGCAAATAGCCAGTCACAATCTTAACTGGATCACCAGAGTCAGGACGAATCACAACCTTGCCATCACGAGCCATAATCTTATCCTTCAGTTGAGCAGCAATGCCGCCATCAGGATTGACAACGTTCCAGAAGTCCCAAGTATCAGACACAATCGAGACAATACCACTTGGATAGAGTTTGCTAATAATACGATCGAATGTACCAATCTCATCTTCAACTCCACCCATACACATCACACTGTGTTCCGTAGCTGAGACGCTACCGCCAACAAGTTCCTTATCAGAATCTGCATTATAATACTCTTCGAGATAATCAATAGCAGGAACTGTATCTGTGCCAGTGAATGCGAGCAAATGAGCAGCACCGCTTTTAATAGCAGCATCAAATCCAAAGTGTCCACGGAAACTAAAGTCGTGTCCTTGCCATGGGACAAAATCGATCATTTCAGGGTTAGTCTTATTAGCCCATTCATTGAGAATTTGACGATACATTACAGCAGTGGTAGCACTGGTACAACCACCCCAAAGATTAGCACTGATAATGGTTTCAATAGCATTCGTTAGCCAGAAAAATTTATCGTCAGTATTCCACATGACAAACATGGGGACTCTAAGATCAACGGCAGAACCTTCTGGCAACGCCCAAATTTGAAGAGGGAGATATCCAAGAGCATGAAGATCACGAATATGTTGCTCACCAATACCATTTGGTCCTAGATAATTTTTAAGACGACGATTGTAATCTGCAACGACTTCTTCAACATCCTTGGCAAAGAATTCATCACCCCATTCTTGGATTAGATGTTCCTTGATAAATGCCTGTAATGAGAAGAAAATAACTTTATTCAATCCTTTAACGCGAGTGCCACGGGCAGTCATATTAGAAAAGACTAATAGACTATTTTCTGGATATTGACGACGATGATCACATTTGTATCCGTCGAAGCTGAGATGTGGTTTCTTTTTCATATTTATTTTGTATTTTTGTTTATTTTTTCTAAAAGTATTTCTAAAGTTTCTAGAGCTTGTCCTAAACCCGCTCTATCACAAAGTAAAAGATTATAGTAAATCTTACCATCGTTTCCAATTTTGTCTAATAAATTTTTATTAATTCCTTGAATTTTAATGAGATTGTCTTCAAAAAATTGTTCAATTTTTTCAAATCTTTCTTTCTCCGAAGCAGTGAAAACAATCAATTTGAAATTATTTTCATTACATCTTTTCAAGATATTGATAACTTCTGAGGTATCATAATCGTCTTTATAAGGGCAAACTGTGTCATCAAAGTCTACTGCAATAATTAAAGAGTTATGTTCTTTCCATTGTTGAAATAATCTCTCTGCACAATTTTCAGATTTTGTAAAAGGATGATTATATCTCATTGGTATTTGATTTTAAAAGTTGTCAAACCAGCGAATTTTAAGATATCTGACCAATTTTGCTTACTATTGGTCGTGAAAACGAAGTCAAATTTACGTGAAACATTTTCAACCCCTTCTTGGCAGTCACTGTGTGTGGTAAACAATCCCAAAGAACCACAATTTTTCTCTTTCAATTTTTCAGCAAGACCCAAGAATGTCCCACCTTTACAATTGATATCATCGATTATCAATGTCGGTGCGCCCTCAACAAGTCCTTCACCAACGTAAAATTCTTTCAAAGAACCGTCTTTAACGTCTCGAATTTTTTCACATCGGACGAGATGATAAAGATGAGTTCTATCTTGATTGGATAGATACTCAATGATTTTCTGAACTCTTTTACCAGCACCAGCATCAGGACATACGATATTAATATCCTTACCATTCGACATTTCCAAAACACTTTGCAACACCCATTCACGTTCATCTAAAATATGAACATTATTGATCAACGCTGGTGTAACATCACTATGCGGACACAGAATAGATACCTTATCAAATCCACAAGAGTTGATCATATCCGCGAAGATTTTCAAAGTAAAAGCCTCTCCTGTATTACAAATTCTATCTTGTCTTGCTGCTGGGAAATAGGGTATGAACAATTCAATATTTTTGATCCCCATACGGCGAACAGCATCATTGGCTATTACGATATCGATCAAATCCGACACCGAATTAATACGGTGCGTGATCACCATATTACCATTATATAACGATGATTCGATTTTAAAATTTGGTTCTCCTGCTGGAAAAAGTCCTTTGGAAAACTTAACTTTGAAAATTCCGCCTTCATAATTTTCAAAAGGATCAAAATTCTGATCCAGATTGAGAACATAAAGCTCTTCGCTTTCGTTTTTCCAAGTAATGTGATTTTTTTGTTTCATCATGTTGCGATTGTAACCTAGTTTTTAAATCTTGAAATTCTTGATTTGATTCGTGAGATTCTTGAATTGATTATCCTTTTCTATCCATTGACCCTGATCTTTCAGCATTTGTTCCATCATTTCCAGATTTTTAGGATCAAGAACACTTTCTTGTGTTTCAATTAATTCACCTTTTTGATCGATAAATTCTCCAACCCAAGCAATTCGATCATCAAGATTCGGAATATTTTCAATAGGAATAATTGCTGGCATGTCATCAGCGATGAAGAATGGTGTGTTTTCCAGATGATCAGAATATTGTTCATAAAGACCAGCAAAGATATCATCAATCTCCTGAATATAATTCAAATTAGTATCGCGTAATCCATCTGCTACAACTTTGATAGTGGGATCGTATTTAATCCAAAAAATAATATCTAGATTTTTCAGAGAACGTCGAACAATATCTACAGTAATTCCGAGAACATCCTCCGATACCAAATCTTTTTCAGTAGCATGGAGGGTATATGCCAAATTATCCAAAGGACAGCGATCATATACGACATATTTCTCATCCTTATTAACTTCTAAGGTCTGTGTCATCCAATCCAAGATAAGCAATTGTGTTTCTGCTGTGGTATTGGAAGAATGTTTCAAATCTTTTTCTTTGATAATATCTCTGTATGTTTTTAACGGTGTTTTATACATCTGCCATTTCTGCAAAAAAGACTTAATTAAGGTGCTTTTTCCGACATTACCGCTACCACTAAACGCAATTTTCATATTAATTAATTTACCACCATATTCTCATAAATCAAGTGGTTTTTTGTTAAATAATAATACATATGTCAGTTAAAAAGACACCTCCTCGTAAGAGGAAAGAGCGGGATGTGACAGAAGAATATACTGAACACATCAAAAAGGGGTTTGATTTATCAAATTTATATTTGAAAAATAATTATCCAATGACTGATAACCAACAGAAATTTTATTATATGTCGCAAAGTCCGAGGAATAATATGGTATTTGTCAACGGACCAGCAGGAAGCGCGAAGACTCACTTAGCTGTATTTTCAGCCTTAGAACTTCTAAAGAACGGGCATGTTGATAAGATCATCTATATTCGTTCTGTAGTGGAGAGTTCTTCACGTTCAATTGGATTTCTTAAAGGTGACGAGAATGAAAAATTCTTACCTTATATTATGCCAATGTTGGATAAATTGAATGAAATTTTGTCTAAAACAGATATCACTTATTTGATGGAAAACGAATATATCAAAGCAATACCAGTAAATTTCGTAAGAGGTCTTACCTTCCATCGCTGTGCTGTGATCATTGATGAAGCTCAAAACATGACAAAGGGAGAGCTAACAACCATCCTAACACGATTTGGTAGACATTCTCGATACTTCGTATTGGGCGATGCTGCTCAAGCAGATATCAAGGACTCTGGATTTACTTCCGTATATGAAGCATTTGACACTGATTTCTCAAGAAAAAATGAAATTCAATGTGTCGAATTCGACACAAGTGATATCGTGAGATCACAGATATTGAAACATATCACGCAAGTTCTCAAGGTATAATGCGTATTAATACGCTATAAATACTAATCACTTCGCCCCCCAAGAAGTACCATCAAACCATGAATGACCTTTTGGATTTTCCAAGGTTGGTTGTGGTTTTTGTGGTGTTTCTACTTTGATTGGTTGCTCAACAGCTTTCGGTGTTTCTTCTTCACCGTTCACAATCTTAAAATTCTCATCCTCTTTCACTACGATTTCTACGTTCATATTGATATTTATGAATGATTTGTGAATGTCAATATCTTATGGCGTGGTAGATGTTGGAGGCGTAGTAGATGGTGGAGTATTTTTCTCTCCTTCGGGTCTAGCATCATCGTTCCAATATGCATCCTTCCTATCTTCATCTTTCATAAATTGATCCCATCTAGGTTTAATGACCCAATCAAAGGAATCTTTGTCTTTATCAAAAAGAACAATTGCTTGAGGATATCTGAATTTTTTACCAGCTACAGATTCACCTGTTGGGGTGACACCTTTTTGCGCTACTTTGACCAGATAGTGCTGCCCCTTTGGAGTGTTTTTACCCACTTTAATTTTTTCATTTGGGATTGGCACTATGCCTTGTTCATCCATCCAATCCAAAATTCTTTCTTCTATTTTTTTGACGGATTGTTTTATTCTTTGTATAGCACCTCTACTTGCTTGTGCAATATTAGCCAATTTAGAACTAGTATTAGGCGCGACAACCTTACCAACTTCTTTACCTACTTGCTTTGCGAAATTAAGACCTCTTTTAAAAGCATCCCAAAGTCCCTCTTCCAATAATTCTCTCTGTGATAACTTATACATCGACTGATAATTTTTTGTCTGCTACATTGTTTAATGCCACATCGATCAGGGCATCCAATTCATTTTTGATAAAATCTTTTCCGATTAAAACCTTGTGGTCATTAGTAGATCGATTACTAATAGAAAAGGGGATACTTTTAAATTTTTTACCTCCTATAATACAATCGAAAAGACACACAGGTCTTTCAACAGTATTTCCTTCTCCGATATTAATTATGATTGTATCTTCTGTAGGTTTTTCTAATCTCATGGAATTGATGGTTGTGAATCTTACTATCTTCTCGCCTGTTTTCTTATCCTTACCAAATTCAACATCTTCTCCATGTAAAACATTGTAAGCACCGTTACCAGTATCCAATTTAGAGGAAATAGTCCCGACACCATCAATAATAATATCTTCGATTAGACCGAATATATTTTTTTCCACAAAGAATTGTTTGAAACTTGTCATTCATTTATAAAAATTATTAATAATCATCGGATTGCTCGAATCCAGTGTTTGCAAAATCAGCTTTAGCATCAAGACGATGCCAAACATCGGAAACATATGTCGAAGAAATAGTAATCGCGGAAACCATCCAATCTTCAAATTCACAATCGTTTCTCATTTCATACAAACGATCAGCATATTCAGCGAGTTTTTTCAACTCTGAAAGAAGAACTTCATTAACTTCGTGCTTCTCAACAGGACTAATTGGATCAAATTCCATGACCATTCCATGTGCTTCAGGTTGATCAAAATCACTTTCGTCACCAAAGTCATCGTCGTCACCGAAATCATCATCCTCCATGGCATCACCGAAGTCATCATCCATCTCTTCATCAAATCTTTCGTTCATAACTTTACCACGGAAAGATTCCCAAATCACTTTATTTTCTTCGCCTTTGAATTTCATAATATTATTTAGCTAATTGAGTTTAAATTCTGAGTTTCCTCTTTCTCATTCTGGATTCCCATGATAATTGGTAGAATTTCTTCTTCATAAAATTCTTTACCAGTCTTTCCAGTCTGTTGTAACAATTCTTGAGCTTTATCATCATCCTGTAAAGCAACTTCAAGTTCCTTCAGATTTGATTTATCTGCTTCCGATACATTAGTTGTTGTTGCGTATAGCAATGCCATCACAACATGTTTGATGTAATTAATTTCTGCTATGGAAGTTAGAGGAACAGGATTAGCTTCTTCCGCTGATGGTGCTGGTTGCCCCTCTTGAGGTGGTGCTTGCTCCATACCAGCATTAGGGTCTTGTCCTTCTTGTTCAAGAAGGCGACTATATTTTTCAATTAGTTGTAATGTTTTTGATTTCATGTTAATAAGTTCTTCCAGTTGCAGTTTGTTTTACTGCTTGCAATCCTTTTTTAATTCTTACTGAACCTTTTCTATAAGCATCAACCGCTTGATTAGCAAGATTTTGTCTTTCTTTCACTGCTGATTTTGCTTTTTGCGCGGAAGTGCCAAACAATTTACCTGCAAGACCTTTCAAACCACTAGAAGCTTTACCTGCCAAACCTTCGACTTCTTTATCGACTTCATATGCCCCTGTTCCCGCATCGATAAATTCATCCTCTTCGGCGTATTTTTTCTTCTTGAGACGTTTTTTCTTTTCATGAAGAAGCATTTTAGCTTTGAAAGCATCTTCCATTTTTTGTTCATTAGCTGGATCATATCCTTCTAAAATTTCTAAAAATTTGCTTTTTTTAGCTTTGGAAGAATTTTCCATTTCACGCTTAGTAGCTGGATCGTGTTCTTCAATAAGTTTCAAAAATTTACTCATAGCATTATTTAATCAAAATAGTCATCTTATTGATAACTTCTTGGAAATACTGCTCATTGAGAAAAGTCAGACCCTCTTTCTCCAAATATTTGGATATTTTTCGGAATGATGGTGTTTTTCTATTTTGAAATGCCATTTCTAATTCAGAGATCATTTCAGCATTCAAAATTTTCAAAAGATATTCCAATTTTTCGAAATCAAAATTCTTTTCAATGATATTGATTTTGAAAATTCTACGAACTTTTTTCAAAAGCTGATTACGGAATTTATCCTTCGTCAGTGTATTGGAAAAAAATACAAAATCTTGTTGTGTATATTTCAAAAATTCAGTAAATGTCTTAATGAACTCATGAGTATACAATTTCTGATTATTTCTTTTAGAAAAATCAAAAGTTGCAGTCAGCCCTAGATTTTCTAAAAGAATTGCAAAGGTTTCATTTGTTTCTTTGAAAACCTCATCAATATCGATGATTTTCTTATTTCGAAATAAAATTCTAGTCACAACCCAAGAGTAGCAGGATTGCGTTCGATGTCAATATAATTTTTGGGAATGATACCTAAGCGGACATTTAGAATACCATTGTAATATTTTTGATCCATCAATGCATTGCATTTAATTTGCCAAATCAACTCTCCGTAGGTCATATGGAATTTTGATTGGCAAACTTCTATCACTTCTCTGGAAAAATGCTCAATACCGTATTTCTCAATGTCAGCAAGCAATTCTTTGGACGATCCCCAATACTTTTCAACATCGTTGTCCACATAAGAAATCCTATTGCGTGTCTTACCTTTCAATGGTTTCCTTTTTACTTTCTTGAGCAATTTCTTTTGCCCAATGTAGTATTTTTTCTTGGAATCTGGATGATTATTGCGAATGAGGTAAACAAATCCTACAACACCTTCCGTATCGGTTGGGAAATTTTTCCATGAGCTTTGGGGTTGACTTTCTGATTTTTGCATTTATATTTAATTATAATTGATTCTGATTTATTATATTTATTGTACATTAATCTTAATCAATAGATAATGATAAGAAGATTGATTTTAATTAATTTTTTTTTCTTTTGTTTCTTTCTTTAGTTATCTTTAATCATAGTTAATATATAATCTATATCTAATAATAAGATAATTAATTATAATAATAAATTGACTATTGACAAATGAATATAGCGAGTATAATTAATGGGAGGGGGGTGGGAATAGATGTACAATATAATAAAGAAATTTAGTTAAATTTAATCGCCAGAAAATTGAAAAACATCCGTTTGACATCCCAAAAATCTGTGCTACTGTCCAAACATGAACGTAAATTACATCAAAAATATCGACGCAATGGCTGGATTGAAGGAATTACCTGACAAATCGATTCATTGTTGTCTCACATCACCTCCTTACTACAACCTTCGTCAATACACAGATGATGAAAATGAATTTGGATTGGCAGAGACACCTGAAGAGTTTGTCAATGGATTGTGTGATTACTACGATGAAGTCTATCGTGTTCTGCGAGATGATGGTGTTGTTTTTGTGAACTTAGGTGATACCTATCTTGGAAGTGGTAAAGGTGTTTGGAAAAACAAAGAAGAACCTCAAAAAGAGTCATTCAAATTTCGAGAAAAACCCAAAGAGAAATTGGGTGGTTGGAGAAAACCCAAACAATTGGCATTAATTCCTTTTCGTTTTGCCATCGAGATGCAGAATAGAGGATGGATTTTGAGAAATAATATCGTATGGCATAAAGGAAATGCCCTTCCACAGAGCGTCACAGATCGTTTTGTGGTTGATTTTGAATCGGTATTCATGTTCGTGAAAAGCAAATCATATTATTTCAAACAACAAATTGAACCATTTGCCAATTCTTCTAATCCAATGGAAGTCTACACAGGAGAGGCTACAAAGGATTATGAGACTCAGAAGGCTCAGAACCCAAGTGATACGAAGAGAAGGATTCTGGATGCAATGCGTAAGCGAGGAGGACGTTCCATGAGAGCAGTCTGGAAAATTAATACCAAACCCAACAAGTCAGTCCACACAGCCACATTCCCCGAAGAATTGGTGGAACGTATGTTGAAGAGTGGATGCCCTGAAGGTGGTGTCGTATTGGACTTCTTTATGGGTTCAGGGACAACAGGAGCAGTTGCCAAACAATTAGGCATGAACTATATCGGATTTGATTTAAATTCCGAATATTGTGAAGTGGCGAGAAAGAGAATTAATTCTTTTTAATTTTCTTTCTGCGTTTTTTATTTTTTAATTTACCTCTCCTCGTGGTGATACCCATCCCATAAGGATTCCTAGCATCTCCTGAAGCAAACCAATCGGTGTTTTCAATACCAGCATGACCAGCGACATCGCCTCCATATACGTCTCCAGCAGTCATATCCTCGTTCAACATTTGTTGATAAAGATTTGCGATGTTATTTTGATCATTGACAAAGGGTTTGCTCATGTTATTATTTAGTCAATGGAGGAAGTAACAGTAAATGAAGAGCTTTTGGGACAAGTCATTAATAATTTGGTGAAGTCTTTTGATGACGAATTATTTAATCTAAAAGAGAATGAACTGGAGTCACACTGGTTTTGGAATTGGAATGATGAACATTCAGTGAATTACAATACATATAAATTTTTTGATTTGCTAGGTTTGTATCAAAGCTCTTGTAGAAAATGGGAAGAAAAACATAATGGTTACATTTGTGTGGTTGAAAGAGTTCGGGATAAGTATCTCATACCGAAAATTGAAGAATTTTTGAAAATTTTGAAAGAGAAACAATGATCAAAGTGGTGAATAAGTCAAAACATAAGCCGACTCCCGATGATGTCTATATCGGGCGTGGCTCTGTTTTAGGTAATCCTTATCATTCCAAAGAATCCGATCATCCTCAAGCTCTGTATAAAGTGGAAACCACTGAAGAAGCTATTGAAGGATATGGAAAACACTTTGAGTATTCCTATTCCAATGATGCAGCTTTTCATAAATATGTTCGTGAATTAATTGAACGAGAGTTAGATGATAAGGATACAAATCTTGTTTGCTACTGCGCTCCCGATAAATGTCATGGTGACTTTATCAAAAAATCTGTAGAAGATGCAGCGAATCAAATCCGATGGTCTTCTTTTATGTAAAAATTATGAGTTACGAACTAATTAAAAAATATCAATCACAATATGAAGAATTTGCTAAGATCACAGACTTCAATCTTGAAGATGTGACTCGAAGAGTTCCCGCAGAGAAACACTTTTGGGTGTGTCGTCTCATTGATGCAAAAATCGAGAAAGACAAACTCTACAGATCGAAAGCATCTACCAAACACACTCTCCAGAAGAAAATCATGGAAGAGTCTCCAGTGGCTCTAAATAAGCAGGTCTTGGACGATTTAGATAAGACACCTTCATTGGAAAACATCAATCAAAAAATTAAAGAACAGGAATATTTGATTGAATATTTGGAAAAATTGGTAAGTCAGATTACCTTCATTGGTAATGATATTAAAAATATTTTGGAATTGCGGAAACTACAGGAATTATGAGTGAATATAAATTAAACCCAGAAGAATCTTTTTACGAAAATATCATTCGCGTTTTTAGAATGAAAATGGAACACCAAAAAATCAAATTCGATTATATTAATCCCAATATGATGGCAGAAGTTCTTGAAAAATTGGAGGCTTATGGTAGATTTGAGGCTGATGAAGAAATTTGGAAATGGATACAAGATATGTATGGAGCATGATAACATTTGATTACAAAACAACCAAACGACAGGGGCAATTGATTACGGATTCCGAAACACTCGGTATGATCCGTAATCATTTTTCTGTTAAGAATGATGGTGCTTCTTTTGCCAAGAAGAAAGGGCATCGTTTTGTGAAAGACCGTAAGTATGCGATTACTCCCACTGGTTTGTTTGACTTTGGATTTTATGGGGAGATTCTGAAATATCTAAGAGACAACCAAATTACTGATATCACATTCACTGATGAATTTCGTGATAGGTTGAAATGTGGTATTGGAAAATTTGAGTTCAAAGATGAACTTAAATACGATGCTCGTTATTATCAGAAAGATTCTATCATAGCTGGTTTGGAGAAAGGTTATGGTGTTTTTCTATTAGCAACAGGTGCAGGTAAATCTTTAGCTCAAGCATTACTGATAGAAAATTATATGGAAAACGTATCAAATGATACATTCAAATGTCTTATCGTAGTTCCAGGTCTTTCTCTTGTAAATCAGTTACAAAAAGATTTCGAGGACTACCAAGTTACATTTTCATATTCAGGTTGGACTGGTGAAAGTCCCTTACAAGATACTCAAGTTGTTATATGCAATACTCAGAATTTAGGTTCTAAATTTACTGATAATTCTTGGATACTTGATGTGAACTTATTGATAGTCGATGAGTGTCATGGTGTCAATAGTGATGCCAATTTGTCAAAAATTATTAATAAAATCAAAACACCAAATAAGTTCGGTTTCACAGGAACATTATCTGATAAACCATTGAATCAATGGAAAACGCTCGGTGTGTTCGGACCAGTGATTTATGAGAAGAAATCTAAAGAATTGAGAGATGAGAAATATCTATCAAATGTTAATATAAATGTTTTAAAATTGAAACATTCAAAAACATATAAATTAAATTATAAACAAGAATTAGAATACTTATATAAAAATGAAAAACGGAATGATTTTATTTGTAAATTGGCTGGTAAACTTAATGGCAACGTTCTCATTATGGTTAATCACTTGGAACATGGCGATTCTTTATTATCTGTTTTGTCTAATAAATTGGATAGACATATATATTTTGTCAAAGGTGAAGTCGATGTTCAAGAAAGACAAAAAATAATTGACATGATGGAAAAGAATGATAATATCATCTGTATTGCGATGTCATCTATCTTTTCCACAGGTATCAACATTAAAAATCTTCCAAATATTATGTTTGTTGGATTGGGTAAGAGCTTTATTCGTGTTGTTCAGTCAATTGGTAGAGGACTTCGTTTACATGAAAGTAAAGACAAATTAAGAATATTTGACATTGTGGATAATACCAAATATTCATCTTCCCATGCTGAATACAGACAAGAAATTTATGATAAAGAAGATATCCAATGGACGGAAAGAACAATTGAAATATGAGTAATAAAAATGAGTATTATGTGAACTCCAAAGAGTTCCGACAGCTATTGATGAATTATTATCAGTCTGATAATATGACTAATGATTTGGCATCAAACATTGTTAAAATAGCGGAGGGATTATCATATAATCATCGCTTTATTCGATATTCTCGAAGCTGGAAAGAAGAAATGGTGGGAGATGCGATTGTAAAAATGTATCATGCTTTGGAGAAAAAATTATATAACATTGAATCAGAATTTAACCCATTTTCTTATTTCAATCGTATTGCATGGAACGCATTTACCAATCGTATTAATAAAGAAAAGGGACAGCATGAAGGTTTGAATGAATATAAAGAAATGGTTTATATGGAATCAATGTCTGGTCCAGATGCGATGGGGCATGTATATGTAAAACCAGTTATGGAAGGAGATGAATATGACGATAATGAATAAATTACTTAAATTAATTGGGTTCGAGCGGAAAGGCTATCAATCAGAAACCTACCATTTCAAATGGGGGGAAGTCTCATGGCATCCTAAAAAATGGGATCTTGGTCTGAAAGTGTGTAATTGGGGGTGTGAATCTCGAAATTTATTAATCATTAAACCTCTTTTTTGTTCGATATACATAAATTTATCAAAAGAATATGATAGGGATGATGAAGGATTTGATTATGGATTTTATATTTATGATTGGTATGCTTTAGCATTGAGTTGGGGTAGTAAAACAATACATTGGGACTTTCCTTATATAGCAAAAGAATGGGATAGGACAGAGATTTTTGATGTTGAGGGTAATTTAAAATTTGTTGATAAAGCGGGTATTAATACAGGAGATGAGCGGTACGATATAGTCGATAAAATCCAAGTTTCATATCCTTATAAATATTATTTAAAAAATGGAGATATTCAAGAAAGAGAGGCTAAAGTCCATGTCACCAATATGGTTTGGACTCGTAAATGGTTTCCTTTTTTGAAGATAAATCGACGATATATTGATGTTAATTTTTCAGAAGAAGTTGGAGAAGGTGTTGACTCTTGGAAAGGTGGTTGTACAAGTTGTGGATATGAAATGAAGCAAGGAGAAACACCTGAGCAATGTTTGAGAAGAATGGAAAAAGAAAGAAAATTTGATAGATAATATGATAAAAAAACCAAAAGTAGCAATATTTTCAGACCTTCATTTGGGTCTATATGGAAATTCGACAGAGTGGCACGACATCGCTCTCAAGTGGGCAGATTGGATTACTGCTGATTTGAAGAAAAAGAAAATCACTGACATTTTTTTCCTTGGTGACTTTTTCCATAATCGTTCAGAAATCTCTGTGCAGACTATTCACGTTGCCTCTGAATTGATTGCGAAGTTCAAGGGCTTCAACATGTTCATGGTAATTGGAAATCATGATGCTTTCTATAAAAATCGTAGTGATGTCCATAGCTTGGGATTCCTCAAGGGTCACGATAACATTACGATTATCGATCAGAACTTGGAATTTGAGGCATTTGGTAAAAAAATATTATTTGTTCCTTGGAATCACGAATTACCAGACGGTAAATTTGACCATATTTTCGGACACTTTGAAATTCAGACATTTCAAATGAACAATTATAAGGTTTGTGATCACGGATTCCAAGTCATGGATTTCTTAGCATCCCGAACCACCAATGTTTGGTCTGGTCACTTCCATACTAAGAGTATTAAGAAATACAACGAAGGAACGATTCGATACATTGGTAATACTTTCCATCATGATTTCAACGATTGTGGAGATGACAAGGGTTATCACATTCTGAATCTAGAAGATGATTCTGTCGAATTTGTAAAGAATACGGCATCTCCTGAATTTATTAAAATTCCTCTGACTAAGATCAAAAATTACAAAGCGGAGGATATCGAAGGAAACATCATCAAGTTCATAGTTGACAAAGACATTGAAGATGATAAGGTTGAGAAGTTCAAAGTCTATCTGTCTAACTTCGCTCCTTTCCGTCTCACCACGGAATACAACGTGGCAACGAAGACAATTGGTGATGTTGAACAAGTGGATTCTGTTGATATCGTGGGAATGTTTGATGAGTTCTATGAACAACTCAAGCTGGATGATGAGCAATTGATGAGAGTGAAGAAAATTAACGATGAGTTATACGAAAAGTGTAAATGAAAAAAATCTTATATAAAAATTTAAAGGGGCAGAACTTCCTGAGTATCGGAAATGACCAGATTGTGATTGATTTCCAATCTGGTTTTAACCTGATTACTGGAAAGAATTTGGATAATCCTGATCGTGTGAACGGAATCGGGAAAAGTTGTATTGCAGAACTTTTCTACTATGCATTGTTTGGTAAAACCATCCGTGACATCAAGAAAGAATTCATCATCAACAATATCACCAAAGGAAAGGGTGCTATTGAGCTTACGTTCGACGTAGAGACTGACAATGACACGCAGACATACACAATCAAGCGACAACTTAAACCAAGCTCTGTGACGCTCCTGAGAGGCGAAGAAGACATCACCAAGGACTCCATTTCCAATACAGATAAATTCATCTGTGATTTGATCGGTTCCAATCCTGTGATTTGTCGTAGTTGTGATATTCTATCTCTTTCGGATAACATCCCATTCATGGCAAAGAAGCCTGAAGAGAAGCGCAAATTCATCAATGATATTTTCTCTCTGGAAGTCTTTGGTAAGATGAGCAACGAATTGAAGAATCTGATTCGTGAGAACAAATCAGATATGAATATTTCCTCTGCTAAATTGGAAGAAATTGACAACACTTTGGAAACTCTGAATAGACAACAAGAAGATTACCAAAAGAAAGTCGAAGAAATGGAGGGTCGTCTTGAGGCGAGACGCATTGAAATTCAAGGGAAAATCTTTGATATTGAAAAAGAGATTGATAAAACATCCGTTATGGATGTTTCTACGATACAACAAGAGCAAGAAAAGTATCATGAAGCATGGAGAAAGCTGGATGGAAAGATCGGTCATGTGAATGATGCGATTTCATCCAAGGAGACTTTGAGAAAGCTGAAGGTGAAAGAAATTGATAAATTTTCCTCTGTTGAAGATGGTATTCAGTGTGATAAATGCCTCCAAGATATTCCCCATACCCATGTGGAGCATCTGGAGAAGATGAAGGAACAGTATCAATCTGAACTGAATAATATTGTAGAAGAAATTAATGGATTGAAAGAACAAAAATCTCAATTTCATTCTAAAAAAGAAAAAGTCCAAGCCAAAGTAGCTGAGTTTCAGGATCAAATCAATGAAGCAAAAGTCACCAAACAAAAATTGGAAGGTCTGGAAAACAGTCTCAAGCAATACAAAGAGTCTCTGGACAATTTGAAGCTGGAAGAATTACCTAAACCAAATTTCGAGGTAAGTATTCAAAATACTTGGGCGAGACAAAACGCTGAAAACGACAATTTCCGAATGTTCAAACAGAAATCAGATGATTATGAAATCTGTAAATTCGTGCTAGGAGAAGAAGGTGTTCGTAGCTTTGTGGTGAAGAGACTTCTTTCCATGATGAACGCAAGCATTCAGCAATATATCAACGATCTTGGTATGTCCATTCGTTGCAAATTCGATGAATACTTTGATGAGCAGCTTTCCAATGATAAAGGTAAGGAGATTTCTTACTGGAACTTGAGTGGTGGCGAACGTAGAACGGTTGACCTCGCGTGTGCGTGGGCATTCAAGGATTTGAAGAGAAAGATTTCAGGCGTGTCATCTAATGTGGAATGGATTGATGAAGTTTTCGATTCCGCTTTTGATGAGAGAGGGTTTGACCTTCTTGTGGAACTCATGAAACAGAGAATTGATAAAAATTCTTTATCTGTCTATGCTATCTCTCATAGAAAGGAAATGGAGAAGCATGTTACTGGTGAAATAGTCTTCCTTGAAAAGGAAAATGGGGTCACTAGAAGACTAAATATATAAATGAAAAGTGGGAATTATTTCTTAGACATTGCAAATATTTATTCGAGGATTATAAAAGAATCCCCTGATAATATTACAGTTATTGACAATGAGGGTAAACGTAAATATTTTTCGTATGATGACACTCCAAATGCTTACACTGGTCTTATCGGTAGCGATGGTAAATATGCCATATCAAAAGATATTATAGGACATCACAATTTGATTGATGCGATTTTAAATAGCGGTGAAGATATTATTCAAAAATTAATAACCAATGCTGATGATATCGGAGATCTGAAAAGTTTAGTCAGAGACAGAATAAAAATAAGAATCTGGAAAAATCAAAAAGTTTATAGTATGTGGGATAAATACGATCCTTCATATGAAGATGCTATTAAAGATTCTCTGGAAGCAATAGGCGAAAATTATCAAGATTATAAATATGATAATGACTATAAAGATTATGGAAATCTTCCTGATGCTGATACTTTCTTCGTAAAAAGCTTGTCAGATGCTGAAAAAGAAGAGAAAATGAAGGCTGAAATGGAAAAACGTCAAGCTGAAAGAGCTTTAGCAGACAGAATGGCTGGTATAAAAAGAAAAGCTTCGAGTGATTATGACGCTCCTTATAAAAAACCTTCTTGGATGAATAGAGAAGGGGATTGACATTTCAAATTAATACATAATTAATATTATGTTTAATAGTCAACCATTTGCTTCTCCTTTCCCAACAAGTCCATTTCAAGGGCAAAATAAACATCAAGAGGAACCCAAAAAAGGTAATGTTTATTTAAATTTCGTGGCAGATCGTCAAGGATGTGGTCAATGGCGAGTAGGTTGGCCCGAACATCACATCAATATGAATAATCTTGGTGAGTCTACATCGCTCACTAAGATGATTTTTGATAAAAATTGGTTTCGAGATATTAAAACCGTCAAATTACAAAGACAAGCATCTACCCCTCAAAAACAATATTTTGAATTTCTCAAGAGTATTCAAGCAGAAATGGGATTCAAGATTATCTATGAAGTAGATGATGTTGTATTTCGTGAAGAAATTCCTGATTATAATTCAGGAAAACCATCGTTCGATAATGACGAAATCCGTCAAAATTGTGTTGACATGATGCGAATGGCAGATGAAGTCACAGTCACATGTAAGTTCATGCGTGATTTGTTCATTCAAAAAACGGGTCAAGAAAAAATCTCCGTGATTCCAAATTTCCCACCTGAATGGTGGATTGGGCATTATTACGATTCTTATAAAATTGCTAAAAATTACGATAAAAATCGTAAAAGACCGAGAATTTTATATTCTGGCTCAGGAGCGCACTTTGATGTGAAAAAAGGAGGGCAAGACGATTTTTCCCATGTGTTGAAATTTATTATCGATAATAGGTATAAATATCAATTCATTTTCATTGGTGCATTTCCTCCACAATTGCATCCATACATTCAAAATGGAGAAATTGAATTTCATCATTGGCAGACATTGACAAATTATCCGAAATTTATTTCCGAACTAAATGTGCAATTAACTCTCGCACCTTTGATGGATAATAATTTCAATAAATCGAAGTCAGATATCAAATATATTGAGGGTGCTGTGTTAGGTATCCCTTGTATGTGTCAGGATTTGGTGACTTATTCCGATGTTCCTGATTTTCTGAAATTTAATAATTCAGAGGATTTAGCTGTAAAAGTAGAACAATTGTTGAATTACAAAAATCGTGATAGGTATCACAATTTATCTAAAGAATTGAGAAAACTTGGTGAAACAAGATTCCTCGAAAGACCTGAAAACATTGGTGCTTTTCTTGAATCGATGAACACGCCTTGGGGTGATCAGTCTCGTAGATTTATGAAATACTGGAACGATTAATTTCTAGTAAATTCAGAATATTGAGCAAGAGTCGGTCGAAGACGCTCAAACATTCCTTTTAAATTGTCATACGGTGTCTTATTCGAAGGATTTTTGAAAAACTCTTCTTTATTGTTTTGATAATAAGCTATTGTTCCTTTTAGATATTTTTCGATATATGAAGAAACTTCATTCACTTCAGCCTTCATCTTTTCGGTAAAAGCGTCATAATCATCATATGATGATTGAAAATCAAGATTTTCGTAAATCATACCTAAGTCTTTAAAATAATCATTCATATCATTATTTAATAAAATGATATGAATTGTAATTTATCGACTGACCTCTTCCCAGTCTACGGAGCCATGAACAAGTTCAGTATTTGTACTCGCAGTAATAGCTAGAGTTAATTCGTAAGGTGTATTTGTAAAGCTATTTCTCTCAAGTTGGAATCTAAATAGAGCCTCTTTAAGAATGTCTATCGATGTTGATCCTTGAGCGTTAGATGTAAAATAGCCTGAAGCTAATATTCTACCTCCTGATACACTAGTTCCGTCTAACTTGTATTCTACTGAGGAATTAACTCCTGCATCAGTCCATGTACCGCCAGAAGTTGTACCTGAAGCAATTACTCGCCAATTATATATACCCGTATCGATCCCCATTACAGACAACGCAGTTAGAATCACAATACTATCTAGCCTAGTTGGTTTTAAACGTAAAGAAACGACTGGGTAAAAGGTTCCTGCTGTCGCGAGAGCTTTTGGCGCAGTTATTTCCGTGCCGATTGCTTGCTGTAAACCTCTTAATTCATAACCACCTTCGGAAATAACCGTACTACAAACTTGCTTTAATTTACTTGGACTTGAAGTTGCAGCTTTATTTTCAATTTCATATCTAAGCGGTAATGATCCTGTTGTAATATATGTCGAATCAATTAGATTGGCATGGTGAAAGTAATGACAAGGAACGAATTGACCATTGATAACAAATCCTGTTCTCACGGTACCTAATCCGAGCCATTCGATATCTGCCCATAAAATTTGAGCCTTTGTAATATCGAGAGTAATACCAGATTTTCCTGATCCGTCTAAGCGATCTACATTCCATTGTGATTGAGGAATACGAGTAGATGAAAGTGAGCCAGATGTAATACTGCGCTCAACCATATATAAAGTAGTGTCATCCAATTCCAAGTAGATCCCATTATCAGCACCAAAATAACCAACACGTTGTCTCAGATTTGTTTTAGATGGGTTAAAGGTAAATGTATTTAAAATTTGTAAGCTCTTACCAGGTTGATATGCAAACACTTTCGTGGTTTCGCGATACACTTTAGAACCGCTTAAAGAATCAACTTTTAACTCCACAAGACCTTGAGTTTGAATGAATTCCGCAGAAGCAGAGGTTGTCGTGGTTCCACCTGTAAGTGTCGCCCAAAGGCTGTTATCTGTATATCTATGAGACGAGTCGAAAAGAGTTAATGGACTTGATGTTCTCGTTCTACCGAAAGCATCGCTAGCCATGTTGAAATTACCACTAAAGTTGCTTGTCGTATCATCGATATTCTTCACCAAAACAGCATATTTTGGATATTCGACTATTTGAGGGGAACCGAAAGATGGATCTGTCATTGCCGATGTTGCTGGAAATCTAACATCATTTATGATCTCAACAAATTTTCCGCTTTCGGTATTTGCAGCGTTTGTCCATACTTTAGTATTAATTGGCATATTTATATTTAATCATTTGATGGGGTTAATATCGTATTGACTTTTGCATTTCATGGTTTATCATTTTTTTATGTATAGGAATTGTATTTACAACAACCGTGAACGCAAGGTTTTCTTGTGGACATGGAATGAAAATGGGGAGCGTGTGAAAGAAGAACACGACTTCAAGCCATATATTCTACTGGAGGATAAAGCGGGTAAAGAGAAATCTATCTATGGAACTCCTCTTAAAAAGAAAGAATTCGCTTCTTCGTATGACAGAAATAATTTCGTAAAAGATAGTAATATCAAGCGAATCTATGAAAATCTCCCCCCATACCAACAATTCTTGATTGATAATTATTGGTCAGTTTGTGAGGATGACAATTTCTCTCAATATCCTTTAAAGGTTGCTTATCTAGACATCGAATGTCCTCATCCTGATAAGTTCCCAGAACCAGAGACAGCGGAAGCAGTGATAAATCTGATCACTGTATTCGATTCATTTTCTAAAATGTATCATGTTTTCGGTTTGAAGAATTATCACACGACAAGAGATGACGTGAAATATTATTTTTGTAAATCAGAAGAAGATTTGCTCAAATCATTCATCAAGTATTTCAGAAAAGAGGAATTTGATGTGATTAGTGGATGGAACATAGCAGGATTTGATATCCCCTACCTGATCAACAGAATCACATTTGAATTGGGAGAAGAATGGGCAAAGAAATTGTCGCCAATTGAAAGGATTTATGAAAAGACAAATCCGAATGGTAAATTTGGAATGCCCACCAAAGAGTATGTGATCGAAGGAATTTCTATTTTGGATTATTATGTGATGTATATGAAATTCAGCTTAGAGAAGCGAGAATCATACAAGTTGGATAATATCGGAGAAGTTGAATTAGGTATCAACAAAATTCAACACGAAGGTAATCTATGGGAATTGGCTAAAAAAGATTGGTATAACTATACTGACTATAACATTCGAGATGTGGAAATTTGTGTTAAATTGGACGAGAAAAAGGGATATATCAATCTTCTTCGATTCCTTGCATACACAGGATTATGTGATTTAGAAAATGCCATCAAAACCGTTCCACCAATGAACGGTGCTATCGCTATTCGTGCGCGTATGCGCAACGAGTATATTCCAACTTTCATTCGACCTGTTACTGATTATAAAGCACCTGGAGGTTATGTGGCAGAACCAAGAGTGGGATTTGCTGAAAATATCGTGTCATTCGATGCTAACTCTCTGTATCCATCAGTCATGATCTCTCTTAATTTATCTCCTGAAACCAAAATTGGTAGAGTTGAGAAGGATGGTGATAAAGTGAAAATCCATCATGTATCAGGAAGACTATTTGATATGACTAAAGAGAACTTTAAGAAGTTCATGGATGAAGAAAAGGCAGCTTTAACCAAAGCTGGATTTCTATTTTCTCAAAAGAAACGTGGTCTTGTTCCTGAGTTCTTGGATAACTTGTATTCCAAACGTAAAGAAATGAAGAATAAGATGTTGGAGTCTCGTAAGAAAGGGGATAAAGAAGGAGAACAGAAATTTGATAGTATTCAATATGCCTACAAAATTCACCTCAACTCTCTTTATGGGTACATGCTCAATAAATACGCTCCTCTTGGTGATGAAGATATCGGGGCATCTGTGACATTGACAGGTCAGGCAGTTATTAAGAAAAGTAATGATTTGTTCATGGATTACCTATCACAGTATTTCGACAATAAAGAAGAGATTGAAAAATCTTTGATATATAATGATACTGATAGCTTCTACACTTCTTTGAAGATATTTGAAAAAATTGGATACGAACTAAAAGATGGAGACAAAGTTTCCGATAAATTTTATGGTTTGTGTCAAGATGTTGAAGACTTCGTGAATGAAGGAATCGCGAAATGGGCTAAACAGAATTTGAAAAGTATTGATCCGAGATTCGTGTTCAAGAGAGAGAGTATCTGTGACAGTGGTATTTTCATTGGTAAAAAATATTACGCTCTTCATAAATTGGATGAGGAGGGTGTCGTGATGAATAAATTCAAATATATTGGAGTTGATGTTGTGAAAACCACAATGCCTAAAAAGGTCAAACCATATGTCAAGAAAGTCATCGAACACATGATCATGACTCAATCCTTGAAAGAAACCAATGATTTGTTCAATGAAGCATACGAAGAATTTAAGAAATTGCCTATCACAGATATTGCAAAGATCTCTGGTATGAACAATTACTCGGAATATTCAGCTAGATGTAATGGAATGAATACCGTGAAAGGGATGCCGAGTCATCTAAAAGCCGCTTATTATCATGATCTAATTGTCGGACAGAACGAATGGTCTTCCAAATATGATAAATTTAAAACAGGAGATAAAGTTCGTATGGTATATGTCAAGAAACCCAATAAATATAATTTGGACATGATCGGTTTCAAAGGAGATTGGCCCGAAGAATTTAATAATATTTTCGTGGTTGATTATGAGAAAATGTTTAGCAAGATATTCCATGCCGCAATCGAGAGATTCTATGAAGCAGTCGGATGGAAACTCAGAAAACCATCGGAAAATCTTACAGTGGAATTGGAAGATTTGTTTGGATTGTAATATCTATTAAATAATAATATGCAATTTACGATTTTATTTGAAAAACTTTTAAACGAACTTGTTGATACTCTTTTTCCAACCTTCGTGACAAAAAGAGCAGAAGGAGCGAAAAAAATAGAAGAATCCGCAAGGAAAAAAGGTTCTTTTGCTATCTTAACTGCTTACCACTTTGCTGGTAAGGTGAAACCATATGCTGATGCTTTGCGAAAAGCTAAGAAAGATGATAAAGAATCCCATCTCAAAGCAAAATATAAAGAAGCTTATGCTAAACTTAAAAATTTGGATTCTCTTTCACAAAAAGAATTTCAAATGATCACAGGAACTCTTGAAGCATATGGTGAAGTCTACATTCAAGCGAAACATCCAAAAGATTATTCGAAATAATACTTGCATTCCCCTGTAACTAGGGTATATATTCTTATCAGGCACAACACCCTGATTTTACACAAACATATGAACACAAGCAAAAACGCATACGAGATAAGGCTCGATATATTGAGCATAGCACATGGTGATTTAATGACAGTTTTCCACGAGAAGCTGCATAACGCCAAAAAGAGAATGGTCGGCAACCAAGACGATAGTTGGGTAGAAGATAAAATTGATGACAAAGTTATCAGTGATTTGCTTCCAACTTCGGAAGAAATTATTAAACGCGCTAAAGAATTATACGCATTTGTAGAGAATGCATAAAAATTGGTGATAGGTCGCGCCTATCTGATCTGGAATAAGCAGGAGGAAGTCCAGCGAGAATGATGATAAACCCTGCACAAATTTATTAATTATGACAATACAAGAAGCATATGTGAAGGGGTTGAATGATGCAGAGAATCGAATTATTGAAAATTTTATCAATCTATTGAATGATAAAGAATATGATGTAGCATTCCCCAATCCAAATTTGGAAATCGTTCGTAAAGTAATCAAAGAGCGATCTGATTATTTCTTTAAGATGGCAGAAGGAAAACACGGGGTGGCATTAGGATTCCAGAAAAAATTACAAAACAACAAATTAGAACTTGAAAAAGCAAAATAATCCATTAAAATAAAACAGTATATGAAAGAACAAAAACACGTAGCAATCATTGATCAAATCGGACGTAACATCATCGGTAAACTCGTAGGTGAAACGGAAACCACACTGACACTTAACAATCCAGTCATTCTATTCGTTCAACCAGAACAAACAGGACAGATTCAAGTTCAGAGCTTTCCAGTATTCTTCTTCGAGTTCATCAACAAGGAATTTCGTGATCAGAATAACTGGACATTTAACAAATCTAATATCGTAACGAGTGATGTGATTTTGGATGATAGAATTTTGCTTCAATATGAGAAGATTAATACTCCTCCCGTTGAACAAAATGCTCCGACATCTTCACCTAAAGTTATTTCGATTAACGATCTATAATATGTCACCAGAACAATTTACATATTGGTTGAGGGGATTTTTCGAAATCTCTGATACCAATAATTTGAGCGAGAAACAAGTTCAGATCATTCGTGATCATTTGAATTTGGTTTTCAACAAAGTGACACCTGATAGAAAAGATGAGAATATTGGATATAAACTTTTAGATACAAGATTTACTGGTACGAACAATAATCCATTATGTAAGCAAGAGATTGATTGGAGGGACAATCCCAACTTTAAACAAATAAAAGAAGAAACAAAATACTGTTAAATTATGTCAAAAGATATTGATAAAGATATTTTAGCGTCTTTGAACGCTTTGGACGATGTAGTTCCATACTCAGCATATCTGAGTGATTCCACTCTTTCCAGTGTAAATGACTGGATTGATACGGGGAGTATGGTTCTCAATGCTCTGATTTCTGGCTCGTTGTATGGTGGTATTCCAAATGGACGCATCACACAATTAGCAGGACCATCAGGTGCATTTAAAACGGGACTTGTAATGCAAATTCTGGCAAATGCACAGAAGAAAGGTATGATTCCTGTCATCTTCGATACTGAGGGTGCAATTGATCCTGAATCTGCTGCTAAATTTGGTTTGGATATTACCAAAGTCAAATATGTTGGATGTGAATCTGTTGAGCAAACCAGAAATGCGATTTATAAATTCCTGAAGAATGTTCGGGAGAAGAAACAATTCGGTAAATTTATTATCGCTATTGATTCTCTTGCGAATTTAAACTCAGAAATGGAACTGACCCGTATGGATAAGGATTCTATGTCTGCTGATATGGGAACATTTGCAAAATCTGTTAAGAGTTTGTTGAAGACATGCACAAACATGTCAACTCTCACTAAGACTCCTATTCTGATTACTAATCATGTCTATGACGATCCGAGTGCAATGTATCCATCTTTGGAGAAGAATATGCCAGGTGGTAAAGCAGCGGTGTATCTTCCCTCTGTCACCATTCAACTCGCAAGAAAATTGGTAAAAGATGCTGATAACAAACAAGTCAATGATAAATTGGCTGCATCACAGAAGAATTATTCAGGTGTTGTTATCCGTGCTTTGACAGTTAAAAACCGCTTCATCAAGCAATATCTTGAAGGTGAGTTCTATCTGTCCTTTAGTAAAGGGTTGGACAAGTATTATGGTTTGCTTGACATCATGAAAGGTATGGGAGTAGTCGATAACTCAGGTTCTTCTTATACCGATTGGACAGGAGAGAAACTTGGATACTATAAAGTATGGAGTAAAGACATTGATCTCTGGGAAAATAAATTTCTCCCAGAACTTGAGAAGCGAATCAAAGAGCATTGGGCTTATGGCTCATCTCCTGATGATGATAATTTGATTGAATTGGAAGAAGACGAGGATACCAATGCAGATTGAAAAAGGTATTCATCTGTTTCATGGTGATTGCTTGGAAGTTCTAAAAAAGCTTCCAAGCAATTCTGTTGATTTGATTTTGGCTGACCCTCCATATGAGAAAATGAAGTATGCGGTTTCGTGGGATTCAATCATTGATCTGGATCAAATGTGGGGGGAATTGAGACGAGTTAGGAAAGACAAAACTCCTACCGTATTATTTTCACAGCAACCATTTACTTCTAAGCTGATACTATCGAATTTGGAAGAATATAAATGTGAATGGATTTGGGATAAACACATTTCACGAGGAATGCAAACAGCCAAGTACAAACCCATGGTAAGACATGAAAATATTTTAGTATTTGGAAATTCCAATTTAAATTATTATCCGATGATGGTTGAGCGTGATAAACCCATTAAACGAAAATTATATAAAAAGGATAATACGTATTTTATTGGGAAAAATGATGGGGAATATCGAGAATATACCCATAAAAATCCTGAAACCATTCTGGAAGGATTTTGGGAAAAAAACAAAGGTAAGATCCATCCAACCCAAAAACCTGTAAAATTATTGGAATATCTAATTAACACATATTCCAATGAAGGAGAATTGATATTGGATTTTTGTTATGGTTCCAACTCATGCGGCATCGCAGCTTCCAATACCAATAGAAAATATATTGGTATTGAAAAAGATGTGAAATTCTATGAAGCTGGTAGAGATCGGTTGATCAACCATTTAAACTCAACCAGTGGTGATAATTCACTGGTTTCTTAAATCCGCGATCTTTAAACTCGCCAATATTGTTTAGGTGGCTATCTTTTTTGACTTGTTCAGAGAAATACCCCATAACACCTGTCTCTTCTTCCTCGTTCTTCTGTTTGCGAGGTTTTTTTGGTTTTTGTGTTGGGCTTTCTTTTTCTTTGGCGTAAAATGCGTCATCAGAAGCTTTTCTAACATCAGAAAAATTATCGGATGTGTCAATCTCTGCCGAACTAAATCCTGCTGCTTTTCTACCAGCAGAGATTTCTTGTTTTTCCAAAGCATCGGAAGATTTTATCAATTCTTTCCATTTGAGAACAATTTCAATTTCTGGCTCAGTTATAATACCTTTGCTTGCCACACTGTTTAGAAAATTTGGAGTATAAATGTCGAGAATATCTTCAACGGCTTTTCGCTTGTCATCTATCATCTCTTCGGAAACTCCTCTTGTTTCACGCGATTCCAGATCATTTTCATATTCATCCGCAATATATTCGCTCATTTCTGAAGGAAATTTGTTAATGAAGGCATCATAAAGTTTCTCCTTGGAGACTGGTTTATTGTTCGATAATCTATCTTCCAAAGTTTTGATGATCATACCCAATCCCTTAACATCTACGTTGTAATATTCGACTAATTCTTGATCGTCTCGCAAACCTATCAAAGTTTCAATAAACGTATCCAAAGGTATTAAATCCTCGGAAATTTTTTTATTACCATCATCAATCACGATTCTTTCTTTGTTTCGTAATGCTTGTATTGTTCCTGAAGGTAGTAAAGTTCTGCTTCTTCTATTTATTTTGGTAATAATTGGCCAAACCTCCCCCTTCATGGTTGCAAAATCATTAGCAGACATGGAATATTTTGTTTCGATACGGGTAGCATATCCCTTCGCCCTGTTTTTAAACTCTAATCTATCTTCGAGTTTCTGTTTATATTCTTCAATATATTCAGGACTCGTTACTTCATTGAAGAATTTTTCAGAAGTCGCGAGGTCAGGTTTTTTATTCGCTAAGTATGAAACGATCCACTTGGAACGCTTATTACTATCATTTGATCCCGTCCCGATGAAATCGAGATAATCTTCCTGTAATTCGGGAGATTTTTCCCATAACTTTGCGATGTATTGATTGACACTTGTATATTGAAAAGTTGTTTTGTAAATTTTCTCGTATAATGCTTCCGTCACATAATCGTTCAATAATTTGACATTTGCTGGAACTTTCCACTTTTCAAATAGTTTTTTTCCTATTTCTGGTCGTATCACATTGACAAAGTTTGCGACCTTTTCATTTTTTTCTGGTCTTGTTGAAGATGTTTTAGCCATTTCAGACAAAACCTGTACCTTTTCTACCAAATAATCGAATCCGTAATTTCTCATAATTATACTTAGTAATCTCTTGTAATTTCTCTGTCGAATTCGGCAGATAATTTCTTCAAAAGTCCTTGTCGTCTGTTTCCATATTCATTTCGATCAAGATATTGTTTGATTAGATCACGATCCAACATTTTGGATTTGAGGTCTTTTAAATTTATTTTTACCATATTATTTAATAAATTGACTTCCCGATAAGACATGTTAAGGTAATTTTATGTCAAATTCTAATATTTGTATCTTCACCGCGACCAAAGGCAATAATTGGCACTTTCCCCTAGCTAAAACAGCTTTGGATTTGGATTTGGATCATTTTATTCGCCCAAAGTTCAACAATCGCCAAGGACTCGCCAAGGTTTATAATGAATTCCTAGACATAGCCATCAAGGAGAAATTTGATTATGTGATGTTCATCCACGATGACGTTCATCTGGAACATGATCCTCGACCAAAGCTGGAGAAACTATTTCAGGAATTCGATATTGTGGGCGTAGCAGGGTGTTCTCAAGCAGAAATCAAGTCTCCTGCACTATGGCATCTAATGGGGCAAGGACACCTACACGGTGCAGTAGCACACAAGCACGGTGATAAAAAATATATGACAAGCTTTGGTGCTTATCCACAAAGAGTGGTGATGATCGATGGCGTTTTCATGGCATTTAATCGGAAAGCGATTGAAACTGTGCGGTTTGATGAGGATTGTCCATCAGGTTTCCACTTCTATGATCTTTGTATGCAACAAAAAGCTTTAGAAAAAGGCTTGAAAATTGGTGTGGGGGATGTTATCATTACTCACGAATCTCCAGGGTTACGAGAATTTACTGAGGATTGGAAAGCTGGTGAGAAATATTATTTGGAGGTATACGGAAAATAATGATAGAAATTGATTTTGATTATTTTGAAAAGGTTCTTGTGAAGAACGCGATCACGAATGGTGCTTTTCTGGCATCCATTGCTGATTATGTTCAACCCAAGTATTTCACGGATAAAAATATTGCGAAATATTTTGAGATTGTTGCAGATTTCTACGAGAAACGACAATCTCTTCCCACATTCACAGAGGTGAAGACATATCTCACGACAGATGAACTCAAAACCAACTTTAAAAAGTTAATTGAGTCATTCAAAGAGATTGATTCCAATCACAATCAGGATGAATTGTATGAGAATACTGAAAGATTCCTCAAGGAAAGAGGTATGTATCACTCTATTTTGGAGTCCGCAGAGGCAATTTCCGAAGGAGAAGCTGATACTGCCGAGATCGTAGAGAAATTTGAGAAGATTGCTGGTATCAATCTTAATGTTGATAAAGGAATTGAGCTTTATGGTGATGTTGAAAAGGTCATTGATGACATTTTGAGTGATGAAACCACCATTTCTTCCAAATGGGCATGGTTAGATGAAGCACTAGGAGGTGGATTCCAAGAAGCTGGTAAGGCATTGTATGTGTTCGCGGGTCAATCCAACATTGGTAAGAGTATTTTCCTTGGTAACGTGGCAGCAAACATCGCATCACAGGGTAAACATGTGCTTGTGGTGACTCTGGAGATGTCGGAAACGCTCTATGCTAAGAGAATTGCGTCCAATGTGACAAAGATTCCGATGAAAGAGTTCCGAAATTGTGTTCCAACGCTTCGACATGCCCTTGAACAAGAGCATAAAAACACTGATGGTAGGATTTATATCAAAGAATTCCCCCCATCTACGATTACCCCTAAGCAATTGGGAGCTTTCATCAAGAAAATGAAGGATTCTGGTATCAGAATCGATGCTGTGGTGCTTGATTACATCACTTTAATGACTGCTGCTGGTAGTAACAGCTATGAAAAGGGTAAAAACATCTGTGAACAAGTCAGAGCATTGTCATATGTCTATAAATGCCCTATCATCTCAGCTTGTCAGTTGAATAGATCTGCTGTTGGACAAAATAACCCTGATATGTCAGGTGTTGCCGAGTCTTTGGCGATTGTTATGACTGCTGATGTGATCGCATCTATCTTCCAGAACGAAGAAGACCAAGAAATGGCAGTAATTCGTCTGGGAATGATGAAAAATAGGTTCGGACCGAGAGGAATGACACAAGCTATGAGAATTGATTACCCAACACTCACTGTGCATCAATCGGAAGATGATGAAGAAGAGTTGATGAATGATAATGAATTGAGTCTTTTGGAGAAGTTGAGCGATTAATGAATACCCTTGACAAATTTATAAAAAATTGTAGGTATGACATGTCAAAGTGTTTCGCTTGGGTTAATAGTGATTTGGATGGTATTGGTTCTACAGTCCTTCTAGGTAATTTATTTAAGAATTTTGAGTATCGCCACTGCTTCTTCGGTAAGTTTGAGGAGCAATACCTACCTTGGGCTAAAGAAAATGCAGAAGATTATGATAAAATCTTCGTAGTCGGCATGGTTTTAGATCAAAATCTCATCAAAAAGATTGATGATCATCGTGTGGTGTTCGTTTCAGACCGTCCCGAAGACTTTAAAACATGGGATTCCACCATGATTCAGGAAGAATGTTCATCTTGCACCAAGATGTTGTATAAAAAATTCAAAGAAAAGGTGGAATTTACGAAAGATTTGAAAAAATTCTTCCTATACGTCGATGATTACAATTCATATGATCTGAAACACGAAGAAACCAAGTATCTCAATGCTCTTTATCGTAAATCTGGTGGAAATCGCTTTATTAATTTTGTAAATCGCTTCTGGAACGGGTTTGACGGGTTCACTACCACAGAAGTTAAGCTTGCTGAAGGTTTTTTCAAGGAATTAGAAAAAGAATTGGAGCAAATTCAACTATTCACAGGAGAATGGGAAGGATTTAAGGTCATTTCCACGATTTCTAAGTTCTCCGTGAATGAATTGAGCCATTCCATTATGGAAAATTATAAAGGAGACGCTGTAATTGTAATGAACCCTGATACAAAATTCGTTTCTTTTAGAAAATGTAAAGGATCGGAGGTTGACATTGCTAAAATGGCTGCTAATCTGTGTGACGGTGGTGGCGGCGAATGGGCATCAGGAGGTAAAATCACCAAGGAATTTTTGAAATTCAGCGAAACACTTACAGAATTATGAAAAGAAGAACATTTTTAGGAGCATTGGGAGCTTTGTTTCTCCCCACAGTAGCAGTAGCGAAAACAATTGTAGAAAATAAAATCACGCCCCCAACAGAGGAAGAAGATTTTTATCAATTCTTTTTAAATTTTAACGGATTTCCAATCAATGAAATGCAAAAAGGTATGTTCCGTTTTTATAAAAACGGATACACTTCAAATGCTTATGGGCGACAACTTGGCGTATCCACATTCATGTTGACATTAGCAGCATGGGAAGCATTTAAAGGTAAAACAGTTGTCCATTTTTCATCAAATCAATATTTACGTGATAAAATTAGAAGAAAATATTATGAAAATATTGACAAACATTTTGAAAAATATTGTGATGGTAAATTTCCAGGTATTAATTTTGATAGTATCGAATCGCAAAATAGGGGATATATGATGAAAAAATATGATGTGGCATTATTAGATCAATCTAGCCCATATTATCACGAAGCATGGTCTGCCATTGCTCCGTCAGTTAAAAAAACATTATTATTAAAAACATATGAGTTTTGATCCATCATCAGAAATTGTGGAAGAGGAAACAAATCACCTCTTCCTATGCTATTGTTCCTTTATAAATCATCTTAAAGGAAAAAAATTATCTATTCAAAATGTTTTCGTGACTACTCTCCAAGAAGAGAAACTGAAAACAATACTGAAAACGATATTGTCGCTTGATTCCGATCAGGAATTGGTTAGAGTATTTTTAGACTATGATCCTACTATTTCACGTAGTAAGTTCATCACGAAATACATCAACTCGGAGCAGAAAAAAAGAAAGAAATGACTGACTTTCAAAAAAGAATATACAATTCCCATCTCGCCATCTCCCGTAAAATGAGAGATAAACCATTTCGGATTAGAAAAGATTTCTCCGACATGGATCAAACCAAGTTAGATCGACTTGCTTCTTTAGAAAGGTTCTTCAATAGCTATCAGAATATTAAAATTGATGACTACTTCTCTGCCCCTTACGTTATTTTTGAGGATGATGACTATTTTGATTTGGATTTTTACTTGACTTCCAAAGCAAAGAAGGCATACTCTCAATACATGAAGAAAATTGAGATGGATGATCCTGATTCGGAAAGTTCCCTCAATCGAATGGTGGATAGTCTCAAATTTGTCAAAAATTTCTGTAGAGAAAAAAACTTGACTTTGAAAGAATATCCATTATATATTGAAGGAGCTTTACCGACCATGATTGACCATCTGAAGAACCATCATATAAATATGTATGCGCTTCATGCTTTAGGTGTTTCAAAAATCGAGGTAGAGAATCGTATTCTGGATTTTATTTTTTCAGATTTTTGGATCACGTTTCAAAAGACGAAGAACAAATTTTATCTGTCGAAAAAAATGAAGGAATTTTCAAAACAAGCAATTGACAAAATACAAAAACAACTACAATAACTAAACAACAAATGAGTACAAAAACAAAAAGCAAATTCGGTGCTGCGATGTTCGATTCGATCAAAGCAGCCTTAAACAAGGGTAATGATTCGTCTGGTGGACAATTCTCAAATATTATGAGTTTTCCTGCTGGTAATACATACACTCTGCGTCTGATCCCTAATGTGGAGAATCCTGAAAAGAGTCTCTTCCATCATTGGGTGAATGGCTGGAATAGCAAAGCGACAGGTTCTTATATGAGCTTCATTGGTCTTCAAACTTTTGGTGATCGTGATCCGATTTCTGAACTTCGCTGGAAACTTTGGAAAAGCTGGAAAGAAGCTAATCCCAAAGCTGAGAACAAAGAATACAAAGCAGAAATTGCTCAAAAAGAGCAGTGGCTTGTAAATGTTTACGTGATCAATGATCCTGCTAAACCAGAAAATAATGGCACTGTGAAGATTCTTCGTATGGGTCCACAACTCAAGAAAATTATCGACGATGCCACTGAAGGTGAGCGTTCCGATGAACTTGGTTGGGATATTTTCGACCCGACTAAAGGACACGATTTCAAGATCGTTGCTGAGAAGAAAGGCGAATACACCACATTTGAATCTTCGTTTATCACTACCAAGTCCAAGACTGTTTTGGATGAGGAAGAGATTGATAAGATTTGCGAGTCTCTTCATGATCTGGAAGCGGTTTATCCCGTGAAGACTTATGACGAGCTTCAAGAATTTCTCAACGAACACTTCTTCGTTGGTGAAGAGAAAGAAGAGCGCAAGCCTCTAAAACAAGCCAAAAAAGAAGTAGTAGTTGATGATGATGACGACGACATTCCTTTCGTTCATGAAAAACCGAAAGTGACATCGACTCCCAAAAAGCAAGTAGTCGAAGATGACAATGATGAAATTGATGATCTTCTTGCTGGATTAGATGACTAACCCCACTAACCCTCTCCATCAATCGGTGGGGAGGGTTTCCCCTTTAATAAATTATGAACAACATTCCCGAAGAAATTGAAGCAATGGCATTCCTGATTGGACAATCCAATCAGATTGATCAAATGATGGTTGACCGACCATCGACACTTATCACATCAGCGCAGACTTTGAAAAAAGGTTTGAATGATTACATTCAAACGCAAAGACAACAAGCTCCTCAACCTGTTCAATATCAACAACCCCCTCAACCTCCAGTCGTTAATTTACCACCCCAACAATTACCTCAAGTTCCCCAGTATGCACCAATGCCACAAAAAGTGGATGACGGGCAATTGGAATTGAATTTGGAGCCGACTAAAGTTGAGGAAATTATTATTTTGTTGAAAGAAATCTCTAATAAGTTGACAAAGCAGAATAGTCTGCTAGAAAAGACGTATGCAAATCAATCTAAACAGAAAACCGTTTCAGAACCTGTTGTTAAGCTTGTCGCAAATAAGTGACACATGTGTTCTGGAGATGAAAGATGATGGCATACATGGTATTTCCTCTAGCGAGGATAACTCCATGTATGCTCATGCATATCTAAGAGGTGATTTTGAAGAAAAGAATCTAAATCTACCTTCTCTGAAAAAGCTTTCCAAAGCATTAGACATGGTATCATCTGATACCGTGAAGCTAAAGTTGAATGGAAACCATTTGGAGTATAAAGATAAGCAAATCAAATTCAAATACCATCTTCATGAAGAAGGTGTTATCACTAGACCGAAATTATCTCTGGAAAAGATTCGTAATTTTGAATATAACATCGAATTTGAGTTGGACTTCGATTTCCTTTCCAATATTCTCCAAAAATCTTCCATCACAAACACCAAAAAATTATATATTTTCACAGAAGATGGTAATTTGGTGTGGAAAGTAGGAGACGAGACTGTTCCAAACAGCGATACTCTGAGTATTGTAGGGGATGAAGTTGAATTCGAACTCAATCCTTTCATTCTAAAGATTGACAATTTGAAATTATTGTCTAAAGTATCGAAGACTGGTAATGTATTCAAAATCAATTCCAAGTTGGGAGTTGGTTGTATCGTCACGAAGAGTGGTGATTTTGAAATGGAATATATTTTTAGCTCATTGAAGAATTAATTATGGACGAAGAAACGAAATTACAAATCGAGGATGCTAGAGCATCTATTCAAGCTCTTGATCATCAACAACAAGAAATTTATAAAAATATCAAAGATTTAGTGAACCCTGATATCGAAGATTATCTATGGGATTACTGCTTCAATTGTGAAATTGGTGACAGATCGGAATTTATCACAAGAACAAAAGAAATTATTTATGGCGATTAACGAAATTACAGGAAAAGTCATTAAAACATCTCCTCAGAATTCTACATATTCTGAAGGATGGGAAAAAGTCTTCGCTAAGAAATCTGCAAACGAATGGCTCAAGACGATGCCAGATGTTCAAATGATGGACCCTGATGGTTGGAGACAGAACGATGGTGTCGATATGGATACCCCAATCAAATGGTCTGATTTCCAAAAAAGATTAAACATTTCAACAATACTTTGTAAAATACCCAATGTATAATTTATTCTTAGACGATGTTAGAAACCCGAAAGAAGCATTTCTTTATGAGGAGAAAAAAATGTTGTGTGAATACTCTGGTATCCCCAATGGTTGTTGGGAAATTGCCAGAAATTATGAAGACTTTGTAAAAATCCTTAAAGAAAAGGGATTACCACGAGCAGTTTCTTTCGATTGTGATTTGTGTGAAGACCATATGGTTCATTACATGAAAGAAACAACACGGTCTGAAATTTATGAATGGGAAAATTTTAATATCAAATGCGGTATTCACTGTGCCTATTACTTTAAATCATTATTAACAGGTGACGAAGATATTAAAATCTATGTTCACACTGCAAATCACGTAGGAAGACGAATCATTAAACAAATATTATCATGCTAAATAAAATTTTCATAGATCTCGACGAGACATTAATATCTGGATCAGCGGCATCCCGATATCTAACTGATTGTGATTTCACTATCGCATTAGAATACGGTGGTGTTTATGACATCAAAGTCCGACCATCAGCACTCGATGTCATTAAATTGGCACGTAGCTATGTTGGATCGGAAAACGTGTATATATTGACAATTGCGACAAGAGAATACGCAACAGAAATATCAAGATTAGCTTGTTTCGACTTTCATTCTGAGAATATAATTCCCAGAGAGGAAATTCACCAAGCAACATATAAGACATTATACGGTGGTATGAATTATGGGACTAATATTAAAATATCAAATTCTGATAATGTTTTGATTGATAATCTTCCTGCCAGAGAGAATGAGCGAAAAATGATTTATATTGGTATTAAACCTGATCGTTATCTCAGTATCACGCCTTATTACGGGACGAATTTTGAGGATGACGATTTCTACTCATCGGTAGAAGAATTTCTCTTGCAAAAATCCAAATAACAGTAAATATTTCTATGAAGAATAATATTACCACACAAGGTTATTTTGTTAAAAGATTGAGAGATTCTGGTTTCATCGTGGTCAAATTGTTTGATCAATACGGTCAACACGATCCTCGTAAATGGTCTGTGATGGTAGATCCGAGTAATACATCTGTAATGATCACTTGTTATCAAAATAAAGAGTTCAAAGGTGATATTTTATTCGAGATTAATGACGGTGGAAATCGTTTTATTAAAAATTTCAACCTTAAAACACAAAGTATGGAGATTATTATCACCACTTTGATTGAAAAGGGTGTCGGGCAGATCGAAGAAAATTCAGTCTATAAAAAAGACTAAATAATATTATGGAAAAGGGAGAAGAACCCCCTGATGAGGTATTTGTAGATGAAAAGGTTTTGGAAATCCTTAGAGAATCTTTGAAGCAAAAGCTCAAAAGAGATAGGAAAGGTAGCAAAAGCGTAATTAAAAATGCCTTAAAAGCTACAATGCAAGAATTTTTAACATGCGGTAAACTTATTGGATATGATTTGGATGGAAATGTTGTGGAAATCTCATTTCATTCCAATAAACTGGAAGATAACGCCATGCAGAACCTCTTTATTCAAAAATTTGGAGAGTTTATGGCTGGCAGAATGAATATATCAGGTGATTTTTAATTTTTTAAAACCAAAAATAAAAAAAGGCGATGTCTATGCTGTTCAAGTAGGAGACTTCGTTGGTCAATTCTTTAATTTTATTAAAAAAGATGGCGATGAATACATTTTTCTTTCCACACCAATGATGGAAATCCAACGAGTCCCGAAAGAAAAATTTGACTTTGCAAAAGAACAAGGTATCATTGAATACATTGAAAATCTTCCAAGAAATATCTTCCAAGTTATCGAAGCGGAATATCAACACCAATCAAAAAAGATTGGTGGAGATTCCAAGTGATTACGTTGTATCCAAATTTTACGAATTTGGGTATAAAGTGAGTCATAATACTCATGGGAACACGTATAATTGTTGTTGCCCTATCTGTAGAGAAGGAAAAAGCTGGGGTCATAAGAAAAGATGCTTCTATATTCCAGAGAATGATAACATTTTTTGTCATAATTGTGGGTGGTCATCCAAACCTTACAAATGGATTAAAGAAGTTTCAGGAATGTCATTCAATCAAATAGTCGATGAGATTGAAAAAGGTAATTTCGGTATGATAAATGTGATGGATTTAGAAGAAAAAGAAGAAAAACCAAAGACTACATCGTCTTTACCAGTGGATAGTATTAATTTATCTGATAAAAATCAGACAGATTACTACAAGAATAATAAGATTGTCCAAAAAGCCTTGGATTATATCAAGGAGAGACGATTGAATAAGGCTGTAAACCATCCTGATGCATTCTATTTGTCGTTGAAAGACCGTGTGCATAATAACCGTCTAGTGATACCATTCAAAGATGAGTCAGGTAAGATAATCTATTACCAATCCAGAAGGATTTTGGATGATGAGTCTCCGAGTTACTTGTCAAAAGACGGTGGAGATAAAAGTGTCTTCGGTATCGAGCGAGTATCGTCTGACTTAGATAAGGTGTTTATCATTGAAGGACCGTTAGATGCTTGTTTCGTAAAAAACGGATTAGGTATTGGAGGTATTACTAAAGGTGAACAATTGTTTACTTTTAGTCAACAAGAACAAATGGATGGTTTAAAATTCTTTGAGAGAATTTGGGTGCTTGATAGCCAATGGATCGATAAGACTGCACGAGAAAAAACCCTAAAGCTCATAGAGATGGGGGAGAAAGTCTTTATATGGCCTGAATACGATGGAAAAAGATTCAAAGACATAAATGCCGTATGTATGGCTTATGAAATGAACGAATACCCGACAGATTTAATTCTGAAGAACACCCACAAAGGGTTGGCAGCAACTGTGAAGATGAAATTGATCAAATGATCAATAATTGATATTATTAAGACTTCTTCGCAGCGATGAACGCTTGTTGCAGAGCAGCGAGATCAGAAGCGATACGACCAATCTTAACTTGTTGTCTTTGCAAGTTTCCTAAAATAGAATCAGGATTTGCAGTGGCTAGAACGCTTTGAATGCTGTTTGGTTGATCACCATTCAAATAACCAAGGAACTTATCAATGTTATTACTCCATTTATCGACAACGCCCACCATTTGCTCATTCTGACGAGCGACAGCATCACCAATTTCATCCATAGCATTTGGATCGGGCTCAACATCCACATCGTAATCATCGAGATTCACACCATCATCTAATTGTCCACCAGCAGCAGCTTCTTCAGCAGCAGGATCGAAATCGAGTTCAGGTGCTTCTCTGAGTAATTTAATGAATTTAGCTTGAAATTTGTTTCGCATACTATTATTTAGCTGAAATGATTAAATAATCTATATATGGCTGCTTCTAATTCTCCTTATTCCACTGCAATCGCTTCTGGTGCTATTGATTTTGATTTCAAAAATCCTTTAAATCCTTCTGAGCAGATGAGAAAATACAAAACGGACGAGAAATTGGCGCAAGCACCAGACACTCTCCCATATGAATTCGAGGGTCTACCTCAATATTTGGCTAATATCCAAGATAGTGCATTTCAAGCGTCTTCTAAATTGGATAATATTATTAAAATGGAAAAATATCAACAAAATGGTGATCTAATTAAGCTAAAAGGTAATCTGGAGAAGATCATGATGTATTTGATGAAAAATGGTGACAAGATATTGTCGAATTATACCATTGGCAACGATTAAAAACTAGATTATAGTTGGGGCATGTTTAAAATCCCCAAAAAATCAAAAATGAAGCGTATTCATGGGAATGTCTCCATGAGCAACTGTTTTTTAATTAATATGAGCAATAAAAAGAAAAAGAAAAACAAACAGAAGTGGCTAACTGACAAGCTAAAAGGTGATTGGATGGATAAAGATTCGATTATTGAAATTGCTCTTTTCAATTCCTTAATTCATTATGTTGAAAAAGAAGATGGGCTTAATGACAGTTGTTATGACTTTTCTGAAGAGTTACAAAAGGGACATGTCAGACAGGATACTGTGGATGCCATCAAACTCAGACAAAAAGAACTTAACGATGTGTATCTTTATCTGAAAAATGAGCGTCCTGCTTTGAAAAAACAGGTTGATGAGTGGGATGGGACTAATATTGATGAATTTGTAGCACTAGAAGATTCGCTTTTGAATAAAGATACAGAATTGATGAATACAATTGTAAAATACAGAGGATACATGTGGACATGAAATCAAATTGTAGAGGATTGAGAAAATGAAAGATAATAGTATTGAAAATCACGAAGCATATAAAAATTGCGAAGGAAAGCTAATCTGTCAATTGATCGGTGGTTCTACTTTGTATGGATTGAACACGCCAGAGTCCGATGTTGATTATCGTGGTCTATTTGTTGCTAAAAATAAGCGATATCTAGCTAATTTGGATAATATTGAATCGATTGTCCAGACTGATGACATTGATTCTACTTATTATGAGATCACTCGATACTTAAAATTATTGAGAAAGAGCAATACTCAGGTATTGGAGATATTATTCGCTCCCGACACAGCATTTACATACAAACATCCAATCTTTGATGAGATTGCGTCCCATGCTTACGATCTAATCGACACTAATACCCTTAAAAATTCATTAAAGGGTTATGTATTCAGCGAAATTCGATTGGCTACTGGGCAAAGAAGCGGTCAATTAGGCGGTAAGAGGAAAAAAGCAGTGGAAACCTATGGGTTCAGTCCAAAAAACTTTGTTCAAATTCTTCGATTGTGTAAAGTCGGTATTGAGTTCTTCACCACTGGTAAATACATGGTAAACGTCAAGGAATTTGATGAGAAGTATTGGGAGAAATTGATGGATTTAAAAACTAGCCCACAATACTACACATGCGAGCAATTGGAACAAATGGTGAACGAAGAATTTGGCAAGTTGGAAGGAATCATGGAGTCATCTAAGATCTCTTTCAAATTTGATCCAGACATTGCAGCAGATATTATTTTAAAAGCAAAACAAATATGAAATACGGGAAACAGATATTATTGGGAGTAGTGGCTTCAAGTGCCATTGCTTATGGGTTATCAGATAATTTGGAGTCATTCTCTAAAACATTCGTCTTAGCTGGATTAGGTTACGGTTCGATTTATTACTGGTCGCAAAATAAGAAGACAAATGATAAAAGAGTGGAAGAATTGGAAGAACTTTTGGGAAAGAAAAAAGTTGATGAGCGCGTCGAGACTCTGGAGAATATGCTTCAAGAATCCGATGTGGTAATCACGGAGCAAGAAGAAGTTATTAAAAATTATGAGGAACTATTGGACGATGCATCTGTCAAATTCCCTTGTAATTGTGGTAACAACATGTTCGATGGCATTTTTAAACCAATGGAAGAATTTGTTGTTGAATGTGACTACTGCAAAAACAAATATTCCGTCACACTTAAATTGGATACTATACTGATCACTGAACCAATCGAAGAACTTAACATTGATAAACTAATTAACGAAAATACAAATGATAAAAATAGAAACTAAAAAAGGAAATGTGGAAATGACACTGACTGAATTTGCAAGATGGGCATGTTTAGCGGAAGCATTTATCTTCATTGAAAACAAAGCTGAAGAACTAAACATTAACCCTATTAACATGATTAAGCCACTGGCAATTGAAAAATACATTGATGAGCGATACCATGCAATGCTTTCTGATGTTCGATATGAGTATGATTTAGGAATTTTGGAGTAATCCTATAACTTCTTTCTCAATTTCCGATTGTTTATCTTCCGATAATACGTCTTTGAAATGTTCTTTCAATTCGTTTGTCGGAAGATTCAATTCGTGAAAACCTAACATGTAATTACGAAATCTTTCTTCGTATTTGTTCGGATAAGTGACCCCATTTGGTCTATTAAAACGATGTAACCATCTTAAAAACGGTAAGCACAATGTTCTTTTACCATTTTTTATGTATTTTTTATGAATATATCCTTCTTCTCCACCGAATCCACGAAATTCTTTGTTAAATCCTAACCAAGAATTTTTTCTACACGAGAAAAGACCAAGACCCTGAGAGGGGATTTCAAAGGGATCGTTATCTTTATCTGATCCTCTTTCATCTGTTTGCCAAGTGCCTAACATATGTCCTCTCCATGTAAAGTCGAAATGAGTTGAATAATTTTTCAAATCATCATAAATGATCGGTCCTTGTAGGAGATTACCATCATCTAAACCACTGTCATAAAAATCTATCAGTCTTTTTAAAGATCCTTTTTCCAAAAGGACATGAGAATCAATTGATAACACATAGGGAGTATCTGCCAACTCGAATATTTTATTTCTAATACTGGTTGATTTGTATTTTACGAAAGGAAGATATTGAAACGGTTCTTTCATCCAATTTGTTAAATCCCTTATCGCTTTACCATGATTTGAATCAGGATTATTATCAATAATTACAAATTCGATATTATCCAAAACTTCCGAATGATACATTCTTATCGCTTGAATGGTGAAATATACCCCATCATAATCATCATGTGTCGCCATTCCAATGGTCAGTTTTCGCATGTAAATAATTATTAGAATCCTAATTTATTACAAGTATTATCTATACATTTTGGAATTAAAATTGTTGGAATAGTAGTCGTAGTAGTCGTGGTAGTTGTAGTAGTTGTAGTGGTCGTGTTTGTTATATTGATATTTAAAGGATTTAAAGTGCTTGGTGGTGTCAACGAAACCGATAATGGTGGTATAGAGATAGTGGTAAAATTCGGCACAATAGGTGGTAAATTTACCGTGACTTCTGGTGGAGGTACGCAACATTTTTCAGTTGTTGTTTCAGGTGGAACAGTTGTTGTTGGCGGTGGAGTCGTTGTAGCAGTGGTAGAAGTAGACGTAGAAGTAGAGGTAGATGTAGAAGTAGATGTAGTAGGTGGAGGAGTAGTAGATGTAGAGGTAGATGTAGAGGTAGATGTAGTAGGTGAAGGAGTAGTAGATGTAGTAGGTGGAGGAGTAGTAGATGTAGTAGGTGGAGTAGTAGTAGTAGTAGGTTGAAAAGTAGTAGTAGTAGACATGATAGAATATAGATTTACGAAATTTATTTTTTAAATTACATTAAAATATAATTATTATCAGTCACTATGTAAAACGTATTCGCATCCCGAGTACTTGATAAAGTTGAAAAAGTTGTTCTATTAGTGCTTACTAAATTTGTTATAGTACTTCCAAAAACAGATATTTGTGTGTTGCTATCAATTCCTTTACCTCCAATAGCCTCCCAATCGCCAATATTAGCTCCAGTGCCACTCTTCAATCGATATAGTATTTTGGTGTCACTATTATAAACAGTGTCTCCAATTTCTGCTGGAGCGACACTGGTGATATTTGTCACTGTCCCTTTAAATAGATTACCAGCGAGGACACCACCAGTCGTCACTCCATCACCAATAAATAATCTTTTGGTATCAGTAGTGAAAGCAGGTTCCCCCGAATTAAAAATTATATTTCGGCGTTCATTATCAGTTCCTTGACGGAATAAAATTTTTAATAGCGTGTTATTGAAGATTTGTATACTCATGATTAATATGCGAAAATTGGAATTGCGAATCTACCGAATGGTTGACCTGTTTTTGATGTGGAATCACCCTCAAAAGTTAAGAATCCAGCGGAAGATAGATTTACTACTACCGTAGTGAAACCATTTGAAGATAAAGTTCTAAATTGTGTTATTCCTAATCCTGGAATAGCACCGACTCCATCGATAGCATGTGAAGGTCTTCCATTAAAGATGGTGGATAAACTATCATTAATATTACTCCCATTACCAGTAAATGCTGAGAGGCATGTCAGTGTTGTGAAAACAGACCTTTGAACTGCTTTTCTATCGCCAATATCTTCCCATGCACTTAATGAATCATTAGTCGATTCAAATGCTTGATATAATACACCGCCCACGGTGGCAACATCCCCAAAATTTGCATTTAATGCTGTTAGGCTATTTACAGAACTCTGCGGAGTGAAAAATTGATTTTGATTTCCGTAAGAACTAATCGAATTATATATTGAAGTATAATTAGCAGACAACGCACCATTAACGAATGTGAAACTATTCGGATCAGCTTTTAAAGTGATGATATTACCATTCCCACCACTCAAACCATTACCAAATGATGATGATAATATTTCTCTAGTGGTGATTGAAGCAGCGTTTAACGATAATTTATTAGCTGAAAGACTGAAAAATGTTGGATTGTAATTAATTTCCAACTTGCCATTTAAGATATGTAACCCATTACTAACAGTAGCAGGGTTTATTTTGGAAGCTGAAAGACCACTCAATTTTAAATTGATAGTCGAAGACGAATCATACTCAAATTCTTGTGATATTTTCGTGGCAATTCTACCCCATTTTGTGATATCAGTGTAAGGATTGGCAGTCAATTGATACCAGATATTTTGAATCGAAACAATATCACCTACTTCTGAATATGTGTCAGATAAACTGGTGAAATTGACCAAAGGTATGTGATTTTTCGTTGTCACAGAAACACCACCACTCAATACACCGTTTCCAATGTATAAACGATTGGTATCAATTGCGTATCCAGGTTCTCCCTGATCCAAACGAATCGATTTTCTTTGATCGTTTGTCCCTCTGCGAAATTTTAATTTTGATATGTAAATGTCAGGCATAATTATGAAATTCTTTTCCAGATGTATAATCCAAACGAAGGAGGTGTGTTATTATGGGCTTGATTACCACCAGTGTCCAAAATACCTATATCGCCAATATTTGCTTCTGACCCAGGTTCCCATGTTTGTTCTGGATCGTCACTTGTTAATTCAAATGGTGATCTTGTTTGATTATTCGTATTACCATTAGCACCAGTAAAACCGTGTCTATGTGTTGGCATTTCAGCTATGGACAATGTGTGTTCGTATTCACCATTGTTATCACCAAGTGAAAATGTTTTAGATGCACCGTTAATATCAGCAGAACTTCCAACACCGACTATGAACCGTCCTTCTGAAATTCTCTCCCACGCTGTGTTGGGGAATAAGAAACTCGGTGGAATCGTTGGTTCCACACTTAGATACACGCTACCCACTGGATAGATGTAATCAATTAATTTTTTCTCTGATGAGCCAACTACTATTTTGAAATCATCAGCAGTTACTGATCCTGTGAATCTTACACCTTTTTTATCACCCCCTAATTTCATGGATGTTTTATTACCCATCCCATCATAAACCACTTGGGGATCTGTTTCTGCTGTGAGTTCTGTATTTGATGTGTGTAACAATCCCTTGTAAGACTGCGAAACGGGTTGACTAGTGAGATTTGGGAGTGCCATGTTATTATTTATTTAGAAGTAATCTTTTTGCCTACTATGTAATCAATCAATATTTTATGAAGTTCTTTGCCATACATACAAACCAAAGCCAGGTGGTGTATTGTTATGGGGTAAACCACCACCAGTAGATTCAGTTTCAACAGTGCCACCGTCATCCCAATACCCTTTATTTTCATCATTGTCTCTATCCCCAACATATTTAAAATCGTTTAAAGTATGGGTGTGTGCTGGCATCTCGGCAATAGTCAATGTATGTTGGTATTCACCGCTATTATCTCCTTCAGTAAATGTTTTGGTTACACTATTAACATCTTGATCAGAACCAACACCTACAATGAATCTTCCTTGTGAAATTTGAGTCCATGAAGTTCCAGTAAATCTAATTGTGGGGGGATTATTATCAACGCTGAAATACACCGACCCAATTGGATAAAGATAGTCGATCAACGTAGCATAATTACCAATACTATAATTACCAGATGATAAAGTTCCTGTAAAAGATCCTCCATTACCATCAGATCCAATACTAAAAGATGTTTTATTACCCAAACCGTCATAAACTTTGGGCAAATTAGTTCCAGTAGTGGGAATTTTTGAGGTGTGTAGAATCCCTGTATACGAATCTGCAATGAATTGGTCTGTGAGATCAGGTAGCATATTATTATTTATTCTACCGTTGTCAAATTAGCAACTAATTTTTGTTGTATTTCAGTTATTGACGTGAAAATCCTTTGCATTGTCGTCGTGTTGATACTCTCATTACCATTGATCCGTAAATTATCCAAATCGTAATCAATTGCTTTGATATTATTCAATAATACATCATCTTTTTTGAAATTAAATGAATTTGATGCTTTAGTAAAGAGTGTTAATACGTCTTTCAGAATGTTTAAAAGGTTTTTGTTGAAGAAAATACCAAACGAATAATCACCACATGTTACATTCTTGAAATTTTTAGCAATACTATTATCAATTGCAGAGTATCTAGTGCTTACAATAGGTTGTTTTAAAGCATATAGTCTACCAGAATTATGTAATAATGTATAATTTTTATCACCCTTAGTAATTTCACTGAATATCAGGTTATAAAAGTTATTAGCATTCATTCTATTCGTATTCCACTTGATTGGAGCGTTACGACTGTCAAATTTACGATAAGTGTTTTTCCAGAGATAGTCGGGAGGATATTTCAAATTGAATTTCTTGAAATTACCAGCAGTGTTAATTGGATTTGATATAAATCTCGTTTCCACATTTTTAATACTTTTTATAAAGAAAATATTCGAATCATGAGTTGAAAAGGTGATATCGTAATCATCTTTATCTAAATCACTTATCTCATAATTGATAAAAGTATCGGTGATTGAATAAGGATCAAATGTAGCAATCGAATAAACGCCATTTTTTTCATGTAAAATGATAACAAAATCGTCAATATCTCTGATATCAATAGCAGAAACGTTTTCTATGTTATATTCGAGAAGATTTACTGTTCCAAGTAAAGTTGATGATTTTTTATTCCAAAGATAAAGAATACTTCCATCGATAATAGTTCTTATATTATCACCAAATTTCATAAATTTGGTGTCATATATGCTTCTTGTAAAAAGATTAGTAGTAAATAATTTATTAGTATCGGAAAAATTTTTATCATAATCCCAAGTGAAAAGAACTTCCTCAGTAATTCCGATTTGAAGACTATCAACTAAAATCAAAGTTCCACATTCAATATAATTCAATCCTTCATAAGTTTCAATGACACCATTTATGATTATATTAATTTTATTTTCAAATTCATCATAATTTATACCATAAACTTCTTCATCTACTGACAATTCTTGAATGCTATATGTTAATAAAGAAGTATTGTCGAACGATCCATCTATAGTTATCAAATCATTGCCAGTTGAACAGAGATATTTGAATTTTTGATCAGATTTTACTACAAAATCACCATATTTTACCTTTTCCAAAAAACTCCATTCATTAGAATAGTCAAAATTATCAATATGGGTGACGACATCTTTACCCACCATCAAATCATTATTTATTTCATCTTTAATTGTTGATGATAGTCCATAAAAATGGCAATCGTTTTCATCAAAATCCACGATTTGAGGGTTACTAATAATCAAAGATTTGAAAACAATCAAATTGTTTGTATTGATTTTATCGAAAATTTTATCTAATTCATTTTTATTTAAAACATCGAAAGCATTAGTGTAATATGGTGTTATGCGTTGAATCGAATCAAATTGATTATCAAATTCTAATTTTTTAAGATAAAATTCTGACGAGAAATTATTTTTCGATGTCAATTCTTCAGAGAATTGGTCTTTGGTTTTGCCAGTATAGGCTATACCATTATCAACATTAAAAAATCCTGAATAATCAATACCATTTGAGGTAAAGGATTCACCGTTTGTATATTTAAAATATGTAATCATTATTCAATAAATTCTATGTTATTTACTTCCGAAGTTAAAGGTGAGAAGGATTTGCATGTTTCCGTTACAATCTTTTTCAATTCATTTTTGATATTATCGGGGAGACTAATATTTTTAATCAAAATATCAACATGATTTGATTTGAAGGTTTGATTATTACAGACACTTTGTAATAATTCGATTTCATCTTCACTATTTCGTTGTCCCGATGGAATGGTGATAACCAGAGTATCTATACTTTGCAACCCATTAATATATGGTAATATTAAAGACTCGTCGAAATCGACATATCTTGTATATATTTTGAAATTTTGGACATTATCATTGCCAACAAAGTCTCCGAAAAGTATTTTCTTACCAAAAAATTGTGATTTATCGAAAGTGAACTCTTTGATAATCGTACCATTCAAATTAAAATATCCTCGTCCATTGATACTATCGATAGCAACTGCCAACGTGTTAATCTTTAATTTTTTAAAACCTGCAATAGCATCAAAACTGATAATAGTTTCATTACTAGGATCATACAAATTCATCAGGAAGGAAATATTACCATCATTGTTGTTATTTTTATCAATACTCAATCCACCATTAATATTATTGCGTCTACTAGAAAATGACCAATTGGTGCTATCACCGCTGAAAGTGAAGAATATGGAAAAAACACCATCCGTATTTATATTGTCGAAATAATTTATTTCTTCAAAATAATTGGAATTTTCAATTCCACATACTGGAATTTCATTTGGAGAAATTATATCGGGTAAAGAATTTAACCGTTCATATATAAATACATCATTTGGTTCAATGATGAAATCGCTTTTCTTGTCAAAAACCTGATAAGCCGACAGACTTTGTTTGATAAGTTCATTTCCAGATACTAATTGTTCGATCAAATCAGTGTAAGTGACATTGAAAGTTGAATTGGTTGCTAATGCAGATGCCTTTTCAATACGATCAGGGTAATAATATCTATCTACCCATACTTTATTATCACTTAAAGGCGAACCAGATAACCAAGTGCATAGGTAATTTTGTCCATCAGTGTATCCATTGGTATTATCCAATTTATAAACCTTATCAGCATACAGAGGAGTTGTATATGAAAATGCCCCCGATTCTACAAATTTTGTATCATTTATGTTGATTTTTGTGAAAGGATTTAGATCGTTTGGAGCTTTGATCGTATTTATACCACTTTTAATGATATAAGGTTTATTGTAAAATACATAATTCAAAGACAAACTTTCATCTTTTTCACTATCAATATCATTAAAAATCGATGTATATGACCTCATCTCTTTCATATAGAAAGGAGAATTGTTTGAAGATATCAATGTGTTTCCAGATGTGAAAATATCTTCCTGAGTCAATTGGTTTTTCAAAGTGATGATCTCAACATCATCGTTTTCAGAATGCAATAGATAATTGTTAGATAAATCTTTTTCTATCAGATTATCTGGGATGATGTTACTCTCCTCATAACCAACCAATGTGAAATTCTCATTGTTGTCAATATTGTTATAGATTTTTTTGTCAATTTTGATATTATTCAAGGGAGCCAATATTTTATTGGCACTTGTAAATGGAACTAGAGTTAGATTATTACCTTGTTTTACGAGTATCTTACAAGACCCATCATTTCTGAATAGGCATAACGAGTTATTAGAGCTAGAGTAAATGTAATTGAAATCTATACCAGATAATCCTAATTTTCTAGTATAAAAATTGACAGTATTGTTAGAATCTTGTGTCAGATAGTATTTTTTATAATTGTAAACTTTGTAAATGTTACAAACATTTGAATCTTTCAGATCAATTATAAAATTGGTCGAATCTGACGTAATATCGACGAAAGAATAATCTCCATAATAATCATATTTTGTATAAATGCCAGATAATGACAATTTTAACGTATCCATTGGTTTAAATCCCAAATAAATTCCTCCAAATTTTAAAAATGTCAGAGATTCTTCCAATTTTATAACATTTTTCTCATTGAAAGTTATGTCAGACAGCTTACGTTCATCAGTCAAATAGAAAATACTATAATTTTTATATTTGACATCTCTGATGTTAGAAAATGCGTTATAAAAATTGAATTTATACCCTCCATCATAGTATCTTTCAAATTTATTGAGCGTGGAGTTCTCATCATTGTATGAGAAATCACGAGCTTTACAGGATGATATTTTACTTATAAAGGTATCCACATTAGTATTTAATTGAATGGTGTTTCAAGCTCAATTAAATACCCACCATTTTTGGTCACAAATTGGTGTATTTTTTTATCAAATTTGCTAATGGTGTTTATCAACGTCAAATCTTCAATACTTTGCGAATAATTATAATTAACAACACTGATGGGAACGGTGAAAGTGGAGATATCACCATTACAATAGGATACGTAAAAATTTGCCGATAATTTTTGACTTGTTGAAGAAACACTTGGGTAATACACATGACTATAAGTGGTATTCAATACTTCTGAATACCTACTAATCGGTGAAAAAATGTTCAACATGACATCATTTTCAAAAAAATCTTCAACATTATCACCCCAATTTATTCTTAAAAAACAAGGTAAAAATTTTTCTGAAACACCAGTCAAAACAACATTCAGTGTTGTTATATCATTCAACACCACCAAAGGCACTGTTGTTGTATTGGATGTGTTAATCGAAGATAATGATAAATATGCGGTATTCATTTTTGATTGTATTGTGAAATATTTATTATTTCCAAAGGATTCATTTTGAAATCCATTTCACTCATAACAAATTCATTTAGAGCATTCTTAATCAAGAATGATGTGGTAAATTTGTCATTTTTTGGATTGTAAGCCAATGTTGGAGATTCAAATGTGGATATTGAAGGTGAATTGACCTTTATTGGAGATAGGGAATAATCATCATATTCCAATAAAGTATGCTTTTCAGTGTCGAATTTGAATATCGAAGGTCTTACAAAGACGGAATCGACATTATTACTCGACAAGCTTCCAATAGTGGTGAAATAAATATTGCCGTCTTTGCTGTATCTATTTGAAATATTCCCATTATGCTGAACGGTGTATACCTGTTTAGTCGGAGTCAAAAATTCACCATTTTCGAAAATCAATTTAATAATAATCAAGTTGTTTTCCGTTTCAATTGTGAGAATATCGGAAATAATATCAAATCTCTTGACAGCACTTACCGATTCCGTATACACTGACAATGGAAGAACACTCGTTAGATAACTCAATTCAGATTCAAAAGGTAAAATCTCCATTGTATATGAGTTTCTAACATACAATTTACCATTCAAATTGAATCTGTTATAAAGATTTTGAACAGGTGCTGAAGATAATACATATTCACTTGATTTCAAAGTAGTATTATCGTAATAAATTTGAGATATAGTCGGAGAAAAATCTGGATAATCGCTACCAAACGAAGCACCATCAATCATAAATGTGCTTAATTCGTTAGGAAAAATATTTTGAGTCATGTTTGCTGTTATAGTCGGGAACCTAGCATCCGATAAAGCTCTCCTCAATGGTGTGGAAGAATTGATACCACCCTCAATCAGTCTTGAGTAATAGAAACTACCACTCAATTCAAAAGAACTCAAATCAGACGAAGCAGCATCGATATAAGGCGTGTCTCCATCCATTATGAACAAACCTTCCAATGTTTGAAAATTTGGAAGATATTCATTTTCATAATAAAATTGATTACTATCGAAAGTTCCACCGAATATTTGATAATACAGATCGATACTAGAAAAACCGTTAGTGAATGTGCTTAATCCTGATCTACTTGTGTAATCATATATGGTATTATCAACTGTTGAATAATTGAAATTGAAGCCTTCACCATAGAGATAGTCATAAAAAGTATGACCATTCAATATTTGATAGTATATCGGGGCAGCTTCATAAGTAGAAATAGTTTTCGTGAAGCTATTATCATCTTTAAACAATCCGAATAAATTATTGTAAATATCGCGTTTAGAATCTTGTAAATAACCGATATTTGGCAATCTATCGAGGTATTTATCAAAATTTGGTTCAATTTTTGATATGTATCCGTAATATTTACTGTCATTTCTTTTACTCGACGGTAATATTTGCGATTTACCAGAAGTGAAATTTTTACGAACATAGTCATTATCATTGATGAACGTGATAATATCACCATTATCACCTCTTATAGAGGGATCAGGGAAATAATAAATGGTATTTGGCTTTAGATTATCTGTATTGAAAGAGAAGCTAAGTGTTTTCCCATCGATATTGATTATCGAGGTTTTGTGAGGTCGAAAATATCCAATATCTTCCTTTGAAATTAAGATTTTTCTGTCTGTCGATGCTGTTGTCGGATAATCAACATTTAAAAAATTTTGTGATGGATCATCTGCTAATATAGCTAGACCAGATACAAAATCACTCACAGTTGAACCAGTGGACAAATAATAAAAATCACTACCGATGTATTTTTCCGTTAGTCTTCTTTTATTGTCTAAAAGGTCATTTATTTCTTTGATACCTAATTCCGAACTAGACATATTCGAAAACACGTCTGAAATAATTTCTGAATTATTTTTCAAGAATATATCAAATCCATAATCTAAATCTTTATTATCATAAATCTTCTCATTCGGAGTTTGGTTGAAATACAAAGGGTATGAATCATACAATTCATCAATATCGATATCAATATCGTCTTTGATTTGTTGAATATCATAATAAATTTCACCATCAGAAACATTTTCCAAATAATTTATGATATTGTTTCTTATCTCTTGCGCCAATAGATTATTAGTACCAAGTAACTTTTTCTTTGTGACTTGATATTTTGCTTCTTCTCTCTTTTTATTGTAATAATTAGCAATCTCTATTAATTTTCGACTGTAAAATGGTATTGCCAACTCCAAATCCAATGGGTCATTGAAATCCAATTGCGATAAGAATTTCTGTTCCTCTGTTGTGGAATATTTTAAATTTATTTCTTTTATAAAATCTCTATATCTCTCAACAATAGTCAAAGAATCTTCCGATTCTTTTACATCTTTCACCCTATTCCATTTTTTCAGGTATTGAATGTAAACATTCTGTAAGTTATCAACTGAATCTTCCGTTATTTTTATAAATTCCAAGAAAGAAAATGGTTGCGACGAATCCAAAGCATTGATAATATCAACATTTGGATTTGTGATGGATTTGGGAAGTGTGATGTTTAATACGTTCTCCATTTTTATTATTTAACCAAAGATAATGATTGATAAAGCGTATCACGTAATACAATTCCCATTGTGAAGTCTTTGTAAGACGGTGTGACATATTCACTGAGAATATAATCCCCGTTTTCATCCAAAATCGGATCATTATCACTATCTCTAATAATATTTTCTCCAGATAACATGCTATATAACGTATTATCTTTGATTATGGTGTTATCATACAGAGTATTGTCGAAAGTATCGACATATTCGAAAAATAGATAATATTTTTCTATATCTTCAAATTGGAAAGTATCAGGTAATACCAACGGCCATCCCCAATTTTGATTATAGGATGATAATGTATAGACAGTATTTGTAGTATATTCAACAGGCTGCTCAGTATTCAATAGGGAGTATTTATTACTGAATTTTTCCAGTGCTACAATAGGAGTTCCAGCAGATACCACATAAGTATTCGTGTTTATCTGATCTCCGAGATTGATACCGTATACACTCTTAGATGAGTATCCTCTCAAATCGAAATTTTCTTTGAATTTGTTATTAATACCTAACAATTTATTGTTGCTGATGGAAAAAAGATCCAAAATTCTTTTAACTTTTTCTGGATAGGTGAAAGAATTGTTTTCAAACACATTATTCGATGCGTTCAGCATTTTCATTTGTGAAATCAATGGGAATATCTCATTCTTATCAACATCTTGAATATTTTGAACAAAATTTGTTATTTTTTCGTATATCTTCTTGCCAAGAGTATCATAAGATGAAGTCAATGTTCCAAATATAGACCCAATAAACTCATCAAACAGCATACTATCATCCAAAAGAAATTCTTGGAATCGTAAATCCTTGAACATTTCAGTGGCATCGTAACTCTCATTCTTTTTCTCAATTGTTAAGAAATTCTGTGGATAAACATCAAATACAGATGTCTCACCATTCAAAGAATATGCGCTACCTTGGACAGATGATACTGATCCAGATACCGTGATTTTAACATCATTTATTTTGTTTGGCGATGTGAAACGTATGGTATTTCTTATTGCACCACTGAAAGAATCTTTAGCTGATATTGTATAATATTGAGATGAAATAACTTCGTTTGAAGATAACACCGTATATACCAAGTTTGAAGCAGAAAGAGGTTTAAAATTCTTAACTGTAAAGTGTTCTGAATCTTTAACTTTGATGACAAAGGGAATATCAACGTTTGAAAACTTTTGAGAATCTATATCGAAAGAATTTTCAACATAAAATTCACCATCCATACCATTTGATGTGACACTAAAATTATCTACTTCATTGTTTTGAATAATATTAGCAGATAGAGACACTTTCAAATTATTATTCCATATGTTATTGTTTCTTTTATCAAAGAAAAGATCGATTTGTAATTTGTTGACACTATCGTCTTTGAAATAGACTTGCTTGTTACCTGATAGACCAACATAAAACGCTGATACATCTGTGGAATTAGTCTGTATGATACTATTATTTGATATCTTAGCATATACTGGAACTGTATCCATTTCAATTTTATCAATCTCAATATATTCATATTGCTTTTTTGTCTGATTGTATATCTTTTCAAAAAAAGAATATGTATTTCTTAAATGTCTGAACTTATCTGGAGTATCTTGGAAATAATACTCACTACCACTTCCGCTTATTCTGTAGAATATGGTGGAAGGAGTGACATTACTTGGGTAAGTTGCTGAAGCAATTAAAGGACCTGATATCTTTCCATTTTTCCATATAATATTGTCATAATACGATACATCTTCAAAGTCTATTTTAAAGGTGTTTACCAAATAGTCTTTGATATCAACTGTTTTGATTGTATTTGATATGATGGCATTTGAATAGCAATCAAAAATTGTTAGATTGGTATCATATTTTCCAGGCTTATCGTAATATTTGTTAGCAGTTAATGATGTGGAATACGTACCATCACCAAAATCCCACAAAACTCTAATATATGTAAAATTATTGACATTTGGTATAAATTTTAACGGCGTTTCTTTTAGAGCATATGCACTAAGAACTTGTTCGTTTTTATAATCAATGATTTTAAAATCAAATTGTTGGTAATTACTCATTTACTATTGAAATTTTTTGATATATTGATTGGGGATTGAAGAAATATGGAAATTTGAAGAATGGTAATGTTGTCGTTTGGTTGATAATAAGATCATCAACGTCTTCATAAATAGCATTCCATGATACAAATGAAATACCATTGAAAATCTCATTACCATTTCTTGTTCTTATATTGGCGACTCCTTCCAAACTTAATATGTCCGATGTCAGCGATGAAATATCCAGCTTTTGCCCTAAGACATTTCTTGAACTATCGAAAAACGACAAGATGATATCACCAACTTTCTTTTTCAAATTTTCAGGATTTGTTTTAGAATCGTTTCTACGAACAATTTCCAATTTACTTGTATCCAAGACGCTTTTACTTGCGACACCATTGGTAAATCCAATATCGAAAGCGACATAAATTGGATCACGAGGGACTACTTCGTGGCTTAAAATTTTTCTATCTTTTGTTTTTTCAATGATCAAATTTTTCAAACTATTTGACAGAAATGGTGGATATGTCCCATCATCTTTCAGACTAAATTTAGGAACGCAGAACACGTTTACATTATTGAAGTCACAAGAATCTGCGAAATTTACTTGGTTTATAATTACTCTGTTTGATTTATTGGGATCAACACAAATTTTGTAGAAATAGTCAATGTAACTATCAATGAAAATTTTATTATTGACAGTCTTAACAGAAGAAATGATATTCGATATCTCTTTGTTCAAGAAAGTATCATAATCATCCTCAGTTACCAATTTTATTTGAGAATTTAAATATTTGGGAACGTTGTTTTTGATTTGTTCAACACTTTCTGCTTCTGATATAGCAGTGGAATTGTCGGTATTGGTGAAATACAGAAACGAATTGTTTACAGAATCAATGACATTTTCACTGTTGGAATTTGTAGTATCATTATAGATTTGAGTAAATCTAGTGGAGTTAAAATTAAACAATTTGTTACCATTGATAGCACCTTTACTGATAATACCATTGAGGTTATCACTCAGGATGTAATAAATTGCAACTTCATCACCAGATTCAATTTTTCTACCGAAAATACCATTACCGAATTTGACTTCATAGAACCCTGAATCGTTTAAACGAACACTGTAGTAACGATCATCGTTTTTAGCGAGGAAAATGTTATCCAATTCTTGGTATTCATACCATTTACCATCACTCTTTTCTTTGACATACACACTGATACTTCCATCAGAAATAAATCTTGTATCGTTAGTATCAACTCTATTAACTACCACAATTGGAAGAGTTTCAAACTCATCGCCATTTGCAGTATATATCGGGTATTCACCGACTGTGCCTTGATAAAGGATCAAATTATTTTTGATACTATCAATATCCTGAGAACCAGTAATTGATTTTTCAAAATTGAAATCCTCCAATATCGTGTATTGGATTTTATCAACCAAGAAATATCCATATTTTCTTAATGTGTAATTACCCACTCCCAAAGAACTACTTGCCACACATGACACGGGAACTAGAGATGTTTGTTTACCAGTTGGCTTATACCCAACCAAATTTACAATTTTGTTAATATTCTCATAAATCGTAGCTTGAGAAAACATACTCTCCGAAGCTGTCTGATTCAAATAAAACAGTAAGACATGGTAACTAAAAGCGATGATATCAATAAAAGAAGCTAAGTTACTCCCCTCATAATTCTGATCAGTGAAATTAGAATTTTCATTCAATTTTTGAATGATGAAATCTTTGAGAGAAAGCGCATCGAAATTGATGTAAGCGTTTTTCGGTAAATTGTATTCAATAGATTCTTTCATTTTTTATTATTTAGAGGATAGTGTAACCGATGGTATTTAATTTTGATTTGATACTTAAACCTTCCACATCTAAAGATGGAATATTGATTTGTAGAAAAATTTGATATTCCTGTGCATCGGGATCAGCAATTACTGAAACATCTGTCACTGTAATTCTTGGTTCTAAAAGAGGTAATCTTCTTGAGATGTCATCTTCGATGATTTCTGAGGTATAATCATCCACAGGTTCAAACAGAAATCTTCTCAGATCGATACCAAAGGTAGGATTCAATATCTTTTGACCAGGTGCTGTCAAGAAACAATTAACAATACTATTTTTAATCGCTTCGACATCGAATATAGCTTGAATATCCTTCAAATTCTCTTTTCTATTCAATTGGTTATTGTAAGAATAAGCTGGCTTGAGGTCAAAATCGACATCTTTATACAAATATCCAGAAGAACTTGCATTTTTTTGTGCTTTTGACTTTTGAAGAGATGATATTTTAATACTCACATTATTATTTAATTGATGACTAAATAATCATATGCCTAAGATTTCCCAATATGATCCAGCGACAACACCTCTATCTGGTGGTGAGACTTTTATTTTGAATCAAAAAGGGGTAACATACAATACTTCTTTAAGCTCTATCAAAAATTATACGGACACCACACTTCGTAGCTTATCCGCTAATTATGCTAGAGTGAACGTTAATAATAATTTTTCAACGACTCAAACTTTTGCTACAAGTGCGATCAATATAGGCAGCTTACCGATTAGCGCAACACGAGCTAATAGCTTTTTTGTAGGTAAAAGTGCTGGTAATGGTGCTACAGGTGTAACTGGTTCCAATTTCATAGGTAAGAATGCTGGTAGTGGTGCTACATTTGCAGGTTATTCCAATTTTATAGGTCAAGATGCTGGTAGTGGTGCTACAAATGCGAGTAGTTCTAACTTTTTGGGGCAAAATGCTGGTAAAGACGCTCTAACTTCTAATGGTTCTAATTTCATAGGTCAGGATGCTGGTGTTGGTGCTGAAAATGCAAGTGATTCTAACTTCATAGGTAGTTTCGCTGGTAAATATGCATCAGATTCTAGTACATCTAATTTCTTAGGTTATAAAGCTGGTTATCTTGCTGTATTTGCATTCGACTCTAATTTCTTAGGTAGAAATGCTGGTCATCAATCTAGTGTCGCTATGGCAGGTGCAAATAATTCCAATTTTTTAGGATATAATGCTGGTGATGTTGCTACCTATGCAAATAATTCCAATTTCTTAGGTCAGAATGCTGGTGAGCGTGCTACTAATGCGAAAAATTCCAATTTCTTAGGTCAGAATGCTGGTGGCGGTAGCACTGGTGTCTATGCTTCAAATGCAGGTTATTCTAATTTCTTCGGTCAGAATGCTGGTTATGGTGCTACAAATGCAAGTAATTCTAATTTCTTTGGTAAGGATGCTGGTAGTGGTGCTACAAATGCAAATAATTCTATTTTCATAGGTGAAGAAGCTGGTGCTAATGCTATTAATGCGAATAATTCTATCTTCATTGGTTCTAACTCTGGAGCATCTTTATCTGGTTGTATTGCTTTAGGCACTGGTGCTGTCCCTACTGCACGTAATCAATTTGTTCTTGGTTCATCATCAGTTCCACTATCAACAGTAGACGGTGGCAATTCTTTAGTTATAAGAATAAACGGCACTCTTAAAAAGATAGCTTTGCTTTCTGTCTAATTCAGATTAAATCTTGAGATGAAAGAAATATTTTTTGTCGGTGGGCTACCAAGATCTGGTAGCACACTACTTATGAATTTATTGGCACAGAATGAAAATGTATTCTGTACTCCTACCTCTGGTTTACCAAATCTATTAAACAATATCAAGGTTTCTTGGTCTAATATGTTAGAACACCGTGCTGATAAAAATGCTTCTGCCGATGAAAATTTGAAAAGAATACTCAATACGGTGTTTTATAATTATCATAACACTGATAAACCATTTATCTTTGATAAATCGAGAGCATGGGGACATAATATAGAGATGATCGAAGCGATAACAGGTAAAAAAGTTAAAATTATCGCTCCTGTAAGAGATATTAAAGATGTTTTAGCTTCTTTCGAGTCTTTATACAGAAAAGGCTCATATAAATTCCCACCTCAAGGTCCGATGCCTCAATGTGTGACAACTCAAGGTAGGGTGCAACACTGGGGTAGTCTACAAGGTGAAGTAGGAGCAGCATATGCAATTCTACAAGATGCATTTTTAAGAGGTTACAGCGATAGGTTTCTTTTGATTGATTATGATTACCTTACACATAATCCAAAATATGTTATGGATAGAGTTTGGGAATTTTTGGATATTCCTAAAATTGAACACGATTTTGATAATATAGTCAATAAAACACCAGAGGACGATACAGTATATAATTACGTTGATTTACATACAATAAAAAATTCTATTATCCCTTCCAAGTCTAAAGCAAATGAGATTTTAGGAGAAGATATATGTAAAACATTAAAAGGTTACGAATTTTGGAAAAATTTAGCTAAATAATAACATGTCATTATTAGGAGACAACACAATACCATTACGAGTACCAGTGCCGAAGAAGGTTAGACTGGAAAATACCACCAGACGTATTAAAGAATTATCAAAAAATTGCTTTAATAATTTGGTTAAGACCCAGAGAGATGGTATTGATATCATGTGGAATCATGAAAACTTGACTCCTCAAGAAATTATCGATGAATTGGGAGTTGATGTATTCAAAGTTTTCCATTTTCACGCTAAACTGACACAATTCATTTCAGAATTGGCACAATTTGATGGTTCCACTGTTGAATTGAAATATCCAACTAATTCATTCGATATGGATGTTAATGCTGGAACTGTAACTGTAACCAATCAACCATATCAACCATAATTTATGAGAAAAAAACAAACAACACTAGGAGATGTTTACGGAGAAATGCTTAAAAGTGTTAAAACCGTTGTAAATGAGAACGCTCAGGAAAATATCAATAAATCCAAAAAAATTCCTAAAATGTCGAAAAATGCATTTAATGATAAAATGGATATCCAAAAAGGCGGACCTACAGCAGCAGATGGTTTCCATAAAGCATTGAATGATGATTATTGTGGTTGTGATGAAGAAGACAACGAAGAACAATATAATAGAATTTCTGAAATCGAGAAAAAATTGGAAAATCCTAATCTATCTGATAAAGAAAAAGCTTCTCTTGAGAAAAATCTCAAAAATATGAAAAAAAATATGCAAAGAGAAGAAGCTGAAGAAAATATTGTTGAAGAATCTAAAAAAATTGCAAGAGAAAGACTAAATACTTTTATGATGAAAAAATCTACATTTGATAAATTGTTTGAATCTGTTATGGGTGGCGATTTCTCCGAAGACGCTGAAAACGCTGCATTGGGTCTTTCCGATGCTCCTACTGATGACGAATTCGGTGATGACATGGGTGATGAAGATATGGGTGATGAAGTTACCTTTACTCTTGATCGTGCCACTGCTCAAAAACTTCATGATGTGCTTATGGGCGTTCTTGGAGGTGAAGAAGACCTCGGTGACGAAGGTGATGATCTAGACTTCGATATGGAAGGCGAAGAAATGGACGAAGAAGGTGATATGTATGACGATGAAGAGGAATACGAAGAAGATGAAGAAACCTTCCCTACCGATAAAGTTGGTAACGATGGGACAATTGGTGCTAAAAACTCCAAAGATGGTTCTCACAAACTCCAATCCAAAAACAACAAAGTTGGTGGTCGTCCACAACCTAAAAATCAAGGAACCAAAGTAACTGGAACCACAGATAAAGTTGGTAACGATGGTGATCACGGTCATGCTCTACACGGTGCAAAACAACCAAACATGGGCAAACAAAACCAAGTGTCTGATTTGAGAACATCGGAAGACTACTTCCGCTGATAATTTCTAGAAAAAAATAAACTCAAGAAGGGAGAATCGTGGTGATTCTCCCTTTTTTCTTAAATAGTAATATGGAATCTTTTCTGGAATTTTTTGAAAAACACAACGGTGTCATACTAGAATACCGACACAAAGATGCTTTCGGAAATATCAAACAGAGTCTAGTAAATCCTAGTAATAAAAAAGGTGGTAGTGATATTGCTCGTATGGTTAATAGAAAAAATATCTCAACCAAAGGACCATATCAAAAGATCAGAAGTAATGGGCAAATTTTGATTGGTGATGAATTATTGAAAGAGTTGGGATCTTTGGGTGGCATCGAATTTGAAGATGGAAAGGAAATTAAAAGAAAGAATTCCAATCAAATCATAAAAATGTTCACCAATTTACACGGTCAACAATGCGGAAAAATCGTAGAAATTAAAAAATAATGGCTGGATGTCCTACAATACCCTTATCGTGCTTAACACCTGAAAACATTTTCGCTGGTGTATATCGTCCTAATTGTGGTGGATTTGCTGATCCATCTAATTTCCAAGCAGAAAGAGCAATTTTCAATTCTCAATTTGGAGAACTTATCAATAACTACGGTGTAACGATTGGTTACATGGTCAATACTTTTGAACCAGACCAAATGAACTCTATTTACGGAGAACACACCACGATGTATTGGTTGAGTGCAATGGAAATCAAAGCATATATTCAAATGGAAAACGGTTCTCCGATTTATGCGTTGGCTGGTATGGATTCCCCTGACACTTTGACACTGTATTTACATATCGATGAATTTGAGACGAAATTCGGTTCTTTGAGTTATTTCCAAAATCATCCAGTAGAACCCAAATCACAGGATAAGATCATCGTGTATCCATTTGGTTGTGATAGACCTAATGGTAGAAGTGCTAAAATATTTGAAGTGACAGAGGCGATGGATGAGGATCAATCAGAACTCAATCCTGCAATGGGTCATTATGTGTGGAGACTTAAAGCTGTCCGTAGTGAACACAATTTCACCACCAATGAGCCTAGAGAAGCATTCAATCAACAAATTGCTGATAATTCTTACTTTGGTAAAATATCATCAGTATTGTTTCCTGAATTGTCCAGTGCTTTGAGTGCCAATAAGATTTATACAGAAAATTCAGACGATATTGTGAGAAATGAGATATTCCCACCATCTACAGGAGGTAGTGATGGGAGTGTTTATGGTAATTACTTTTAATCATGGCAGCTAAAAGAAAAAAACAGGAGTATATGGGTAATCCCAATCTCCCAACTGCTGATGCGGTATTTGAATACACACCAGAAATGGTGATGGAGATGGAGAAGTGTAAAGGTTCTCTATTATATTTTGCATCTAATTATTTCTATATTATCGATCCCGATGAGGGTAAGAAAGTCATCCCTCTTTTTGATTATCAACAGAGATTATTGAAATCTTTCGATGAACATCGATTCAATATTGTGTTATCAAGCCGTCAATCGGGGAAAACGACTGTAGCAACAGCATTAGCATTGCATGAAGCTTGTTTCAAAGATCATAAAAACATTGTTATTGTTGCTAACAAAGAAGAAACAGCAAAAAACATCTTCAAACGTGTTCGACTTGCATATTTGGAGCTACCAAATTGGTTGAAGCCAGGTATTAAAAAATGGGGTGATACTGGTTTGGAATTGGCTAATGGTAGCACTATTGAAATTTCGACCACGACTGGTAATGCTGCACGGGGTAAAACAATTAACTTGTTGCTATTGGATGAGTTGGCGTTCATTGAACCCGAAAGTATTGTTGAGGACTTCTGGAGATCCGTTTACCCAACTATTTCTCGTGCTAAAACCTCAAGAATTTTGATCACATCGACTCCGAATGGGGTAGGTAACTTGTTCCATCGGTTATATATTGGTGCAACGAAGAAAGAGAATCGTTTTCATTATGAAAGAATTGATTGGTGGGAAGTTCCTGGTCGTGATAATGAATGGAAACAAGAACAGATCAAGGATTTGGGTTCTTATGAGTCATTTGCTCAAGAATATGGTAACGAGTTTAATGATAATTCTCAAACATCGATTGACGAGGAGTTGTTCGACAAATTAAAACAAGAATGTAAAGAACCATTACATATTCTCAAGGATGGTGCATATAAAATATGGGAAGAATACGACCAAGAAAAAATATATGCTATTGGAGGTGACGTTTCTGAAGGTGTTGGTCTAGATTCATCTGTTTTGGAGATATTCGACATAACTAATCCCAAAGAAATTGTTCAAGTCGGAGAATATGTTAATAATAAGATAGGTCCATCTGAATTCACTAATGTCATTGCTGAAATTTGTGGTCATTGGGGTAATCCATTGTTATTAATTGAGCGAAACAACCAAGGAACAGGTGTTTGTGATCGTTTGGCAAATGAATTCATGTATCAAAATTTGGTATCATGGGGTGCTAAAGAAGCACACAAAAACAAGCAGAATGGTATGATATCCCACATCAACACCAAATATAAAGCTGTTTTAAACATGCGTTATTTTGTAAATGAATCGAAATCTGTCACATTCCGTTCCATTGATAGCTTGAAAGAATTTAAAACGTTTGTGAGATATCCAAATGGATCTTGGAAAGCAAAAGGAGGGGAGCATGACGATAGAGTTATGGCTACTGTATGGATGCTGATGTCATTATACAATGACATTGCGGAATTGTATTTTGAAATTGAGGAATTGGATGATTGCGACAGACCATTGGTGATCAAACCAATTGATCAAGGACTATTCAAATACAAATCAGCAACATCTATTTACACCAACGAAGAAGTTGCTAAAATTGAACATTCCAACTTAGCACCAATGCTTTTTGGTGGGGAAGGTTCCATGGCAGCTAGTGACATGGCAGATTTAGAAGCACAGGGATGGTTCTTACCTCAAGGTTCCATCAATTCCAATCCTGATAGGAATATTTCTTATGAACAATGGGATGCTATGAATAAGTATTTTGGTTGAAATTTAATACCATTATGATATTATCATTATATGAGATATACGCCAGATAATATTACAGAATTGAGTGATAACGATTACATGGTCTTCGGATCGAATAAATCGGGAAGGCACGGACTCGGAGCAGCTAAAACAGCACATAAGAAATTTGGCGCGGAATATGGAGTTGGAGAAGGATTGACTGGTAGATGTTATGCTCTCCCCACTAAAGGTTACAATTTATCTAGAATGTCTTTAGTAGAAATCAAAAACCATGTGGATATTTTTCTAAAATTTGCTAAGGATAATCCCGATAAGACATTTCTTGTCACACAGATTGGTTGTGGATTGGCTGGACATAAGCCAAAGGATATTGCACCGATGTTCGAAGAACGAACAGCGAACGTGATTATCCCAAAAGAATTTGATGTTACTTGAACGGTTTTTCTATTAAATAATATAGATGTCAACACCTGTACAGCAATCATGGCTTAACCGATCAAGAAAAGACAAATTTCTTCTCGTTTTCGATTTGCCCCCAATTCTCAAGAAAATCCAATCGAATTACACGAGAAATAATAACACGATCATTCCTGATAGTGTGCAATTCAGCATCTATGGGACAATGGTTCCAGGTCTGACAATCAAAGCGATTGCGACTCGATATGCTGGCGATACTCTTTATGTGTCATCTCACTCCAAAGATCCATATCCTCCTGTAAATGTTAAATTTAAGGTAGATTCTGGTTATAATAATTATTGGGCAATTTATCAATGGTTAAATCTGCAACATGACCAAGAAACAGGTCAATTTAATGCAAAGGGGATTGTAGTTGATGGTAATTTCTCTGATTATCAAACAGATATAACGATGTATGGTTTGGATGAATATGATAATAAAGTAATTCAATTTAAATATACGAAAGCTTTTGTAACATCAATCGATGAATTAGCATTCTCTCAGAATGAGACGGGTGAAATGGAGATTGAAAGCGGATTTACTTTTGTTTTCTCACAAATGCACATCAATTTACTGGGATGTGATAGATATAATCAGACTCTTTCTTAAATAGGAAATTTTTGTTCGGTATTTGCTAAATAATTATATGCAACGAACAATTAACAGCCCAGGAGTAGAAATTTTCGAAAGAGATTTGAGTCTCATCGCACCAACAAATGTTGGTACTAACGTTTTCGTGACTGGTTTCACCTCACAAGGTCCATCAGATGAAGTGATCAAAATCACTACTAGAGACGAATTGGATTCGATTTACGGCACACCAACGAATAGTGCTGAAAGATATTTTTATTATACTGTAAGAGAACTTCTGAATTCTCCTGCCAACATCTACACTTTCCGCATTCCTTATGGTAGCGGTTCTGGTGATGGATTCGGTACACAACACACTGCACTGGTTTATCCAGTAGTTGCAGTATCTAATTCTGGTTCTCAGACTACATCTGTTAGTAGCTTTGATTTGTCTATAAATTATAATGGAGCTTTGAAAGCATCTCCTCTTTCTGGTTCAGCTTTTAAAATTCAAACATCTAGAGGGCAATCAAAAACTGTTGTGTTTAAAATTGGTAGTGATAATCCTTACAGACAAGGAGATATCGTGGTTCCAGTGGCAGAATCTTTCACTATATCACAGGTGTTGACAGCTATTGGAAACACCCTACCATTATCTGCAACAGATTTAACCGTTTCACTTGGCACAAATACTTTTACAGTAAAATTATCAGGATATGTTCCATTGACGATTACCCCTTCAGTAAGTTCTTCTATTTTAGCTGGCTTAGATGATGAGGGTGATGTATTTACAATCTCCTCTAATACAATAAATTCATTCCAATTAGGTGAAATTGTTAATTCCACCCTTAATATGTCTTCAGGGACATATTTCCTCGGAAAACCTTATCAAGTCAGTCTCACGGAAGCTGAATTTGCTCAAGCCATGGAAGGAACACTCTTTGATTGGAGTTCCACTGCTGCTGCCACATCCTCTTTTGAAGGAACTAAATCTTCCGCTATTAGCAGTATGGGTGGTGCTGGTATCATTATCTTTGACAAAGCACAAACCACAATCAACAGCCAATTTGAAGGTTATTATGTGGGTATTGCGGACAACGTGAATCATAATCCAGCATCCAACTTCGATGCTGTCACCCGTGCATACACCAATAGCCTCACTGCTGATGTTGTTTCAAATTATACACAGATTCCTAACGGAACTCTACAATTCAATCTCTCAGCTACTGCCAATGGTGCATCTAACAGTATTTCCCAAGTTATGGAGAATCTTACAGACTACAACATTGATGGTAGGGAAGATGATGACCTTCTGAACATTGGTGTCTTTAAGCTCCGCAAGAGCATTTATGCTACGGAAGCGTTCAAGCTGGATTATGTGCTTGATGATCGTATCGTTGGTTCGATTGATTCATTCCGTACTCAACTCAATCCTTCTGGTGGTCCATCTGTCCCATTCTTCTTGGAAACTCAAGATACGAATGCTCGTAATGTGGAAATCATGGTCAACCCATATATCTCCAACAAGTTCACCCAATCCTCTCTGGATTCTTCGGGTAATCCAATTAAGAAAATTCGTGTCCTCACAGAATCTCTTTTGGACACGAATTTTTCTGAAATTTCTGCTGCTGTTGGTGTCACCCAACAAGCACTTTCAGATGTTTCGAATATACTAAATACTGCAAATGCTCTGTATCCTCTTGGTGCATATAGCCCAACTAAAATTACACAGAAATTGCTTGGAAGCATTCCAAGTAAAATCAATCGTGCTTTGGAAAGTGTTAAAAACGATGAGATTTACGACATTGATGTCGTAGTCGAAGGTGGTCTTGGAACAGTGTTCACAATGGCATCTGCCGCTGGAACAACTTATTACGATGATACTCTATACAATCCTGCATTGAAAACAAAAGTCGATTCTCTTAGAACATCGCGAGATATTTTCAACGATACGGTTGCTACCGATCTTCGTGGAAGCTACAGTGCAGTCTTCAATCAATTTGAAAATTTCTGTAACCTCCCAAGTAACACTGGTGGTCGTGGTGACTGTATCTTCATTGCTGATCCAATCCGTCATATTCTTGTGACTGGAAGAAACAGTAAGATTCTTACTGACAAAACCAGAAACTTCCAATTGGACGTTTATTGGGCAATGAGACACCAATTTGAATTGGAGAATACCTCGTATGCAGCTACCTATGGTAACTGGGTACAAGCTTATGACGATTTCACTGGTGAGAAAGTTTGGATTCCATTCTCTGGTTATCAAGCTGCTATCATGGCTCGTAGCGATGCTGCTGAATTCCCATGGTCTGCTCCTGCTGGATTCACTCGTGGTCTTGTAACCAACGCTTTGGATATCGCTATCAATCCTAATCAGAAACAACGTGATGAACTTTACAAGGTAAACATTAACCCTGTTATGTTCTCTGCATCTCAAGGAATCGTGGTGTTCGGTCAAAAAACAATGTCTCGCAAACCAAGCGCATTTGATCGTATCAATGTTCGTAGATTGTTCCTCGCTCTGGAAAGACCTACTAAGAAAACAGCACAATTCTTCGTGTTTGAACCTAACAATGAATTCACTCGCACCAGATTGGTCAATACATTGAACCCAATCTTCAAAACTGCGAAGGAAAATGGTGGTTGCTATGATTACTTGATTGTCTGCGATGAAAGAAATAACACGCCACAAGTCATTGATAGTAATGAACTGAAAGTTGATATTCTAATCAAACCAACGAGAACTGGTGAGTTCATCCTCTGCACCTTCACAGCGACCAGATCCGATGCAAACTTCGACGAATTGGTATAATATTAATACTAAATAATATAAGAAATCCTGATTGGCAATACCAGTCAGGATTTTTTTTATAAAAGGATTTATTTGGAAAAAGTTATATCTCTAGACTAAATAATAATATGGCTGGAACTACCATTGAAAATTTAGGCAAAGCAACAGAATACGATCAATGTCCTGCTATTTATATTTTAAAAAATAATAAAAACGGTAAGGTTTATGTCGGAGAAACTATGAATTTGAGACAGCGAGTATATTCATATCATAAATCAAATATAGATACCCCTAGACCTATATTGAGAGCTATCAATAAACATGGTTTAGAAAATTTTTCATTCGAATATCAATATTATCCTGATATGTCTAAGGACGAATTATTGGATATTGAAGAGAGATTAATAAAAGAACACAATAGTTTAATGAGTGGAAGCGGATACAATGTTTGTTCAAGAGGGCAAAATAGATATTTAGCAACACAATCTCTTGAAGCTCGTAAAAAAAGGAGTGAAATTTTTAAAGGGAGAGTCATTACAGAAGAATGGAGAGAAAACATGTCAAAAGCCAAGAGTGGAGAGAACCATCCAATGTATGGTAAAAAAATGTCAGAGGAGACGAGGAAAAAAATGGGCGATTCCAGAAGAGGTGAGAGAAATGGGAGATATGGGAAGAAAATGTCTGAAGAAGCTAAAAGAAAAATGGTAGAAAATTTACCAAATAAAGTATGTGTATCACAATATACAAAATCTGGTGAATTTGTTAAATCTTATTTTTCTATAGCTGAAGCTGCGAAACAAACTGGAATAGATAGTCGTCATATAAGTGCGGTGTGTAATAATAAAAATAGAAAAACATCTGGTGGTTATATTTGGAAAAAAGACACACTTCATCACTAAATACTATTATGCCAACAAGTATTGAAAATTTTATGTCACAGGCGATGCAAAAACAATTTGCTCGCGACTTCCTTTTCCGTGTTAAACAGATCGACATCACAGGACTTTCCTTGGATGGTGAGACTGATTTGGTTTACGCTAAAACAGCTACTTTTCCTGGAAGAGATATTGAAAACAAACAGGTGAATTATTCAGGTCAAACTTTCAATATTCCTGGAAAATCTAGCTATCCAGGTTCTGAAGGTTGGTCTGTAGAATTTTATCTTGATCAAAATTTGGATATCAGAGAGAAACTCGAAAGAGCAAGTAGAGTCCTATTCGACAACGAAACCACCACTGGTAATATTTGTATGCCAGGATACGAATCCGTAATTACTTTGGATGTTCTTCAAATCCCTTGTCAAAGAGGTCCTAATGTAACATCGGGTAGTGAAATGCAAGTTGGTAGAACAATCCAATTGATTGGTGCTTCTCTTCGAAATATCAGCGAAGTTTCTTATGAAATTGCTGATGGAACTGGTGAAATTAAAACATTCACTGCGACTTTCGCGTATCATTTCTATCGTGGACTGGTCTAAGTGATTAAGTAATTACATGTCTAACCCACAGATTGAAGATTTTCTCCAAGCGTTCTCAGGGGACGCTAGATACTGTCTTTCTATACCAGTATTATGGTCAGTATCCATTGATGGAGTATCGAATGATTCCATAAACCAGTATTTACAGTTAGCACAGGAAAAATGGAGAGCTAAGATCACTCCTAATTCCATGACAAAAAATGGTAATATTTTACCAGCACAAGCAGTGACAATTCCAACTGAGGGAGCTAATTTTGGTTCTAGTTCAATTGGTGAAAATAGTGGTGGATTTTTGCCAGGATATGTTTTGAACAGTAGACAAGATTTCTTGTCTCGTAGCTTTTCTATAAACTTTTTAGAGACTAGAAAAGATTTGGAACATGAATATTTCAGACCTTGGATTATCGCTACATCTATAAAAGGATTAATCGAAGCAGGTGCAAATCTCAAAGCTGATATCACAGTGAAACAATACACAAACGGTGGTGAATTGAGAAAAGGTTATATCTTTAGAAAAGCATTTCCCACTGCTGTTGAAGGATTTACAATGGATTATCAAAATACAGAATTTCCTGTGAAATCCGTGACATTTGCTTGTCAGAATTACGAACAGATTGCTGTGTAATGAGGATAACAATCAAAGATATAAAAAAATGTTTGGAGGAAGATGAGGATTTCTTCGTGGATTATTTGAATAAATTCAAAGGTAATAATACACATGAAAAGTTCATAAACGTCTTAAAGAATTGGGAGAAATATGTTTCATATACCATCAATTTCAATATAAAAGAGAAAAATATAAAAATATCATTAGATTATCTCATAAAGGAATTGAATGAATTTGTTGCTGAACCCACTTGGTTTGAACATTCAAATATAAAAGTATTAGTCGATATCCCAAGTAAATTTGTAAAAGAATTGAATATCCTATCGGTGTCCAATTTCATCAAAAAAATAGAATACGGTAATTTTGTTGTTGATTTTGCGGAATTATCAGATGAAGTTAAAGATGAAATGTTGGAAAAATTACCAGCAGATTTCTATAATAAAATGATACAATTTTTAGTAAACGCAAAGGATAAAAAAATCATTTTACAAAACGCTGCACTAGAAAACATGGAAATCAACTTCTTAACATCTTTACCATACGAAATGATTAAAGGATTGTTTTATTCTTATGATATGGATTACTTTCGAGATATCATATATCATCTTTCAAAGAAAATTGACGGTGGAATTTTAATGGATTCTACCATCATGGATATTGAATATTACATAGATAAAATGAAAGGTGAAGCTCCAACGGAAAATATGCCACTTTTTTAGTTGACAAATGATTTGTCACAGTAAATACGGGCATGGACAATAATGTTAAGAACTTCTTGGACAGTATCCAAGATTTAAAAAATACAAAATTCAAAGTGAATCGTATTACTACTGGTGAAAAAGTTGATTGCGTTCCTTTGTCATTCAAACAACAAAAGAATATTATTTCTACCTTCACAGAAGGAACTGTTGGTGTTTTGAAATTCCAAAAGATGTTGAATGATATTATCATTGAAAACACTGGAAATAATGATTGGTTGGTTGTTGATAAGGTTCCTGTTATTTTAAAATTGAGAAAAGAAAGTCTAGGTGACATCGTTAAAACATCAGAAGGAGAAATTGATATCAGAGACATCAAAATTTTGGATAAAATTGATATTCCACTCCTACATATTGTCGAAGGAGCAGTGACAGTAGAACTGGACACACCTACATTATCTGAAGAAAATAAAGTCATCAATTATGCAATTGATATTCTTAAAAAAGATGGAGAAAAAGATGTCGGAAAGAATCTGACCAATCTATTCACCTTTGAAATTGTAAAATTCGTCAAGACTGTGAAATTTGGCGAAAAATCTTTGAGTTTCTCCGAATTATCTATCAAAGATAGAATTTCAGTAATTGAGAACTTACCACTGTCTATCAATCAAGATATTGCTAAATTTATTGATAAAATTAAAGAAATTGATAGAACCCAGACCAAAGTGGTTATCGATGGGGAAGAAAAATCATTTGATATTGACATAACATTTTTTGATAATTAATTATGAAGAAAAACACGATACTTAAAAAATTGGAAACTCACGAAGAGAAAATTATTAAATCTATTAACGATTTTCAAGATTTTCTTGATTCGATTGATGATACTGAAATTTCAGTAATGGCTGAAGATTTCTGTGCAGGTGCGCTTGACTTCATTCAAGAGAATGATACTTGTAGTCTGATCAACATTAGAGAATTTATCGAGAACGAATATGACCCAGAGCAATAATATTTTAATTTTAGGTAAAGGTTACATTGGTAATTACCTTTTTAACCATTTACAATCTAAATCATTTAACATCCAAATTAAATCGAGAAACGATCTTGATTACCATGACATGTCAGTATTGAAGAAATTCATTCTCAATAATAATATTAGAACGGTAATAAATTGTTCAGGATTTACTGGTAAACCTAATGTGGATCAAGCAGAATTGGAAAAAGAAGAATGTTGGAAATTGAACACCACTGTTCCTTTGGAAATTAATAGATCATGCGACTCATTGGGAGTCTACTACATCCACGTTTCTACTGGTTGTCTTTATGATGGATACGATAAAGAGTGGTCGGAAAAAGATACTCCTAATTTTGGATTGTTTCAAAATCACAGTTCATTCTACAGCAGATCCAAACATGCTTACGAAAATCTCGCAAAAGATTTGAAAGGTATTGTTTTGAGAATTAGAATGCCATTTGGTCAAGATAATTCATATAGAAATTATCTCACTAAAATTAAAAATTATAATGATTTATTGAATCTTGTAAATTCCAAGACATACATTCCTGATCTTTGTGATTTCGTGCAATACCTTATTAGCACCTTAGATAATGACACTTATTGGATTCGTAGAGAGACTTACAATATCACCAATCCCGAACCATTGAAAACCGAGGAGATTTGTGAGATTCTGAAATCATATGGTATGCACAATTCCAATTGGAAATTGGGAGATAGATCACAATTGAAAGCACATGCAAATCGTTCTAATTGTGTATTAGATACCAGTAAATTGCAAGAAATATTTCCAATCAGAACTGAGAAGCAAGCAATCATTGAATGTTGTGAACAAATCATCGCTGATCAAAAGGAAAGATTGAAGAAACAACAAGAAATCTCTGAAGACGAACTATATAAAATTTATGACTAAAAAAGGAATTGTTCTTTCGGGGGGGAAGGCGACTCGCTTATACCCCATTACAAAAACGACATCCAAACAATTGTTGGGTATTTACAAAAAACCAGTGATTGCCTATCCCCTTCAAACACTGAAGGAAATGGGTTATCAAGATATCCTTATTATCAATGCTGATGAGGAACAACAAAAACAATTTAAGATTTTGTTGGGAGATGGTGGTAAATTCGGTCTGAATCTGACTTATGCAATTCAGGACAAACCTCGTGGTCTTGTCGATGCTTTTATTGTTGGAGAAGAATTTATTAAAGATGCAGATGAAATCTGTTTGATCCTTGGTGATAATATTATCATCGGCAACTCACCGATTTATCCCCAATCGAATACGATCTACACTTACAAAGTAAAAGACCCATCAGCATATGGCGTTGTAGAAACTGATGAAAATGGTTTGATCAAAAAAATTGTGGAGAAACCTAAAGAATTTATTTCAGAAGATGCTGTGATCGGTCTTTATGTATTTTCCAATGAAGTGGTTGAGATGGCTAAAAAGGTCACACCATCAGCAAGAGGAGAATTGGAAATCGTTGATCTCATTCGCTTGATGAATGAGAAAGAAGGTGTCAATGTCGAGAAACTGGATGGTTTTTGGTTCGATATTGGTGACTTCGATTCCCTATTGGATTGTGCAAATCTTGTTCGAACTATTGACAAACGCTCAAACCATGCTATTGGTATTGATGTATGAGCGACTTATGGGTAGAACAATATAGACCACAGACTTTGGATGATCTGATGGTTGATGATAAAACAAGACAAATAATCCAAAACTTTGGTAGAGATATCCCGAATTTGTTATTGACTGGTGTTGCTGGAAGCGGTAAGACCAGTCTTGCCAAAATCATCACTAAAGATATTTTGAATTGTGATTATCTTTATATTAATGCCTCTGATGAAAACGGCGTGGACACGATTCGAGAGAAAGTTATTGGGTTTGCCCAAACAATGAGTTTTGATGGTGGATTGAAAATTGTAATTCTGGATGAAGCAGATGGTATCTCCAAACAGGCACAGGGGATTCTACGTAACGTAATGGAGTCCTATTCATCCACCACACGATTCATCCTCACAGGTAATTACAAACACCGTATCATCCCTGCTCTACAGTCTCGTTGTCAGAGTCTCACTCTTCATACATCCCTGAAAGATGTCACTCGTCGTTGTGTGGATATTCTTAGAAAAGAGAATGTGGAGATTCCTGATGATCAGAAGAAGAATCTGGTAAATCTGATCAGAAGTCATTTTCCTGATATCAGGAAATGTATCAATGAGTTGGAGAAGTTCTCCAAGTCTGGTGTTCTCACTATTGAATCGAAGAAGGATACTAATGAGACATTAGAATTAATCTATAACAATCTCAAGTCAGGTAAGACACTGGAAACCAGAAAGTTTCTCATTGAGAACGAAGAATTATTTGATTCTGATCACGAAGCTCTTTTGAAAGATTTGTTGAATCATTTTTATGATCTACAAATTGATGACACTATAAAAAAACAAGCTATCCTAATAATTGCGGATAGCTTGTTTAAAATGATTTCTGTTACTGACAGGGAGATATGTTGTATCGCTTGTCTATTACAGTTGGAAGAATTATTCCCCCCAAAATAACTTATCGTAATTCTCTCTTACGAAATTCTTATCGTAGGTTTTTTGAATATTGCGAGATTTACCTTTTTTCGGATTTGGTGTTAATTCAGATTGTTTGCTTTTCCTAGCAGCGGCAGCTTGTTTCGATCTATCTGAACGTTGTTGTCTTTGTGCTGCGTAGCTACTAACACCATCATCTTCTGGTTCTACTTGATCTTCAACTGTATTATCTTGAGGAAGTGGAGGTGGTGTTGCTTGAGATTGTTGTGGTAGAGGTGGTGGAGTAGCTTGTGTCGTTTGAATGTTTTGTTTCAATCCTTCCAAAGCATCTTGAATTTCCGAAGCAAATTTGATTTCTCCAATATTCAATCCTAATTTCTGGACATCGTTATTTAGATCAGCTACAAAATTATTAATTCTTTTTGTGATATTTTTTTTCAAATAATCAATTTTGGCATTATTACCCATGTTTCCACCTGCTTGAACATTTTGTTGTCCTGCTTGTTGCATTCCTTGTCCAGCCTGAGTCAATTTGTTTTGAGATGGATCGATTTGACCACCCATTGCTTGAACTCCTTTAGCTGCTAAATTACCAGCTTTTTGAACAACATTACCAGCCATTTGTTGTGCGCCACCTTTTAATTGCTGTCCCGCACCTTTAACTGCTCCAAGTGCTTGCGCACCACGGGCTTTGAAGCGATCCAAGAACCCTTCTTCTAAGAGTTCTTCCAAATTAAGTTGATCTTCATTATTATATCTAGCCATATTATTATTTATATTATTTGAATTATTTCTTATTTTTTTCCCAATTAACTCTTTCAGAGCTTTTCTTTTTATACATCTTGCCTTTTATTTTTTTACAGTCTGCCTTTGTAGCTCTACATGCAGGGTAAGAACCTTTTGATGTATCTTTTCTACCACAGGGTCCGCCTGTTTTACAGTTAATCCAACCTTTGAATTTCTTACCTTTCTTATCTACATGAGGAGCAAACCAATCACGTAAATTTTCCAGTAATTGTCTTTGGGACATTCTTTCCATTATTTTTTACTATTCCCCCAATTTTTCGCTCCTACTTTTCTACATTTAACCAATGCTCCAGAGGCATATGCACTAGGCCATACATCATATCGGGATTTTACTTTTTTATAACAAGCATCTTGTTCATCTTGTTCCTCCCCACAATCCTCATTATCTTCATCTTCATCTTCGTCATCACCGAAGACTTTTTTACCTATATTTTCTTCCCAATCTTCCAATTTACCATTTTTATTTCTATCGGCTTTTTTGAAATCGAATTTCTCTCTCAATGTTTCCTCATAGATCATAGCTAATTCTTTGGTGAAATCCCAAGACTTGGATTCACCGACTACTGGTTGTGTTGGTGATGCTTGTGGTGCTTCTGGATCATAATTAAGTTTCCAGTCAAGATATTCTTGTGCTGTATTAAACACTTGGTTTGATCCATCTGGCTTTAATGCCACCACAGTCCCAGTAGAACTCACCCCAACTTCCGTAGGAGTCCCACCGCCCCTCACTCGTCTAGTCATCATTGTTACTGGATTTTGTGGTGTTGCGCTTTGAACCCACGAATCATTTGGGTTGTTGCTTGTTACCACCTTTCCAACAACATATCCATCATTGGTTAGAGTTTCTATAGCTTGAGATTGTGCCTGTTGTGGTTTAGCCTGTTGTGCTTGTGCCTGTTGTGCTTGTGCCTGTTGTGCTTGTGCCTGTTGTGGTTTAGCCTGTTGTGCTTGTGCCTGTTGTGGTTGAATAAATTCCAATACTTCGGGGTCTTGGTAAGCTCCCTGTGTTTGTTTTGCCCACGTTTGTAGGTTTGTCGTTGCAATTTTCAATGCACTAGCATTTCCAGTTTTTTGAGCATATCTGAGTGCAGTAATCAATCTATATTTTTCCGCATCATCAACACCTTCAGTGTATAGACTTTCATAAATCATACCCAATTCATTCACAGATTCCCAAGACTTGGATTCTCCTGCCAATTTAAGGTTTGTTGGAGTATTCTTACCATTACCTTTATCAGTTACATTGGTAATAAGATTTGGATCAACTTCCAATTTCATAGGTTTGATAATGACTACATCTTTTTTCTTGAATTTATCAGGAACTAGAACACCATCGCTAATATCAACCATATCAGTGGTTACAGTAACTCTACCATAAGTTCTTCCACCACCGTGATCAGCGGCGATAGTCAACACCACACAACCTGCTGGTTTGAATTGATTACCCGTAGAAAATCCCGATTGTTTATCACCTACTTGAACAACTTTAATATTCAATCCACATTTATCCAATTCATCAACTTCTTTTTGAAGAGTAGATGGCATATGCTTGTAGGTTTCCGTGTTCTTATAACCAGTGCGAAATTTCACACAGTCGCCTGGTAAAAACCCCCCCGCCTCTCCACGTTGAATCACAGTTTCATAAATTGCGTCAAATTTTTTTCCCATAATATTATTTAGTCGTTTGTAAGCGATTTATTCATCTCTTCCAATTTTTTCAATCTATTATTTTTCCTAGCTTGAGCCATTTTTATTTTTTGTTCATCTGATATTCCTCTTTTTTTGGCAAAAATTCTCATTTTTTCTTTAGATTCGTCGGTATGTCTTCTACCCGTCGAAGATCATAGAGTATAGTAGAAGACAAATCTTAGTCTTTTTACTAAATAATAATATGAATTTCGACGATTTATATACATTGGCATTGGAAGCAAAGGGAACTAAGCCAGGAGAAAGATTTTACAGAGCATCGGAATCCGAAGGACCGTCTGGTATTTCTTCTTCACCTATTGGAAAAAGTAATTACAATCCAGAAATATATAAACCAGAAAGAAAAGATCCTGCTGATAAAGGTATGAGTGATCAAGTATCTATCATTAAATTACTTGGAAAAGCATTTCAATTGTTGAAAAACGATGAAGTGTTTGCGGATCAAATGAGAGGCATCATGAACGGTTTTAAGAAAAATCGTAAACAAATTTCAGCATATCAAGAAAGTGTTATTAAATACAAACCAAAAACAATTGATAATCTTTGGGGTAGAATTAACCGATTGATCACAATTGTGAATGATCCCAAAAAACGTCAAGACCCAAGTGTGGCTGAGTTTGAGAAAGAATTAAAAGACTTAAAAGCTCAAAAAGATGAAGAACAAGGAGAATTGGATAATGTCTTTTCACAAATTGAAAACGTATCATTGGAAAATGAAGAGTTGAGTGATAGTTATTTGGAACAAATGCTTTATGTTATCAGAGATACTGCGAAGCGTCTTTACAAAAAACAATCAGATGCACTTATGATCGATGGTCAAGAACCTCAATCTCGAATCATCCCTCTTCATGAATTAGATTATGGAATGCTCGAAAAAGAAGTTGAAAAAAATTCTCAAGCGCAAATGCAATTATTGGAAATGTTGTTATCATCTGATGATTCAAATCCTTTGAAATTGTTTTTAAAATTACAACAAGAAAGGTATGAGGATTCTAAGCAAAATTTCTTCAATACCAGCAGAGGTGATAACTATAGCATTGCAATTGAGCAATTATATAAAAATTTACCACTGTTTTCTTTAGTAAATTATTTCTCCCATATTATTCTTAAATCACCTGTTATTACACTGAATGTGAAACAGAAAAAACGTGCAGATGTTCTCACCAAAGGAGATAGCATGATGGATCGTATGAGTAAAATTAAAAACGAGAGAGAATGGGAAGAACTTCGACCTGACTTGATCACATATCTTAAAAAACAAAAAATTGATAAAATTAAAAAAGATATGCTTATCAACATTGCAAAAGGACCGTTCCAAGCAATAAGAGGTAGAGCTAATGCTGCTATTAAAATAATTTCCTCATTAAAAATGGAAAACATTACCGAATCTTTCGATGAATTGGCATCGAGATATGCATCTTCTTTTGATTTTGATATGAACGATTTCATGATCGATTTGCAAGAAGTTCATTCATTGCTTGAAAGCAAATGCACTGGTCCGACAAAAAAAGCATCTAGTGATAGAAAAGGTAAAAAATGGACTAAATGTGCTAGACAACCAGATGGTTCATATAAAAGAATTCATTGGGGGCAAGCTGGTGTAAGAGTTGGTAAAAACAATCCGAAGCGTAGGAAATCCTTCCGTGCAAGGCACAAATGCTCTTCAGCGAAACCAGGTTCTCCCAAAGCAGCGGCTTGCGGCGATTGGTAATCATATAGTTAAATAATTAGGTGAGTGTTAATATCGTTCCCTTATTAGAAGAAGTACTTGGTCTGTTACAAACGATCAATGAGACAAGGGGTGTACCTGAAGGGGAGAATATATCTGACAAGAATGTTCTCCAGACGGGAAATTCCAATCCAAATAAAAAAGTCAAAAGCTCTCTTTCTAATGAAGAACAGAAGAAGACTAAAGAGGTCGCATCTATTTTCGCAAAGACATTTTTTGAAATGCAGCGAAAATTTCAGGGTGATAAAGCACTTAAAACATCTGTTCAAAAAATCATACCAAATGCTAAGAAATTAGAAACTGGTGGTCGTAAAAGCGATTTGGAAATGCCCAAGAAAGGGTCAATGCTTGGTGGTATTTTGATGCTATTAGGTGGTGCGGGTGCTTTGATAATGGGTCTTTTAACTGACGGTCCGTTTAAAGGTGCTTTGAAAATACTATCTAAAATTGGTATATCAGGTGGTATCAAGATGCTCATGACAGCAGCTAAAGGAATGTTAGGAACATTCTCTAAATTTGTTACAGCACCTTTCAAATTCGCTGGTAAATTGATGGGTAAAGGATTCATGGGTAGAATCGTTGGTGCTTTGAAACCATTAGCTAAAATACTTAAAAAAATTCCCTTGATTGGCACTATCATATCCATAGGTTTTGCTATTTCTCGCTTCATGGATGGCGATACAGTGGGGGGTGTTATCGACGTTCTCAGTGCTTTGACTGGATTATTAAATTTAATTCCAGGTGGCTCGATTATTGCCATACCACTTTCCATAGGTTTGGATATTTTGAATGCTTGGTTGGATGCCAAGACAGCAGGAGCAAAAGATAAAAATTCTGCTAAATTGGACATTTTAGGAGACATGGCAAAAAGCATTGGCAACTGGATTTGGGACAATGCTTTGTGGTTGCCAGTGATTGGTGGCTTCAAGCGTTGGGGTATGGCTTACGATGCTTTCAAAGGTGGTAATATTATGGAAGGTCTGAAACAATTTGGACTTGGTATACTATCATTTGCAGGTATGGGACCGATCATTATGGGTATTGAAACTCTGATGGGCTTCTTCGGTGATAAAGAAGAGAAAAAAGATTTAAAACCAAACACTTCTTGGTTCGGTAGAATTAAAGAATGGGTTAAGAATAAATTGAAAAAATTACCTTCTTTCCTGAAAAAACCTCTACAATGGTTTGGAATCATAGATGACGACTCATCGGAATCAGAACCAAACATGGAATCATCGAAAAAAATCGATTATGAGCAAAAAATAGTTGGATGGTTATCTGGTCTTTGGGGAAAAATAACACCTATGTTAGAAAACATTGGTAAATGGTTCTCTGGATTATGGGAAAAAATATCTACTTGGGCATCTGGATTGTGGGAAAAAATGACACCATTTTTTGAAGTTATTGCTAAATGGTTCTCTGATATTTGGGGAAAGGTAAAAGAATTTTTAGGCAGTGATTTCATGAATGGTATTATTGATAGTGTTAAAAATATTGCAAGTTCAGTTATGAGTATTGTTGATACCATATTCCGCACAATAAAATCTATCGTAGAAGCTGCTAAAGCTACGATTGGTCGTTTCGGCAAGATGTTTGGAGCTGGTGATAACAAAGAAGTAGAAGAAAATGCCAAAAAAATGGGATGGAATTCTGTCGAAGAGTATGAAAAATCTGGTTGGAAAGAAAACCCTGATAAAAAGAAAGTGGGAGTTATTGATGAGAAACGTAAAAAACACGTAGACGATTTAGTATTGATTGGTAGAGAGCAAATAGCAATTCTTTCTGATATCAGAAATATTGGTATGCAAACATATAAAGTTCTTGCTGGTAGTAGTGGTGGAGGCTCTGCGAGTCCAATAATTATTCCCAATTCTGGTGGTGGTTCTAAAAGTAAACCATCCTCTCAAGTATCTTTAAATACAAGTAGAGGTGATTATGGTAGTTCTCCATATGCATTCGCGTAATTAAATAATATCAATGGCTACGATCAATGTACATAAAGAATACGACTGGACTTCTGTTCCCAGAAATAGTCCATATCGAAATGTTGCGCCTTATGTGGTATTGAGATCTTATAAAATAAAATCGAGTGCCGCTTTGAATAGGTTACAGAGTTATATAAATTTGGCTACAGCTAAAAGTGCTGATGAATTTTATGAAGGATTGTATCAAAACGTTGAAAAGGCTGATGATTTTTTTATACCATACTTTGGTGATAGTGTTAGATCGTTCTCAAATGAATTTGGTGATACTTTTCAAAACGGAGCCTTAGCGCAAGTTGACAGCTTACTACAAACTGGTTCTAATGAGATATTAGCACCTTTGCAAGAACTCAATATAGGGGGCAATGTTAAACAATTTTTTCAAAATGCAAAAGATGCTATAACAAAAGGTTCAACAGCGACTGCTATGGAGAAAATTAAAGGACTTGGTAAAGGAATGTCTACCGCACCTGGCTCTTACATTGAAACACCTAAATTATATCAATATGCACAGAACGATGGTGCATTGGAAATAACATTCCCATTATTCAACACGATAAATGGAGATGCTGTTCAGAAAAATTATGATTTGATTGATAAATTAACAAGAATTAATAGACCAAAAAGGCTAACATCCATTACTATGGAACCTCCTCATATTTACCAAGTAAAATTAAAGGGTTTGAGATACATGAGATGGGCTTATTGTAGCAATTTTTCTGTTAGTATGATCGGTGCGAGAAGACTCGTAAATGGTGCTATCACACCTGATGGCTATCAAATTACAATGTCACTCACTTCATTGACAACCGAAGTTAGCAACTTCATGGACAAAGTTAAATGATATGGAAGAAAAACGAGGAGATTACCAAAATAACATAGAGTCCCTTTCCACGCTGAATATTGGGGATTATGAGCGTATTTTTAGAGTATATACAGAAAAGGTCGATGATAAAGATTTCTATTTCTATAATATTTTAAATAAAATTGATTTAGTAGATTTAGATCCAGAATTCGTGGAATTTTATGATGTGACAACCAGAATGCCCATGACGACTTTATCTTATAAAATTTACGGTGATATTAAATCATGGTGGATTTTGTATCTAATGAATAAAGACCAAATCCAAAACCCTCCATTTTGGGTTGATGGTGGTATAAGATTGAAATATATCAAATTGGAATACAGAGTATTGCTTTATAACGATATTACAAAAAATACTATATTCAATGGGAGGCATTTCTAATGGCTGAAGTATGTAAGATAAATGATGTAGAATTTGAATACGAATACACGTTTAAAAATTCTGACGGAGATGAAAATAAATATGCTAGTTCTGCTGTCAAAGGTTTAACTTTGGTAGATAGTATTTTCAATCCTTTTTTAAGGGGAACGATTGCTGTCGCAAACCCTTATGATTTATTCGAAGAGAAATATCTTTTAAGAGGTGATGGAAGAGATGAAGTTAAAATTTTCTTAAAACCCAAAGATGAGGAAGAAAAAATAGAAGAAGAATTTATCTTATTACAAGAAGATAACAGTGGAGATGTTGAAGTTCGTTCGGAAAATATTAAAAAATTTAAGATAATCCATAAAGATATGTTACCGTTTATGGACACCATTCCATACAACAAATCGTTCAGTGGTAAAATAGGTGATATCTTGAAAGACATTTTTATTGAATTATTGGGAGAAGATAAAATCGATAAAGAAAATTGGGAAAGCGGAGATTTTGATTTTTCTTACATACCACCCATGTCTTTCAGATACATTGATTTGGTCTATCATCTACTAAAATATTTTTATGGTAAAGATGGAGAACTTTATACCAAAGCACTCATAATGAAAAATAAAAAAATTGGGAAATATCAAATGATGTATCTCACCAAGATTTTTTCAGAAAATAAAAAAAATACGACAGATGCTTTTACTACTGCTGATTTGTCAGATAAAAGCGTTGCTGAAAATGAAAACAACCCACCACCTGATGCAAAAGTTAGTAAATTTTCCAGTGGTTTGAAAAATTTCGCATACAATACACCTCTGTATGAATGGAATAATGATTTCTTTATCAATTCAGTTGTTCATGGGTATGACAAATTTTTAGGTGTCCAAAAAATGAAAATTTTAAAATTGGAAGATATTGAGAAAAAATGGAAGACCAAATTTGTTGATGTTTTCAAAGCAATTGGTGGTAGTCCCAAACCATTTGTCGTGAGAAATAAAACCACGAAACAAAAATTTAGACATTATAGAACGCCATATGAAGTTGAAGATACTGTGAAAATGGTGGAAGCTGAAATGTGTAATTTATTAACATTTTATAATTTGAATTGTATTTTCAGTAACGTAGGATTCACTGGAAGAGAAGCAGGTAAATTTTTGGATATTGTTAAAATTGGAGAAGTGAAACAAAAAGGTGATACGAAAATGTATGGTAGGTGGTTTGTAACAGAAGTGCGCCATATTTTTTCGAGTGATACCTATACTAATGAATTCAAATGCTGTAAGACCTACGTTGGTAGTAGTAGCAAAATAAAAAATGACGTTGAATGAGAAATAAAATTGAAATACTCCGTAGCATTCTATTCACTAAAGAAGATTTGGTGAATTATAAAAATATTGATGACCAATTTTCCAAAGTGGAAATTGAGTTCATGATAGAATTTAAAAAGATTTACGAATTGGGACTCAACCAATTGGAAAAATTTATTAATAAATTGGATGAAGAAGGAAAAGATTTGGAACCATGGGACATTGCCTATTACGTCAAGCAATTATCGAATGGTCCGTTATCATCTTATGCTAAAGAATTGGCAAAGGATAAAAAATATTTTACCGCAATTCCTGATATACTTGGAAATGTTGGCAATAAAGAAATAACTAGACATAACACCACCTTGTTCGAAGATGGTGATTACCCATTGGAAATACCAGTGGACATTTACAATAAGTCTCCAAAATTCATACAGAACATGATAGTATCTGCTAATAAAGAAGTAGAGAAAATGTTTCGTTCTTCTTTGAACGCTAGTGTGGTGAATGACAACACCTTACCAATTGTTGATAAAGCACCGCAGCAAAGATATTCACTGGAGAAAACAGGAGAATGGCAACAAAAATCTCATGGCACAATCAATGTCAAGGACTCTTACTATCGTGTGAAGATGTCAGACATCAGAAGTCAAATTTTCGATAAGGTTAAAGAAGTTATTGGAGAAGAGCATTTCCGAATCTTTAGAGATAAAAAAGATTACTCCCCATTCGATTCAGAAAAGAATAATGCAACATCTTCAAATTATGTATTTGAGAAAGAATTGAAAGAAGGAGACAAGGATGAAATCTTTGAAGAAGATATCTTCGGTGATGTTTTTGATAAGAGAGACACTGTTCTCAAAATACAGAAACCAGACAAGAACGAAGAATACAAACTCAATACTGTCGATGGACAGTTGGGTAATTAAACATCCACTACTGGTGATTCTTCTTTTTGATTCAACAATTTGATGATATCGTTTCTAGTGAAAGTTAATTTTGGAGTATTACTCTCCTCTTCATCTCGAATGATTTTTGCTTGAATATTCATTTGAGTGATTTCTTTCTGTGCTTTGATTTTATCCTCCGATATTTTTAATTTGGAAAGAGCATCAATCGCAGATGTGGTAGCTTTCACCAATTCTGATACAGACTCAATCAACTTGGAATCTGCACCAGCAAGAACTTCCAATTTAAGATTCTCAACCATTTCCAAAGAATGATTCACGACTTTACCAGCATTGGTAATAACAAATTCTTCCAAATCTTCTTTCTTGAGATCTGGTTTATTTTTTGGTAATTGATTAACAATTTTTGATTGATTTTTGATTTGTGAAATAATATCATCCACTTCTGCATTCAAAAAATCATCATCTTCATCGTGATCCATATTGATATTTACTCTTGACATTGGTTAATTCAACGCTAAAGTAAGGGAAATATGATTGATTTAACAAATTGTAAAGTGTTGGTTACTGGTGGGTGTGGATTCATTGGGAGTAATTTCATTGAAATGGTGTTGAAAAAATACTCTTATTGTAAAGTCATAAATATTGACAAGCGTGGTATTGGTTCAAGGTCTTTGATAGACGAATCTTATAATTGGATTGGAACACAGCGAAGAAATCTATATTATGAATATATGGAAAACGTGATGGATTTAGATTCATCTTTGAGTCGAACTAAACAATGGAAATTCGATTACGTCTTCCATTTCGCTGCTGAATCCCATGTTGATCGCAGTATTAATTCTCCCAAAGCATTTATTGAAAATAATGTGATGGGGATGGTATCTCTATTGGAGTGGGTGCGAAATCATCAACCTCAAGCAAAAGTTATTAATATCTCTACGGACGAAGTGTTTGGTCATTTGAACGTGAATGATCCTGCTTTCACTGAAGAATCACCATTCAATCCAAGAAGTCCTTATGCTGCATCCAAAGCATCTGCTGATCTGATTGCTAACTCTTACGTGACTACCTATGGTCTTGATATCACCACGACACACTGCTGTAACAATTTCGGTAAGCACCAAGCAGATGAGAAATTTCTCCCCACTGTAATTCGCTCTATCGTAAGAGGTGAACCAATTCCTGTCTATGGAACAGGAGAGAACATCCGTGAGTGGATTCATGTTGAAGATCACAACAAATGGTTGTTGGAAATCGCTAGTAATCCATACTGTTCTACCAACATTGGTTCGGGAATTGAAAAAACAAACCTTGACATGATCAAAGATATTGGTAGTGTATTGGGAGTGACACCTAATATTAAATTTGTCGAAGATAGAAAGGGGCATGACTTCCGTTATGCTATTGAATCTCATATTCCTTTTGAATTACGGAATCATGACGAAGCTCTCAAAGAGACTGTGGAATTTTATAAAAATAAATATGAAAACGAAAGAACTCATTAAAGAGCTAAACAAGCTTGATCCTGAAGGAAATTGTGAAATCAATTTCGGAGGAGCTATCACCTATCTTATAAGAATCCCATGGTATTATGATGGGAAATGCTCTATTCTCATCAAAGACGATGAAGGAAAAATTATTGGAATACGACAAGCAACCGCAGAGGATGGTGACAAGATCAATGTTCATACCACGACAGTGGATGACATGGGTTATGATGATGGGTGGGATGATACAGAACATACAGTTCAAGGGGATGAGCATTTTATACAAAAATATCAACATAATAAAGAATTGGCTAAAAAACACAAAGAAGAAATTAAGTATTAAAAAACAATAAAACAATATGGATGTAAAACAAGAAGTAATCGACGCACGTATCAACAAGGGATGGACATTCTCTGCAATTTACGATACGTATGGAGTCCCGAAAAGCACTGCTCAAGGATGGTTGAAAAAACATTTTGACGAAAGCGTCGAAGAAGACATTGTGAAAGAACCGACACCATACCAAGAATACAAACAGGGTTACGTAGTGGAAAATATGCAACGTGACAAACCACAGAAATTCAAAAAGACAGAGGATGAAGTCTTTGCATTTCTCGAACAACTTGCTCCAATTAAAGTCAATAGTCTGAATAATAATTCAGTGTCTTACGGATTGAATGAGTATGCTGTCGTTGGTTCTGATTTCCATTTTGGTTGCCATGACGAATCGGCTATCAATATCTTTCTTGAAACAATTGCTGAATTGCAACCAAGAACGATTGTATTGAATGGTGATACTATGGATATGCTTGCCATTTCCAAATATCCAAAAGATATTAAAAAGCATTGGAGTCTCTTGGATGAGCGTAAGGCATATCATCAATTTTTGGATGATCTGATTTCCGTGTCCAATGGTGCTAAAATCTATGAAACCGTTTCCAATCACAGCGGTCAATCGATTGATGGTAGATGGAGACGTTATCTATCAGATCGTTTGGGAGAACTTGGTTGCCTTCCAGAAATCACTGAAAGACTAAGCTATCAGAACGTGTTTATGGGTGATTATCAAAATCAAGTTGAGCATGTTGATTACGTGGATTTGAATGGTTTGATTGTTACACACGGAACGACTGTGCGCGGTGCTGGTGGTGCTTCAGCTAAAGGGGAGATCGAGAAGTGGCATACAAGTATCCTACATGGACACACCCATCGTGTAGGTTCAACAGCGAAGCGTATTCCCTCCGTTGGTAATCGTCCTGAGAAACAAATTTTAGGTATTGAAGGAGGTTGTATGTGTTCACTTAATGCTGCATATGGTTCACACCTAAATTGGCAACAAGGTTTTAATATCGTAGCTCTTGGTCAAGAGACATTTGGTGTGGAGCAAGTCATGATCAACAGTGGATTAGCCAACATCGCGACATTGGGTAAAACCATTTGTGGTTAAATAATCACATGGATTCTTTTGGATTATTCTTTGAAAGACGCGAGAGAAATCGACTTCGTAAACAGGAGTTGAAAGACGAGGGTGTGCCTAATTATAAGGATTGGGTAGATCAAGAGAAGGAAAACCTACCTCCCGAAGAAGCAGATAAAATCAATAAAATGGAGGAACTAAAAGTTCCTTCTGAATTGATTGATAGATTTCGTAATGCTAAAAAGGTTGAATACGAGAAACGTCTGAAAGCTGATTACCTACGAACCAAAGTAGAGGGTGAATTACTTTTCACCGACTATGGTATCAATGTATTCAAAGACAAGTATGTCGATCAGGATTTTAAACAAGGTTCTCTCAACATGAGAACAATGAAAAGATTGATTCAGATGTTGTTTCGAGATTACCGTGATCTATTACCAAATAGAAAACCGAAGATCGTTATTACGAATACAAAAACAAATCCAAAATTCAAAAATTTAAATATTATTGGTAGTAAAACATCACCTTCTGGTGTTTACCACGATAGAATTATTTATTTAGATCAATTTTATGTTGATGATATAGATGTTCTGATGCATGAATATGCTCACTTTCTGTCCGATAGGATGTCGAAACAAGTTGAACCATTTTTGAGAAACGAATACAAAAAAATGTTGGATGCTTTTTTCGAGAGAAAAACAAGAAGAAAAAATTTGGAAGGTAAGAAAAATGAGAAATTGAGAGAGCTAGTAGCAAAGAAAATGGGATTACCATCTGATTATGCTGCCACGAACTTCGATGAGTGGTTCGCTGAATTGATTGCTCATTGGAAAAACCTACCAAACAACCCAATATCATATAAATTCAAACAAATATTAAAAAAAGTGATTACAAGACTATGAAAGATAAATTCAATTATGGAAATTATATTATTTCCTATAGAAAAGAAAAAGATGGACTACTCCATTTTTTGAAAAAAAGAGTTGATACATTAGAAGATGCCCTAAAGGAGCATCATAAATTACAAGATTTAGGTTATCATGATGTTTTGATTAAAAAATTTAGACAATGAAATATACAGGTAATATTAACAGTTACACCTTCATTATGAAAGAAGGTGATGATGTAATTGAAGTGTGGTCAGATACGGATGCGGAATTTCCAGAGTCCTACATCTACCTCAAAGAAGGAGAAATCAAGAACGAACGCCAATTCCACATGGAAATCTCGGATTGGTGGATGAGAATAAAAAACTAGCCTACAATCGGGCTATGCGTAAATTAATACTAATTAGAGCAGTCAGTGGGGCTGGTAAATCCACTTTTGCCAAAATCTTTGCACCTGATTCTTGTATCTGCTGTGCCGATGATTTCTTCACAGACGAACAAGGTAATTACAATTTCGATGCTTCCAAGCTTGGACAGGCTCACAAAGCTTGCCAAGACAAGTATTTGGAATTGCTTGACTCACCGTTTGCAGATACCATTGTAGTCTCAAATACGAACACAAAAGAAAGCGACTACAAATTTTATCTTGACGAAGCGGAAAAACGTGGTATTATGGTTTTCTCATTGGTGCTTGAGAATCGTCATGGTGATAAAAACATTCATAATGTGCCTGATCATGTTCTTGAGCGTCAAGAGCAAAATATTAAAAATAGCTTAAAATTACGATAAACAAACAAAACAAATAAATTATATGAACTTATTAATTGACGATGTAGTAGATTGGTTTCACGCAAAAGGAATCATTGAAAATAGTAATCCTCTCAAACAATTAGAGAAAACACAAGAAGAGCTTACAGAGACGCGAGATGCCGCAGTGCTACACTCTTATGGAATTAACACAGTTACAAACGGCGAAGGAAAAGAAATTGACTCACTCACTGAAATCAAGGATGGCATTGGAGACACCGTAGTAACCTTGATTGGTGTATGTGAGATGTATGGATTTACTTTAGAGGAGTGCTTACAGCAAGCCTATGACGTAATCTCGAAACGCTCTGGGGAAATGGTTGATGGAAAATTCGTAAAGAATGTGGAGGTGGGATCGTGACTGACGATTTTGTTGTTTCTATATGTCGCTGTCTTTTTATTATCATTGCCATTCTAGTCACCACGATCTTTATCGTAGCTGATCAAAAAGATAGCCTAAAGGTAGAAGCGGTGGAGCGTGGATACGCTGAATGGGTTGTCGATTCATCTGGTAATAGTGAATGGAAATGGAAAGAAGCAAATCAATGACTCGCAACGAACAAATTATTCTTACGTGCTTAGAGATTAACCTATCACAAGCCAAAACACTCGCCATGCGTAGACATGTGCAGGAGCAGATAGCATCATTCAAATTGCAATGTAAACCAAAACCAAAACCTCAACGTCCAGCATGGGTGGACAAATTCTAATTTAATAAAAAATAACATATGAGCGAAACAATTCCGCAGATGCCATGGCTGTCTGATAAGCATGTCGAAGATATTTTAAAACATATACATGGTAATGAAATAGCATTTGAATATGGTTGTGGAGGGTCTACGATGTTTTTTAGCAAGTTTTTTAAAAAATATGTTTCTGTAGAGCATCATAAACCGTGGTATGATAAGATGAAACCTCACGTTCCAGAAAATGTGGTGTTGAACCTACGTGAAGCAGTTGGAGTAGTAATTCCACCATTCGGTCCTGGGATACCAGAAGCACAACAAGATTACATCAATGCAATCAATGAAACTCCTGACATATATAGCTTCATATTCATAGATGGCAGATGCCGAGTAGAATGCGCCAAAGCTGCTATGAAAAATATGAACGATTATACAATGTTGTTTATTCATGATTACGAAAGACCAAAATATCATTCCATAGAGAAACATTTAAAGTTGCATAAAATAACTAATTATGATGGAGATCACAGATCTCTTGCCCGTTTTTCATTAAAATAATTTTAATTATGAGAGTATTAACAATATGTCCAACGTATGGGCGACCACAGTTTCTTGGCAGAGTAGTCGCATCATTTTTAATGCAAACACATACTGATAGTGATTTAGTCATCATAAATGACGATCCACATGTGAATATTATTTTCAAACATGACCGTGTGACTGTGTTAAACATTAACAAAAAACACCTCCTAGATGTTAAACGAAATATAGGAGCAGTTATGGGTCTAAATTACGACTTGATAATGCCATTAGATGATGATGATATTTTTTTACCACAGCAAATTGAATATCATGTCAAAAAATTTCAAGAAAATCCAAGTATTGATTTTTTTAGAAATTCTGAATGCTTTGTAACATTAGGTGGCTGTTTCAAAAGAGGTAGTAATAGTCCTAACAGTAACGCTTATCGACCATCGGCATTTTTAGCTAATGGAGGTTATAGCTTTTTTGAGAAGAATTCTAGCGGAGATCAAAAATTTTCAAGTAAGTTTAAAAACAAATTGGAAGTCAAAGAACCAGAGAATGCACACTTTGTTTATTTTTGGTTCGGCGGTAATTATCACTTATCCGCTATCAATGAAAAAGACTTGGAAAGTGTCGCAGCAAATCAAAGAAAAAAATTTAATATATCTGGTGATTTTCTTATCGAACCCGATTTTGAAGAAGTCCAAACATATATAGACCTATCAAAAAAAATCATCAGTGGCGAGCAGCCTATTGAAATAACCTGTTCGGATGAATCGGGTAAAATTAAGACAATTTATATCACTTGACAAATAAACGATAAAAGATATACTAATCACACACATCAAACAATAATAACAATATGAACTCAGAACTATTAACCACAGAAGGCGTAACATTATTCATCGCAACTCCATTGGTCTTACTAGCAATAGGATTATGGTATATGTATAAGCATAGCATTGCTGCTCACATTACATGTTTTATCGCTGCGGGAATGCTGTTCCTAATTGGATTTACAACTGGAGGTGAAAACACCGCTTATCGTTATCCTGCTCAAAAAATTAGCGATCAGAACTTCTCACTATTCTATAGCGATGACTTGAACTATAAGGTTATCTCAGACAACATGCGATGGGATAATATGGCAGGAGATATTCTCGTCACCAAAAGCCGAAACGCATGGGGAGCAGAGATTAGAGAAACTGCAACTATTGTACCAACTATCAAATAATATTATGAATGCTAAAAAAGAATTATTGAACCACATCGCTGATCGCGAAGTAAAGTATGTTCAAATCAACCACGAACCCGACTGGGGAGGCACTAACATAAAGATCGAGGGAACTCTTGAAGAGGTATTGCCTCGTCTCGACTTTGACTATAATAGCGGCTATGGGAGTCAAGAACTCTTTGGCACAATTTGGTATAACGATGGCTCATGGAGTGATCGTGGCGAATATGATGGCAGTGAATGGTGGCAGTATCAAAAATGTCCACCATTACCAGAAGGAGCAATAAAAGAAGCGGTCAAAAGAATTGAAAAGTGTGATGGCTGTGGACGCTTGGTCAATTTAGATAACGGAATAGTAGTTGCAACTGATAATAGCTATGGCGCATTGGTTCATAGTTCATTATGCAATTATGTGTATGGTCGTAGAGGGTGGAGGCAACTAGGAGCTTATGACGGTTAATAATATGAGCGGAGACGAACTTATAACAATCACAATTGAAGATCCTCATAGCGGAAAAAGATTGTCAACTCGCTATAGTATACTACAAGCTGACGCTTGGGAACTTGCAAAAGGCGAGTATCATACTATAATGCTTGACGCTCTAATCGAACGATTTAACACGGAAAAACAAAATGAAATACAGAATAAAAGAAACGATTAATGGTAATGGTGTTAGTAAATTTACAGTTCAAGAAAAATTTCTTTGGTGGTGGTGGGTAGATATTGTGAGATGTTTGAGCAAAGAAGTGGCAGAAAGCCAAGTCAGAAGCTGGCATACAAAAGAAGTAAAATATCATACCGTAGAACAATGAGCAGAGAACTGAAATTTAGAGTGTGGAATCATACAGAAGGTCACTGGAACGGTATGAGGTGTAAGGATGTTCAATCATGCGGTGATTTAATTTGTTTAAATGGAATTTATCTTATTCCTGAAAGTGTATCTCGAAATCATACCGTTCAACAATACACTGGACTCAAAGACCGTCATGAAAAAGAGATCTACGAAGGCGATATTATCCACTATAAATTTAATGGTGATTCATATCCCAAAGAAGCAGTTGATCGTATTTTAACATGCTCTTATGATGAAGACGAGGGTATGTATAGTTTTGATGACTCAGATCATTCTTACTATTGGGCAGAAATTAAGAGACACTGTAATATCATCGGAAACATTTACGAAAACCCTGAACTATTAAAGCAATGAGAGAACTTAAATTTAGAGTATGGAACAAAGCAACCAAAAGCTGGTTGAACGATGATGCTGGAACACACTGTTGGAGCGAATATTGTCTTAACATCTTCACTGGAGAGGTTGTGGAAATTGTTACAAGTGACAACAAATTTTTTAGTAGAGCCAATGAGCCAAACTTTTATTTTGATAAAAATACACATGTAAAAGAATCTCCTTATGTTGTTCAACAATACACTGGCTTGAAAGACAAGAATGGAAAAGAGATTTATGAGGGAGATATAATCAAATTATTCAATGGTGATCTATATACTGTAAAATTCATTGAGGAAAATAATGAAACTGAAATGTCAGGATACTTCTTTTCTTCATTTGGAAGTGAAGTAATCGGCAACATCTTTGAAAACAACGAACTATTAAAAGCATGAAAAGAGAACTAAAATTTAGAGTTTGGGACGTAGAAACCAAAAGATTTTTTAAGACAGATTACAATGAACATTTAAGTGTTGCAATATCTGTTGATGGTAAGACTTTGTATCAAAACTATGTTGGAGGTGATAAAGAGATCGGTAAAGATGTAATTATCCAACAATTCACTGGTCTCAAAGACCGTCATGAAAAAGAGATTTATGAAGGCGATATTGTTAAGGTCTACAGCGAGGAATTTGAAAATGAGAACTTTACTGGAGAAGTAATTTTTGATGAAGGAAGTTTCTTAACTTGGATTAACAAAAATGATATTAGGGGTGTATGGAATCTATGGAGTGGCGACGATATTGAAGTCATTGGAAACATTATGGAAAACCCTGAACTACTAAAAGCATGAAAAAATATAAAATTTGGCGTCCTGTTATGAAGCAGTTTGCAACAGACGAACGTTACATTCGAGCAAGTGATGGAGAGCTCTTCTCATATGAGGCAGACTATGGCGGTACATTTAGCTCACATGAAAAGCTTGAGAAAGTTAACTGTGTGCTAGTGCAATGGACTGGTTGCTATGATAAGAATCGCGCACCAATCTACGAAGGCGATATTCTCGCCAATGATCTTATACTACCACACGACAATGATAACATCGGTGTTGTCTATTTCGCAGCAGGTACATTTATGATTGATGGTGATGGTCCGTTTTTTGATCATGTCTATGGTCATTCACCTGATATTTTAGACAATCATACAGTAATTGGAAATAAGTTTGAAAATCCCGAACTATTAAAGCAATGAGCAAAAAATACGGACGACTTAATAGAAACACCGCCTACTACTTAAAAGGCACTGAATTTGAAATCACAAACGAAGACGATGGCATGTATTCACTCAATCCCTTTTATGCAGGAAAGATTGATGGAAGACACATATCATTCGATCAAGATGCGGTTGACGTTATCTATAACCACGAAGAATATACTGGTAAAGTTATTCCCGCTGAATGTAGAAAAGAAGAAGAAGAGCCTTGGTGGGCTTATACGAATTATCCATAATGAACAAATACACATACAGCATCCGCTCCTATTATCCAGAATATAAACAGCCGTGGATGGCATTTAAAAAGAATTTAAATAGACAATACGCTCTAGGTTACTTTGATGCTCTTCGTGAACAACCATCTCCACGACCTCACACACAACTCGTTCGTAGTGATGGCGTGGTAGTAGAAGAATTTCAAGAGCATGAAGAAGTTCACATTGGCATGGTTGCTGGTTTTGCTACAGCAGAGCAATTGCGACGAGCAGCACAAAAAGCTTTAGACCGAGCAGACCGTATTGACAAATTAAAAACTAATGTATAATTAAATTATGAGCGAAACATTTAAAAACGTAGGAGAGATGTTGGATTATTTTACAAAAGAAGAAATGATTCAAGAAAGGTTTTCAGAACGTCTGATGTCAGCATATCCACAACTCTTTCCAAAGGATGACGATGGCAAACCCAAGCAACCTGATTGTGGAGCATGGTGTCCAGTTGGATGGCAACCTATGGTGGAAGAGCTATGCTCTAAGCTCGCTAAGATTGTTGATGAAAATAATCTAACTTTCGAGATTGGTCAAATCAAAGAAAAATTCGGAGGATTGCGATTCTACTATTCATATAAAGGTGATCGTGTTGAAGAAATTAAAAGTCTGATTAGTGATGCTGAAGATCGTAGCTTTAAGATTTGCGAAGTCACTGGTGAATCAGGAGAACTTTGCACTAAGGGCAAAGGTTACGGTTGGTTGAAAACACTATCGGATGGTGAAGCGGGGCGACAAGGCTACAAAATACTAAAGGAAGAAGAATGATTATGAATAAAGCGAAACTATTAGGATGCATTCTCGTATCATTGCCATTTACCATCCCCCTCTGTCTTATGGCAAAGGCATATGGTTTAAAAGATGTGCTTATTGCTGTTGGTTATGTATTAGGATTTCTGTTAATGTGGTTTTCACTTATGTTAGGAATAGTATTATTAATTGATGGACAAGATTGATTTATATAACTACAATCAACTAATTAATTAAAAAAAAATATGAGTGGAGGACATTTTGATTACCAACAGTATCGCATTGAAGACATTGCGCGAAGTATTGAAGAGCTTATTGAAAGGAATGAAGATGAGTCATTAGATGAATGGGGCTGTCGTCTTGGTCATGGCTGTAGAGCAGAAACTATTGAAAAGTTCAAGTTAGCTGTTCACACTTTGAGAAAAGCTGCTATAATGGCTCAACGAGTCGATTGGCTCGTCTCTGGTGATGATGGTGAAGAAAGCTTTCATCGTCGTTGGGATGAAGAATTAAATGTAATTGAAAAATAAAACAGATTCCGATATATTGGTTTTAAAAACTAGAATACAATTAACAAGACAAGCAATTACATTACGCTTTGAGAGAAGCGGGAATCAAATTTTAAATATTATGTCCTTCGAACAAGACAAAACAATTTACACAGCAAGACACACTCGTCTTATTGAAGCTCTGCACAATTTGTCACACTGGTGTGCCAAGAGAGCAGAAGGAGAGTATGATGACTATACGACAATGACAATGCTTTTGAAAAAGGTAAATGAATTACCACATCAAATAAACAAAGCAGGATGGATGGCATTAGACGAATTTAACAAACAAAATAATGAAACTCATTAAAGCAGGAAACAAACACACGGGAATCTGGCGTGGAACATGCCGAAATTGCGACTCAGAGTTTGAAGATACAGATGAAAATGTGAGACTTGGAAAAGTTGAAAGCTGTATTCGTGAACGCGATGAATTTGCGCATCGAGATTGCTCAGAGTGTGGACGTAAAGCGGGATGGGCAGTTATTCTTTATCCCGTTGAATTTTAATAAAAACAAGTGTGTGGTGTAGTGGTAGCACAACCCAAGCAAAGGGCTTCTTTTCCGATAGGATATGTGGCATTTCATAGAGGCGCAGGTTCGATTCCTGACACACTTACAATTTTTTTTCTTGACAAAAACCAATAACGTGGTTTAATGATCACGCACAACAATTAAAAACGCTGACAGACCGTTTAGTCTGTCACCACATTCCAGCCTCCGCAATGAGGGCATTCAATAGAGCATACGGTTTCAGGCATGAAGCACGACATCTGAATGAGCGACCTGATCGGGGGTTGGAGTGTGGTAACACAAAACAAACGAAGCAGCGGCGTGGAATTTCTTAGACACGCAGTTCATACGCTTTTCAAAGAATTGAATCAGTTTACTGAGCTACAGGGGAGGTTTGCAACTCACCGCTCAGTGCATCTAGTAGGAGGCACTCCCGAATGTCAATTAAAGAAAAGTAGCAATGAGCCTGATCAGCTTAGAGTGGAGTAAGACCCACCTGCTTCACCATTTTTAAACAATTAAAATAACAATATGAAAGTTAAATTAACAGACTACTCTCTCAAACGACTAATAAAAAACATTATGATCAAATTCATTACAGAAGAAAACACACCAGCTCAGCTTGAATTCCGCGATATAAAAGAAAACCAGTTCTTCGTAAATTTTTATGGTAACTTATGCCAGAAAGTTTCAAGTAACCAATATAATGTTATCGCTGATAAAAACGGTGTTCCATTTGGATGTGCATCTATACACATAGATGAAGATCGTATAGACATGTTCGTTCAACACATCTTGCCAAAGATTACTCGCATTGAATTCTAAACGAACCTTAATATAATAACAATATGGAAGCAACAGAAATAACAGTAAAAGCAATGGAATGGCTCACTAATGCCGCAAATCAAATCGGAGACTTCGCAAAAGAAGAAATTCCTCCTTTCATTAACGAATTCTTGACATGGCGATTTATAGATATGGCAATCGACGCTGCATGGAGTGTGGTTTATATCGTACCAGCATTGATCTTTTTCATCTTCTATTGGAAAAAAACATGGACATGGGCTAACAAGAATATGGAGGAGACTGATGGAGCGTCAATGTTCATGGCAATTATCCCCACAGTTGCAGCGTTTATAACTATAATCGTCGCATTTCCTCTTGACGAAATCAAAACTATGGTTAAGATTAAAGCCGCTCCTAAAGTCTATCTGATTGAAGAAGCAGCAAACATCATTCAAACAATCCGTAAAGAAAGTAAGTAATTATGAACTGGAAACAATACAAAAGAAAAGGACTATCTGAAATGCGTCCTTATGTAGAGGGAGAAGAACTATCTCGCGTTTCAATCTCAGCAGCAGATCGTGACAATGGATCACCAAAGATCGGTGATATGATTGCTCGTAATCCAATCAATCATGACGACCAATGGTTAGTCGCGAAAAAGTATTTCGAGGATAATCTTGAACTAGCATAACGAACTCTGATATGATTTAATTATGAAATGGCAAGACTACAAAGAACATCTGCGTGAAGAGTGGGAATTCCACAAACGTAATCCTGAACTGTTTTTTGTTTGGGCTGCATACGCAACAGCGATAATCATCGCTCTCTTCTCCGACAATTAATCAACAAAATGAAACATAAATTTTATTATTACGAATACTCTGATGATGGAGGCGTAACGTGGACAATAGGTGACTATCGCCGCTATCTTATGCCGATTATAGAATTGGCAAGTAAACAGCCCTATCGTTTTAGAATTTATAATCAAGATGACCTAGAGATAGATCCTCAAGAAATCCAAGAAGCATTGGAGCAAATTAAATTAATGGATTCAATTTTTGAAAAAGAATATCAACTATGAAACTTTTAGGAAAAACAAATGGTGAGAAATTCATCGCATCGCTTCATCATTATCATTATGTGACTCATGGTGACATGATGGTTGATGGCGGTCAACCCTCCACTAATTTTTATGGTGGCTACAATCGCTTTTCTTTGGATGGTGAGACAGTTTGGTTCGAATTTAATGCTGATTTCGCAGAAATTTATAACAAATATAATAAAAAGGAAATCAATGGTGTTTGGGATGTGAAACAAGGTAGAATCCTACCACCTGAAGAACATCCAAATTGTGATAGCATCGAAGTGCAAGTCGAGAATTTTATTTGGGGGACTCGTGGTAAAGATGGTAAATCACCTCTGAAATACGTTCTCCTAAAGAATTGCGATACCGATCATCTACAGAATATTTTGAAAGATGTTAAACATATTCAAGCAGAGACGAAGAAAGTAATTGAATACATTTTGAAAAATCGTGAAGTTGTGATGTGATTATTTGGATGGTATGAGTGAAGAACTTGGTAAAGAAATGTGGAGGAAACATCGCGCATTACTGGATAAACATTCTGAAGAACGCTCTTCTTTATTAGCAGAAGCTTCTAAAAAATGGTTGAAAGAAGAGGCTGAATTGTATCAAGAATGCTTTGAAAAGACAGGACACAAATTCGCTATTACACCAGAAAGAAGACGCAAATTAAATGGAATTTTGGCAGAGCGTTGTCAATATTGTGGGAGAGGCAAATAAAAAACTAGATTACAATAATAGCATGAAAAGATTAACAAAAATAGACGTAAACCCTAACAGTCTTGTGCTTCAAGCGCAAACAATCGAAGAATATAGAATTGATCAAGAGCGTGAAGGATGGGGACAGTTCTTTGAAGGTAAATCCCCACCAATTGCTTATGAAATGGTCGGTGAATTGATTGGTGAAATTGAAGTTGATCGACAAATTTTAATGAATCGATTTTTCCGATCTGACATCACGGGAGCATTGATTGAAATGCGTGGCGTTTTCCATAGCTCGATTGTTCGGAATGTGGAAGAGCGGAATGGCGTGACTTACGTTACAACTGATAATAGTTTATACAAAGTAGAAGATTATTCATAAACCATGCAAAAACTAATTTTACGATACGATTGGTGCGTTCCTTACGAAGCGTCAGGAACTGAAGTCATCCCATTTGAATATGAATCACCTGAACGGGCTTATGTTGACTTTTGTGATTTACAAGAAAAGTCTGAATACTTTTTCTGGTTTTTGGGTCACGAATTTAACAAATCTGATAAAGATGTCGAATTCTTTACTTTAGAAGAATGGTTTGAGCGTTATAAATTTAAACAATAATGAAAAAAAATCAATTAATCGAACAATTGCAAAAAATCAAAGGCAATCCCGAAATCAAAATGTGGAATGGGTATGTTGATGATTGGATGGATATTAAGCTTTGCGAACAAGAGTTTGTCAAAGAATCGGAGGACTTTATTCGTTGGGGTGTCGAAATGGAGTGGAAAGAAAAGAACCGATCGTGGGAAATCCCTGAAGAGGCACAGATTCAAATCGAAGAGGTTATAAAAGAAATGTTAAAAAATAGACAGTGGGAATTGCCGAATCAATATTTGCAAACAGAAGAAGATGAGAAGCGTTGGTATGGTAAAAATAAAAAGAAGTTTGTTTTAATCAGCGGAAAAATTCGCGGCAAATCAATTGAAGATCGACTTGGAAAAGTTAGTTATTAAATTTAAATTATGAAAATTGAAATCTCAAGCGAAGAAACAGCAAAAATCCTTAAATTCTATTCAAAATATCAACGAAAACTTGAACATGGAGACGTTGATCCTATTGATGATTCAATAGAAGTTAAAGATTTTGTTCAGGAGTTTTTGAAAAATCGTGGCATTAGAAAACCAAAAGTTTATAATCATGGAATCCACGCCTTTGGTAATGTAGGGATGCATATCGACACTCTTTCTCCAAAATCAGCAATGACGCTCTGTTTGATGATTTCGGGCTGGGGGAAGCTTTTTACATGGAATGGTAAAAGAATCAATGAATGTTATTTGAACAAAGGAGAGGGTGTTATTTTCGATTTCAATCTCCCCCACGCTTTTGAGGCGAAAAAACAATGCCAAGCATTTCTCATAGACATTCCTAAAAAATATAAGAAAAATTTTACAATTCGATAACATGAAACTACCAAACAAAGAAGAATTTAATTTCAAAGATTGCGTCATCGCTGGTGACGAATGTTGGCTTATTACGCCGAAAGATATGAGCGTCAAATGGAACGACGAAAATACTCGTTTCCGTTCTTGTATTGTGCGTAAGTCTGACAATTTCGTAATTAGCCAAGGATTCCGAAAATTTACAAATTTCGGAGAGCAACCAGCATTTGAACCATGGAAAGATTGTTGGAAATTTGAAGCGAGACACAAGTTGGATGGAAGCCTTTTGATCGTTTCTCGATACAAAGGTCAGTGGATTATCAGAACCCGTGGCACTGTAGATGCTCGCCAACTTCCTAATGGTCATGAGATTGACCTGTTAATTGAAAAATATAAAAAATTTTTTGAAGATAGTGATGCTATTGATAGCATATCAGCATTAGAGCAATCTTGGTTATTTGAATGGACTACTCCGTCCAATATTATTGTATTGAAAGAGTCCGATGAGTATGAATTAACTTTAATCGGTATTGTTTCCAATGAGGATGCAGCATACTATAGTCAGGCATATGTAGATATATGTGCGATTCAATACGATTTTAAACGTCCAGAGATGTATCATTATAATTCTGTTTCAGAGTGCATTGCTGATGTTACTGCTTGGAAAGGTAAAGAGGGCGTTGTCATTTACTCTCCCAATGGTCAAACTCTCAAGAAAATCAAAGCAAGTGAATACTGTGAACTTCATAAAATTGCTACTGGAATTAAAAATGTAAAAAATGTTCTGGATGTATTTATGGAATCTCCGAAATTTACTAAATGTGAAGATTTCTATAGCCATATTGAAAAGTTACTCGACTTTGAGATCGCGGAAAAATGCAAACCATTTATCCAAGAAATCACTGATGCCTATGCTAAGTTCGTAAAGGGTGTGGACAATATGAATGAGCGTATTCCTTTTATTCAGAATTACGAAACTCGCAAAGAACAAGCAATGGCGATTCAACAAGAGTTCCGTGATTGGAAGACTGCTATTGCATTTCTTCTACTTGACAATCGTAAGGTTGATGATAAAGTTGTGCGCAAGGCAATGGAGAAAATCTTAGAATTATAAAAAAACCAAAAAACAATAAAAAATAAATATGATCATCTGTCCATACTGCCAAAAGGTAGAAGCTAAATGGGTTTATATGCCTAATGGTGAATACGCATGTGATGACTGTGTGCCACGAAAGTGTTCCTGTAATATGGAACCAATGGATGGCGATTGGGAAAATGAAAATGAAAGTAATTGGGACTATATAAAAGATGAAAATGAAAAACATTTACCTTGCTGTGAATGGGAATGGATAGAAGAAATATGAAAAAAATACTAGCTACGAGTGCAACTTGCGGTCCATGTCACTTGCTGAAAGCAAGACTGGAGAAATTGGAATTAACTGTGGAAATTAAAAATTATAATGATCCACAAAACATTGAATGGTTTAAAAAACATGGTATTCGTAATGTGCCATGTTTGGTAGTGGAAGATGATACTACCTTTGAAATCATTCAAGGTATCGATGATATTATTGAAAAAATAAAACAAGGTGAATAAAATTATTAAACATAAATGGGAAGATAGAAACAAAATCTTTTTCTCAAGTGATTGGCATAATTACCATGATCCGAAGTGGGATGTTCCTATTTGGCAGATGCGTGGGTATTCGTCACCTCAAGAATCTTTGGATGATGTAGTGAGTAAGATCAATGCAAGAGTTAAAGAAGATGATTTTTTATATTTTCTTGGAGATGGATTTTTGAATGCTACAGATGAACAAGTTCTGGAATGGTTCTCACGAATCAATTGTAAGAATATTAATTACATCTATGGGAATCATGAATCAAACATTTTCCGTATCTATCGGCGAACAGTATTGGAAATATACGGTGATCCTGATATCGAAGTGTATCCCATGCGATTTAACAATGTAGTATTCTTGGGTAATTACCAAGAACTCCAAGTTGGTAAGAAAAGTGTTATCCTACAACATTTTCCAATCCACTCTTGGAATCACATGCGCCACTCAGCGTGGATGATCAGTGGACACCAACACAATACCGACAAGACTAGAAATCCAGAATACCATCTTGGTAAGATGTTGGATGTGTCGTGGGATTACAAGAGAGATATTTGGTCATTTGAAGAAGTGGAAGATGTGATGTCTACCAAAGATATTTTAACTGTTGATCACCATTAACAGTTGACAAATAAGAAAACAATAGTAATATAAAAAAATATGGAAAACAACAAAACAACAAAAACAGTAAAAAACAACCGAAAAAACAAACAGTGGCTACGTAGCCGTGATCAACGCAAACATCCAAAATTGTTCAATGTGCAGATGGTGCAGATGAAAGACGGATCGTTCCATATCCTTGGAGGAGGTGCTAATGTTGCCATTTCTAAGAATCAACACTCCACACAATGGGCGAGTGTAGATGTTCGAGACTTGGCAACCGAGATTAGGATGAACGGTGTAAAGTCATTTTAATCCAACCGAGAATGCCCCTGAAATATGGGGCATTTTTCATTTACTATGGGAAGGGTTAATGTGTGGTATATACAACATTAACTCGATTTATGAGTGATATACCACACATTAAAAAACTAGAATACACTCTGCTCATGAATATTTTTGCAACTTCAAAATGCCCTGATCAATCCGCTAGATGGTTGGTAAACAAACATTGTTCCAAGATGGGCTTAGAATCGGTACAGCTTCTATGCACAGCTTATCATGAACAAGGTATCGAAGCTCCCTATAAACCATCGCATCGCTTGCATCCGTCATCTATTTGGACAAGAGCAAGTTGGGATAACTTCCAATGGTTGATTGCCCATGCTCATGCCATCTTCGATGAATATACAGCACGTTATGGTAAGATACACAAGTCTCAAGCAGTATTGGAATGGTGTGAAGACCATGCTCATCTATTGGGGTTTGACTCTTGGGATTTGACACCATTCGCTATCGCTATTGCCGATGACTGCGAGTGTCGTAAGCTATCAAATTTTGAATCTTTGTCAGCAATTGACAAATACCGACAATATATTATCTTGGACAAGAAGCATATCCATGCTTGGAAAAGAAACAAACCCGATTGGATTTAATAATTATGGAAGAAGAAATTAGCGAAGAAATTGTATTTAAAACATATAATGATAACAATCTCATTTATTTTGAGGTAACACTTGCCAAAGAAGATAAGTGGTTTGCACTCATCTCTGGATTACCAGAATTGGGTGAAATTAAGGACATCAATACATTAAAGAGAATTATTAAGTGTTTGAAAGCTGCGGAAAAACGTTGGGAAGAATTAATTTAAAAAACTAGATTACAATCGGTGCATGATCAATGCCAGTGGGGTAATTAAAGTAGAAAGAGATAAACAACGTATCGTCGTTGAGACTTCTCCTGATATTATTGATTATTATCATTGGTTTATTGAGCGTCATTTTTGGATTCGCCTACAACGTCCTTTACATAATGCTCACATCACTATTACGAACCCTAAATTTCATAAAGATGTCAATTGGCAACGTGCTGTTTATTATGATGGAGAACGTGTGAATTTTCAGTATGATCCATGTGTAATACAAGGTGGTCACACCAAAGGATTCATCATGTTTTATTTAAAAGTTTATTCGGAAGTGCTTGACAATATGAAAAAAGACCTTAATATTGTGGAGAACAATGGCTACCGTGGACTTCATATTACCCTTGCGAACGGAAAACACGGTAATGTTCATCCGTGGTTGCCTAAAATGATTACAATTAAATAATATGAAACAAGACGAAGAAATCAAACCCGAAAGAAGACAAAGACTGCGTGGTAAAAATCGTCGTCCAAAGAATGGTGACTTCTCTGATTATGAAGTGCAGTGTATGGTGGCAAACTATTGCCGCGACATTACAGTTGGGGTGGCAGGTTGGGGTGTTCCCTTCACTGTGTGGGTAGAACTGAAAGGTCTTGCGAAATTCGAGAACGGTTCTCTCTACAAATTAGAGAAACCTACTTGTGAATGTGAGATGTGCGATGGACGCAGAGCAGCACACGAAGAACTTGAGGAATGTCTTGACGATCTGGAAGTAGATGATAGAGTGAAAGTAATCAATCCTGATTATACATTATCTTTTGGTGAAGAGGGGTTTATTAGTGAGATCGTTGAGGATGAAATTATGGTTAATTTCACTGGTGGATGGAGAGGTTGGTTTAATAAAGAAGATGTGAAAAAAATAAAATAATGATAACAGAAGACCAACAAAAACAAATTGAATCCATCGTCAAAAATCTGATTCCTTGTCGTGCGCAAGCATATATGTTTGGATCAGAACATAAGATTGTTCACACTAATAACCGCTATTGGGATTTGATGAGCTTTTATCAAGGACAATGGCACTATATCGCAACATTAAAATAATAAAAAAATGGAAGAAAAACCACTAACAAAAAAACAATTAGAACAGCTAGGTTTTACTGTAACAGAGAAACAGTTTAAAACAAAAACAAAAGTAGAAATCGCCTTCGAACCGTGGGGGCATAATCACATTGATACGTTTTATCATTACCCTTCTTTTGGAGAAATTATTGATCGCATCGTCTCAAATGTGAGACAAGATGAACGTGACAGAATAAAAGCAAAAATAACAAACAATCTATTCCAATAATAAAATATGTCAAAAAATATATTAATCTACTTATTCGGAGCTTGGACTGCAAGCTCAATCTGGATGGCTATAACAGGTATTGGCTATAACTCAAATCAAGCACAGGCGATTCCATTTGCAATTTTCAGCTTAGTTGCTTGGGTTGGCACAATTATTGGTTTAATTTTGGAGACAAAGAAAACTCTTGATAAAGAAGACAAATGAAAAATATGAAAAGAACAAAACAATTTGAATTAAACAACAGCAGCATTGCTTATGGCGAGTCAATTGAATCGCTGATTAAAACTCTTGAGAGCCTTAACGAACGAGCAAAGGAGCAAGGAGCAATTAGCACATCTGTCTATTTTTATCATGGAAGCGATGGGTATATTGATATTACCGCAACTCGATATATGACACCTGAAGAGGCTGCAAAAGCTGAAGCCGACGAAGCAGTCAAAAACCAAAAACAACTTGATTGGGAGCGCAAACAATACGAAGCTCTTAGAGCAAAATTCGAACCATAATAAAAATATGAATTATAATCACGAAACACACGACGAACGTAATCTCTGTGAATACTATCCAGAGGGGTTCGACTGGGAAGACGAAATGACACTAGAATACTTAATCGACGCACTTCAGCAAACGCTAAAGAATGCCTATGCTGATGGAATGGAGGTAGAAGACACCAGTTTCAAATGGTTTAGACATGAGGGCTATATGGACATTGATGGTATCTTCCCATATACGGAAGAGCAAATTGAGGAAAATAGAATCCGAGAACAACAACGTCAGGAATGGAGAAAAGAACATCTTAGACAAGAATTGGAGAAATTAGAAAAAGGAGAATAATATGTGGTGCTTTATATCGTTAATCTTTTACTGTCTTTGTTTGCTTGCGGTGATTGCCATGTGCAAAGCTGCAAGTGACGAATATAAACCCAAAAAATAAAAAAATATGAAACCGTGGATGCCACAAAATCAAATTGATTTAATACAATCGTATTTAAAACCAACTGACACAATGTTGGAATATGGAGCAGGAGGATCTACTTTATATTTTTCTCAATATGTGGAAAAATATGTTAGTATTGAACATGATATAAATTGGATTGATAAAATACGTGAGAATAAAATGCCTGATAATGTTGAATTACATTATTGCGCTCCAAATAATAAAATTCAATTACCAACTTGGGAAGGAAATCCTGAAGATTTTCAAAATTATATTTCTTTTATTGATACTTTAACTTACAAAAATTATGATAAGGTTTTTATTGATGGTAGAGTTCGGGTTAAATGTAGCGTGAAAGTATTGGATTATTTAAATACTGATTCACTCGTATTCGTTCATGACTTCTTTGAAAGAGATAGGTATCATAAAATACTCGAATATTATAAAATTATTGATCAAGATAGAAACACTAGACCAAGTTTAGTGATACTTAAAAAACATGAATAAAAATATGGAAGAAGAACCAGAATACGAATACTATGTTGTGGAGGTGGAGAAAAAATCTTACTCTGAAATCTATATCAAAGTCCCAAAAGGAGAACAGATTACATGGAGAGATAAGAAATTGATTTCCGAAGCAGCAGTGGAAACGCTTGAAGACTGTGATTGGGACGACTGTGGGGATTTGGAAACCAATTCTATTCGGAAAACATCTGAAAAAACCGCTAAGTTCTACGAAGTCTATGATGCAACAGAATACTTTCCAGTAAGACCAAAACCTGAAGACCCAAATCAAATGACACTTGACTTTTTAAAAAACTAGAATACAATAACCACCACAACGAAAATAATATTATGGGATTAGATATGGGTTTATATTCCGCAAAGCGGAAAAATGATGAAATTGCTTATTGGAGAAAATTCAACGCACTACATCAGTGGTTTGTTGAAAATTTGGAAGGAGTTGATAATTGCGAATACTCCCCAGTATCCAAAGAAAAATTGGAAGAATTGGTGAAAACGTTGGAAGAATTACAAACAACCAAAAACACAGAACTTCTACCAACTCAAAGTGGCTTTTTCTTCGGTTCAACGGAGTATGATGAATGGTATTGGGAAAACGTTGATAGAACTATCTCCACTCTAAAAGGGATTCTTGGAGACTTTGATTTTGAAAACGATCAATTACTTTACAGCGCAAATTGGTAAAAATAAAAAACTAGAATACACTATGCAGACAATGTTAATTAATTATATCAGAAATGAAAATCGGAAACCACACGGAGTCGTTGTGGCATTCAAACAAGACGGAAATATTCATTATGGATACTCTCTCCATAATCCTATTGACAAATGGGATCGTGAGCTTGGTATCAAAATTGCTGTGGCTCGTGCCAATGCGAATGAATTTCAATTGCCTAAAGTTGATAATCGCCTTAAATCGGTGAGTGAAGCAATTGAACATATGAAAACCCGCGCTAACAAATACTTCAAACAATAATATATGAGTAATAATAGCAATAATAGTAATGGTGGAATTGGATTTACTGGTCTTTTGACCGTGGCATTTGTAGTTCTGAAATTGTGTGGAGTAATTGCGTGGTCATGGTGGTGGGTTCTTTCCCCTATCTGGATTACCATTTTGTTAATAATCGCTATTGTGGTATTGGCAGTCATCGTAAAATTATTTTGTGAATGATGATTCCTGAAAAAACATTACCTATTCATGAACTCAAGTATTATCACAATGATAATCTTGGGTTTGTGTTCATCGGTGCTTCAAAATCCTCTGATGATGCCATTCAAAGATTAGCACAATTTTTGGTGGATGTTGGAGTATCGAAAGAATTACCAGAATTTTATCAACGTGTTAAATCAAATGCAGTGGCATTTGTATATGGAGGTAATTCTGGATTTCAAAGTGGTGAGTTCTATCGCTCTGCCAATCGAATTAATCTGATGGGTATGTTTAAAATTGAAACATTGGGAGTATACTTAGATGGACTACAAGCTTAATATGTTACCAATGGAATTAGGAGGGACTGCTATTCTTGATTACGATCCTGAATATCATCATCTCATGGAAGAAACCTTAGTGCTTTGTGGTCGAGAGGATATTATTTTATGCTCTCGATCATATACAGATGAAGAGAAATATTCCATGCACCTAATTAGCGAAAATTATGACTTGACAGATTGGTGGGATGCCACTAAGATAATCAGTGAAAAGTATGCAAACAAATGATATTACAATACCTCTGGAACTTTTTGATGGTAGATTCTCTCTTGAAGAAATCGCCACAATAAGTATGATCTTTGCCTCTCCAAATCTCTCTTTAAAAACTAGAGAACAATGGGGAGGTAATCTGAAGTGTAATGAAATCACTGACAAATTAGTGAAAGATGGTATCATTAAATTTCATGATGATAAAATAGAAATCGACATAACGAGAAAACAAGAACCTATGAACATCCATAAACAAATTGAAAACATTCTTGGTAAATATCAAATCAACCAAGAAGACCGAAATGACATCACTGACTTGCTGGAAACCATTGGACATGAATCCTTTGGTTCTGGTTACGAGAAAGGTTACGATGATGGTAGAATTGACTTCAATGAACCATCGTTCACATCTTATGGTAAAGAAGAGGATTACGTTTAAAAACTAGAATATACTCCTGTTATGAAAGCAAGCTATCGAAAAATTAAAAACGGATTCTACCCTGTCATCATTTTTAATGACAAGTCAAGAATGACACATAAAGTATTGTGCTGCAATAAAGAATTGGCTACCAATTTGGCACAGAACGTTATTATAGGAATTGAAAAATATCAAAAAAATGAAAAAGGAGAAGAAAAAAAAGAATACGTTTAAGATGTGGCTTGACGGTCCTGATATCGTATTACCTGATGGCTATCATTGGAATATGGAGTCAGGAGAAGTAATTGCCAACGATGGATCATGGCGCGGTGGTCTGGTCGATTTTTATAATAAACAAAAAGATGAATTAAACTAACACTATGAACAACAATCAGTTAATTAACGGCGTTGCTTTGTTTGATAAGCAAGTTATCAAAAAGAAATGTCTCAAGGTTAAAGCTACTCTCAAAAAGGTGAGAGCGGCAAAATTAGAAAAGTTTTATGCTAAGCAAAAAGAGAAAGCTGATACGATTCGAGAGAAGTATCAAAAATCATTTTGGTATAGGTTCAAACTGAAACGTGGAAAGATTAAGGATGTGAATCAACTGTCTAACAAGGATGTGATCATGACGTATAAAAAAGACATAAGACATAGTAACTTCGGTGAATGTTTACGTTTGATTGATTTCGCATTTGGTGACGAAGACATCGCTGCATACAAAAGAGATACTGCGAAATTATGCGATGAGCTAGTATCAGTCTGTGACGCATTGAAAGGCGATGAAATTTGGATTTCGTCTCAAGCGTGGAGCAAACTTAACGAAAAAATTTAAATGAAAATTAAAGGAGCAGCAAGATTTAATACATCACTTGTGGAGGAAATCTGCAATATACAGATTGACCGTATCGTAGAAATTCGCAAAGAGAAGCTAAAAGCGGCATATGTTGAACAAGAGAAAGTGGCTGATGAATATCGTGCTTACGGTCAGAAATCATGGTGGCATAAACTCTTTGTTGGTCGTCAGTTGACAGGGTTGGATGATAAATTGGTTATCCTAAAACACATAGATAATATTGACTCTATTTGTAATTATAAGAAAGTTTGTTATCTGATCGATGTGTGTGAGTTGGATAAAGATGCTAAATCATACGATTACGAACTTTACAATTTGTGTAGAGAATTACTTGATACTTGTAGTTCGGGAGTGAAGAACATCTGGCTAACTACAGAAACATGGTCTAAGATCAATAGAGGTCGATTTAAAAACTAGAATACACTCACGACATGCAACTTAACACTTTAGAAACAAAATTCGCCAAATGCTCATCCATTGAAATTCCCGATGCGTTCTACAATCGCATGTCAACTGGTAACAATGAGATTGACACTATGTTTGGCACTGAACAATTCAAAGGATTCATGGCAGGTAGTGCCATCACCATCACTGGCACTCCAGGTGCTGGTAAATCCACTCTTCTCTGTCAGGTGTCACAGATGCTCACCACACAAGGTAAACGTGCTGCAATCGCTTCTGGTGAAGAATCTCATATTCAAATCGCCTATGCTTGCAAGCGTCTCGGAGTGACTGATGTGGATGTGGCTCACATCAAGGATGTGGAAGAAATCGCTGCTGCCATGCACTCATATGATTTCATGGTCGTGGATAGCTTTCAAGCTCTTCGTTCTAATAAGAATATGAAGAAGAGAGAGTTCAATCAATATGCACAAGACTTGCTCCTTTCCACTGCTAAAGAGACTGGTTGCGTGTTGGTATTCGTTCTTCACATCACTGTCAGTGGTCTTCCCAAAGGTGGCACTGATGTTATCCATGCTGTCGATGTGAACATGCGTGTAACGGTGGATAAAGATGACAATTCCATGCGTCTGATCGATGTTTATAAGAATCGCTTCGGTGAGACTAAGACTCACATGGCTATTATGAATGCCAATGGTTTTGATTTCAAAGGTCTTTACACTGCTCCTACTGAGGAAGTCAAAGAGAAGAAAGATAAAGAACCTGCTAACGATAAGCGTAAAGAAGAAATTCTTGCAATGGATGAACCTCCTCACTTGACATTAGATCGTATCTGTGATAAGCTGAACGTGTCAGGTCAAACCGCTGGTAACATTCTACGTGAGATGGTTGGAGAGGGTAAGCTTCAGAAGTTCGGTCGTGGTGTGAATGCTGTGTGGAAGATCGCTCAAGAGTGTCAGAAATTACATAAAGAATTGACGAAATGAAAAATGAAATTAGATTAGGTATGGCGGCATTATCAGATGATGTATTTGCTGGATATCTTTGTAAAGATGGTAGAACTTGGAAACAAGGTAAACATACCGTGACCAGTGACTTCCTACAAACAATGATTCAGTATGTCGGAGTTAATAAATCCTTAGAAATCAATGTTGGTGGTAAACCAAAATATAAAATTACTGTAAAAGAAATCGAAGAAGAATTATGATTAGTATCTCAAAAAATTGTGATCCCAATTACCTTGCCACGGTGATTGAATGCCCTGAATTGAAACAGCATCCAAACGCCGACCGTCTGGAGATTGCTACTGTGTTTGGTGGTGATGTGATCGTTGCCAAAGGACAATATCAAAAAGGCGAACCACTATGCTATTTTCCAGTGGAATCTTGTATCTCACAGAAGTTCTTAGCATGGGCAAATCTGTTAGATAAAGCAGAATCGAATGCTGATGGTAAGACCAAGGGTTTTTTCAGCATTAAGGGTGATGGATATTCTAGGGTGAAAGCAGTAAAGCTCCGTGAGATTCCAAGTCAAGGATTCCTTTTCAAAGTATCTAAGCTTGCTGAATACTATGGTGTTAAAGAATCTGTGTTCAAATTGAGAGAGTCATTTGATACTGTCAATGATGATCTACTGGCGAAGAAATATGTATCAGGAGAACGCAAGAGTGGCAATCAAAACGAATCTAAGAAGCGCATTCCAAAATGGATTGAAAATACTGTTCGTGTCTTCCCTCTTCCCATTCGTAAGCGTCTATACACTGGTATCAATTACCTCTATGATAAGAACAAGCAAGGTATCGGTAGCTTGATTGTGGATGGGCAATGGCACTTTCATGGTTCTACTGAGCAATTAGGTAAGAACATCTTCAAAGTCGATCCTGATAATGATGTTGTGGTATCTTGTAAAATGCATGGAACGTCTGCGGTGTATGGTAATGTTCTTTGTAAAAAACCATTCAATATCTTCCGATACATTGGTAATAAAATTGGATTGAATATTGAAGACACAGAACATAAATTGGTTTATTCGTCGAGAACTATCTTAAAGAATCGTCGTGATGGTAAATTCACTGATGATGTTTGGGGTGTGATTGCATCTCGTTTGAATGGTAAGATTCCTAAGAATTATACAATCTATGGTGAGATCGTGGGATACACATCTTCTAACAAGATGGTGCAAAAGAATTACGATTACGGTGTCAAACAAGGCGAATGCGACTTCTTTGTCTATCGTATGACAGAGAACACTCCTAATGGTATTCGTGAATGCTCTTGGGGTGAAATTGAAGGATTTTGTATGGAAGAAGGAATCAAACAAGTTCCTGATTACTACAGAGGTAAAGCGAAAGATATGTTTAATATTTTTTACAAATCCGAATACGATCCTTCGATATGGAGAGAGAAATTCCTAACAGATTTGAAAGACAAGTATCTTGATAAAACTTGTGAGTTCTGCACTACTGGTGTCGTCAATGAAGGTATTGTTATTCGTAATGAAAATGATCCCAAGAAGACTGCTTTGAAATACAAGAGTCCAATGTTTTTATTAGGAGAATCTGCTGATAGAGACAAGGGAGAGACTAATATGGAGGAAGAGAACTAATATGAAATTACTAATCACTCGTCATGGACAATCAGAGGGGAACATTAACAAGTCAGTCTATTTTAAAATGCCTGATTGGTCTGTTCCTCTAACAGAAAAGGGTAAAGAGCAAGCAAATAAAGTTGGGGAAGAGATTCGTGCAGAGCTTCTCTCATCAAATGAATTTTTATTGATTCATAGTCCTTATGTGCGAGCAAAAGAGACAATGAAAATTATCAATACACACTTTCCTCTCTATATTCCATTTTATAAAGAAGAGCATGTCTTGATTCGCGAGCGTGAGTGGGGTAATCTCCGAAATGAATATGAAGCCTGTAAAAATAGAGAAGAACGCAATCACCTGTTTGACTTCTATCGTCGTCCTGATGGTGGGGAATCATTCGCTGATTGCCATCAGAGAGCATTCATCTTTCTGAATTGGTTGAAGACTCAAGCGGCTGACACTGCTGACACTGCTGTTATCGTGTCTCATGGTGAATTTATCAAGACAATGCTGATGATCATTGACAACGTGAGTGTGGAAGACTTCGATAGAATTCCCAATGTTAAGAATTGTGAATTGATCATCCGCGAAATTTAAAAACTAGAATATACTGAACACATGACAAACGAATTGGAAACGAAATTGATTGGATGGCTCGAAACATCCGCACAGGCTATTGGAGACTTTGCTTCGAAAGAAGTGCCTCCTTTCATTCACGAATACCTTCACTGGAAATTCTTGGAGTGTTTTTATGCGCCTTGTATGGCACTATTAGGATTTGTCGTATTTGGACTTATTATGCGTAAATGTTGGAAAAAATATAAAAATGACAATGATCCTGCTCTATCAGAATTATATTTCGGTGGCGCAATTTGTTCTGGTATGTTTTTATTTACTACATTCTTTATCTTTATATGTAGTTCACTAAAAAACATACCCACAGCAATACAAATCAAAGTAGCACCAAAAGTATATTTTATGGAGAAAGCAACAGAACTTATTAAAAGTAAATAATATGGTAACAAAATTAGAAAAACAATACGATGCGGGAGAAAATCTATCTTCCATTCAAAAGATTGATGAAAAGCTTTCTATTCTTCGTGAATCTTGGCAAGATGCTAGTGAGGATAAAAAAAATAAATGGATGAAAATGATTAACGAACAACTCGATCAACGCTTGACATTGATGAGTATTCGTGATAACATGGGGTGATGGCAGAGTGGTAATGCACCCGACTTGAAATCGGAGGTCAACCCTGACAGGTTGCGAGGATTCAATTTCTTCTCACCCCGCCAATTGCGTGATGCCAGAGCGGTCTAATGGGGGAGATTGCAAATCTCTTGTTCGTCGGTTCAAATCCGACTCACGCATCTTAAAAACTAGAATACAATCAACACAACAAAATAATATATATGGCTAATCACAATACTAAATCGGCTCGCAAAGCGGGATTCGCAAGCAAGAAAGATCAAAACAACAATGGCACTCGTATTTTTGAGGGCAAAGCTTGTGACACTCGATGGGATGCCCCTGAGAGCAAACACAGAAGCCGCAAAGGTAATCAACGTAACCATTCCAATTAACGATTTTTCGCTTCGGCAGTATCAATACATGACCAGAACCTCCCTCTACTATTCACTTAGCATGGAGACTGGTGGGATCGAGAAATAGAGCCTTCGGGTGCGCGGAAAAAGTCAGTAATGACAGGTAGTAATTCTATCCTCCCTAAAACTCGGATACTGAAAAGGTAGGCGCAGACCGTTCCGAAGCGAATTAATTTTAATCAATAAATTATGAATATCACAGCATTCATTTGGGTAGAGTAATATACAATTTCATCATGAACGAACAACAAAAAGAAAACCTTAAATTGGGAATCAAAGCTTTACGCGAAAATCCCTTAAAAGCAAAAGATAAAATGCGTGACTCATCTGGAGGACGATGCTGTCTCTGTGTCTTATCAGAAGTGGCAGAAGATATTCAGGGTGTTCCTCGCGGAACTTTCACGTATCGCGAACCTGATGGGGGAGATGATATAACACCAACAAGCGATCTTGCCGAAATCTTCGGATTGCGTAATGAATCTTGTTCAGAACAATTCAACTTTATGATTAATCATCAGATGGCATCTACATGGAATGATGGTTTCGGTTATGCGCGTGAAGCATCTCATGCAGAAATTGCCGATATGATCGAAAAAGAATTTTTAAGCTAAAACAACATCATGGAAACAGTTGAAACATACACACCAGTTCTACGCGAATTTGATTGCTTCTCTGCTGAAATGGTGCTTGATAGCTCTGGTGAATGGGTGCGCTATGAAGACTACAAAGAACTCTCAGAATATGCTGACAAGCTCGCAGAAGGATTGCCATGCTTGCCAAAGGACATTGAAGTTCTCCGTGATGCTAACGCCGCACTTGCTCAACGAGTCTTTGAACTTGAACAACAATTAAAAGAACGCAAATAAAAAACTAGAATACAATTACAGTATGAAGAAGCAATACAAACTACCTCGCAATTACAACGACCTCGAAGCCTTTACTCTCCGCACACTGAGCGTTCTTGAAGATGTTGTCTCAGATCAAGAGGATGAAGGATATGTTCATCATGATACGGTTAAGAGCGCACGCGAGGTCATCGCTGAAGTCGATCCCGTAAATCCTGTTGATCAATACTTCGAAATGTACTATAAAGTCCAATTTGGTGAGATCACTCAAGAGGCATGGGCTGATTACTGCCTGAAATTGCTCGGTGATATAATGGAGCAGCCTGAGCTTAAAGCAGTCTTTATGCGCTTGAAGAACCGTGATTAACGAACTCTGATATAATTAAAAAATAGGTTGAAAATTTACAGTGAAAAATAATTATGGGAGATTGGGTGCATATTACAGGTGGTAGATTCTCTGTTTACAAAAAAGACAGAGTATCTCCCGAAAAGGTTTTCGAAGAAATAGCTGGAGATAATTCAATTAAAATTGAAAAGTCTGATGGTGGTGATTGTTGGCAATACCGAATTGACGAGATTGCATTACGAACAGATGGTAACACTTTTATGGAATATTATCCAAAATTATTGAAGAACCTTAAACCAGTAAAAAATTCTCTCTCTTTAGAGATTGAATTCATTTTACACGAATAAAAAACTAGAATACAATCAACACATGACAATCGCTCAACAATTAAAGATTAAAAAATTTCCATTCAGCATCAAAGATTCCAATGGTAATGAGATTTACTGTGAGAACTTAGATGGATTTTGGATTAAACGTGAATATGATTCCAATAGTAATCGCACTCGCTTTGAAACATCCACTGGTTACTGGTCAATTTGCGAGTATGACGAAGAAGATAAAGAGATTTACTGGGAGAACTCCTTTGGAGAAATCCATGATAATCGTCCAAAGACAGAAATCCAAAAAGCCATTGATCTTCTCACAAAAGAAGGATTGTTGGTGGATGGTAAGATTTTAAAAAACTAAGATACAATCATAACATAATATGAAAACAATAGCACAACAACTTAACGTAAAGGAATTCCCATTCAGCATCAAAGATTCTAATGGTCGATGTATTTACCGTGAGGAATCCAATGGGAGTTGGGTCAGATACGAATACGATTCTAATGGTAAAGAGATTCTCCTCGAAAACTCTGCTGGAGATTGGATTAAACACGAATACGATTCTGATGGTAAAGAGATTTACTACGAGTCTTCTTTCGGAACAGTCATTGATCATCGTCCCGAGACAGAAATCCAAAAAGCCATTGATCTTCTCACGAAAGAAGGATTGATCGTAGATGGTAAGATTTTAAAAAACTAGAATACACTTGGGACATGACACATACATTTGAAGTAGAAGTAGATGATGAGATTTACGAATCCGAAGTTGATATCGTTCGCATTTATAGCGATTGGGAACACGGTTACGATGGTGAGATTTGCCCTACTGGTGATGTGATCGATTGGGAAATTGATATTCTCGATCTAACTCTCTCTCCCAAAGTTACACAAAAAATAAAAGAAGTTGCCACGAAATGGGCAGCAGAATACATGAAATATTAAAATGCACGAAATATACAATCCCATTAACCTTTTAAACAAAGAAGTTGAAATCTCTTATCATGTTAGTGATTTGGGAGAAGATGCTAAAGTAATTGAAATTGAACCTGTAGATGGGCAAAGACGATTTGAAATTGTTTTTGCGAAATTTCCAGAGGAACAAGATGATGAACGCTTTTTTTGGACAGATCAAAAACCGTATGAGATTGTTGGCGATAAAGCTGTATTCTCTGATATTGGTCATCCACGAAGAATTTACTTGAATATTAAAAAACTAGAGTATACTGAAGAAGTAACAAGTGAACAAACAAACAACGAATCAAATATGAGAACAACTGTTAAAGAATTGAGCGATAAATTGGGTGTTGATGTGGTCTATATCAATGGATTCCTTCAAACACTGGTCAGGATTGGTAAAGCAGAAGTGGTCGGTAAGGTTGAAAAACCTGCTGGTGCGCGTGGTAAACCATCTAACATCTATCAAATCGCAGAAGGTATTCTGTAAATTTTAATGAAGCAGCGGTGTGGATGGAGACACATAGACCTCGACCCCAGAGATGGATGATGGTCGCCTTACCCCAAAGTCAAAGGATAGGCGTAGTTGGTTCGAATCCAACTTGCTTCACATTTTTACAAATTTTGAAGGCTATGGAGAAGCATTTGGTGACTTCCTACCCCAACAGGGTGAGTAGTGGGTTCGAAACCCATCATAGCAGCGAGGACGCTCGCAACTTCATCATTTTCAATGTTCTGCGGCTGAAAATTAGTCTAAATCCCTCTGAATGTTGCTCTTACTATCAACCAAGGAGTTAGTCAATTCACAATGCCGATCATGACAGGACACCTTTTTAATAAATAACTTTGGTTGGGATATATGCGTGGTTCGTCGTATATCATAAAAAACCATCCATGTGGATTCCAAATCCAACAGAAAGTCAACGAACCGCCAATTTCATTAAAAAACTAGATTACTATTGTGACATGCTTAAAGAAACTTTATTTGAACTTTTCGGTGAACTTAATACAGTTCATGAATTGGATGAATCTGGTTATGCTCGTTATTCCACCGACGACTTTATCATCTGTGTTGATGAATATCATGGTTTTCATATTGTCTCTGTAGATTTGAAAGAGTTCTTCAACAAGACTTCACAATCTCCCATTCACTTTCAATTCTCACAATACAAACCACTCTCCAAGCGTAAGAAAAATCGCATTCGTGAAGCTACAAGGTATCTTCTCGCCAATCGAAAAATTGCTGGTGGGTTTGATGATCTGAGTTCGGACATTTTATAATTTAAAAACTAGAATACAATTCACACATGACAAGAGAAAAAGCAATTGAAATTGCGACTGCTGCACACGCAGGACAAAAGCGTAAAAACAGTGGAGAAGATTATATCACGCATCCTTTAAAGGTTGCTGAGAACGCAGAGCGAATTTTTCGAGAAGAATATGCTGGTGATTTCTTCCCTGATGAAGTAGAAGTTATTGCAAGAAAAATCTATATTGTCGGTGTGTTGCACGATGTAATTGAAGACACTGAGGTTAATTTGGAAACAATATCTAAGGAATTTCCTGATATTCATATTCTTCAAGCATTGGCTAAACTTACTCGACATGAAGGTCAAACCTATTTTGATTTCATCAATGAGATTATCAAACATGGTAGCATAATTGCTAAGATTGTAAAAATTGCTGATATTCAGCACAATATGAGTGACTTGGAGGAAGGTTCTCTGAAAGATAAATATCGGTTCGCACTTGACAATTTAAAAACTAGAATACAATGATGCCATGCAGAAACGCTACTACATGTATCTCCCGATCAACATCGACAAAGACAAGAACACACGTTTTGTCGTGGAAACCGATGGCATTCCACAAACTGAACTGTTCACTGGTAAAGTCGTCGCACGTAATTCCAAGGCATATTATCAACTTGGTGCTGTCAATAACAGATTTGTTAATCCCGTATCAGACATGCGAAATGGGATGAAACCATCTTTCATTCCCATCAATCTATCAGAAGTCAAAGAGAACTTCAAAGAGAATATTGTTTGATATTCGTATAATAGGTCAAACCATACTTGACATACCAAGCAAATCTCAAACAATGACGGAGGAACAACCAATGTTTATCGAAGAAGGAGAAAGCGTTTTCTTTCCAAGAGTTGGATTATGTCTTCACAAATCCTTTTCGGATAAATTTAAAAATTTGACATTTCCACAAGCAAGACGTAAATTGCAGAAGTCTTTCACACATAGCCAGCAAGATCACATCATGCACTATCTGAAAAACAAAGGCATTACAATATCACCATTTAAAAACTAGAATACACTCATAGCACAACAACAAACCAAACAACACAACACACTATGTCACACGAAATTGAAATTGGAACGGATCGAGTCATCACATTTGGCGAACGCGCATGGCATAAACTCGATGAGAATCATCAAATCCCTCTTACAAAAGAGATTATCAATCCCTTGTTCATTCCCTATCTGGAAGGACAAGCTAACGTCAACATCGAAGGGGTAGAAGTTCCTCTTGAGGGTTGGAAAACCATCGTAGCTGATCTTCGTAACAGTGAAATTGAAGGTGATTTCCGTCCCGTCCACGTTGCATCTGATCGCTATGAGATTCTTCAAAATGAAGTCTTATTCGATGCTTTACAAGAAGCACTGCGAGGAATCGACTACAAGATTGTTTCTGCTGGCACACTGGCAGGTCTAAAGAACTTCTTCGTATCTGTGGAATTCAATGGAGAATCGAATATCAATCTACCTGATGGTAGCGAGTGCAAAGCATTCTTTTCTCTCTTCACTTCTCATGATGGCACGAAAAATGCTTCATACTACGATACGACACATCGCACTGTTTGTATGAACACTGTTCGTTCTTCTTACGAAGCCCGAGGCAATCGAGGGTTCAATATTGCCCACACCAAAAACGCAAGTGTGCGCATCATGAACATGGCTCAAATCTTCAATGATACTCTCCATGGTCGTCGTGTCTTCGAAGAGAATATGGCTGAATTGTATTCCATTGAATGCGATTTGTCCAAAGCAGAACGATTCGTTGCTGGTTTCTTGGCAGACAAGACAAAAGCCGAAGAGAAGCTTTCCACACGAACTTTCAATCAGATGACAGAGATTGTCGCTCTTGCTTGGAACGGTGCTGGTAATCGCGGTGGTAATCTGTTCTACCTTGCCCAAGGTGCTACTGAGTATTGGACTCGCGGCAATGGCACTGGTGGTGCAAACAAAGACCTCGGACGCAAAGCATTCTCTTCTGAGTTCGGTCTTGGCATGGATAACAAGTGCAATTTCCTCTCTGCTCTTAGCAATCCATCGCAACGTGAGAAATTCATCAAGCGGGGAGATTTGGTTCTTAGCAACTGATCCCTACGCTCCCCCCCCCCCCCCCCCTCCCAAACAAAAAAA
>Ga0247723_1000003_pt1 | contig 173789 bp, 246 predicted proteins | sample MSEWelMarce5H_FC_FD_189079 | JGI IMG/M metagenome (GOLD analysis project Ga0247723, IMG submission 189079) | Subsurface sediment microbial communities from gas well in West Virginia, United States - MSEEL Well Study Marcellus 5H_FC | ecosystem: Environmental > Terrestrial > Deep subsurface >...
AGTGGAAGTCTATAGTTAAAAGTAAAGAAGGTAGCGATGTAGATTTTAAATACCATTTCCAAGAAATCATTCAATCTATCAATCAAATTAAACTACAAGAACAATGAATGATTGGAAATTAAAAAAGATAACTCTTGAGTTTAAACAAGGTTACTCTTTCAACAAAACAGAGGATAGATATGAAGGTAAGATTGAATTTGATAATGATGAATTTGAATCGTTTTCAGTCAAAGTAACTGATGAAATGTCTAAGCCATACTTAAAGTTAATTGCAGGAGAAGTCGTAAAAAACGCACAGCAGTTAGCGGATAAATTAGAAAAATCTTTACTAACTAAACAACAAGAACAATGAATAAAATAGAAAGAGCAATCTATGATGTGAAATTATTCATCCAAGCGAAAGAGCAGGAAATTTTAATATGTAAGACAGAACTTAAAGTTTACCAATCTTATTTGAGAACTTTAGAATGTATCGAAATCGATACTTCAATACCACATCAAACTGAAAAACAAGAACAATGACACCAAAAGAAAAAGCAAAAGAATTAGTAGATAAGTTTAACTATGAGTCAAAACACTATTTAATGTTAGATGCTAAGCAATGTGCGTTGATTGCAATTGATGAGTGTATCAAATACGAAAAACAAATAGTTGAGCAAATTAAGTCATTGCAGTTACCGAACTCGTTTATTGCAATTATAAATCAGGGTTCATATTGGATGCAAGTAAAACAAGAAATAAATAACCTTTAAACAACAAGAACAATAAAGGAATAACTTTAGTAAGTAATCTTTCGTATATTAAAGTATAAAATAAGAAAATATGTCAATAGTTCGTTTCATCGCAGATTTACATTTATCACATCAAAACATGGCTACTCGTCGTGGTTTCTCAACTATAGAGGAACACGACGAGCACATTATTGCAAAATGGAATAGTGTGGTAAACAAACGAGACGTTACCTATATTTTAGGTGATGTGACGATGGAAAAATCATCACCATACCCATTACTTGATCGTTTAAACGGTATCAAACACATCGTGTTAGGAAACCACGATCGCCGTCAAGATGTTAAAAAACTATTTGACTATGCTGAAAGTGTAGGTGGAATGATACAATACAAAGGTATATTTCTCACTCACTGCCCAATACACTCAGATGAACTTGAGTATGGAATCGTAAAAAATATTCACGGACATATTCATGATAAAGTTGTTATGAAGATGCTTGATGGATGGGAAGTACCAGATGAACGTTATTTCTGTGTTAGTTGTGAGCGAGTAGATTATATACCAAAATCACTTAAGGACTTAGGTATTGAAAGATAAATTCGTATATTAAACGTATAAAAAGAGAAAGTTATGACAGGAAAACAGTTAGATATGTTTGCAGGTGTGTTATTAACAGCTGATCAACAAGAACAAGTAAATACCTATATTGAAAATTGCAAGAAAAGTTCAGAGTTTGCTCAAACAAAACACAACAATATTGTAGGGTTGTTACTTATGAATGGTTTTTGTAAGAATACTCATTTTGAAGAAAGTTGTAAAACAACTATTGAAACACGTACTGTAAAATTAGGTTATACCTATAATAACACTGATTTTGAAACAGAAGTTACAGCTGAATATAGCCAATCAGAAATTTATCTATTAGGACAAAGTTTTGATTCATATAAAGGTAAAGTTAAACCAACCAAGTTCTACTTTGATGTTGAAAAAGATAAGATTCAATGTGGTTCAATCACAGAACAATATCGATATTACAAACCAAGAACATTACTTGAAAAACTTCAACGACATAATGAAAATGCTATGTATCGTTTTGAGGAACATCAGAAGAAAACAAACCTAGAAAAAAACACAATTGAAAAATACACAAAACTATATCCAAACACTACAATAGAAGCTAAAGATGGTTGGAGTAAATATGCTGGTTCATATCGATTAATTGAAGTTAAATTTGAATCAGGCAGTTATGTTCAGTTTAAGTTAGATACTTACAACAACAAAGAATATATGTGTAATAAACATGATGCTTTAACTGATAAGCTTACAGCAGATGAATTGTTAGATAGATTCTCAAAACAGTAAAAAAAGGAAGCCCTCAATTAAGAGGGCTTTCGTATATTTCAAGTAAGAAAAAAATAAAGGTTATGACAAAATTTGAATTTAATAATCCAACAAGATTAAAAGAATTTTTAAAGCAGTTAAATGAACTTGTAGATGAATTTCATCCAAACATATATTTGATGGATGATGTGTGTGAAGCACTAGAAAAAATTGATGAAGCAATTAAAAAAGAACTAAGCAAATGAAATTTAAAAAAGGAGACATATTAGAATTTAAAGGAGTACCAACATACGCTGCTAAAAAGGGAGCAAAAGCTATTTGTGTTAGTAATGGTGATTATGTCTATGTAGAATGGATTCGAAATGGAGATGACAATGATCAAGGCAACGGTGGTTATGAGGAATCATGGTTTACAAAAGTAGAGGAAGTTTATACACAAAAAGAAGATCGTATATTGGAAGAAAATAAGAAGGTTATGAAATTTGATTTAGAAAAAGGTAAACAAGGGTTAGTAGAGTATTTCGAAACGGAATTTGAAAGAGCATCAATATATTCACTTGAGTATATTAAGAGTTGTGATGATATGGATTTGGTTGAAAGTGAAGCAAGATCGTTTCGTGCCTTTAAGGAAGAAAACAATAAAGTAATAGGTAAAATTGAACGCGCCTCATCATTATCATCAGTATTTGAAGCATTAGTAGATACTATTTTAGAGGATGACGATGAAACTATTTTATCATTTTTTATTGAAGGGCTACAATGAGAAAGTCAGCAAAACAACAAGTAGAGGAAATAGAAATGGCACGATTCGAAATGTATATGGCCTTATTCTTACTTGACTTAGGAATAGAATTATCAAAATAGATTTCGTATATTAATTGTATAAAAAAAGAAAAATATGTCAACAAGAAGTAGAATAGCAATAGAAAACCAAGACGGATCAGTAACATCAATTTATTGTCACTTTGATGGTTATACAGATGGAGTAGGAAAAAAGTTAGAAAAATGGTACACAACACAAGCCAAAGTAGAAGCATTGATTGAATTGGGAGACATTTCATCATTAGACATGACTCCAACATCTACAGTAGCGTATCATCGTGATCGAGATGAAGATTTTAACCAAACAACATATGACAATGTTCCAACACTATTTGAATCAGGATTCAACATTGGAGTAGAATACATTTACTGCTACACCAAAAGTGGACAATGGTTAGTATCTGATGATGGCCCAGTTATGGAATTGGAACGAGCAATCGAGGAGGGATTATAATGAAATTTGAAAACAAAGAACAAGTAGTAGATGCATTGGTAACGGAGTGGAATCGTAAAAGAACAAGTTTTTACAACACTCCAACCAATCAAACCAATGAAGATTATTGGACGTTTAATCGCACATTGGCTTACTACAACAAATTGAAAAAAGAATATTTCATTACTTGTGTAGGGAATTTAGCTCACAACAGCTTAAAAGGAATATTGAGTTAAAAATATCTTTCGTATATTGACTGTATAAGAAAAGAAAAACATTTAAAAAAACAAAAAAATAAAGGTTATGAGCAAATTAAATCAATTTCAAAAAGGTACAATTAGAGAAGCATTAACAATGTATGGCAATGCTCTAAAACAAGAAATCGCTGATGCTGAAGCAGCAGGTAAACGACCATTCATGACACAAGGTTTTGTGGATATGCAAATCAATGAGTTACTAGACACATTAAAAGTTGTAAGCGAAACAAAAACAAAAACTCTAAACAGTGGATATGAGCGATGAAGAAGCATTGCTCATACTTGAGCAAATGGAAGAACTAGATTTTGGAGCTAGGGACATAGGTTTTTAAGAGTAATTTCGTATATTGATTGTATAAAAAGAAAGGTTATGAAAAAGAAAGATATTATTGAATTACTCCAAAACAAAGAAGCATTAGCTTATTTAGATCTACAACAATGTAACGACGTGTTTGGTACAGATCATCAATACACAAAACAAACAAGACGGACATGGGGTGTTTTAAATGAAATATTGGATGAAATTAAAGTAAAACCAAATATGGAATTAGAAGCAGCTAAACAAGCTCAAAAAATGATTTTAAATAGATATAAAAAAGAATTTGCTTAGCTTGCTTTACCCCACACCACAATACTCAAATACGTATATACAAAATGAAATTAAAACAATGCGATAAAGTAACATGCATGACACACCCAGGTGTGTGGACGTTAGTGTGGTATAAAGAAGGAGACACAACGTGTGCAATACAAAACTACAAATATAGGTGTATTGTTAAAACAGCTACTTTAAAGAAAGTAGTTGAGGACAAAGAAAATAAATAGAGATTTCGTATATTTCAGTATAAATAAAGAAACATAAATTAAAAAAAGAAAAAGTTATGATGTTATCAATCGCAATTATTTTAGGAGTAGCAATGGTATTAAATATTATTGATACAGAAGGGAATTACAATGTATTAATGGCCGCGGCGTTAGTTGTTTCATTGTTTGCTTTAAACATTGTTTTAGCAATTGTTATTTTGAGTGTATTAGCACTATTGGGAATTGCAAAAGCACTTAGTAACTAAAGCAAATAACCAATAGGTTATTTTTAAGGAATAAAAGATATAAAGGTAAGTTCGTATATTTCAGTATAAATAAGAAAATAAAAAGACAGTTATGACAAAAGAAACATTAGTAAACCAATTAGAAGCAGCAAAAGCATTATCATCACAAGTTGATATTGATAAAGTAATTGAATTGATCAAACAGATCGAAACACCAACAAAAATTACACAGGAATTAGTAGATGATATGTGTAGTAAAATTGAGCGTTGTTTAGATAACAATGCCGATGATTTAGTTGATAAGGACAACGTTTCATTTAGCATTGGTTATGGAAATGTAATTGAAATAGATGATGCGCAAATTGATACTTATGAAGTAATGAAACATATCTCAGATATATTAGATGAGTTTGTAAATGATGAAGATGATGAAGAAGGAATGGAAGAAATTATTCAAGATGAAGATGTTGAAGAAATTCCTAATGAGTCGGGACTAGTTCAATCCGCAATGCGAGAATATAGTAATTTAGGTAATTAAGTAAAATAAAGGAAGCCCTCAATCAAGAGGGCTTTCGTATATTTCATCAAATAAAAAGAAAAACATATGAATTTACAAAATTTAGATAGAAACGAATTACTAGCATTACAACAGCTAATCAATAAAGCACTTGATCAACCAAAAGAAAAGGATGTTGATGATATGATTAAAGAAATCATAGATAATTTTAATTTTGCTAAAGTGGAAACTGTTATGGATGCTTTAGATTGGCAGTGGAGAGGAGAAACACCAACAATTGATGATTTATATGAAGAAGCAAAACGTTTACTACGAGGTGCAGCGGAAAGTAGATTAGGTGCTTTTAAAAATGAACATCATGGTGTAGCAATCATAAATGCTTGTGGTGGATTTGAAGCTAAGGCATTTTGTAATGAAGATAAAACTAAAATTACAGGACTAGACCTTGCATTTGTAGTTGCAAGTTGGGATTCAAGTATAGAGGAATAAGCTTATTAAAATTGTTTTCGTATATTGATTGTATAAAAAGAGATAAAAAAGAAAGTTATGAGTAAATACAGAGAATTAAGAATAAACCAACCAAAACTAACCATCAAAGAAGGGGCACGTGAAGTGATTTTCAAACTAGTATCGTGCATGTGTGATAATGTTAGTTATATTAAATTTTATCAAAATGATAAAGAGTATTTTCGAATGCAATCAACTACAAGTCATGGAATGGGAAATGCATTATCTAATTATCAAATGAAACACACTAAAGAAGAAATTGAGTGGGAAGCAGATGAAAATATGTGGGGTGGAGTTATAGCAATGGTTAATTCAGGTACATCAGTTATTGAATCAGTAAAAAGTAGATAATATGAATAGAGATATAAATTTTACAGATGAGTTTGGTAATGAATTCTTTGTTAAAGTAAGAGAAGATAAAGTAAAAGTATTTAAGAATAAAATCGAAATAACAGATGTAAGATTTTATGTAGATGAATTAGGGGAAGAAGATTATTAAAGTAGATTTCGTATATTTCATCAAATAAAAAGGATAAGATATGTTAAAAGAAGCAATTGAATTATTAAGTAAATTTGGATTAGTAGATGGCAATTCATTACCAGACTCAACACCAGGTCATATGTACCAATTCCGATCAAGTTCACCTAACTTAATTGTACCTGCTCCGGGGATGAAAACAACTATATCAGGGTTTTTAAAGGATAATGGTTTCACAGTTAAACCAATGGGTACAATGTTAAAAATTAGTAAATAAAAAGTACAATGACAAACTCAATAGTAAACGGAAACATATATGACATTGGTCAAACAGTAAACGGAGTATCAAAGTTTCTATGGTTTAATGGGAAATGGTATTATTGTAATGAGGAAAGATTTTCATACTTAGATGAATATGAATATGACCAAGATGATTTAACAAAACTTGTTAATGATAACGACTTTAATGAAGTAACATTAGTAGGAAATATTTTAGAACCCTCTAGACAATAAATTAAGGACAAAAGTTATCAAATAAACTTTCGTATATTTCGGGTATAAAAAGAGATAAATATGGTACAATTTAGGTTTGAAACAGAAGTAGAAACAACAGTAGTAGTAGAGTATTTCATTGATGCTGAAACGTTAGAGGAAGCACTTGAACAATTAAAAAGTGGAGAACATAGAGATGAAGGGATTATATTGAGAGAGAACTTTAATTGGGAAACAGAAGTAATTACTGTAGAAGAGGAACTAAATTAGTGAGATAGAGATCGTATATTCCAGTATAAATAAAGAAAGAAAATTATGTATAGTTTAAAATGTGATTATTATAAAAAGGAATTCAATCATTTACATGAATTAATTGATGATGTATTGATGAGTGGAATGGACCCAAATTATGAAATAACTAAGAATGGGAAACAAATGGGTGAATATTTAAACGAATTAATAGGATTCTGATATGACTACATTTATAGTAATACTGGTAATAGCAATGTTAATCGTCAATGGGATAGATGAAAAATGATCATCAACAAATGGAAATTAACAATGAAAATCAACGAGGATTAACGTGTATAAAACGAGAAAGATCATCATCAATGACGATCATCAACAAAACGGAAATTGTCGAAGATCATCACCAAGGAAATCGTCAATGTGTGGAATGAACATCAACATGGGGAACGTCAATCATCAACAATGATCATCAACAAATGAAAATCGTCGGAACGTAGGTGGAATGTTGGTTGTCCACGAAGGGTATGTAAAAGTGGTGTGTCTAACCCTTCCATGACGCAACCACGTCCTTTTTAATACTTTTCCAAAAATATATACAAAACTTGTGAACAACCATATGTTCCCCACGGGAAAACGCGGGGAAAGGGGGATAAAATTATTTGGATACCTGGGTTATCTTTCGTATACTCCACATATGTATAACGGAACAAGCGGGACACGGTTTAAAGAATAGCAACAGCGTATAGGGCACAAAAGTATTCCCAGGTAATCACAAGCAATGTTCACACATATTCACAAATAAAACAAAAGCATGCCATAAACGGTATGCTACAATACTGCTTAGATGATAAAACAACAGTTTTACTTATGAAAACAATTGAAGTGACTATACAAGAAATTCAAGCCGCGACACGGCCAAACGTGTACCGGAATAGAAAGAAGTATACACGTAAAGACAAGCACCGAGGGAATAAGGGGTGTGATGATTGATTCGTATATTGGGGTATAAATAAGATAAGACATGAAAAAGTTAATAATGATTTTAGGAGTAATGGTGGTAGCAATGAGTTCATGTACTGAGAATGCTCGAGCGAGACATTTTGGTGGTACTGAGACATTAGCCCTAAAGCCAAATGAGGTGGTATTAAATGTGACCTGGAAAGATAGTCAAATGTGGATCTGTACTCAAGACACAGTCACACGTGTGGTTTATTTTCGCGAGAAATCAAGTTGGGGCGTTATGGAGGGTACAGTAATAATTAAATAACCAGGACACCCAGACACTAAATTAAATTCGTATATTTCAGTATAATTAAGATAAGACAAAAAATTAAAATTTAAAAAGAAAAGTTATGACAAAAGTAAATGAAGTAAAAGGAATTAAAACAGGTCGTCCAGTTAATCCAAATTCAGCAAGACAAATCCGTTTAGCAGAGTTAGAAGCAAAGCGTTCCAATGGTGAGTTAAAACGAGGCCGTCCAGTGGATACAACTTCAGCTAGACAATTTAGATTACAAATTCAAGCAATCAATAAGCAATTAGGTATAGGTCAAGGCAGACCTGTTAATCCAAATAGTGCTAGACAAATCCGTTTAAATGAATTAGCTGCTAAAGCTGAAATGAATGGAGGAGTAGTTAAGCGAGGACGCCCTGCTAAAGTAGTAGTAACAGATGAGGTGGCTGCATAAGCCACTTTGGACCAAGGGGTGTGAGGTCAAATTCGTATATTGAGGTATAAAAGAGATAAGACATATGATAGCAATTGAATTAGTAAAAGTAGTATTAGCAGTTGGAGCACCTGCAATCATGATTATAGCAGCAGGGTTAGTATGTGAGGGTATTGATAAATTTTCAAAATAAAAGTTATGGAGGTATTAGTAGTATTAGGTTTAACAAGTGTAGTAGTTATGATTAAGTTTTTAGTAATGGAGATATTATTATGAAGAAAAATAAAGTAATACAATTAATCAATCCAGTGGAGCTATTAATGCTGCCCCATGTGTTAAGATTTGAAGACGCAATCATACATTTAAATTAGTATAGTACACCTGAGCCAACACATGTTGGCTTTCGGTGGCTATGAGCACGACACAATTTATCCAAGACAATAAGACACGCATTCAAAATATTGACGGCAATTTAGACCAAGCCGCAATCACAATTATGGCTGAGGGTGGGCGCCTCGAATTTTATTATTTTGAAAATGGGTGTCTGGTGAGTTCGAGGTCTCGGATTCATAAGTGGTAGGGGGGTCTGGGGTGTGTACGCCGGCGGTATATATATGTGCGTAATATAGTAGTATGGCCCCACGCGCGCCGGGGTCAATATATGGCGGGTTGGCGAGGGACATTACTTAGAGTAAAGGGCAGCCACTCCCTTACAAATCCCATCATGATAATATATCCTTATATATTTAACCTGTTGATTAAATAGCTTGTATATCCCCCACAATCAACCCCTAATTTCCAAAACGGCCAAAGGGGATAAAACCCACGAAAAACTAATCTCCTCTCTTTACAAAAGTACTTGGCATCGATATAGGATATACGTATATTTAAAACATAATAAATAGGTTATGGAATTAGAAAAATTTGAACAAGCAAAAAAAGTAAAAGAAGATCTTGATAGATTGGAAAGACAAAAACGTAAATTGGAATCCGCCCTTAAATCTTGTGGTTTGGAAGTAAAGATTAAATTTACTCACCCAGGACCATTTTCAAGAAAAGATGAGGTTAGTTTTTTTAACAGAGAGATTATTAAAGAAATGATTTCTAAAGAACTTGAGAGAGTAACAGAAGAAATAGAATTAGTTAATGAAGAATTTGAGAACCTATGAGGTTAACAAGAGAACAAAAGAAAGAAAAAGCCGTTGAGGATCTAATCAACCAGATGTTTATCATAGCGGGACATGACGTTACATTTGAAGACGTTAAAACGCGCCAAGATGATTGGTTTCAACAGTATACTATGACCATGGCTCAAAATGAGGAATGGCAAAAATGGGGTAAAAAATACCTTCAAACCAATTTACGCACACGTGCTAAACTAGCAGAAAAAGAAATGCAATGGTTCAGTTTACAATACGGACTTAAATTTAGTGATTTCCCAAGTTTTGGACCTTATAATACGGAAGAATAAGATGACAGCAGTAGAATGGTTTGTAATGGTAACAGGAGCTTGGAAATATGCATCTAAAGCACAATTGGAACAAGCATTAGAAATGGAGAAGGAACAAATAGAAAATGCTTCTAAAAGAGGGAAAAAACATAAGAAACCATTAAAAGACTCAAATCCCATAACCAAATATTTAAAATAACAATGACTTTCAGTGAACTAAAAGTTGGAGATAGAGTTAAAACCAAATACAGTGGTTGGGCAACAGTAGCCCAAGTAGGTTGTTATAACGGAACTATGGTTAAACTCAATTGTGACGTTAGAAAATGGTGTTGCCCTTACTTTTATGAACGAGAATTAGACTTAAATCAAAATAAACTTAGGGAATTAATTAAAGAGGTCAAACCAATGACCAAAGAAGAACATACCAAAGCTAGACTTAACGCTTATAAACCAGTAAAATAACATGCCATACTATAGAATCAGAATAGACGAATTAAAAAACGGTGAAATCCGTTACGTGCCCCAAGAAGGTTTCTTAGTTGACTATGGTGGTTGGATCAAACGCCAAACCATTCATTGGCAAGACATACATGATGGATTTACCACAGAAGAAGATGCCCTTGAAATGATAGACTATGTTCGTGGATACCGAACTAAAAAAGAAGGCAAACAAGTAAAAAAATCAACTTATAAAATAATTGACTAATATGGACATAAAAGAAACCCTAAGCCTAGCTATCGGCTTATTCTCCACAGTAATGATGATTATCATTTATATTGTTGGAATTAATGATTAATAACTTAAATTTAAAAACTATGAAAAAATTATTTTTTATCCTGCTATTAGCCGGAAATGCTTACTCGCAGTGGAAACCTATCGCTGGATTTCAGATTGATGAAACCCCCAATTACTATAGCTATTATACCTCCGATCGCTCCGATGCTATCGCTAAGTGTAAGCAAGTACTTGAGTATAACAACGTGAATTTAGCTACTATTAGCGTAGATAAAACGCATGATCCCATCGTTAACAGCCATTTATATAAAGAAGAGCAACCCGATATGGTCTACATGGTTTATATTGCTAAGACTACTACGGGATATGCTGTGAGATTAGTGTTTACTAAGGATGAATACTTTGAAATTGAGGAAGAATATATGACTATTGTATACGAGAAATAGTATATACGTATCTTTGTAGTTGGGGTAGTGGTAAGTACTGCCGCATTGGTTTGAAAGAGCTTGGATTATTGGAATATTTATGTTATATTAGTGGCTATGATTTTAAAAATTTTATCTATACCCTTTTTGTTTACTCTTGGTGCACTAGGGATCGTAGCTTGTGCTACTTTTGAGGTAGTTAATATATTTATAATAAATAAAAATTATGAGTGATATTAGACAAGAAATGGATCAAGTGATCAATGAGTTAGAAAGCAAAGGTATTAACTTTGATACTACAGAACAAGATCTTCAAACACGTGGTTTGGGAGATGTTGTAGAAGGAACACTTAACAAATTTGGTATTACACAAGAGCGTTATAAACAATGGTTTGGTTTGCAAGAGTGTAACTGTACAAAACGTAAGAAATATCTTAACGGGTTATTGAGTTGGACTGTTAATAAGTAATTTATTGTTATACTTGGTATATTTATCAATAAACAATAAATGCCTACTCAAAACTATACTTTTGCCGAATTGTTTGGTTCTCAAGGAGAAGGGACTTCTTCTATAAATCTTACTTCCGGAACTCCTTATACTTTTACTATAACTAATAGTTCGGGATCTTCTTATTTTACTTTAGAAACAGTTCGTGACTATGTAGGAACAACCCCTAAAAATACTTCAGGATCTTTTGCTTCTCAAACCAATATAGCTACTGCTGTTATTTCTGATTATATAGCTGGTTTTTCTCTTCCCGTTGGAACAAATTCATTTATTTTTACTCCTGCTACTTCTGTAGTAGGGTCAACCCTTAAATTAAGAGGGGTAGGAGGAATTACTTTAGCAGTTTCTTATTAAAAATCCTTGGAAGGGTGATTTCATTTCCGTATATTAACCGTATAAATAAAAATAAAGGTTATGAAAAATGTATTTGAAAATATCGAAGAAATTCAAACAAAAGAGCAAGCCGAAGCTCGTATCAAAGAAGTTAAAAGTCAAATCCGTAAACTAGAAATTGCAGTTATTGCAATCGGTTTGATTGGCTTATCTTTAATTACCCTCCTATTTTTCGGAATCATCCCATTTAATGTATTGTCTGTTTTAGGCATTATTGGAAGTATTATCTTGATTATAAAAGCATTTAAGGATGGAGAACCTCTTGAAGCAGAGAAGTTTTTCCTCCTAATTATTTTTTCAAACAATAAAAAAGAAGAAGATGGAGAACCAAGAATTTAAACCTAGTAGAAAAATTACAACAGCTGATGGTACTATCATGTACATGTTCGATGGAAAACTCCACAATTGGGAAGGTCCGGCTTTGATCCCAGAAGGTAATACTCGCAAACGTGAATATTATATTAACGGAATTAAAATGAGTGAATTACAATGGAAAGAAGCTCTTAAAGGTAGAGAAGGTTTACCTTGGTATAAAGGAGCAGGCGCCAAAGCGCGATTTTAACACGCAAAATAAAGGTTATGAAACGTATATCAAACGAGGAAGCTCAAAATTACGTACCCTATGAACGAACCCCTTTATCACCCCCACCCACGTACTTTTCTGTTTTTGAAGATATTGAAGGGTGGGAAAATATAAAGTATTATACCCATCGTTTTAGGCAAAGTGTAAGTGGTTCAAATGGAGATCAACACGTCTATATTTTAGAAAGTAGTTCTATGCCTGAAATGGTAAAAATAGGTTACACAAAAAATGATCCTATTGAACGAGCTAATACACTAAGTAAATCTACAGGTGTGCCTACCCCATTTAATGTTGTATATTCGTACAGTTGCTTTAATGGTGAAAGAATTGAGAAAGCAGTTCATAAACATTTTCGAAAACAACGTGTAAGTAATCAACGTGAATTCTTTTATGTTACCGTGGATGAAGCGATTACTATAATAGAATCATTGGGGGCTACGCTTGATTAATATGTATCAATAAAAATGGCACTAGATAATATATTTTCTTTATTTGGATTTCCTGACAAAGATGATGAGGAAAGAAAGAAATTAGAGGCCGAGTTAGATGTCTTTAAAGAAACTCCTCATTTCAAATTAGGAATGTTCCATAAGTTAATAATGAACGGAAGTTTATTTTCAAAACAGGTTGTAAAGTTTTTTGCTAAATCTGATCCTGGGTTGGATGTAAAAGGAATTGATCAAGCAGGTGAGTACATGATGTATACTCGGGCATGGTATTGGATTGAGCAAGTTAAACTTAGAAAGAAGGAATGGAAAGAAGCCCTAAAACAATATGCCAGTGAGGAATTTATTGTATCGATAAAGCTGTCTATTAATTACTTTGAAAGTACAGAAGAATATGAAAAGTGTGCTCATTTGAAGAAAATACAGGACTTTGTTGAGAAATCCTTGGAGAAGTAAAAGAAAGTTATTACCTTCAATTATATTTTGATTTTGAAATTATTAGAATATAAAAGGAAAAAATTAAATAATAAAATAAAACAAAAATGAGAAATAAAGATTTGGTATTGAGACGGATGGAGTCTCTAGAGAGTAAATTAAAACGTATGAGAAATGTTCTAAATGAACGAAACGTTGAAGCCGCAAGAGAAATTTTGCAAGAAATTTTGGAATTGAGAGATGATACTCAATCAATCATTGAACGTGAAGATTAATTAAAAATAAATAAAAGTTATGAATTTGACAGCCGAACAAATCCAATCAAATTGGGATGAATTAATGGGGTATATTAATGAATATATTTCCGAACCTCGTAAAGAGAAATTATTAGAATTTTATTCAACGTATCAAGAACGTTTAGCTTTAATGCCTGCTGCGCATAAAAAAGAATACCATAACGCATTCCCCGGGGGATATGTAGAACATGTTTTACGCGTTATTCGATGTGCTATTAAACAAGCTGCATTATGGAATGATGAAGGATGTGATATGACCACATTTACAACTGAAGAATTAGTATTTTCAGCCCTGAATCATGATTTAGGTAAAATGGGAGATGAAGAACAAGAATCATACATCCCCCAGACTGATAATTGGAGACGTGAAAAATTAGGAGAGGATTATATGTTTAATACTAAAGTCCCATTTGCTTCAGTTCCAGATAGAGGATTATTTATGCTTCAGTCACATGGTATTTCTTATACATTTAATGAAATGTTAGCAATCCAGACTCATGATGGTTTATACGATAAGGCAAATGAGAAATACCTCATGGCTTATATGCCAGAACAAAAACCAAGAACTTCATTACCTTTTATTTTACACCAGGCCGATTTGATGGCAGCACGTATTGAATTTGAACGTGAATGGTTACCTAAATTAAAAGGGGACAAAAAGTCCGTGGATAACGGGAAAGGGAATTATACATTGGGGAATAAACCCAACATGTCCAAAAAGACATCAACCAAAACTAAAGCTTTAGGAACATTTAAAAGCGATAGTTTAAAAAACATGTTAGACAGCTTATGATAGTAACAATAACAATTAGCGCATTAGCGATATTAGTAGTGATCCTAGGGTTCACGACTTATAATCTTCTTAAGAAAAATGAAAAACAAGAAGATATTGTAGCCGGTTATTTAACCTATTTAGACAATTTATCTCGCACAATTGAAATTTCGGACAAGAAATTAAAAGAATTAGATCGTGGAGGTGTATTTGAAAAAGATGACGAAGTTGGGGTTATATTTCAATCAATTTTAAAAATTCAAGAAATCCTAAATGACTTCAATCTTAGAAAATTCAACAATTAAAATGCCTAAAAAGAAAGTTAGCAAAAATTATTTTACTCAAGAAACTGAGGATGCTATCGTTCTGTACAATAATACTCCAGACCCAGAGTTAAGAAGTAAAATATATGAAGAAAAGATTCACTATGCTTTCTTCAAATTAACCCAGAATATAATTCATACATTTAAGTTTTATCATACTGAGGTGAGTGATTTAGAGCATTTACAACATGAAATTATAGTATTTTTATTATCTAAAATACATTTATTCGATCCTAGCAAAGGTGCCAAAGCATATTCTTACTTTGGTACCATTGTTAAACGTTGGTGTATATTATATAATGATAAAAACTATAAAAGTAAAATTAGTAAAGTATCAACTGATGAATTATTAAAAGATGATACACATTCATATACTATAGAACCATCAAATTCAGACGATCGATTGTCTAATTTCATGGATGAGTACGTAGAATTTGTTAGTGTTAACATATATAAATTATTCCCTAAAGAATATGACGCTAAGATTGCAGATGCTATTTTAGAGTTGTTTCGCAAACGAGAATCAATCGACGTATTTAATAAAAAAGCTTTATACATCTATATCCACGAGATGATTCCAGATGCTAAAACTCCAAAAATTACAAAAATAGCAGGCGTTTTATATAGTGTATTTAAGAAAAATTATTTATTCTATTTAGAACAGGGATATACGAGTTTTCAACTCTAGTAATTTTCTATATTTATACCCAAAAGTACTTATATGAGTAATTTAGAATCAAACGTTTGGGGTAAGAAGAAATTTTCTGACATCCTCAAAGAAATTTACGATAACCAAAAGAAAAAAGAAGCCCAAATATCTGCTTTGATAGGTGAATTAAAACCACTTATTAACGATATTGGTGATGCTACATTGATAGTTCCACTTATTAAAGAATATATGGAATTAGGTATTAAAAATGATGAGCAATTAGTTAAAATGGCTACCATCATTCAACGTGCTGTTGCATCCAATAAATCAGAAGATGAATCATTCGGAATGACCGAAGATGAAAAAGCTCAATTGTTATCTGAAGTTAAGAAATTTAACCCACAAGGATAATGGCAATTTACAAACAAGGCTCTGCTACCACCATAGGTACTAAATATGCTAATCCTCAACCAAATTCTGGAGGAAATGCAGATATTAGGAATGCATTTGCTAAAAATGATTCTTTATTTATACGTGTTAGAGTCCTTGATATTGTATTAAACAATGATCATCCTAGATTTAAAGATGTTGGAGAATGGAATGGAATTGGAACAATATATTTTGAACCATTAGATGGTAATTCAATTACTACCAATTACGCATATTCTATTTTCCCACAGATTAAGATGTATCCGTTAGTAAATGAAATAGTATTACTAGCAGCTATACCAAGTAAATTTTCTGAAGATGAACAAACCATAAGTTTAATATATTACTATTTCCCTCCCATTGGAATTTGGAATCATCCCCATCATAATGCATATCCTAAAATTGTTAGTTATGCAAAATTACAAGAAAACCAACAAAATGATTATGATCAGGTAAATGGTGATTATGTAAGAAGAATAGATGAAGATCCAACAGGTATAAATTTAAATTTTACTCAATACGCAAATCCAAACCAAGATACATTTGTTGAAAAAGCAGATATTCATCCTATTTTACCTTTTAATGGAGATGTAATTCATGAAGGTAGATGGGGTAATAGTATTCGTTTTGGAAGTACAACTATAATACCTCAAGGTTCACCACAACCATTAGTTCCCAATAATTGGTCATCCACAGGTTCAAATGGAGACCCAATTACTATTATTAGAAATGGTCAACCTATGGATTCAACTGATGAAGGATGGATTCCTATAACTGAAAATTTAAATAGAGATTTATCCTCAATTTATTTAACTTCATATCAAAAAATACCATTTAGTATAGCAAATGAAAATTTTGTTTCTTATACAACACCCCCAACAACTCCGTCTCAATTTGCTAACCCCCAAATTATCCTCAATTCAGATAGAATTATCATAAATGCAAAATCTGATAGTATTTTAATTAGCGGACAAAATTCAGTTGGTTTATCTTCAAATAATAGTATTAATATAGAAGCAAAACAAATATATTTAGATGGAACTGATATTAGATTAGGAAGAAAAGATGCATCTCAATCTGTTTTGAAAGGAAATGATACTGTAGAATACCTAAAAATATTAATTAATGAGTTAAAAAATATAACTGAAGCTTTAAAAACCATCCAAAATTGGCCTGAAGGAACCCCAGTTCCTAACTCAACAATGTTAACAGTAGCTAATTCTGCTCAAAAAGTTTTTGAAAACGTTTATGCTAATATAGATAGTGTAAAATCTAATTTTGTAAAAACTATATAATTTAAAAAAATGGCATTACTATTTGAAGAAAATGAGGTGTTAAGTATTTTTGAAAAAAAAGGCCAAAAAACTGATTTTTCGGGATCTTTATTTACAATTTTAACTTGGATACAATCAGATAATCGCATAAATGATGTAAAAGAAGCTGCTTATCTATTAGGAACTGCAGCCGCCGAAAGTAACTATTCTTTACAACGATGGGAAGCAGATTATGTTTGTGGAAAAGCGGGGGTTCCTTACTCATCCAAAGGCCCATGTTCAACTGCACTTAACTATTACCGCAGTACGAATGGCAAATCAAATTATTATACACTAGGAACCGATAAAAAAGGATTACCTTATTTTGGAAGAGGATTAATTCAATTAACGGGAAAAGATAACTATAGAAAATATGGAGAAATACTTGGTATAGATCTTTTAGGTAATGCTGATTTAGCTCTTAACCAAAGATATAGCTATGATATAGCCGTTGAATATATGACTAGAATAAAAAAGCCTTATACATTAAGTGCATTTGGTTATGTGAAAAAAGGTGATCTAGGAACAGCAAGAAAAGTTGTTAATGGTGGTAGTAATGGTCTAAATGAAGTTAATAAAAACTATAATCTTTGGTTATCTATCTTTAAAGAAACAAATTCAATTTTATTCCCATCCTATGGAACTGTTATTAATGGTGAAAATAATCAACCAATTGGCTTTAAATTTACTGTTAGTGAAGAAGATCCTACAGAAGGTGCTCCTCTTCCAATAGATGAAATAAATATTTCAAATGAATTTTCCATGCTCCCATCAAATGGATCTAATATGAATTTAAACTAATAATTTATGGATAGTGGAAAACTCTCAATAAAATTATCTTCATCTCTTGACCAGGTAAATCCTAAAAAATTACCTAAAATCCTTATTTCTTCTCCTGGATATGAATCCAAAGAAATAATTCCTTATAAAGGGGATGGTACTGTAAAAACAGATTTGGGAGTAATAGCATTGACTCCTACCAATATTGCTTTAGAACAAGATAAAATTAAAGCATCCCAACTAACTACAGATCAAATAAAAGAAATTTCCAAAGGAGAAAAAGGAGCAGATTACTACACTCAAGAACGTTTATCTAATCAAATTAATACAGTTAAAACTACATTAATTCCTACAGTATTAACATTAATTGCTGGGTTTGGAGTAACTAAGGCTTCCGATTTAGTAGCTCAAAATCAAAACAAGATTTTAGATGTTGTAAAAAATAGAGCTACATGTCCTACTCAAACGGAATTAGAATCTATAATAGATAAAAAAAATAAATTAGTTAAACAATTAAATAATACTTTAACTTTAATAGATAATACTACTAAAGCTTTAGGAATTGCTGGGGGTGTTATAGAAGCATTAGATATAGCATATAACGTTTTAAAAAACTTACCAATCCCATCTTCAACAGGTGTTCCCGGAGTTCCTGGTTTACCAACTAATGTTATATTAGCGATACAAGACAATAAAGACAAATTAAATACTCTTATTAGTAAATTAAAAAAGATAAATACTAGTACTTTATCTATTTTAGTTTTATTAAGACAAGTTCTTGTACAAGCTATTCAATTACTTAATTTACTTGATAAACTTGTTGAAAAATGTTATCCTAATGCTGATCAAGAACAAATTGCTCTTGAATTAACAGCTTTAACTAATCAACAATCTTCAACATCCCCTGTAGTTACAGATGTAAACGGATTTACAATGGGTGTTGAAACAGAAGTAACGAATAATTCATTAAAACGTAGAAGAGCCATTGCTACTAATAAACAAAATGTTGTAATGCTTAAAGGAGAATGGTCATTTAGTTCAATTGATCAAATATTAATAGATGAACTTGTATTCTATATTCAACAAAATAATTTAAAAGCAGATTAACCCTATATTTATAATCATATGAAAAGCACAGATTTTAAAAAATTAATTAAAGAAGCCGTAAAAGAAGCAATTCAAGAAGAATTGAAGGATATTTTATTGGAGGCTGTAAAATCACCTAAACAAGTAGTTAGAGAGTCATATGCTCCACCTGCTCAACCATCACAACCATCTTACGCTCCCCCACCAGTAGACTTCAGATCAAAATATGCTGAAGTATTAGGCGAAACCGCTATGAGTTTTACATCTCAAAATGCTCAACCCTCATTTAGACCCCAATCAAGTGACCCAGTAAATGGTAATTTAGGTGTAGGTGAAGTAGATATGAATCAAATTATGGGACTTTTAAACACTAAATAATGCCATTTAATCCTCAAACCATTAGTCCTTCTAATTTAAATCCAACTATTGGATTGGGGGTTAGTCTTCCTTTTAGTAATCCTAATGTATTTAGTTCAACTTATACTACTCAAGATGCTGTTAAAAGTAATCTTATTAATTATTTTTTAACTAATCCTGGAGAAATTCCATTAAATCCAACTTTTGGGGCTGGATTAAGATCTTTCTTATTTGAACAAATGTCTGAAGTAACTGTAGATAATGTTAGATCATTTGTACAATCTAAATTAAATACTGCTTTTCCTATGATTCAAATAGATTCATTAGAAGTACTAACTGATAAACAAGATTATAACACTCTTATAGTCCGTTTAAAATACTATATACCAAATTCCAACATTAATGGTACATTAAATTTCCAATTTTAATTATGGCTACAACAAATAGAGATATAAGATATATTAATCGTGACTTTTCAGATTTTAGGGCACGTTTGATAGAATATGCTAGAACATATTTTCCACAAACATATACAGATTTTTCTCCAACATCACCTGGAATGATGTTTATGGAACAAGCTTCATATGTTGGAGATGTTCTATCATTCTATTTGGATAACCAATTTCAAGAAACATTTGTTCAATATGCTCAACAAACAAATAATGTATTTGAATTAGCATATATGTTTGGTTATAAACCTAAAACCACAGGTGTAGCTCAAACTGTTATTACTTTCTATCAACAATTACCTTCAAAATTAGTAGGTACAGAATATGTTCCTGATTATGATTATGCATTAACTATTGAAGGAAATAGTACTGTATCAACTCCAAATAACGCTACTTTTTTAATCCAAGATAAACTAGATTTTTCTGTTTCAAGTTCTCAAGATCCAACAACAGTTTCAATATATCAAGTAGCCGGAAACGTACCCCAATATTATTTACTTGAAAAAACAAGAAAAGCTATATCCGCAGATATAAAAACACTTACTTTTTCATTTACCTCACCCCAACCATTTGCTACTGTTAATATAACTGATATCAATATTATTAAAATATTAGATGTCACTGATTCAGATGGTAATATATGGTATGAAGTAGATCATTTAGGTCAAGAAATGGTATTAGATACAATTAAAAATACTAATATTAATGACCCCAATATAAATGGTGATACACCTTATTTACTTAAACTTAAAAAAGTAGCAAGACGTTTTACATCTCGTTTTACTTCTCTTTCTAATTTACAACTCCAATTTGGAGTAGGAACTCCAGACACTATTACAGAAGAAATTACTCCAAATCCAGATAATATAGGTATTGGTTTACCATTTGAAAGAGATAAATTAACAACAGCATATTCTCCAACCAATTTTTTATATACAGGAACTTATGGAATTGCACCTTCAAATACCACATTAACCGTAAGATATTTATCTGGTGGTGGAATTAATGCTAATGTTAATTCTGGAGTTTTAACTAATTTGAATAAATCAAATGCACGTTTTACTCAAACAAATCTTAACTCTACTACAGCTAATTATGTATTTAATTCATTAACTACTAATAATAATATACCTGCTAATGGGGGAACTGGAGGAGATTCATTGGAAACTATTCGCCAAAATACTTTAGCAGCTGCAGCTTCCCAACAACGTTCAGTTACAGCAGATGATTATTTAATTAGAGCTTTAAGCATGCCTTCTGATTATGGTGCAATTTCTAAAGCATTAATTGAACAACCTAAGTTAACAGATAATCAAGTTTCAACTATTGAAACATTAAATTTATATGTTTTATCTTTAAATGCTAATGGGCAGTTAGATTACGCTAATACTACACTAAAAAATAATCTAAGAACTTATTTATCTCAATATAGAATGATTGGAGATAATATTGAAATTAGAGATGCATTCATAATCAACATAGGTGTTGATTTTGAAATTATAGTACTCCCAGAGTATAATAATAATGAAGTGTTATTATCTTGTATTGTAGCTCTACAAGATTATTTTAAAATAGATAATTGGCAAATTAACCAACCTATAATGTTAAAAGATTTATATATTATGTTGGATAAAATTAAAGGTGTCCAATCTGTTAAAAATATATCTATTACAAATAAAGCAGGAACAACCACAGGATATTCACAATATGCTTACGACATATCAGGAGCTACTCAAAATCAAGTAATTTATCCTTCCCAAGACCCCAGCATTTTTGAAGTAAGATACCCTAATAATGATATAAAAGGTAAAGTAGTTCCTTTATAACGCCATATTTATAATAAAATATATCAATGGCTGTATATAAACTCTTCCCATCTCAAGACACCACCCTGTATTCTGCATACCCAACTATGAATACTGGATTAGATGCCATTTTAGAAGTTTCTAATAAACTGGGATTAGATGGAACCCCAGATGTATCTCGTTATTTAGTTCAATTTGATCAAGATGAAATTTTAGATATCTATTCAAATAAGATAGGGATCAATCAGTATGATGTATATTTAAAAAATTTTATAGCAGAAGCTCAAGGTGCTAATCAAAATATTCTTTTAGAAATTCTTCCCATTGCCCAACAATGGAATAATGGTACTGGGTATTATTTGGATAATCCTATAGAAACCAACGGTGCTTCTTGGATATCATCAATTTACAGCGGTTCAGGAGCTTGGTCCATGACGGGATCTTATTCGGGTTCAAGTGGAACTTATGGTTATACAGGATCATATAGTTCCATATATTCACCTGCTGGTGGAGGTAATTGGTTTTATGATCCTAATGGTGGATTTTATGTGGTTGTAGGATATGTCCTCCCAGGATATTTGGCTACATTCTACCCTAGTAGTTCAGCTAACTTAACATTTTACCCTAGAAGCATTAAAGATCTTGAAGCTAATGTTAATAATATTGTTGATGGATGGATAGGTGATTCTATACCAAATTATGGATTTATAGTTAAATTATCTAGTTCATTAGAATTTAAGACAAATCAAGGTATTCAACCTACATTTAAATATTATAGTGTTGACACAAATACAATTTATCCTCCATGTTTAGAATTTAGATGGAGAGATTATGAAACAGTCTTAACTGGATCAGCTACTGGAAGTCTAATCAATACAGTAGATTTAAAAATGTCTCTTGCTGAAAACCCAGGAACTTTCTTTCCAGAAAGTGTAAATAGATTTTACATAAATGTAAGTCCTTTATACCCAGCTAGAACATATCAAACATCTTCAATGTTCACTAATTTGAATTATTTACCAACTTCTTCATATTATGCAATAAAAGACTTGGATACTAACGAATATGTTGTTAACTTCGACGACAATTATACTCAAATTAGTTCCGATGCAAATGGTAATTATTTTGATGTGTATATGAGTGGTCTAGAACCAGAAAGATATTATAAAGTTTTAATTAAAACTATCATCAATGGTTCAACTATTATATTTGACGATAACTATTATTTTAAAGTTATTAACGGATGAGTGAAAATGTAAATTTTAATAAACAAGTATATGATAAAAATCAATATACTAAAGTAATAGATACATCTTTTAAACAATTAGGTGTTTCTACTATTCAAGAACAAATTACAGCTCAACCAACAACAAATGAGTTTTTTACTATGTATAATGATTTATTTTATGATATACCCGAATTGGGAGCAATAAATTCTCATGAATATCTCATTAAAACTAGTAGTGAATATATAGGATTTGAAGCTAACCAAGAAGAAATAACAGCATTACAAGCTGAAATTGCTCAATTAAGAATAGATTTATTAGACGCTCAGAAACAAGTAATAGCATTACAAACAGGAACAACCTTAGCTAACCCACAATAATGGCATCAGAAATTTTACAAATAACCCCAGAAAGCTTTTTATCTCAAGATTATAAAATCCAAGATACTAGTTTACTTTCTCCATTCAATGTGGATACTTCTTTATCTTCTAGTGGTTATATTGAATCTTTTATATACGATAACAATAAAAATGTTTTAAATTCTAACTATAATTTTAGTCAATATACTGTTCTTAATAATGGCCAATCCGCAGGATTAGAAAATAATATTTCTTCAATCCAAATGGATCCTGAAAGTGTTTTAACTGATAGTGGATACAATCAAGGAATTTATAATTTATATTTTAATTTCTTCAATAAACAAGTAGGTTCTAACCTACAACAACTTTATATATCTGAAATTTCCTCGGATAGAACAGAAATTAGATTAGATAGTACAGCTTTAACAATTGTTGATATAATTGAACAAGTAAGTAAATTAATTCAACAACGAGAAAGTAGTCCTTATTTTTTAGATTTTTATTTAAATTTTGGAGAAAATCAATTAGCTATTGCTAATAATATTCAATTAGATAATCAAGATCCTACCAATCCAACTATATTAATTAAATTATATGAAGCATTACCTGCTCAATTTAATTTAAATTCTACTTTATGGATTGTAACTACATTTGATCAACCTATAGCTTACCAGGTTACTTTTGAATCTATTCCTATTGTAATTACTGATACGGTTCCTGTTAAAGGACCTAATTTTAATTTAGATTTAAAAGACCAAGTTAATAATTCTACTGTATCTTTAGATTATACTAGTTTAACTACTACAACTTTAACAAGTTCATTTAATCAATTAAGTAGTTTACTTGAGGAAAAAGAAATTGATATAAACATTGACTATACCGATTTTAATAACTTTACCCATTTTAGCTCAGTACAAGCTAGACTTGAAAATTTTTATTATAAAGTAAGTTTATTAGAAGATTATTCAGCATCTATTTCTACATTAAATAATACTACCAACAATAATCCAAGTTCTAGTTTAGCAATATATGAATCTAAAATAAATGATATTATAACTAATTTTGATGGTTATGAGTATTATTTGTATTATACTAGTGGTTCTTGGGCTTGGCCTAAATCAACATCTCAACCACCTTACCAATTATATACAACAGGTAGTACCGAAGTATTAACTTGGTTTGGTAGCAATGATGATACTAATCCATATTATGGAGGTATTATTTTATCTGCATCCCTATTTGATAATACAAACCAAAACAATCTTTATTATTCAATCCCAGAATACTTAAGAAACGACCCCGCAAATGAACCATATCAAATATTTGTTGAAATGGTGGGTCAATTTTATGACAATATTTGGATTTATTATAAAGATGTTACTGAAAAATATAATGCCGATAACCGTTTAGAAAATGGTATTTCAAAAGATATAGTAGCAGATGCTATTCGTGATTTTGGAATTAAATTGTATCAAAATAATTTCTCAAACGACGATTTATATACTGCATTTTTAGGTTTAACCCCTGGAGGAAGTTTATTTCCATTCCCTAATATTACGGGTTCATTACCTACACCTAGTGGATTTGAGTATATTGATACATTTATATCTGCTTCTAATGATTATACACCGTTAGACGACGTAAATAAGTCGCTATATAAACGTATTTATCATAACATACCGTACTTATTGAAAGCAAAAGGTACATTACCCGCTTTGCGCACACTTATCACTTCATATGGTATCCCTGATACTGTATTAAGAATTAATGAGTATGGAGGTAAAGATAAATCCAACACAAATGATTGGGATTATTGGGAAAATACATTTAATTATGCTTTTTACACTTCAGGTAGCACCTCAGTTACTACTGATTGGGAACTTAACCCAGATTGGAATTCCCCAGATAATGTACCTTCAACCTTAGAATTTAGATTTAAAATAAAAGATCTATTATCTATTAGTGGTTCTTCTCCTCAAACATTATGGAAAAATGGAGCAGCTTCCATAATCCAACTTAATTACACTGGTTCGGGATATAATACTCATCCTCCAACTCCAAATAACCCTTTAGGACTTCCTTATTCAGGTTCTATTATTGATCCATATTACCAATATGCTCAATTAAATCTTTACCCAGATGCTGCCAACTTTCCTAATTTGTCGGCAAGTATATATCTTCCATTTTGTAATGAAGATTGGTGGTCTGTAATGGTTACTCGAAATGGAGATGATTTTATATTATATTCTGGAGATAAAATTTATGAAGGAGGAGATAATAATACTTTATTAGGATTTTATGCTACATCATCTGTAAATACTCCTAGTGCTGCTTGGACATCCCCAGTCCCTTCTGCCATTTTTGGACCTAGTCCGTTTGATGGCTATTTCCAAGAAATTAGATATTATAATACTGTATTAAGTGAAAGTATATTTAAGGATTATATTATGAATCCTTGTTCAATTGAAGGAAATTTATTAAATTCTTCACCTGATCAACTTGCATTTAGAGCTTCTTTAGGAGGTGAATTATATACAGGATCAAATTCAATTCATCCTAAAGTTACAGGATCATGGCTTGCAACCAGTTCTTTTTCTTCAGGAAATAGTTTATTTGGATTTACTTCTGATACACCAATATTTGTACCTAATGTTGAATATTTTTTCTATGATCAAGTAGCAGCAGGGATTAGAAATGCTGTATCTGATAAAATTCGATTAGAAAATAGTGCAATGCCTTCTGGGGATGTTTTATCACCATTTAGATCATTGGCTCAAAATGTAGCTATTAGTCAAAGTTACACTGCTAATACTAATTTACTTGAAGTAGCATTTTCTCCCCAAAATGAAATCAACCAAGACATCATGGATCAAATTGGTTATTTCAATATTGGTGAATTAATAGGTGACCCAAGACAACGTTCTTCCTCAGCTACCTCATATCCTGATTTAGATGCTTTACGAAATGCATATTTTGAAAAATATACTTCAAATTATGATTTAAATGATTTTATTCGTTTAATTAAATTCTTTGATAATTCATTATTCAAAATGATTAAAGATTTTGTACCGGTACGTACAAGTCTCGCTTCAGGAGTAGTTATTAAACAATCACTTTTAGAAAGAAATAAATATCCTCAACCCCAAGTAAATAACCATTCAACTATAGCTTATACCACTAGTGGGTCAGTTAATAATGTACCTTTTACTTTCCAAAATATCGCAGTCTCAGGTACAATAGCTCCTGCTTGGAATAATTTCCAACCGGGAACTATAGAAAACTTTAGTGGTGGTACTGGTGGGTCATTTGAAATATTTAATGGGATTGATACTTCTCCTTATGGTCCTAATGGAACAGGTCCTCAAAATATATTTAGTATTACTCAAAGCTGGACCGAGGGAGTTACAACTCCTTTAGGAATTGCTAATACTGTTTATTCATCACAAGATGAATTTTATGATGGTGAATTTAGTGGTTCACATATAGAAATAGATAATGGAGAATTAAACCCATCAAATCCATATAAATATGCCCCTACCCAAGATATACTTTTCAATACATCAGGGTCATCAAATCCAAATCCACCCACAGGATTTATTAATTGGACCTCTGCCATTGGATATAATGGAAGTAATTATTCGTTATATGTAAACACATTATATATAAATGAAATCACTGCTAATGGTATTAATATCCAATCAGCCCTACAAAATTTAAGTGCTGGTGATACTATTAACTTCACAATTTCAGGCTCAGTAAGTCCTGGAGGAGGACCATATACTAATAGTACTTTAACAGGTATTATTACCTCAATTGCTCCTACATCTACTACAACTTGGGCTATATCTTTAGGTACAAATTTAGGTAGTCAAGCAACATTTGTTACACCATTTAATCTTACCGGAAGTAATAACCCTAATGTATATTCTAATAGCCCAATTTATTTAGATCCATACTTAAATGATTCATCTAATTTCTATTATAGTGCTTACAACCCTATAATGAACAATATTGAAGATGAACGTTTAAGTGCTAAATTTGAAGAAGTAGAATATTATCCTGGTATAACAACACCTACAAATTTTGGGGTAATTATAAGTGGAAGTGCTTTAAAAGCAGCAGTTCAAGATTCTAATTATTCATCAAAACGAGTTATCAATCCAAGATATAACGGTGTTAAATCAACATCACAACATTTAAATTACTGGACTCCTGGTGATACCGGAACCTATGGTAAAATTCCAACTATAGATAGTTTAAAAACTATGGTTGCTTATTGTGATTGGATTGGAGGATGGCCACCTGATAGAGAAAATGCTTCTGCTATACATGTTTTATACTTAATTAAATCAGATGGTTCAGTAATCATTCCTAATACATCTCAGAATTCATTAACTGATATTCAAGGAACCTTTGAATCAGGTGAAAATATTTTAATTAGCCCAAAAACAGTTTCTGCAGGACAACCACAACAATCTAGAAAAGTAATTAGAGGGGGTACTCGTATTGAACCTATTTTATATACTCAATATGGGCAGGCTCCAAATGCTACATGGAATACAACCATGAGCTTTCAAGATATAATTCCTTCAAATACAGGAGCTACTGCAGATTTCTCAGCATTATATAAAACAACAACACCTATTACTTTAACTCAAGGAGTAGAAACTTTAGCAGCTGTTAATAATGTTGTATATGGTGCTGCTATTTCCACAGGAAACTCATATGAAATAACTTCTCAAGCTGTTTTAGATGCATTAGAATTAACTTTTAAATCCCAAAATGTTATAACATTTACTAATATTCAAGGTTCTCTTTCAGGTTATATTATTACTAAGGTATATAAAAATTCAATATCTCCATCTAATTTAATAGGCCAACAATCAAATCAATTTGATATTAACTTACAACAACCCCAAGGTTTACCATATTTTTCTAATAAAACAGTTACAATACCTGCTAGTAATCTTAATATTGGAGACAAATATTTTGCTACAGTAACTGTTACATATATCCCTTCAGGCTTTACTCCTACCATTAAATTTGATTCTACATTTAAAACCACTCAATACCCTATTTATACCCCCCCAGTTTCATCTTCAGGATATAATTCAATATGGGGGTATTTTGATACTTCAAATCATCCAAATGTTATAACTTCATCAGTTTTATCCTTAGTTACATTATTTGGTGATCCTAATGCTAAAATGACTGATATAACGGGATCATTATTTAATCCTATAACATTACCTTGGTCTATTAAATATGGTGATGAATTTAGATTTGAAGGTAGAGAGGATCTTGTTTATCAAGTAGGAAAAATATATAGCCCCTCCGATAGTGGATCAGGACGTCTTTCCCAAACAGGATCAATTGAAGTTCACTTTAATAACAATTTACCAATCTCGGCATCTAATTCTGTATTTAACCTAGATCATTTCTTAATTAGAAGATACATTGATGATGCTTCTCAAATTATAATGGAAGGATTTAAACCAATTAATTCATCTGGTCCGTTTATTGTAAGACCTGAATATATAGTTCCTGAATTAAATAAATCTGTAGATCAATTTATTTTGGATCTTACGCAGAAAGGGTTGATACCATAATATTTATTACATATAATACGACAATAATTAAACACAATGGGATATTTAAATAACCAAGTCGTTACAGTCGACGCAATTTTAACAAACAAAGGTAGAGAGCTTTTAGCAAAAAATGATGGTTCATTCCGAATCACACAATTTGCTTTAGCAGATGATGAAATTGATTATACACTTTATAATCCAACACATCCATCCGGATCTTCATTTTATGGTGAAGCTATTCAAAACATGCCTTTATTGGAAGCGTTTCCAATTGAAACACAAATCATGAAATATAAATTAGCTACCCTACCTCGTGGAACAGCTAAATTACCTGTACTTGATTTAGGATATACTGGAATTACATTACAACAAGGAGCCGCATTAACTATTACTCCTCAAACATTAAACTACTTAGGAAACAACCAAACATATGAAACTACTGGATACTCAGCTACCATTTCAGATGTTCGTCTATTTAGTACATTTACTGGAGTAGGAATTAATACAACGGCAGCAACCGCAGCTAATGCGTCTGTAACATCAACAACAACATTAGGAACAAATGTTTCTACAACAGTAATTGGATCTCAAATTAACTTAAGAGCGACTACAGTAAATACATTATTTGGAACTAATACTCAATTATCTGCTACATTAACTATTGTAGGTTTAGATAGTGGAGCTCGTTTAACAATTCCTGTTACAATTAATAAAACAAACGTTTAAAATATAAACAATGGCATTTAAAAGATTCGATCCTGAAGATTTTGTAGTAAGTAGTGATTCAATCACTTCTACACTTTGGTCAACTGGAGTCCCAACATTAACAACATTCTTTACCTCCTCAATCCAATCAGTTGGATCATCTGGAAATTATTATTTAAGTATTTATCAAACGGCTTCTAATTTATCTACAGCTGCTGTTCAATTTGATATTGCTTATGCTGATTTATTAGGAAGTGGAAGTACATTATATAATTCAATTGTTCCACAAAATTCATATACTAAAACAATTTACGGTCAATATCGTTCATTAATTTTAGAAGATGAAAATGCTAACTTTGTATTTGGAACAGGTAATAATGTTTTAACAGGATCTAATTTCTGGGTATTATCTATTGAAAGAGCAAATTATAAACAATCATTATTCCCAGGATCATTAAATTTACAAATTTTAGGCCCAGGTGGAACTATTAATTTAACAGATAATTCTTTAGACAACCCAGTCAATACATTTATTGGAACATCTCGTGTTTACCAATTAGTTTCAGGATCAAATGGATCAGGAATATCTGGAGGAGGATATGTTAATAATTCAGGTTCATATGGTTTAGTATTCCCAGATTTAGGAACTATTTTATTAAATCCATCCGCACTTTCTCAATCAATCCAACTTGAACCAAGTAGATCAAACAATTCAGATGGTTTAAATAATCAACGTTTATTTAATGCGATTAGTGGAGCAGCTTCATTTGCCTTAAATTCTCAAGAAACAGTTACTTCTGATTATGTATTTGTTAGAGCTCGTAACAGTGAATTTAACTATTCAGAAAACCCATCATTTATTTCAGGATCAACAGGTGAAGTAATTTATAGCAGTTTTATAAACTCACCACAAGTATATATTACAACAGTAGGAATGTATAATGATAGTAATGATTTATTAGCAGTAGCTAAAATGTCACGCCCATTATTAAAAGATTTTACAAAAGAAGCTCTTGTACGAGTAAAACTTGATTTCTAAGAATGAATGAGTGTATTCAAACCATTTATAACTTCTGACGTTATCGTCTCCCCCTTTGAGGTAAACAAATCGTTTACCTTCAAAGGTAATGAACTTACTGGCTCAAATGTAGAAATTGATAGATATATTGGACGTAATGTTACTTCATCTTTATGGGTTTCCGGTTCATATCCAACAGGACAAATAAATACCCAAGATCAAATTTTAGTATATCGCTCTATAAAAGAACTTTATTATTCAAATTATCTTAAATCTCCTAATGGATCCCCAGTAGGAACAGCATCATTTAATGTTGATGGAACAATAACCGGTCCTCTTTATACTCCAAATTACTATAATTATCTTTCTACTACTTTACAAGTTAATAGATATTTCCCCACAGGATCAGATGAAACAATAGGAGTAATTTCCATTCCTTCTAATTTATGGGGAGAATACCTCCAACCAGGATCAGTTATCATATCAAATGGAACCATCACTCTTCAAGATGATGGAAATGGTAACATGTTATACAACTCACAAAAATATGGTGATGTAATATACGAACATGGAGTTATTATTATTACTAGTGATGGTATAACAGGACAAGGTGGATATGGTGGTGTATTTTATGGATCTGGTGTGTATGGATTAGGTGTTGCTAATTTAATAAATAGTTTTGCAACAGGATCTAATATAACATGCTCATTTTCCTCATCATATACAATATATGAAACTCAATATAAGTGTACTCTTAGAGAAAATGAATTTAACTCCACACAAAATCCTACTGCAGTTTCAGGTAGTTTGAATAGTGGAGTATTATATAATTTTGCAACTGGTTCATATTTTACTCCTTATGTAACTATGGTAGGTTTATATGATAACGCCTATAATTTATTAGCTATAGCTAAACTTGCTCAACCGTTACCAACATCCGCAGTTACTGATACTAGCATATTAGTTAATTTAGATTTATAATATATTTATAATAAAAACAAATAATGGCTAAAATATTAGAAAATATATTTACTCCGAATGTAGATGAAATTGCCCAAAATTATACTATCGAATCATGGCATGTTTCTCAATCTGTAGATGCTCTTACTGGAATAGATGCCTATGATATTACTATTTCAGGTTCATTAGTAGTAACTGGATCTGTTGCTATAAATGGATTAAGTGATATAACTCAAAATAATGTAGTAACAATTGATGCTTCTACAGGACAATTATATTATACAGCATCTTCAAATTTTAACGTAAATAATTTTTATACTAGTAGTGTTACCCAAAGTATTACATCTAGTGTAGTAAATAATGTTGTTAATAACAGCACAGTCAACCAAACTATTATCAGTAGTAGTGTAAATAATGTTGCTCCATCTAATCAATATATCCAATATAACAGTGCTAGTGCTTTTGGAGCGAGTGCTAATTTTCAATATGTTTATCCAAACGAAAGTTTTCAACAAGGATTAAGTGTTATAGCATCTGGTAATTATTCTCATGCCCAAGGAAAAGGTACGATTGCTTCTGGAAATAATTCTCATGCTGAAGGAGAATCTACATTATCTATTGGTATTAGTTCTCATGCTGAAGGATATTTTACTTCTGCATCTGCTGGTTATTCACATGCTGAAGGAAATACAACTAGAGCAACTGCCCCATATGCACATTCCGAAGGAAATTTAACCTTAGCAAGTGCTACAGCATCTCATGCTGAAGGAAGTGCTACTACATCTAGTGGTATTTTTTCACATGCTGAGGGTGTAGGTACTGTATCTCTAGATGTAGGAGCCCACTCAGAAGGATCTTCTACAATGGCTCGTTCCCCATATTCCCATGCTGAAGGATATTTAACTACATCATCCGGTCAATTTTCTCATACTGAAGGAGGATCAACAAGAACAACAGCAACTTACGCTCATGCTGAAGGACAAAATACTCTAGCATCCAACCAATCTTCTCATGCTGAAGGATATTTTGTTACAGCATCGGGTATATATTCACATGCTGAAGGTGAATCCACCAGAGCTATAGCCCAATCATCACATGCTGAAGGCTCAACCAATCTAGCCTCAGGACAAGGATCACATGTTGAAGGTATATTTAATACATCTTCTGGAAATTATTCCCATGCAGAAGGAGGTGGATCAAAAGCATTAGGACTTTATTCACATGCTGAAGGATCTTCTAATACTGCTTTTGGAATTGGAGCCCATGCTGAAGGATTTAATACTTACGCCCTTGGAAATCAGTCCCATACTGAAGGACAATATACTATAGCTTCAGGTTCTTATCAACATGTACAAGGACAATACAATACTCAAGGAGATTCAACATCTTTATTAATTGTAGGAAATGGAACATCTACTGTAGCTCGTAAAGATGCATTTAAAGTAAGAATGTCTGGTTCTATTGTTTTACCTACAACTCAATCAACTGCTCCATCTTGGACAGGTACAGATGGAGAAATTGTTCCCGCAACCGTAGGAGGTGTTCATCGACTTTATATGTGGATGTCTGGAGCATGGAGATCATCTACATTCTCTTAAAATTTAATTTATGAAAAATTGGTTATATGAAAACAGGGAAATCCAAGAAATAACAGATTTCCCTGAAGACACATTTGGTTTTATTTATATTACTACTCACATCCCAACAGGTAATTCATATCTAGGAAAAAAATCGTTATACCATAACGTTAAGAAAAAACTAGGTAAAAAAGAATTAGCTGAACAACCTGTAACTAGAGGTAGAAAATCCACCACAAAACAAATTACGAAAGAATCTGATTGGAAAACCTATTTTGGTTCAGCTAAACCTATCCTTGAATTAATAAAACAAGGTAAACAAGACGAATTCAAACGTAAAATTCTACATTTTGTAGCCAATAAAAAACTACTTACATATTACGAATGTAAATATCTATTTCAATTAGGCGTTTTAGAAAAACCTAATGAATGGATAAACGATAATATTTTAGGTAAGTTTTTCCGAAAAGACTTTGTTTCCCAAGACTAGGTTCATATCTTGGCATCCATGGTAAATGAACTATTAGTTAATCTAGTCAATGGTGTTTTAGGTACTGGAAAACGTACCGCAAGAGGAAATCAATCCTATACTTGTCCATTTTGCCATCACCATAAACCAAAACTCGAAGTAAACTTTACTGAAAATACAGAAGGAATTAACCAATGGGCTTGTTGGGCTTGTGGTAAGAAAGGTAAAACCATAAGAAGTTTATTTAAACAAGTACAAGTTGATGCTAGTTACTTTCAGGAATTAAGTAAGTTAGTTAAAAATGTTTCTCGTGATGATATAGGTGAGGTAAAACAATCCATACTTGAACTTCCAAAAGAATATAAATCTTTCTTAAACAATAAAGATATTATTGCAAGACATGCTCTTGCTTATCTTAAAAAGAGAAACATTACAAAACAAGATATTCTCAAATACAACATAGGCTACTGCAATTCAGGTCAATATGCTAAAATGATAGTTATACCCTCATATGATGCTAACGGTAAATTAAATTATTTCACCGCAAGATCATTCGAGAAAGATCCTTACACCAAATACCGCAATCCCGAAACGTCTCGCGATATTATACCGTTTGAATTGTTTATTAATTGGGATTTACCAATCATATTATGTGAAGGACCATTTGATGCTATTGCTATAAAACGTAATGCTGTACCATTATTTGGTAAAAATATTCAAGCTAGTTTGATGAAAAAGCTAGTAGAATCTAAAGTACAAAAAATATATATTGCCCTAGATAATGATGCTGTTAAACAAGCCCTTGGCTTCTGCGAACAGCTTTTAGACATTGGAAAGGAAGTCTACTTGGTAGAACTAGAAGGTAAAGATCCTAGTGATATGGGATTTGAAAACTTCACCAAATTAGTACAAACCGTTTCTCCGTTAACACAATATAAACTGATGGAGAAAAAATTATCTATAATATGAAAAAACGTAATATTAAACACGTTAATAATCGCATTCTTGAGATTTCAGATGATGCAAAACAAATTACATTACCCGATTCTAGATACTACAGACGAAATGGAGAATATTATCCTTCAATTACACACGTTTTAAGTTGTTATCCAAAAGGTAAACACTTTGAAGAATGGTTAAAAAACATGGGTCGTTCAGCTGATTACATTGTTAGAAAAGCTGGTGAAGATGGAACTAAAGTACATGAAATGATTGAGGAATATTTAGAAGGTAAAGAAATGAACTTTTTAAATGCATCTGGATACCCACAATATGATCCATCTATTTGGCAAATGTTCTTACGTTTTGTTGATTTTTGGGAAACTCATCAACCTGAATTGATTGATCAAGAAATCCACTTATTCTCAGATGAACTTAGAGTAGCAGGTACAACAGATTTAGTTTGTAGAATTGATAATTCTTTATGGATTATTGATCATAAAACCTCAAACCATATCCAAACTACTTATGAATTACAAGCAGCAGTTTATGCTCATTGTTATGAAGAATGTTTTGGTGTTAAACCTGATAAAACTGGTATTTTATGGTTAAAATCAAACAAACGTAAAGCGTCTAAAGATAAAATGCAAGGTAAAGGATGGGAAATGATTTTACCATCTCGCACACAAGAAGAAAATATTGAAATCTTTAAAACAGTAAAACGTCTATTTGATTTAGAAAATCCAAATGAAGCACCTATATTTACTGAATTTAAAACGAGCGTTAAGAAAGAGGCGTAATATGTATAATTATGATAAGTCTAGTTCAATTATTGAAGGAAGTAAAAGGTACTCCTAAAGCTATATTTTTAGCTGGTCCTGCGGGAAGTGGAAAATCCTATATATCTTCTAAACTTATCCCCAATACATTTACAGTTATCAATTCAGATGACACTTACGAAGAGTTATTAAAAGCAAGTGGAATTGGTTTAAAACAAAAAGATTTTACACCTGACCAATTATCTCAAGCTTCTAAATTACAAGCACAAGCTAGAAAAGTTACTCAAGACAAACTAGCTAAATCAGTAGAAGATAAAAATAATATTGTTATTGATGGAACTGGTGCTGCATCTGGACCTGTATTAAAGAAAAAACAACAACTAGAAGATTTAGGGTATGAAACATTGATGTTAATGATCTATGTTTCTCCCTTAACTTCACTTGAACGTAATCAAGAACGTGATAGAAGTTTGATGCCTGGAATTGTATTACGTACTTGGAGAGATGTAAATAAAAATATTGAAACGTATAAACAAGCGTTTGGTAATAATTTTATCTTATTAAACAACAATCCAAAAGACGCTAAACAAGAGTTTAACACTGATTTGCTTGAACCATATATTCAAGCATCTACAGCTGTAGGTAAACCTAAAACACCTGAAGAACAAGCAAAATCAGATGCTGAAAAAGCTCAATTGAATAAAGATATTGAATCTATGGTTAATCAATTACCTAAATTTGATACTCTAGATACAGCTAAAAATAAAATAAATGAATTCGTTAGTTAAAGCGCTTATACAACCTCTATTAGAAGCAATGCAGAATGGTATTGCTTTAGTACCTGGTGGTTTTAAACCGCCTACAATTGGTCATTTTGCATTGGTAGATGAAGTAGCAAAATACCCTGGAGTAGATAAAGTGATTGTTCTTATAGGACATAAAACACGTGATGGGGTAACTAAAGAAGAAAGTAAAGCGATATGGGATATTTACAAAAAATATCTTCCTTCAAACGTTGAAATACAAATAGCAGATAATGCATCCCCAATTTCAGACGTTGGATCACTAATCAAAAATAATCCGGACACAATGTACTATCCTGTAGTAGGGATTAGAGGTGAAATGGATTTAGGTGATTTGAAACGTTTTGATAGCATGAAAGGAAAGTATGAAAATTTTAAACCTATCGTTATTAAATCAGAAGAAAGTGAAGACCGTATTAGTGGTACAAACACACGTGCTGCCTTAATTGGTGGGGAAAAAGAAAGATTCCAAACATACCTCCCAACTGAACTCTCAGATAAAGAAAAAGATGAAGTTTGGAATATATTACAAAAATCCCCTATTGAAGAAATGTATGCTGAACCAAGCAAGTTTAGCTACCCTCCAATGATTAAATCACTTACAGAATATATGTTAGATAAAGGTATGAATATTCGTCCTTTACCTAAAGTAAAATTTGTAGATGATGATGCTGAAAACGCTCAAAATTTCTTTGGTAAAACAGCGTATTATGACCCAAATGAACGCGTTATAGTACTTTACACATATGGACGCCATCCAAAAGATGTTATGCGTTCATACGCGCACGAAATGGTTCATCATATGCAAAACTGTGATAATCGTTTACAAAATATTTCAACCCAAAATACAAACGAAGAAGGTGATTTACCTGAAATCGAAAGAGAAGCATACGAAAAAGGAAATATGACTTTCCGTAATTGGACAGATACACTAACTGAAGGTGTATTTGGAGACAGAATAGTATGTGATAATTGTGATTGGAGTTGGAAAATAAAAGATGGTGGAGATGATTTATACATTTGTCATAAATGTGGGCATGATAATACTCCAACCCCATTAAATGAAGGCCGTTACGATAAAATTACAAATGTTATTTCCTCTAAAATCTTTAACCAATGGAGAGAAGATTTTAACAATGGTGCTAAAGCATCTCGTTTAGAACAATTTTTCCCATTTGAAGGTGAAGATATAGACATAGACGCTAATATATCCTTCATTCCAGGAATAGGAGTACTTAGAGTAGATGGAGGTGCTGATGATCAAACAAATTATATTGAAGTAAGATTTGAAATAGACCCCGAAAAGCTTCCTGAATTCTGGGAAGAAATTTCAATGAATTTAAAAGATGTTATTCGCCATGAAATAGAACATTTAACTCACGGTGAAGGTGGCTTATCTAACCCAGCTAAATATATGGAAGATGATACACTTATTCGTAAAATAATTGATGCTAAATTGTTATCACCTGCTCAATATTTTAAATTAGAAAAAGAAATAGATGCTAACCTACAAGGAATGTATCTACGTGCTAAAAAAGAAAAACGTGAATTTAAAGATGTTATAGACACTTATTTGGATGCTCAAGATATAACACCTGAAGAAAAAGAAGAAATACTAGATCTTTGGAGAAGCAGATTACCTGCATTAAATTTGCCCAAATTTTAATATGAAAAAAACACCTACATTATTAGACTTATACGAGGCCATTAAACCCAAATATACCATTTTTTGTGATATGGATGGTGTGTTAGTTGACTTTGATAAAGGATATGAAGAATTAACGGGTAAACATACTAAACACGTTGATTTACAAGACAAAAACGAATTTTGGAGTTTATTAAATCGTAGTTTAAAAGAAAAAGATTTAACAGAATATGATTATTGGGTAAATCTAGAATGGATGCCTGATGGACAAACACTTTGGGACTATATTAAAGGATACAACCCATATATATTAACGGCTCCTTCAAGAGATCCTGGTTCTAGACAAGGAAAAACTGAATGGGTTACTCGTTTAGATGGTATGAAAAAATTATATTTTAAACCGGCTTATGCTAAAGCAGAATATGCTGGTAAAAATCGTATACTTATAGACGATAGACAAGACACCATTGATAAATGGAATGCTAATGGAGGTATAGGAATTTTTCACACCTCAGCAGCAAACACAATTAAACAACTTCAAAAATTAGGACTATAATGTCAGATTCAGTTTTAAAAAAAGAATTCCAAAAAAGAGACGTAGAACGTTTACGCAACCTGGTAGCAGGTAAACATGGTAATCGTACTACTATGGGAATTGGTTATAATGGACCCCAAGAAGAGGAACATAAAGAAGGTGATGTTTGGCAACAAGGTGGTAGAACTTGGACTATTAAAGACGGTATTAAAGAAAATGTTACTAAGTTAGATAAATTTAAAAAAGTAGCAGTTCCATTATTTTGTCCAAATTGTAAACAAGTAATGGATAAACAATTAGATCCATTTTATTATAAATCTTATGGTGAATGTTTAGACTGTAGAACAGTTACTGAAACAAAATTAAAAGTTTCGGGTGAATGGCAAGATCATATTAATGAAACATTCAATGCTGAAATTGATCAACAAATAGAAGAATATAAAAGTTACTTTGAAAATATCCTTTCAGAAGGTAATGAAGGATATGTTTCCGAAAATGGTGAAGTACAAAAATGGGTTGGTGGAATAGATAGAGAACGTGCAGAACACGCTCTAAGTGAAATGATTAAACATTTAAACTCCCTTAAAAAATAATGGAAACTTTTGCAATGGTAACTACAATTGCTGTAGCGTTAATAACAGCAGTATTTGGCCCAATTATAGTAAATTGGGCTAGATTGAAAATGGAAAAGAAAACTAAAGTAACCCCAATGAGAGAGGCCCTAGAAGCCTCTACTTTAGTTGATAGTCAACTTGAAATCATTCTTGATGAATTAAAATGTGATAGGGTATGGTTACAACAATTCCATAATGGAGGCCATTTTTACCCTACAGGTAAATCCATTCAAAAATTCTCTATATTTTACGAGAAAACAACCCCAGATCTACCTCATCTGCAACACACATTTCAAAACATCCCAGTATCTTTATTCCCTAGAGTGTTATCTAAAATATATCAAGATAACGAAATTGCAATAGATGATGTATCTACATCAGAAGATACTTATGGTTTAGAATACATGACTACCAATTTTGGAACCAAATCAGTATGTATGCTTGGCTTATATAGTTTAGATGACCATTTAATTGGTGTGTTAGGTATTTCATTTAAAAAGGCTCATCATTTGAAAAGAGATGAATGGGTTCTTATTAGACAGAAAGCAGGAGTTATAGGAACACTAATTTCCGAATATTTATACGCAACAACTAAGAAATAACTTAATATTTATAATAAAATGGCAGATAATTTTGACCTAAAAAAATTCTTAAAAGAAAGCAAAGCTCTTGAGAATTTAAATCCTTCAATGAAATCAGTTAACGAAAACGAATCTCGTGAAGAGAGAGCTGACGTAGACAAATACGAATACGAAAAAGGAAAAAAAGCTGGTAAACGCGAAGATATGAAAGCAAAAATCAAAGAAATGATTGTTGCTGAATTAGCTGAAGAAGTTACTACTGATAATGCAGATACAGATGATGCAGCCTTAAATGCTGATTATAGTTTTCTAGCTGAAGAAGGTGAGGAAGTAGAAGAAGCTAAGAAAAAAGATAAAGAAGCTGATGTAGAAGACGTTGAAGTAACTGATACTGACGTTGAAGATGTTTCTATGGAAGACGAAATTCCTGCTGAAGAAGCACCTGCTGCTGATGGCGGAATCGAAGACTTAGCAGCTGATATGAAAGGTACAGAAGCAGATCTTATGGACCATTTAATGAAAGCATTCCAGATTGCCAAAGGAATGCAAAATGAAAAACTTGAAACACAAGTAGGAAATACACTGAAATTCTTCGTTAGCGAATATATCGGTGGAGGTGAGCAATAATTAAATCTATAATAAATCAAATCTATGAACACAACAGAAATTTTAAACGCAATCAAAGAAGAATTAGTTACATTAGAGGCTGAACATGGTAAAACATCTAAAGCAGCTCGTGGACGCGCACGTAGCGCAGCTAATTCAATTAAAAAATTGGCAGCTGAATTTAAAAAGACTTCAACTGCTGAAGACAAAGCTTAACAATGAAACTACACGAGGCATTTTCACCGGAGGAGTCTAATAAAATATATTCAAACTTTTTGGCAATCGTAAATGATCCAAAACGTAGAGATAAATTAGTTAGAAAACATGGTGCAAATGCCGAGAATGTAGCTTATGGTACTGCTGTTAATCAAGTGAAACGAAAAGCAGCTAATACAATTGAAGAACCCCAACCTGAAGAAACAATGGAAGATTCTAAATTAAAAGAAATGGTTATTGATGCTTTAACTGAAAAGAAAAAATCATTCCCTGATTTGACCGGAGACGGTAAAGTAACTAAAGCCGATATTTTAAAAGCACGTGGTGTTGAATTAGATGAAGATTTAGATCTAGGTCATCAAGATAATGAACCACATATGCTTAAAGCTGATCTGTATCGTATTGGAAAATATGCTATGGAACTTTACAAAATGGTTGATCAGTTTGAAGGTGAACAAGAAGTTGACTTCCCACACTGGTGGCAAGCAAAAATTATTGAAGCCAAAGACATGCTAGTTTCAGCTAAACATTATCTTGATTTTGAAACAAAAGAATCTCAATTAGATGCTATGGTAGACGTAGCTTCAGAAGAAGGTGCTATTGACGAAAAATTAAAACCTTCTATGGGTGCAGGTGAATATGTTAAAGATTTTAGAACATCTAAAGCACCTCAATTTAAAGGTAAATCAAAAGCGAAAAAAAGTAAAATGGCTGTAGCTGCTTATTTATCTGCTAAAGATAAAATTAAAGAAACTATTTTAGCTAAACTTAAAAATAAATAATGGATAGCAACGAACTTAAAAATAGACTTAAGGTATTAGTTAAGCAAGTGTACTCCAATAGGACAGTTACACCTGAAGAAGCCGTTCAATATGATGAACTAACAAAATTCCCTGAGCTAAAAGCAGTTATCGTTGACCTATTAACCCCAGAATATGATAGCTTTTTAGCTTCAATTGATTGGGTTGCTCCTCGTCCTACTACATTCCGTATCAACTTAAAAAACGATCAATCATTTTATTTGATATATGGTAAACGTAGTTGGGTTGCTCAAGTAGCAGGCAAAAAATATTATTTACTCAATTTACCTGAAGAAGAAAGAGCATCAGAAGCGATTGCAAATCTTTTACGTTTTGGGGCTAAAGCAGCAGCTGAAGAAACAGGAGCAGGAATTGATAGTCTTGAAACTCCAGCTGAAACTCCATCTGAAACACCACCAATCGAAACACCAGAAGAAACACCAGCATAATGGATATTTTAGAAAAATTCATTCGAAATATAGCTTACAAATTCCCTAAAGGATATCCTGACATGAATGATGATCAGGATATTTTGTTGATGGAAAACGAATTGAAAAAATTAGGTATTGACTTAACAGAAAGCTCATTGTCCCCAAAAGAATTAGAAAAACCATACCCACCTAGAAATGAATTTTCAGGTAAATATGCTGACCGAGGTGAAAGATTTTTAGAGAAAATATTACAAGGTAGCGAATTTGAATTAAATGACGGTTCTACTATTGTAATTGATCCTAAAGCATCTGCTGAATTAGTAGATGCTCTTAAAAAGAAACAATATAGTATTTTAAATAAAGGTGCTAAAGTAATAATTGGTAATGATGGTAAAGCATATGGTATAGCATCATTTAAGAAAACTGAAGAATTTGGTAGTGGAGCTGGACAAGGTGGTGGAGCCGCTAGTACAGCTGTTCAAGAATCATCTCAAAGTGTAGTTAATTCAATAGCATATAAAATAAAAAAAGGAAATATTACAGCAGAAGATTTAACTGATGCAAATATTGACAAAGCATACGAATTAAGTGATGTATCTAGCACATTAGAAGAAGTTAAAGACTTTATCAAAAACCAAAAAAGTTGGACAAACACATTTGTTTCATCTGCTAACATATTACTAGCTAACTTCCAAAACCCAAATTTCCAACAACATAGAGGCTCTGAATTTGTAAATAAAATTTACGGAGCATTTGCTGTTGCTAAAAAAGAAGCAGGTTTATCTATGCAATCTGATAAATGGAATCCTGCAGATATTTGGATGGTAGATACTTCTATTTTAGGAATGGAATTTCCAACTGAACTAACCGAATTAAACGCTACATTAACTGATTTATATTCAAGTAATAAATTAATCGGAGTATCACTTAAAAAAACAGGTGCCGAAGCAAAATTAGGTACATATAATCTAAGTGCCGAAGATAGAGCAGGATACACTTACGAAGGATCCGATTCTAGACCTACCAATAACAATACAGTAATTCTATACAATGATGGTTCTATTACCTTTAGAACATTTAATTTTGCAGGTAACTTTGCAGGTGAAATAAAAGGTAAAACTGCATCTCATGGTAAAATAGGACAAGGTGCTATAAATGATATTTTAAGAGCATTTAAAATCGATCCATTACCTGCAGCCGCTGAAGTACAAACTAAATTTAAAGCAAAAGATCCTGACTTGTTAGATAATTTCTATAGTAATTACGTTAAAATTGTTGGAAATCTTCCAAGAGAAGAATTTGACAAAATAGTAGATGAAAAAGATTTAAACTGGTTAGTTTCCAAATATCTATCCACCAGCTTAGCAGCAAAAATTGAAGCCCAACCTGATAATATTCAAAATGAAATTATTTCAGATATCATTCGATATGCTTCATCCGCAACAAATTCTAGTTCAGTATTTGCTAAAATATCATAATATTTATTATCATGGATAAAGCACGTTTAAAACAACTTATTAAAGAAGTACTATCTACCCCTCCTAAAGAAAAATGTGATTGTGGTTGTGGTGGTTGTGACGGCTCAAGTAATTCTGGTGTTACACTAAATGAAAGTTTAGTTAAAAAAGATATATTATCGAAAAATCTGCGATACCACGTTGATAAACAACTCCCACTTACCGAAAACACGTTCCGATATGGTTCCGAATCATTCCTTAATTTATGGGCAGAAGCTCGTTCATTATATTTACGTGAAATTATTCATGTAAACGAAGATGATAAACAGATTCTTGAAGAAACTGATTTAGGTAACTTTGGTTTATATGAAAATCAAAGAGTAGCTTTAGATATGCTTATGTTGGAGGAAGATGAAGAAGAACTAAACATAGGAGATATTATTGAAATTAACCCTAAAGAATTTCCTAACTTTGAATTTCCATACGGTACTGAAGGCGAAATTGAAGATATAAACAAAGCAGATTACGCTAGTGACGATTTAGTCTATACCGTTAAAATCAAATATATTGATAGTCAAGGAGATGAAGCTAATACTTTACATATTGAAAATTCATCTCAATACCTAGACGAAAACTCCCCAGCATATAAAGGCCCTGAAGGATATGACGATTCATGTGATTGTTATCCTGAGGATAAACTTGAAGAAGCTGAAGATAAAAAGAAAAATCCACCACTTGGAAAACCAAAACGTGGAGGATCTAAAAAATTCTATGTTTACGTAAAAAATCCTAAAACTAAAAAAATTAAAAAAGTTAGTTTTGGAGACACATCTGGTTTATCAGCTAAAATAAACAACCCAGAAGCACGTAGAGCATTTGCTGCACGTCACGATTGTAAAAATAAAACAGATAAAACCAAAGCATCTTATTGGTCATGTCGTTTACCTCGATATGCTAAATTACTTGGATTAAAATCATCTTTTTCAGGATTCTGGTGATGGATAGATTACAGAAACTTATTAACGAAGTTCTTGAAGAACAAAAAAGCAAACGTGACAGATGTTTACGTATTGCTGACCGTAAGTTTGATAAACCATCGGCTTACAAATCCGGTGCTGTAGTTAGATGCCGTAAAGGTAATATTTGGAAAGGTATTAAAGAAGAAGTAATTCGAGAAAAAGCTAAAGAAACTCTCCGCACTTGGTTCAAACGTAAAGGTGCACCTGGTAAAAAAGGTGGATGGGTAGATTGCAATACTTGCCGTGAAGTAGACGGTAAAATAAAATGTAAAGCATGCGGCAGAGAAAAAGGAGAAAAACGTTCAAAATATCCTTCATGTCGCCCTACAGCAGCACAATGTAAAACACCTGGTAAAGGTACTAAATGGGGAAAAACAAAATGATTAAACTACTTGAAATATTAAGCGAAGCTGAATCAAATAAATGTCCTATTCCAACTCAAAATATAGAGTTAAATTTGCAAAATAGACAAAAAGCAATTAATGAATATGGGTATGGGCCTTTAAACCCAAATGAACCAAATGAAAAATTTTGGCAATCCAAAGCAGATATGTGGCAACTTGATTCAGTAGAAGAAGCTAAAACTTCACGTTGTGGTAATTGTGCTGCATTTGATGTTACAACAAAAACTTTAGATTGCATAGCTAAAGGAATAGGTGATGATGAAGGTACAGAAGATCCATTTGACGTTATTAAAGCTGGAAAATTAGGATATTGTAGAATGCTTAAATTTAAATGTGCTGCTGCTCGAACTTGTGATGCTTGGGTTGTTGGTGGTCCAATTACAGATGACAAAACCATATAACGACATAGAAGTTACTGACAAATATATTATTCGTGAATTTAACGAAAATATAGACCCAATAGAACTTATGTGGCACCGTGATGATGAAGATAGAACCGTTGAAATTTTAAATGAAACAGATTGGCAACTTCAGCTAGATAATAGCTTGCCTACTTCATTAAAAGAACGTATATTTATACCAAGACACGAATGGCATCGTGTAATAAAAGGAACAGGAACACTCAAGTTAAAAATACATAAATCATGAAATTAGATAACTTAAAAGAATTAGTAAAAGAAGAACTTAAACGTGCTTTAAATGAAGAAGGTGATGAAATTTCATCTATTAAAACTTTAGAGGATGCTATAGCTTTTTTAAATAACAACAAACAAAAAATTCTCCAAATTGCAGATAAACATGCTGGGGATGTTCAAAAAATGCAACATGATATTGATGTATTTCTTCAACCATACCTTATAGACACTCCCGAATTTATAGCTAACAAAATCAAAGCAGCTATCGGTGGTGCTATTAGTAAAAGAAACATTAAAAACACACCAGAACTTTCCCAAACATACGATAAACTAAAAAACGTAAAAGGATTTGTAGGATAAAAATTTATAGACAGATTCATAGCCTGTCGACTTAAAAAAATTAATAGAGATCTGTGGCCTCCTTTGGGAGGCCACTTTTTATTTCGTATATTTAAACATAAAATAGATTATGGACAAAAAAATAGTAATAGTAGGAGCAGGCGTTGCCGGTGTCAACGCTGCAACAAAGTTAGTGGATAATGGATATCCTGGAGAATTAATCACAATCATTGATATGGGTAAAGATCCATATAAACGTTTACCTGAAGAAGTAATGACAGGTTTTTTAGGTGCTGGAGGTTGGTCTGATGGTAAATTAACTTACCACACAGCAATTGGAGGCCAATTGTCAAAATATACAGGCGAGGATAAAGCAATGGAATTGATGGATCAAGTGATTACCAATTTCAAACGTTTTCACCCTAAACCTGAAGAAGTACAATGTTCAAATCCTGTTGAGGAACCTGAATTTATTAAACCATATTTCGGTTTACGTTTATTCCCAGTATGGCATGTAGGAACAGATTATTTATCTGAAATTGCTAAAAATTGGTACGATTATTTAGTTGATAATGGAGTTGATTTTAGATGGGAAACTAAAGTAACATCTATTAACTTCAAAAATAATCATGTATCGTGTGATATTTTAAATAGTGAATTAGGACTCCAGTTAGATTATGATGAGCTTATTTTTGGTGTAGGTAAATCAGGTATTGATTTCGCTCAACAATTAGCCCAAGAATATGAATTACCAGATGAACCTAAATCAGTACAAATTGGAGTTCGATTTGAGGCACCACAAGAACATTTCCAAAAACTAATTGATATTTCATATGACTTTAAGTTATATAGAAAATTTGATGATGAAGGAGTATCGTTACGTTCATTCTGTACAAATAATAATGCTGCTTATGTTGCTGTAGAAGAAACATATGGAGATCACAGTTACAATGGTCACGCTAAAAAAGACGAAGCATATAGAAACAATATGACTAACTTTGGTATATTAATGGAAATTAATGGTATTGAAGATCCATTTACTTGGTCACGTGATGTAGTAAATAAAGTACAGGCAAACGGAACTGGTTTGTATTATAGCCCATCTCGTACACCATCAACTACATCTGAAGGTAATAATGTAACTTCAACACAAATCAGTTTAGATACACTTACTCATGTTGTAGAACCTGCAATGGGTGGTTATTTCAAATACGTTATGGACTTTATCATGGATATGAAAAAAGTATTCCCTACACTTGGAGACGATTGGGGAATGTATATTCCTGAAGTAAAATATTTGTCACCTGAGGTAAAAGTAGATTATAGTAATCTTAGTCTAATCGATTATCCTAACGTACATTTCGTAGGTGATGCTTTAAGTGCACGTGGTATTACAGTGTCGGGAGCGCAAGCAATTTATGTAGCAGAAAGTTTTTTAAAATAAAAGTTATGAAAATAGGATTTACAGGAACAATGTCAGTTGGTAAAACAACATTAGTTAATGCATTAAAGGAATTACCTGAATTTGCTGAATATGAGTTTAGAACTGAGCGTTCAAAATATTTACGTGATATGGGTATTCCATTGAATACTGATTCAACATTAAAAGGTCAAATTATTTTCTTTGCTGAACGTTCAAGTGAATTATTTCACAATGATATGATTACTGATCGTACTGTGATTGATGTAATGGCGTTTACGCGTTTAGCTAAATCGATTCCATATTTTATGGCAGACGCATTGAATGATGCTGTATCGCATTTAATACGCGAATATGATTATATTTTTTATATTTCACCTGAAGGTGTAGAATTAGAAGATAATGGTGTTCGTACTATAGATGCAAAGTATAGAAATGAAATTGATAAAGAAATTCAAAAGTTGATTTTGAAACATAAAAGTAAATTTAAATCATATCATGAATTATCGGGTACTACCGAGGAGAGAATTGAGAAAATTAAACAAGTAATGTCCCTTTAATATTTATCAATAAACTACAAAATGAAAAAAGATCGTTTACTTGAAATTATACGTGAAGAAATCAACGAAGCATTAAATGTACTAATAACCAATAAAAAAGGTGAAACTACCACAATGCCATATAATACTCCAGATGAAAAAAAATCAGTAATGAATCTTAAACAAGATAATAACATTACAAATATTGAAACTACTGCGGGTCAAAATATTAAAGAGGAAGAAAAAGTAAAAAAATTAGCTGAAAAATACCAACTTGATGAAGAAACCATCAATGAAATGGCTAGTATTAAACAGTTAAAAAGTGAATTAGCAAGACAAGGAAAAGAAGCTGAATTGAAAGCTGTTGCTGATGCCGAACGTGCTGCTTTAGATACTTTAAAAGCAGACCCTACAATTACCCCAGACGGGCGATTAAAAGGATATGTTCCTACACTTAAAAAAGAATTGTTAAATACACACAATATTAAATTACAAGATTTATTATCTAAAGTAGCTGGAAAAGCTGAAGATGATGGTGTGAAATTTAGCAGTGATATCGCTACTAACACTATTGAAAAAGATGCTGCTAATCAATTAACCGGAAAAGAAGCTGGTCAACGTGGTAGAAAAGCAACTGAAAAACCAGCTAAAGCAGAAAAAGCACCTAAAGTAGAACCTAAAAAATCAGAATCTACAGATGACGAAGATGTGGAAGCGGTAAAAGCAGCAGGTAGCGACGAAACAGCAAAAGAATTAGGTAGCACACCTGAAGAAAAAAAAGTAAAATTCAACCAATTTCTAGCATCCGTTAAGAAAAATAAAGACGATAAAGCTAAAATTGATGGTATTTTAAAATTAGCAAAAGATAAATTTAAATTTGCTAAAACAATGATGGATGATTTAAAACGTGCTGCTGGTAGAGAAGTAGAAGCGTAATGAAAGATAAAACATTTAAAATAAAGTTATCCCATCTTATCATAGGTGGGATACTTTTATTGTTACTTATATTTTTAGTTAAATGTAAACCTACTACTACCTTAACCGTAGACAAATACGCTAAAGAAAAAAAAGAAATTGATAGTTTACAACACAATATTTTCTTGTTAAAAGAAGGTCAACGTATACTAACTAACAATGTTAATAAACAAGTTATAGTAATTGATTCATTAGAAGAAGAAATCATTATCACAGAAAAAGAGCTAACACAAACACGCACATACTATGGCAACAAAATTAAGGATCTTACTAGTGCTTCTGATACTGAGCTTGAACAGTTTTTCACAAATCGATACCAATAGAATCTGTTTCTCGTATAGTAAAGCAAAATCAATCGCTCTTGATTTAGTCAAAGGTGATTCTGCTATTGCTGAACTTAAATTAGCCAATAAATTGATTTGGCAATTAAATGAAAAAAGCGATGCTCAAGATAGTTTAGTTACTTTATATATAGATAAAGAACAAAATTACATGGGACAGATAGCAAATTATGATCAAATCCTTTTAAAACAAGAATCAATCATAACAGGTCTTGAAAGTGATGTTAAAACACTAACTCGCAAAAACGATATCCTTAAAAAAGGACTTAAATGGTTAGGTGGAGGATTCATGGCTTCCCTACTATCTGTTGTTACATTGGTAACAATTAAATAATGGAAGAAAGAAATTTAAAACAGGTAATCCGAGAGGAATATATAAAGTGTGCCCAATCACCGGCTTACTTTATGAAAAAATACTGCTACATCCAGCACCCAAAACGCGGACGTATTCAGTTTAACCTGTACCCATTCCAGGAAAAAGTACTTACATTATTTCAAGAAAATCCTTACTCAATAGTACTTAAATCTAGACAGTTAGGTATCTCAACATTAGCAGCAGGTTATTCACTTTGGTTAATGTTATTCCATGAAGATAAAAACGTGCTATGTATTGCAACTAAACAGGAAACCGCTAAAAACATGGTTACCAAAGTTAAGTTTATGTACGATAGCTTACCTTCATGGTTAAAAGAAAAAGACAAACCCCAAGAGTTTAGTAAATTAACCCTCCGATTAAATAACGGATCTCAAATTAAAGCCACTTCAGCATCAAGTGATGCAGGTCGTTCAGAAGCCGTTACTTTACTAATAATCGATGAGGCCGCCTTCATCCATAACATCGGTGAGATATGGGCATCAGCTCAACAAACCTTAGCTACTGGTGGGGGTTGTATAGCATTATCTACTCCATATGGTACAGGTAACTGGTTCCACCAAACATGGGTTAATGCAGAAATGGGTGAGAATAGTTTCTTACCAATTAGATTACCATGGGAAGTTCACCCTGAACGTGACCAAACATGGAGAGATCAACAAGATAAAGATTTAGGTATTCGTATGGCAGCACAGGAATGTGACTGTGACTTTACAACTTCTGGTGATACAGTATTCCAACCAGAAGATATTGTGTTTTACGAACAATTTCAAATACAAGACCCTCTAGAAAAACGTGGTATAGACCAAAACTTATGGATTTGGGAACCAGCGGATTATTCAAGGAACTATCTGATAGTAGCTGACGTAGCGCGTGGCGATGGTAAGGATAATTCGGCGTTTCACATTATAGATGTTGAATCATTCACTCAGGTAGGTGAATATAAGGGACAAATCAGTACTAAGGATTATGGACATCTATTAGTTAGCATTGCAACGGAATATAATAATGCACTACTAGCAGTCGAAAATCAAAGTGTAGGTTGGTCTACTGTACAAACCATTTTGGATAGAGGTTATCAAAACTTTTACTACTCCCCTAAAGGTGGAGTTAACAATACAGATTCTTTCTTTGATCCATATATGGATGTAAGCAAGATGACACCAGGATTTACAATGTCTTCAACGACTCGTCCTATAGCAATTGGTAAATTCCAAGAAGCTGTTATGGATAAAGGAGTTGTTTTCCGCTCTAATCGATTATTAGAGGAAATGAAAGTATTTATATGGAGAAACGGTAGAGCAGAAGCGCAAGCAGGTTACAATGATGACCTGATGATGGCATTTGCTATTGGTTGTTACTTACGTGATACTGCTTTCAAATTAAGACAAAGTAATATGGATATGACTAAAAGCATGCTTAATGGAATTGCTGGTAATACTTCAAAATATTCCGGTGGCTATACAAATGGGCCTTCGTATGCTGATAAGTATAATAATAACCCATATCAAATAGATAACCCTTACTCAAATGGCAAAGAAGATATTTCTTGGCTTTTATAAATTAAAACATGGCAAATACAGGACTATTTAGTAGACTACAACGATTATTTTCAACAGATGTAATCATCCGAAACGAAGGAGGATCAAAGTTGAAAGTAATGGATGTTAATAAAATCCAAGTTTCGGGTGAATACGAAACAAATGCACTAATCGATAGGTTCAATAGAATCTACACTAACTCACACACATCAATTTATGGTTACCAAAGCAGTTTTAATTACCAAACTTTACGCCCCACACTTTATTCCGAATACGATGCAATGGATACAGATGCTATCGTTGCTTCTGCCTTAGACATTATTGCTGACGAAAGTACATTACGTAATGATATGGGAGAAGTACTTCAAATCCGTAGTTCGGATGAAGATGTACAACAAATTCTATATAACTTATTTTATGATGTATTAAACGTTGAATTTAACCTATGGCCTTGGATTCGTAACATGTTGAAATATGGTGATTTTTTCTTAAAATTAGAAATTGCTGAAAAATTCGGTGTATATGGAGTAATTCCTTACAACGCATTCCATATCGAAAGACAAGACGGATATGACAGAGACCATCCAGCTTCTGTAAGATTTAGATTTGACCCAGATGGAATTTCTTCTCCTTCAGATTACGGTTACTACAATGTACCAAACGCTGGTGGACAAGCTAACTCAATTTATTTTGACAACTATGAAATGTCGCATTTCCGTTTGTTAACGGATACTAACTTCTTACCTTACGGTAGATCTTATTTGGAACCAGGACGTAAATTGTTTAAACAATATACGATGATGGAAGATGCGATGTTGATTCACAGAATTGTTCGTGCGCCTGAAAAACGTATATTCTACATCAACGTTGGTAATATTGCACCTGCTGAAGTAGAAAATTTCATGCAGAAAACAATTTCTAAAATGAAACGTACTCCATATATTGATCAACAAACAGGTGATTATAACTTGAAGTACAACATGCAAAACTTACTTGAGGATTTCTATATCCCGGTTCGTGGAAATGATCAAGCAACTAAAATTGATAACTTAGGTGGTTTACAATACGATGGAATCCAGGATGTTGAATACTTAAGAGATAAATTATTTGCTGCCCTTAAGGTGCCTAAAGCATTTATGGGTTACGAAAAAGATTTGACAGGTAAAGCTACATTAGCCGCTGAAGACATCAGATTCGCACGCACAATTGAACGCATTCAACGAATTGTAGTATCTGAGTTGACTAAGATAGCATTGGTTCACTTATACGCTCAAGGTTATACCGATGAATCATTGACAAACTTTGAATTATCGTTAACTACTCCTTCTATCATTTACGATCAAGAAAGAATCGCGTTGATGAAAGAAAAAGTTGAATTAGCTAACTCGATGATGGAAGCTAAATTATTACCTACTGACTATATCTATGAAAATATCTTCCACTTAAGTGAAGATCAATACGATGAATATAGAAACTTAATTGCTGAAGATGCTAAACGCAAATTCCGATTAGCTCAAATTGAAAACGAAGGTAATGATCCACTTGAAACAGGAAAATCATATGGTACTCCACACGATTTAGCAGCGCTATATGGTAGAGGTAGATACGATGCAGGTGAAGTACCTGTTGGATATGATGAAGAAGCTGAATTAGGAAGACCTGAAGAAAAAGTAACTGATAGAGGTACTCAAGACAATGCTTTGGGTAAAGATAGAATCGGATCTGTAGGTATGAAAAAAGATGGAGATGAATCAGATTCAATAAAACCTAAATTTCAAGGCGGTTCACCTTTAGCGCTAGAGACGAAAACTAAACGAAATCCTAACTCAAGAATGTTCAATGATATTAAAAATCAGAAAAAACAAATGATTTTTGAATCGGATATTAAAGGAAACTCGTTATTAGATGAGTCACAGATACGAGAGTAAAAAAACTTCATATATTTATAAATAAACAAATATAACAGAATGCAAGTTAAACATTCAAAGTATAAAAATACTGGTATCCTTTTCGAACTATTAGTTCGTCAAATCACCACAGATACATTAGATGGTAAGGATTCACCGGCTAAAGATATACTAAAAAAATATTTCGTTAAAACGGAATTGGGTCGTGAGTACAAGTTATATGAAACGTTATTGAAAAAAACATCGTTAACTGAAGCTAAAGCAAATATTGTTGTTAGTACATTAACTGAATCTTCACTTACCTTAAATAGAGGGGTTATTAAACGTCAAAAATATAATCTGATTAGCGAAATCCAAAAACATTATGATTTAAATGAATTTTTTAATCATAAGCTTCCTAATTATAAAGTATTTGCTGCGTTTTATACGTTGTTAGAAATTACTAACACACCTAAAAACGCTGACCTTGACCAAACGATCAACAATAAAGTGACTATTTTAGAACACTTAACTGCTGCTCAAATTACAGAAGGTAAAGTACGTGATGAAGTGATGGATGAATTCAATAATGTTGATAAAGATGTACGTTTATTAGCTTATAAAATGCTTTTAGAAAGTTTCAATACTAAATACGATACATTACATACTAAACAAAAAGAAATTCTTAAAGAGTATATTACTTCAATTGATAATACTTCTCGTTTAAAAGAATTCTATACTAATAAAATTAATGAAATTAAAGAAACATTAACTTCATTAAATGAAAATACTAAAAACGAAGTTACCAAAATCAAAATCAACGAAATTATTAATATCATTACCATTCCAGCTAAAAATGCTAAGATAAATGATGATAATCTAGTTGATTTGTTACAATATTACGATTTAATTAATGAATTAGAAACTGTAAATGTCTAAACTTAAAGAAATAATTCGTAAAAAACTTAAAGAAGTAAGCGCTACCGGAATGGGTGGCGCTACTGCTATTCCTGGTGAAGGTATAGGAATGGCTACTAAATATGCCTTTAAAAAAACTAAAATTAAAGAAGGACCTGGAGCTACTTTAGGTATGGGTCCAAGTGCTGGTTCCGAAGGTGTAAAAGATAATGCTTACGTAAAGCAATTTAAATATAAACTAGTACCTAAAAAAATTAAAGGATCTGGTTTAGAAGTTAAACAACTTTGGGAAGAAGATATACTAAACGAAGTAAATGAATTTCAACAAAAACGTTTAGATGCATTAGATGAAATTGAAACATTAATGAATGAAATAGGTCCATTAATTTCAAACGCTAAAAACGAAACAATTGAACTATATAGCGGAAACGCAGGTTCGTATGACATAACAAAACCAATTGAAATGGTAAAGAGTTATCTCCAAGACATAAAACAACTATTATCAGAAAAATAATGAAAAAGACACTACAAGATCAGTATTTGTTAATTAAAGAAGGTAAAGGACACAAAGGTGTTTTTTTAACTGAAGCAAAACGTCAATTCCCTAATATCGTTCGTAACGCAGCTACATTTGATGAAGCCGCAGCATCTCTTATTACTAAAAACATTATTACAGAAAATGTAATTGGTTTATCGGTAGTTGCTGGATATGAGCCTAAGAAAAAAGAATCATACGAAACCGCATTTGAAAATTTCTTAGCAGAGGCTGCTAAAAAGAAAGAAAATGAAGACGAAAAAGTAAAAGCTGAAGAGAAAAAAGTATCTAAAAAAGTTGAAGAAGATGCTTCCCATAACTTCAATAATTCAGATGAAAAAAATCCTGATAATATGATCTTTGGTCAAATTATGATGGGTTATTATGCTGAAATGAAAGATCCTAAAAATGCTGATAAAACGATGCAAGAATTAAAAGACATCGTATTTAAAAATTTATCAAAAGACCCAATTTACTATACAAAAGATGGTCAATTCGGAGTTAAAGATTTAGGATATACAACTGAAGCGCCTGCTTTAGGTGAACCAAAAGAAGCTAAAGGAAAATACAAATCATCAGGATATGGTGATTTAAAAGAAGGTGTAGAGAAATTTATGTCTGATGTTAAAGATGCTGTAACTAAAAAAGGTGATAGCAAATTTACACCTGAAGAAATTAAAGCTAAATTAAAAAAGAAACGCGAAGAAGAACTTGATCGTAGAAAAAAAGCAGGTGAATCACTTGAAGAAATTACATTACGTGAAGTAATTCAAAATATGATTGATGAAGAATTAAATAGAGACGAATATAAAGATGCTTTATTTAAAATGGAACAACCACATTTAAATGATAAAGAAGCATTAGATAATATTCAACAAATATATAAATCCCATATTGCTGGATTAAATTCAATTAGTCAAGATTTAAAAGAAGGTGTAGAAAAAGATTTAGCTGCTATTAATAAAGAAGCAGAACATGAAGTTCTACAATCTAAATTAGAAAAAATTCAAGCACTTATCGACAAAAAACAATCCCAACTAACCAAATTAGATGAGGATGAAGATATGAAAAATCTTACTGACGATAAAAAAGTTAAAGAAATTTCAAAAGACATTAAAGCTCTAGAAAAAGCAAAAGCTAAATTAGAAAAATTGATGGGTAAAAAAGGTGGTAAAGCTAAAAAAGTAGAAGTCATTGATGAGATGGATAATGCTGAAGAAGCTGTAGCTGACATTGCTCCTGAATATATTGAAGATGCTGATAAAAGATTAAGAGCTGGAGAAGAAATTGATTCAATTCTTAGCAACTATCAAAATTTATCATTTGATGATAGAAATCATTTAAGAAATTACCTTGACTGGAAACAATCCTCAGACATTGGACAAAGTGAAGAATTAGGAGCTGAAGACCAATACTAAGATGAATAAACAACTACTAATAGAAACCAGACATTTCAGTCCAAAACCACTTACGTTATTGGAAGGAATGAAAACCAACGGAAATGTTTTCGTTGAAGGAATATTGGCTACAGTTGAAGTTAAAAACGGTAATGGCCGTTATTACCCTAGAGAATTATGGGAACGTGAAATCGACAATTTTGCACGTAAAATCCAAATGAAATCTACTGAGACATGTGGTGAATTAGACCATCCTGACTCGCAAGTAATCAACCTTAAAAACGCATCTCATGCGATACGTGAATTGTATTGGAAAGGTGATGAAATATGGGGTAAAGTAGAAATTTTCTCTGATATGGGTGATTTAGGTACCTCATCTGGTCGTATAGCTGGAGCGTTAGTTAAAAATGGCCTATTGATTGGTATTTCTTCTCGTGGAATGGGTTCATTAAAACAAGTTGGTGAAATAATGGAGGTACAAGATGACTTCGAATTATTAACTTGGGATTTAGTTTCCAACCCATCAAATCCAGATTCATGGATGAAAAACGGTGCGTTAAACGAATCACGTACTACATATTTAGATCCATACGCTAAAACAAACTCACTTATTACCGAAATTTTATGTGCTAAAGGCACGTGTCCTATATTTTAAAATATGCAAACCGGTGAAAAACTAGCCCTCATTTGAGGGCTTTTTTTTTCTTTGTGACTTTGAATATATCAACACATACATATAACCCGAATATGTCACTCCCTCACACTATCATGTGACATCAATTAAATGAATTCTATTACGTTTTATAATAAACGTACTTTCCCAACAAAATTAATTTAGGAAAAATGGCAACAAACAGAGAAATGCTTAAAGAAGCAATCGCTGACGCTAAAGCTGTTAAAGAAACTGCAATAGCAAACGCAAAAGCTGCTCTAGAAGAAGCCTTCGCACCTCAATTGAAATCAATGTTATCAATGAAACTTCAAGAAATGGAATCCGAAGAGGAAGAAATTAAAGAAGCTGGATTTGGAGATTTTGACACTAAAGAAAACACTACATTCAATACAATGGGTGAAAAAGCTTTAGATGAAGAAGAAGACATGACGAATGAAATTGATTTGGAAGAACTTTTAGCGGAGCTAAACGAAGAGGAAGATGTGGAAGAATCTATCAACGAAGCCGAAGAAGAGGAAGAAGACGAAGAGTCTGAAGAATCTGAAGAAGGTGAAGAAGAAGGTGAACCAATCGAACTCGAAGACATGACAGACGAAGATCTAAAAGACATGATCGAAGATGTTATTAAAGACATGATTTCATCCGGAGAACTTGAAGCTGGTCACGAAGGTGGAGAAGGCGAAGAAGAAGGTGAAGAATCAGAAGAAAGCGAAGAAGAAGAAATCGACTTAGCAGAATTATTAAGAGAAATCGAAGAAATGGAAGAACCAGTAGACGAAATCTTTGGAATTAAACCAGGTGCAGTTAGACGTTTAGAAAAGTCAATGCCTGGATTCTTAGACAAAGTTAAAGCTATGGATTCCCCAGAAGAGAAAGCAGCTGCATTAAAAGCAATTGCTGATCCTGCAGGTGAATTCAAACGTGGATTCGAAAGCGCTTCATCTTGGATGAATGATGTATCTTCAATCTTTGACTATGTAGGTGCTAGAAGCCCATTCAAAACCTCAGTAGGTGATACAGGTGTACCATCTCCATCAGGTGCGAATGAAGCTATGAAAGCTGAATTAGACGAAGCTATTTCAACAATCGAAGCTCTTAAGTCTGAATTGAACGAAATCAATTTGTTAAATGCTAAATTGCTTTACACAAATAAAATCTTCAAAGCTAAAAACTTGAATGAAAGTCAAAAAGTGAAAGTGTTAAGTTCTTTTGACAAAGCTAAAAACGTAGGTGAAGTGAAAATGGTATTTGAAACATTAAACGAGGGTATTAAAGTTTCTAAAAACATCATTAAAGAAAACCTAGGTAGTGCTTCTAAAGGAACAATGACGCCTAACGTTAAAAAACCAATCGTAGAGTCAAACGAGGCATTCTTAAGAATGCAAAAATTGGCTGGAATTATTTAATTTTAAACTAAAAACAAAAAACAAAAATGTCAAGTATTAATTCATTACTAGAAAGCGCAGCAAGTGGGTGGAAAAACCTACAAAGCGACGCAGCTCGTATGTCCTCAAAATGGGGTAAAACGGGATTATTAGAAGGATTAGGAAGCGAAGTTGATAAAAACAACATGGCTATGATCCTTGAAAACCAAGCAAAACAATTGGTTGTTGAGCAATCTTCAACTCAAGCAGGAGGTTCAGGATTTACAACTGGAACCGGTGAAAACTGGGCTGGAGTAGCTCTTCCATTGGTACGTAAAGTATTTGGTTCTTTATCAACTAAAGAATTCATGTCTGTACAACCAATGAATTTGCCATCTGGACTTGTATTCTTCTTAGATTTCCAATATGGTGATTCTAACGGTAAAGCAGCTCCTACGGGTCCATTTGGTCCTGGTGGAAATCCTTACGGTGCTACATCTTCAATGTACGGTAACACTAACCCAGGTGTTAATGCTGATGCATCTCAAGGTTTGTATGGTGCAGGTCGTTTTGCATACTCAATCAACCAATTCTCAGCTTCTGTAGCTACAACTCGTACAACTGCTCTTTGGCAAGATGTAGATTATGATACAACTTTATCTGCTTCTATAGCTGCTGGTAATTATTCAAAAGTTACTGTTACTGTTGGTGCTGGTACTAACGCATTACGCCCTGATTTCAAAGGTGTTCGTGCATTCGTATTAGCTTCAGGTTCAGCAACTACTCCTCAAGCTGTACCAGTTGCTAACTTGTTACCTCAATATACAGCTACTGACGGAACTTCTACAGTTTCATTCATATTCTCAGGATCTGCAAGTGGTCCAGGTGGTGGTGTACCAGGTACTGGTTCAGCAACTACAAACAACTCATTGTTCTACAACGTTCAACCAGCTGATAACTACAGAGGTGACTTCGAAGATAGCAATGGTGCTGGTTATCCAAATGCTGATTCTACATCTTCTGATCAATTAGCTATTCCACAGATTAACATCAACATGAAATCTGAAGCTATTGTTGCTAAAACACGTAAATTGAAAGCACAATGGACACCAGAATTTGCTCAAGATTTGAACGCATACCAATCATTGGATGCTGAAGCTGAGTTAACATCTATCATGTCTGAGTACATCGCTCTTGAGATCGACTTAGAAAACTTAGATATGTTGATTCAAGATGCATCTGCTTGGGATGAGTACTGGTCAGCTAAAAACAACAACTATTTGAACGCAGGTAAAACAGCTTGGGCTGATGATGCTGGTTACTACAACACACAAGGTCAGTGGTTCCAAACTTTAGGTACTAAAATGCAGAAAGTTAGTAACAAAATCCACCAGAAAACTCTTCGTGGAGGTGCTAACTTCTTATTATGTTCTCCTTCAGTAGCAACTATCTTGGAATCAATCCCAGGATTTGCTGCAGGATCTGATGGTGATGTAACTAAAGCGTCTTACGCATTTGGTATCCAGAAAGCGGGTCAAATGAATAACCGTTACACAGTTTACAAAAACCCTTACATGACAGAAAACTTGATCTTGATGGGTTATAGAGGAGCTCAATTCCTTGAAACTGGTGCGGTATTTGCTCCATATGTTCCATTAATCATGACACCTCTTGTGTACGATCCAACTACATTTACTCCACGTAAAGGTTTATTGACTCGTTACGCTAAGAAAATGATCCGTCCGGAATTCTTCGGTCGTATCTGGGTTAACGATTTGAACGTAATCTAATCGATAGTAAATGATCGAATGTAAAGAGCCGGACGAAAGTCCGGCTTTTTTATTTTCCCCCCAATATTTATTAGCAAATATAGTTATATGAACGATTTTAATAGAACGCCACAAGCGCAAGAGGTTTTTAAAGCAAAAAGAAAACCTAAAGGTCCAATCAAGTTTGAAATTCAATTAAATGAAGAACAGAAAAGGGCAAAAGAACAAATCCTAAACAATACCGTTACAGTATTAAAAGGTAAAGCAGGTTCTGGTAAATCGCTCTTAGCGGCTAACATAGCACTTGACTTATTATTTAGTAGAGAAATCGAAAAGATTATCATTACTCGACCAACTGTAGTAGCAGGACAAGACATTGGTTTCCTACCAGGAGACGTTAATGAAAAACTGGCCCCATTTACAGCTCCAGTGTATGAAAACATGCATCGATTATATAATAAAGAAAAAATCGAAAAATGTATTTCCGAAGGTGAAATTGAAATAGTTCCTGTATCGTTTATGCGAGGTAGAAACTTTACTAATTGTTTGGTTGTAATTGATGAAGCACAAAACTTAACAGATACACAAACCGAACTATTGTTAACTCGTATTTGTCACGGGTCAAAAATGATATTTTGTGGTGATGCTGCTCAAATTGACTTAAAAGACAGAAAGCAATCAGGATTTGACGTTGTATGTAAGCATATGAAAGATGTTCCTGGATTTGAGGTAATCACATTAGAGAAAAACCATAGACACGAGATTGTAGAGTTTATTTTGGATGTATATAAGAATCTTAGAGCATAAAATGTAAATCAAGGGTTCTATTCATATTTATAACAAAAACCCACAATGGCTAACTTATACATAACAGTTACTGAGGAAATTACTTTAGCTAATAATGAAACTCAAAAAGTAACCACCCCAACAATAATTTCTAATATTAACTATGTTGATACAAGAAATATGAATTGCCCTACAGGATCACAAACATCAATTTTTTCCTTAGGAGCAACCCCAGGTGCTGGTACTTTTGTAACTAGTAGTTTACAATATGCTAGAATAACTAATTTATCAACCTCCACAGTAAAATTATCAATAGAGGCTCCTACAACAGATGTAAGTTTTTTAGTATCTGCTGGTAATTCTTTTTATGTATCTACTAGTAAAATAACAGGTAGTATAGATAATGTTTTTACTTTAGAAGATATCCAAAATGTTTACATTGAATCTTCTGGATCATCTGCTCAAATTGAATATTTTATCGCTACAAACTAATTAACCTATGAATATTCCAATTTGGCCCGGCTCAAGTTCATTCCAACCAGGAGAAACTCCATTTGGTTTTTATGACAATGATTATCAATTTCAAACAGATGCTGATAAATTTGCTAAATTTGCGGCACAACGTTTAGGTTATCCTTTAGTAGAAGTTGAATTACAAAATATTAATTTTTATACTGCTTTAGAAGAGGCAGTTACTACATATGGAAATGAATTGTATGCTTATCAAGTAGCAGAAAATTTATTATCTTTCCAAGGAGCATCAACAACAATCAACCCTGGAAATAACGAACTAGTTGAAGAAAATTTGGCAGCTATAGTACGTTTATCTAATCAATATGGTGAAGAAGCAGGTGTTGGAGGTACTATTACATATCATACAGGATCCATTACCCTAATCCCAGGAGTACAAAATTACGATTTAAAATCTTGGGCAACATCCCAAGGTATTCAAGGTGGTATTGAAATGAAAAGAGTATTTTATGAAGCACCCCCTGCAATCACTCGTTACTTTGACCCATATGCAGGTACAGGTACAGGAATGATGCAAATGATGGACTCATTTGGTTGGGGATCATATTCACCAGCTATTAATTTCATGCTAATGCCTATCAGTTATGATATGCAAAAAATCCAAGCAATTGAATTTAATGACCAAATTAGAAAATCACAATATACATTTGAGTTAGTTAACAACGTATTAAGAATATTTCCAATTCCTCAAGGAGGAGGAATTCGTGAATTACATTTTGAATATATTTTACTTACTGATCGTAATCAACCATATACCGAAAGAAACGGACAAAGTATTATTACCAATGCATCTAACGTCCCATACCAAAACCCAACATATACTGCGATTAACTCGATTGGTCGTCAATGGATATTTGAATATGGATTAGGTATCGTTAAAGAAATTTTAGGCTATGTTAGAGGTAAATACTCTACCATCCCTATCCCAGGATCTGAAGTAACTTTAAATCAAGGTGATTTAATTACTGCTGCAACAAGTGAAAAACAAGCGTTAATTGAACGTTTAAGAGCATATTTTGATACAACTTCCCGCAAAACATTACTTGCTAATAAAGCAGAAGAAGCACAAAGTCAAATGAGTATATTAAATGACGTTCCAATGACAATTTTTATAGGATAATATGGCATTATTTGGCACCCAACGTGACGTTTCCCTAATTAGACACCTTAATCGTGAGTTGTTATGGGATATTATTACTGAACAATGTGTATATTATCAATTTAAAACAGCTGAAACTAAAGTAAACATGTATGGTGAAGCAGCAGGTGCTAAATATTATGGTGAACCTGTTATCTTAAACATGCTTGTTGATAGAGGTGATAACACTTCACCAACAAGTGATATGGGTGTAGATTATGATCGTCCTATGACATTTAAATTCTTTAGAGATGATTTAGTTGATGCTAGTTTAGTGCCTGATGTAGGTGATATCATTATGTGGTATGAAGGATATTGGGAAGTTGAAAACACAAACGCTAACCAATTATTTGTAGGTAAAGACCCAGCATATCCATATAACGAAAATCCACTTAATCCTGGATTAGAAAACTATGGTACCAATTTATCTATTATGTGTGTATGTCATTATGTACCTGCTGATAGAGTTCAAATTACTAAAGAAAGGATATAAGACATGCCATCAGTAAGAAAACCCAATCCAAAATCTCAATTAGAGATCCAAAACGATCAGATAGAACCTTATGTTTTTCCTGATACCGGAGAATCTTATGGTAATCCTAACATACCTTCTAACTTTAACCAATTTACAGCAAACGATCAAAGCGGAATAGATTTTAATCGTTCTGAAAAAATGTCTTTTAAAGACGATCCATCCCTTCCATTTACTGTTGGGTTACAAGATATAGATGAATCCATAATGTATTACTTTCAAAATGTAATTCGACCTACAGTAATACAAAATGGTGTTCGTATTCCGGTTCCTATTATTTATGGTGCACCTGAACGTTGGAAATCTGTATCAAAAGATGGATACTATAAAGATAAAAATGGTGCTATTATGTCTCCTTTAATTATGTTTAAAAGAGATACAATGGATAAAAACCGTTCTCTTACTAATAAACTGGATGCTAATACACCCCATTTATATACATCTTGGGTAAGAACATATAACCCAAAAAATGCATATTCTAATTTTAACGTTCTAACTAACCGCAAACCGGTTAAACAGTTTGTAGTAAATGTAGTACCGGATTATGTTACATTAACTTATAGTTGTGTTATTCAAACATATTATGTAGAACAACTTAATAAAATTATTGAAGCAGTAAACTATGCTTCAGATTCATATTGGGGTGACCCAGAGCGTTTTAAATTTAAATCAACTATTGACTCATATTCTACAGTTGTGGAAATAGGTGATACAACAAACCGTGTTGTAAAAGGTACATTCTCAATCAAATTATTTGGTTATATTGTACCAGACACAATTCAAAAAGAGGTTACAGCTATTAAAAAATATAATAGTAAAGCCCAAGTTATTATTGGTGTTGAAACAGTTAATAATTTAAATAATCTATAATGGCAGCAAAAGCAAAAGGACAAACCGCAGTTTCATTCGTGAGAAAACCTAAAAAGAAAAACCCAGGTGTTCACGCAAAATCAAAATCAAGTAAAAACAAAAACAGTAAAAATTACACTAAAGTGTATGTTTCACAGGGAAAATGATATTTATAATAAATTAAAATTATGCCAATCGTTACAGAACAAAAGTTTTTATCAGAAGAAGAAAAAACAGTACTATTAGAAATTCGTCAAAAAACTCAAGCATTAATTGCTGAATTGGGTGAAATCGAGTTAATTAAATTACAATTAGAAGATCGTCATGATTCTGCTAAAACATTTTTAAGTGAACTCAAAACCAAAGAACAAGAATTTACTAAATCAGTATTCGACAAATATGGTAAAGTTAATGTTAACCCAGAAACCGGTGAAATTACACCAATGGATTAATCTGGATTTAAATACACCATATTTATAATAAAATAACATATTACAATGGCAGAAACAATTGTATCACCTGGTGTATTAGCAATAGAAAATGATCAATCATTTATAACACAACAACCTGTACAAGCAGGTGCCGCTATCGTAGGTCCAACAGTAAAAGGTAAAGTAGGTATTCCTACAATTTGCACAACATATAGTGATTATCTAAATAAATATGGTGCTACTTTTTTAAGTGGAAGTACTACATATACTTATCTTACTTCAATTGCTGCTTACAACTATTTTGCAGGTGGTGGAAACACATTACTTGTTACTCGTGTAGTAAGTGGTAGTACAACCACAGCTTGGACCCCAGCTACTTCATCATTTATATCCTCATCTGCTCATGCAGCCGGTGCCCCTTATAATACTTCAACATTTGTTTTAGAAACATTAGCTGAAGGAGAAATTTTAAACAGTGTAGGTCCTACGGGTTCAAATGGTACACTTTTAAGTGGTTCTGCAGATAATTACAGATGGCAAATTGTTTCTCCTGATACTAATAATGGAACTTTTACACTTGTTATCCGTCAAGGGAATGATTCAAATATTCAAAACTCTATTTTAGAAACTTGGGGTCCACTTTCATTAGATCCATATGCTTCAAACTATATTGAAAAAGTAATTGGTAATCAAATTGAAAATATAGCAATAGATAATGGTGAATACTACATCCAATTATCTGGAAGTTATCAAAACCAATCAGCTTATGTTCGTGTTAAACAAGTAAATCAAACCACACCAAATTATTTCGATAATGTAGGAAACCCTAAAAATGAATTTACTGGATCAATCCCAGTAACTCAAAGTGGTGTATTTGGAGATGCAAAAGGAAGTAATATTCCTACATTTGCTGCTGGAGCGTATTATGAAAATATTTCAAATACTAATGTTCAAGGTTTAAAAGCTAATGATTATACAGAATCTATTTCTTTATTAGCAAATAAGGATGCTTTTAAATATAATTTATTAATTGCTCCTGGTTTAATTGCTGACCCACAATCTTTTAATTTACATAATGCTGTAGTAAATCAAATGATTACAACAGTTCAAGAAAGAGGAGATTCAATGGTAGTAACAGATGTAGTTGGATATGGATCAAATATCACCCCAGTAGTTACTAGTGCACAATCAAAAGATACTTCATATGCTGCGACATATTGGCCTTGGTTACTCACTGTAGATCCTAATACATCTAATTATGTTTGGGTTCCTACAGCTACATTAATTCCTAGAGTATATGCTCAAAACGATGCTATTGCTTATCCTTGGTTTGCACCAGCAGGTGTTAATCGTGGAATAATGACATCTGTTATTAAAACTGAAAGAGTATTAACACAAGGAAATAGAGATACATTATATAAAGCAAACATTAATCCAATCGCAAATATTGCTACAGCTGCTGGATCAGCAATATCAGTATTTGGACAAAAAACATTACAGAAAAAAACAACTGCTTTAGATCGTGTAAATGTACGTCGTTTATTAATTGAACTTAAAAATTATATATCTCAAGTAGCTGATACATTTGTATTTGAACAAAATAATGAAGCAACAAGAAATAGTTTATTATCATTAATTAATCCTTATTTATCACAAGTTCAACAACAACAAGGTTTAACATCATTCCAAGTTATAATTAATGAATCAAATAATACACCTACTACAGTAGATCAAAATCAATTAATAGGCCAAATTTATTTGCAACCAACTAAAACAGCTGAATTCATTATATTAGACTTTAATATATTACCTACAGGTGCAACGTTTCCTGCTTAGTAATATATTTTAAAGAGAATATTCATATTTATAATAAAAAGATAAAATGGCAAATTTTACAACTTCTCCTGGAGTAGCAATTAGCGAAATAGATAACACTTATTTGACAGGACAACCTGTTCAAGCGGGTGCTGCTATTGTAGGCCCAACAGTTAAAGGACCTGTTGAGACACCAACCTTAGTAACCTCTTATTCAGATTACGTAACAAAGTTTGGAGAAACATTTATTAGTGGTGGTCAATCATATTCATATTTAACTTCAATTGCTGCTTATAATTATTTCAATTATGGAGGAACTTCATTATTAGTTGCTCGTGTAGTAACTGCATCAGCTAACTGGGCATCAGCTCAAAGCACAACCATTCCAAATTACTTCACTTCAGCATCATTTGTTTTAGAAACAATTTCTGAAGGAACTATTATGAATAACTCAGGCTCTAATGCTTTAGGAGCTAATGGAACATTAAATTCAGGATCATCTGATAATATTCGTTGGGAAATTACCAATTCAAATACTGGATCAGGAACATTTAATGTTTTAGTTAGACGTGGTAATGATACTGAATCTAATAAAGCAGTATTAGAAGCATGGAATAACTTAACACTTGACCCTAATTCAAATCGTTATATTTCTCAAGTAATTGGTGATCAAGTATTGAATTATAATGCCGCGAATAATCAAATGGAATTATCTGGAAGTTATCCAAATATGTCCCAGTATATTCGTGTTAAAACTGTTAATTACTCAACACCAGATTATTTTGATGCAAACGGTGTAGCAATTAGTGCTTATACAGCTTCAATCCCAGTAAACGGTAGTGGTTCAGAAGGAGGTTCATTTTATAATGCTAGTGGAACAGTAAATAGTACCATCAATTTATATAATAATATTTCAACTAACACTCAAGGATTGATTGGTGCTAGTTACAATAATATGATTGCGTTAATGGGTAATCCTGAAGCTTACCAATTTAATCTTTTATTCACTCCAGGATTATTAAACGATACTCATACCGCTCAAATTACAAATATTATCTCTAATACAATTGCACGAGGTGATAACATGTATGTAATGGATTTAGGAGCATTTGGAACAACAACAACCGGTGCCATAATCCAAGCTCAAACACGTGATACTTCATACGCTGCATCTTATTTCCCTTGGGTTCGAATCATTGACCCATCAACAGGAAAACAAGTATGGGTTCCAGCTTCAACAGTAGTACCAGGTGTATATGCATTTAATGATAAAGTATCAGCTCCATGGTTCGCACCAGCAGGTATTAACAGAGGTGGATTAAGTACAGTATTACAAGCTGAGTTGAAATTAACTCAAGGTAATCGTGATACATTATATGCAAATAATATAAACCCAATTGCAACATTACCTAAACAAGGAGTTGTAGTATACGGACAAAAAACATTACAAAAATCCCAATCAGCTCTTGACCGTGTAAATGTTAGACGTTTGATGATTGAATTAAAAGGATATATTCGTCAAATTGCAGATACAATAGTATTTGAACAAAACAATATCACAACAAGAAATTCATTTATAGCACGTGTTACTCCATATTTAGAAGGAATCCAACAAAAACAAGGACTATATGCTTATAAAGTTGTTATGGATGATACAAATAACGGACCAGCAGTAATTGACCAAAACCAATTAGTAGGACAAATTTATATCCAACCAACACGCACAGCTGAATTTATTTCATTAGATTTCATCCTAATGCCTACAGGAGCTCAATTCCCAGGATAAAAACTAAAAAATATAATATTTATAATAAAACTAAAATAAAATAAGATGCCAATTTTAGATCAAAATCAGATATTTTTCACTCCATTTGAACCAAAACAAAGTAATCGTTTTGTCGTTTCAATCGATGGCGTTCCTGGATACTTAGTTAAAGGAGTTAGTGCAATTTCTGCTACACAAACAGCGGTTGCTCTTAACCATATCAACATTCAACGATATGTAAAAGGAAAAACTATCTGGGGACCTATTACATTTACAATGTACGAATCAATCACTCCATCTGGTGCACAATCAATAATGGAATGGGTACGTTTAGGTCACGAATCAGTAACAGGTAGAGATGGATATTCTGATTTCTATAAAAAAGATATCTACTTCAATGCTGTAGGACCTGTAGGTGATTATGTATCTGAATGGGTAATCAAAGGAGCTGTTATTACAAGCGTTAACTTTGGAGATTACAACTGGGATGATGACGGAACTGTAGTAAACATTACAGTTGAAGTTCAACCAGATTACTGTGTATTGAACTACTAAGAACAAAACAACAAAGAATACGAAAGCTCCAAAGAAATTTGGGGCTTTTACTTTCTTTTCATATATTGGGCTTATGAAAAAATTATTGATATTTCTTTTATTGACTAGTATAGGATACGGTCAATATTGTCCTGCATTAGGACCCGATCAAATATTACCTTGTGGTGTAGGATCAACTACATTAACCGCAGATTTAAGCCAATGTGGAGCGGGTAATAACCCCAATCAAACAACAAACTACACTGTTGCTTCCATACCGTATGTAGCCCAAACCAATACTGGAACATCTGTGTTTATGACAGATGATTCTCAACAAGGACCATTTAATATTGGTTTTAATTTTTGTTTTTTTGGAACGACATATGCCCAATTTTATATTGGATCAAATGGATGGATTTCGTTTAGTGGAGGTCAACCAACAACATTTACAACTCAAACTATCCCAACGGGGAATGCTTTAGTACCTAAAAATTGTATTATGGGACCATGGCAGGATTGGCATCCTGGAATTGGTGGTCAAATTAAATACCAAACAGTAGGTGTAGCTCCATGTAGAAAATTAATTGTAAGTTGGATTGGAGTCCCAATGTTCAGTTGTACTGGAAATCAAGGTACATTCCATATTGTAATTGAAGAATCCACTAACTATATCAGTAACTATATTCAATCAAAACCTTCTTGTACCCAATGGCAAGGTGGAACAGCTATTGAAGGAATCCATAATGCTGCCGGAACCGTTGCAGTAGCAGTACCTGGAAGAAATTCCACAGTTTGGACAGCTACTAATGATGCTTGGAGATGGACCCCTAGTGGACCAGTAGTTACCCCAGTATTAACTTGGTATCAAGTAGGAAATCCTGTAGCTATTGGAACAGGCCCAAGCATTAATGTTTCACCTTTAACACCAACACAATATACTTGTCATTTTGTTTATCCAACTTGTAATGCTGGATGGTCTTCATGTAATGCTGGAACAAGCTTAGGACCTGATACTGTATTAGTTGTACCGGGACCTCCAAATTTACCAAACCCAACTATTTTTAATATTGATCCAACTTGTAATGGAGATTGTGATGGAAGTATCTTTATTTCCCCAAATGGAGGTACAGGAGTTCAATTAATTTCATGGAATGGTCCCCAACTTGGATTTAATCCATCAAGTTTATGTGCTGGTGTATATTCATTTACTCTTACAGACGCTGCTGGATGTACAGTCTCTAATACTGTTACATTAGTAAATCCACCTGTTCCTGTAATTAGCCCTATTACTTATAACGATACTATTTGTTACCAATCACCAATTGAAATCTATTCAGTAACTTCACAACCTGGATACACATATCAATGGTCTTCACTTTCCCAAATCACTTCAGGACAAGGTACAAATACTATAAATGTAGATTGGAGCTCATTCTCTTCAGGTTTTATTCCGGGTGCTATTATGGTAACAGGATATAATCAAAACAATTGTCCTAGTTTACCTGAATCAATTGATTTAATTGTATTTAATATTTTACCTGTAATTGATCCTGCAGGTCCGTTTTGTTCAAATGATGAGTTTTCAACATTAAATGCTACACCTATTGGAGGTGTATTTAGTGGAACAGGAATGATGGGTAATGATTTTTATCCTTTATTTGCTGATACTTTAGACAATTTTATAACTTATACCTATTTGCAAAGTGGATGCTCATTCGATACTACAATTAATATTACTGTTTACGAACAGCCAACTATTACCTCAATTACACCATATAATGAATTCTTTGAACTGTGTGATGGTGATTCTATACCAAGTACATACTCGGTAGTTGCTTCTTTACCCGGTTATAATGAATGGACTATATTGAATAATACCGTCCAAACAGAAACACTAAATATCGCTTGGAACGCGCCCGGAATGTTTGATATTTCGGTAGTACATTATTCAAATGGATGTCCCTCCCCACAACAACAAACAGTAATTACTATTGTACAATGTCCTGAGCTATTATTCTTTGTTCCAAATTCATTCACCCCGGATGGAAACGAACATAATAATTCTTTTAAATGGACTTTTACAAGTGGATTTGATCCTTATAATTTTCATGTAGAAATTTATAATAGGTGGGGAGAAATGATTTATGAAAGTCATGACCCTAATGATTATTGGGATGGAACATATGCTAATATCCCTTGCACCCCAGGATTATACAATTACAAAGTTGATTTTAAAAGTCAAAAAGATGATGGTAAATATGAATTTGTAGGAAGTGTTAATCTTATTAGATAGTACAATATTTATAACAGTATGAAATTAGAAAATCTACGTACGTTAGTAAAAGAAGAATTAAGCAGAAAGCTTAACGAAGAATACCAAGACAAATTCAAAATGGTTGGTATGATTATCACTAACATTAAAAAACGCCCACAGAAAGAAATATTTTCCGACATCCGTTCACTTCCTGGCATTACAGTAGCATCAGCAAAAGAGCCACTTGAATATAGTCAACAGAATACAGAAAAATTTCAAACTATTTTAACTATTAAAGTTGATGGACATCCTTGGATTGTAAAAGGTGGTTTTGATAGATCAAAAATGGAAGAAATACGCAAAGAAATATTGAAGATAGAAGGAGTATTATCATATAACGTAAATTCTGATAATATTACTTCTCTTTAATATATGTATATAAAACAATTAAGTTATAATAAATAAAAATTATGGAAGAATTTAAAACACCAACCGAAAAGGTTGAATTACCCTCAAAAGGTTTAGTTTACCCCCCAGAAAATCCTTTATCACAAGGTTATGTTGAAATGAAATACATGACCGCTAAAGAAGAAGATATTCTTCTTAATGCAAACTATATCAAAAGTGGTACTGCTATCGATAAATTATTGAAATCAATGATTGTAACTCCAATTAACTATGATGATTTAATCACTGGAGATAAAAATGCAATTATGATTGCTTCTCGTATTTTAGGATATGGTTCTGAATATACATTTACATATAATGATGAAGAACATACAGTTGATTTATCCCAATTAGAACCTAAAGAATTAGACGAATCTAAATTCACCGCAGGGGTAAATGAATTTGATTATATATTCCCATTCTCTAAAACAAATATTACATTTAAGTTACTCCAACACCGCGACGAAAATAATATCCAACGCGAATTAGATGGGCTTAAAAAAATCAATAAAGATAATTCACCTGAATTATCCACTCGAATGAAATTTCTTATTACATCAGTTGATGGAAGTAGAGATTCAAAGTTAATTCGAGAGTTTGTAGATAAACATCTCTTAGCACGAGACGCTAAGTCTCTTAGAACATATATTAAAGATTTCCAACCAGACGTAGATCTAACTTTTTTTCCCTCTGGGGAATCGGATAGAGTCTCTATCCCAATTGGGCTTAAGTTTTTTTGGCCTGACTTCGAGTGATTCTTCATCACAAGTAAAATTAGCTATTTATAAGCAAATCCATCAAATTTGCTTTTTTGGAAAAGGAGGATATAGCTGGCCTGTTGTATATAATATGCCAGTTTATCTTCGCCGTTTTATTTTTAATGAAATGAGACAATTCTATGATGAAGAAAAAGCAGCCAATGAAAAAGCTATAAAGAAACCATCCCGCCCCGGTTCACCATCTGAAACCCAAACATTTAATATGGGAGCTCCAACTAAAGGTAAACCACCTGTATCATACCAATAAAAATTGGTATCCCTAATATTTATAATAAAATAATTTAGAATATGGCTGCTAAAGACGATACTGAAGGTTTAAAAAGTGCTGCAGATAAGTTAAAAGGTGACTTTGATAAGATTAATAAATCTTTAAAAGATACTAAGACTCTTCTTAATGATTCCATTTCTCCATTTGAATCTTTAGCTAAAATATCTGAACAATTCCTTTCTCATAAAACAGCCGAAAATAAATTAAGTGCTGAAGAATTAAAAAATTTAGCACTTAAAGTTAAAGCAGAACAAGATAATTTATTTCAATCCCAAAAAGCTTTAAAAGAAAGACAAAAATTTCTTAAAGAAGAATTAAAATCCAATCAACTTAATGCAAAGAGTTATAAAAGCATTACAGAAGAAATTAAACAAAACGCTAAAGCCCAAAGTAATCTCACCAAACAAATCAATCTCACCTCAGGTGAAGTTGAAAATTTAGAAAAAAAACTTCAAAAAGCTGCAAAAACAGCAAAAACTGTAGAATTTGGAAAAAAACTCTCATCAAATCTAGATAAAATATCTACTCCTTTAGATGAGATTCTTAATCCTATGAATCTAATTAATAAAACTATTGGATTTATTGTTAATACTGTTTTAGAGTTCGATCAAAGATTAGGTGATACTGCTAAAAGTATGAATTTAACATACAAAGAAGCAGAAGATTCTAATAGGGCAATGATTAAATTCGCTCTATCAACAGGAGATGCTTTTCTTAATTCACAAAATTTAAATAAAACCGTAGTAGATTTAAATAAAAATTTAGGTACTTCAATAAAATTTGAACAACTTACTGGTGCTCTTAAAGAGGATGTAGCATTAATGTCCAAATTAGAAAACATGGCTGGGTTAACCGCAGAGGAAACCCAAGGAATCCTCCAATATACTTTAGCTACTGGCCAATCAGCAACAAAAGCTACAAAAGATTTAATGGCTAACTACAAAGTAGCAGGTCTTAAACGTGGAGTTGTATTAAATGAAAAAGATGCTTTAAAAGAAATATCCAAATTATCAAATGCTATTAAATTATCCACAGCTGGAGGTGCTGCTGGAATAGCTAAAGCAGCAGCTGCAGCAAAAGCATTAGGATCAGATTTAGGCAAAGTTGATGAGATAGCAGGCAGTATCCTTAATTTTGAAGAATCAATTGAAGCAGAATTAAGTGCAGAATTACTAACTGGTAAAGATTTAAATTTAGAAAAAGCACGTGAAGCTGCTTTAAATAATGACCTAGCAACCCTTTCAGATGAAATTGCTAAAAATGTAGGAAAAGCTGCTGACTTTAACAAAATGAATAGAATCCAACAGGATGCAATTGCAAAATCTGTTGGTATGTCTCGTGAAGAACTAGCAACTACTTTAACTAATCAAGAATCTTTAAAAAATATTGGTGCTTCTTCTGTAGAACAAGCTCGAGAACAATATGATTTAGCGGTAGCACAGGGAAGAGAAAAAGAATTTTTAAATGAATTAGGTAACGAAGAATTAGAAAAACAATTTAAACAACAAAGTAGTCAAGAAATGTTAGTTGAATTGCAAAAACAATCAGCTGATAAAATAATAGACACTATTGCAGGTTTTGATGAATGGAAAAAAAGAATTAAAGATATATATGATGCTTTTATGAAAGTATTTGACAAGTTTGGTGGATTTAAAACACTTATAGCTTCTATAGGTACTATTATGGCATTTAAAATTATTTCATCTTTGGGTAGAGCAGTAGTATTAGGTGCAGCTCAATTAGCATCTGCAGTAGCTTATACTAGAGAAATACGAAAACAACAAGCTCTAAAAACTGGAGAAATTAATAAAGAAGTAGCATTAACAGCCGCTAAAGTTGCGGGTGCTGAAGCCTCTACTTTAGGAGCAGCAACAGTTACAATCCTTGCAGGGATTGGTGCTGTTATGGCATTAGTTGGAAGCCTTACAATGATGAATGATGGTGTCATAGGCCCTTCAGGTGGAAGTGGTCATGGAAATAGAGTAATGTTCGGTCCTGAAGGTGCAATTTCATTCAACAATAAAGATACTATTGTAGCTGGAACTGATTTATTTAAAGCAGATGATATGGTATCTGCTCCTAAAGGTGCAGTTCAAATTTCAAACAATAGCTCATCTAAAGAAATAGCTGAATTAAGAAGCGCAATAATGGCCCTAGCAACTCGACCAGTTGATGTAGCAATTGATGGAACTAAAGTAATTGAAGCTACAACAGGTATGAATCCTAACACACAAGGATTAGAATCTGCTAAAAATAGTTTTAAAATGCAATAATATTTAATATTTATAAACAAAATAATCATGGGAATTTTAACTAAACTTCAAAACCAAGGTTCAGTGTATGCATATGGTGCTAATAGTGCTTCTCCAACTAATGGAAATAATACCCCAAATGGACCACAATCTCCACTAGTAACCCCTCAATCCACATTACATGCGAGTCCTAATGGATCTCCAGGATATTCTTTAAATGGTGCTAATGGAACAACAGTAAATAGTTATTCTAACATATACCAAGATGGTGTACCAAATGCATTACCATCACCATCTACTTTAGACCTGAATGGTACTAACCCGACTCCATATTTATTGAACCCACCTCAATAAGATAATTATGTCTGATGGATTATTAGTTAAATTAACCACACAAGGTTCTCCATATTCAACCAATAATGGACAGAACCCTTATGTTAATCCATTATCTACCAAGCAGTCTACACTTCATTACGATTCTAAAACTAATACTGAAGGTTGGTCTGTTGGAGGGAAATTAACCCCAGCTAAACTGCAAACAATTCAAAATTATACGGCATATAATGATGGAGTATTTAATCCAATCCCATCTCCAACTACTTTAGATATTAATGATCCTGAAGGGGCCGATCCAAACTATAAATTAAAATATACACCAACAGACGGATATGAAAAAAGTAAATTTACTTAAAATATCTACTTAACTAACATATGGGACTTTACCAAATACTTACAGCTCCACAAAATTTTAAATTTTACGCGGAAAAATCTTTTCCGAATGCTAATGCTGTATCTACTGCTAATTTTTTTGGGCAAAAAAGTATTGGATATGGAGACTCTAACCAACCATATGTTAAAATCCCATTTGCTGGCTCAGGCACATCTTTTTCTAAATTAAATGAACCATCAAAAGATTTTCCATGGTTTTTAAATGAATTTGGGAATCTTCCTTTAAATTTTATTAGTGGTATAGGAGGTCAACTTATAAATGGATTTGATTTAACATCTAGTAGCCCATTAAGATATAATTCACGATCTTGGGGCCCTGATTTTTTAACTAGAGGAAACGGTTTTGGATTTATTAGAACATCAGATGATGTATTACGATTAACGAAATATTTTACTGATGATAGAAGTGTTAACGGAAACCTTTTTATAGCTAAACAGAATATTCTTTCAAGAGTTTCTCCAAAAACAGAAGCATCATATGGTCTTTCTTATGGGTTGGGTGCTTTAAATGGAGGTGTCTATACTCCTCTTTCAACCCTAGCACAAGCTGGAATAAGCCTAATAGAAGGACATGTATACAAACAAGGACTTGATCCATTTAATACTATCCCAGGATCGGGTATAAGAACATACCAACAAGCTCTTATCCCTCAACTTGTTGGAGGTATTTTTCCTAGTAAAAACCGCTTAATTAAATTAAGTAGATTATCATATGCAACTGAAAGTGAAGTTGTCGCTTTAAATATAGAATCTCCTTACAATGTATCATCTAATACAAATTATTTTATTTCTTACGGAGGAGGGCCAGATTCATTTTTAGGAATAGGAAAAACTAAACTTAAATACGCTACAGATAATACGGGTGAAGTTCCTCTCCGTACTCTTTCTCAAAAGGGGCCATATTCGTTTAATAATACTTATTGGTCTAGCACATACACTTCAAATCCATTAACATGGGATAGAAAAGATTTAGCCCAAGCAACTTCATCTATATATGATGAATCACCAATAGTAACGGAAGATTTTAGAAAACAATTATTAGATACTTCTACTATTGGTCAACAAACATTTCTTAGCTTATCCCCTAGTTATAAAATAGAAGCTCTTAATACAGGTAATATTGAAAAAAGAACTAATTTTAGAGGAGCGGGGGCTAGAGGAAACTTAAGAAATTTTCAAGCAGGTAAAAAAAGCGTTAATGCTGGAAAAGTCTTAGGCCCTACTGATCTTATCAATGCTTTTCCTATATATCAAGGAACAACACCATCCAATAATGATTTATTAAAGGATATGGTTGATTTTCGTATAGGGATTTATGATAATGATACTATTGGATTAGGTGGTACTATTAAACTTAACTGGATGCACTTTAGGGTTCTTTTAGATGATTTTTCTGATTCATATGGTGCTGATTGGAAAGCAATAAGTTATATGGGTAGAGCAGAAAATTTCTATAAATATGATTCATTTAAAAGAGATATTTCAATTTCATTTACTGTAGCAGCCCAATCAAAACAAGAATTATTACCAATATATAAAAAATTAAATTATTTAGCTTCTTCATTAGCACCTAGTTACTCGGCAAATGGATTTATTCGTGGAAATTTATCCCAAATTACTTTAGGTAATTGGTTATTTGAACAACCTGGATTCATCAGCTCAGTAGATTTATCTATTCCTGATGATTCCCCTTGGGAAATTAATTTACCATTGGATGGAAAAACTGATGAACAAGTTAAACAAGTGCCCCATATGGTTAATGTAAAAATTAAATTTACTCCAATCCATAAATTTAGACCTGAAATTAATAAATTATCAAACCTTCAAGACGCATCTACATTCTCTGAAAACAATATCCTATACAAAAATCCAACATATGGACCTCAAAGATACATTGCCCTTTTGGATAATGAATCTAATGCATACGATACCCCATTAATTGACCCAGCTCAACTAAACCAACAAAATAATCCAGGTGCAGGTCAATCAAATACTCAACAAAACCAAATACCTTATGGTCCACTCAACTACTTAGAATCACTACCTCCCTCTATAGTTGATTTTTCAACAACACCAGAAATCCCACTCCCACAAAATCAATTCACAAATCCTAATTTTCCATATTAACAATAAATTTTTAATTTATGAATCGATATAATGTAGCTCAAGTAGTTAAAACTGTAGAAGATCCAAGAAGAAGATATACAAATATAAAGTATCCTTCAATTTTGCCATCTTCTGCTGATATTTATATATATACGGGTCAAGGAGATAGATATGATACTTTGGCTTTAACATATTATAGTGATACTACGTTATGGTGGGTTATTAGTAGATCAAATCCTTCCCAACCAAACGATACATTATATCCGAATGTTGGAGCTCAAATTAGAATACCTGCCTCTTCTAGAATCCCACAATTAATATCTGCATTCCAGAATTTAAATAGTATTTAAAATTTAAAAAGTTATGGCATTAATAGGAGAACCAATCCCTCAATACGTTCAAAATCAAATACAAGTTCGACAAGCTTCTTATGGTAGTGGTAGTCTTCCTGGTTTCCCAAGAACTGAGGAAATTTTACTCCACCAAAATTCCAATAATGCCTTTATTAAAATGGCATCTGGAGTTTCAATTTCAGCTGAGAAATTATCAGGATCAATGAATAGTTTAGGTTTTGGTGCTTTTGAAGTAGAAGCATTACAGGGGATGGGACTTGCTAAAAACTATGTTTTATTTGGTGGAACTGCTCAAATGGGAACATCCCCATCAGGTGAGGGAGTTCTTCAACAAAAGACTAATTTTTTAGGAAATCAAGGAGCATATGAAGCTACACCTAATTTCGGAATAGTTCCAATGCCAGGCATAGATAGTTTAGAAGTAAAATCACTAAATAGAGGATCATTAAAAAAAGCAACAGTAAAATTGACTGCCCAAACTAGAGATCAACTTGCTATTCTAGATGTTTTATATATGCGTTTAGGATATACTGTTTTAATTGAATGGGGTAATTCTATTTATATGGCTTCTTCTGAACGGGAAACAAAAGATGGAAAAATTGAAGAAGGAAGATTACAACAAATGTATACCTCTATTATAGAAAATAATTCTTTATTTTTTAATGCATCTTGGGAAAAGGGTAAGTCATATCTTGATCTTACAGAACAAATAGCTAAAGCTAGAAAAAATTATGATGGTAATTTTGATGCTTTACTAGGTAAAGTTTCAAATTTTAATTGGACATTTAACCCCGATGGATCATATACTATAGAACTTACTGTTATCAGTTTGGGTGATGTAGTTGAATCTTTAAAAACTAACATTGCCGCTTCATATCAAACGTTAGCATATGTTGATACAAATGACCTTACTTGGGCTACTGAAGGTGAACCTATTGATACCTATAGAAAAGATAACATTATTCTTTCCATGCTCCATGTATTTAGACTACAAAATCTATCCCCTACAGGAGACCCTATTACTATATATACTAAAAAAGGTGATGATTCTCTTCAAAAAAATGCTAAACTTGGAAATTTATTAGTTACAGGACCTCCTAGTATTAGTGGAAGTGATCATTATATAACTGAAACATTATATGTAGGATTTCAAGATAATGGAAAATGGATAGAACCTGGTGATTTAACAAATGAAGCCTATTGGGCCCCGGATGGTCGAGAATTATCACAAGCTGAAGCCCAAACTCGAGCTAATGGTATTGCCGATAATGTTTTAGGTGGTAAATTAGAAGATTATAAAGGATATGGATATAAAGTAGTTGAAAGACCACTAAGTAGTGCTGTTGGTAGTGTTGGTATGACTGCAGGATCATATGCAAATTTCGCAACTTTAGTCTTTAAATACAAACGTGCCTTTCAAATATACACAGAAACATCCCCCAAATTTTCAGACGCTGCTTGGCTCCCATATATTGAGGTCCCTGCAGCTAGTAGAATGTCAGACCCTAAACTTGATACTAATCCTGTTGTTTTATACAGAAAAAACTTTGTAACTGAATACTCAGGTTACACATATGATGCTAAGAAAAAAGTCCCAGCAGCATCACTTGAGTACATCACCCCATCAGCCCTCCTCTCCCCCTTATTTATCCAGGGTAATCCTTCTGCTATAGCTTCTGTTAAAGCAGGGACAAATGTCATTAAAGTTACTGAAGGTATTGATTCCAAAGAATCTTCCGTAAGTAGAGGATCTTTCAAAAATCCTTTAACAGGAACAGGATATGAAAAACAAGATGCTTTTGTAATAAAATTAGATAAACCCCAATATTATGTAAGATTTGGATATTTATTAAGTTTACTTAAACAAAAGGTTATTACTCGTATCAAAACTAATGATACCTCATATGAAAAATACCCAAACTTATTTGATATAAACACCTCTAATAATCAAAAAATGTTATGTTTACCCCTTCAAATATCTTTTGATTGGAGAACATGTATAGTAAAACGAGAAAATTTTTATAGAGATTCATGGAAACAAAATATTTTTAAAGAATTAGCAGACTGGGTGGATGGTAGTAATACCGCAAATATTATGAATATTTATTTGAATTTTAATTTTCTTGCAAATTCTATGTCTTCTAATATGGATGAGCGAGGGAATGTCTCAGTATATGATTTTATTAAAGCGATATGTGATGGTATTAATAAAGCCATGGCCGGTGTAAACAACCTAGAACCTATTATAGATGAAGACACGAACACATTAAGTATTTTTGAATCATCCCCTATCCCTAAAGATTCCCCCGACCCAGGATATCATCTTCAACTTTATGGTTATGGAAATGGCGTTACTAGTCCGGCAGGAAATTCAACATTTGTTAGAAAAGTTGATTTAAAAACAGCAATCACCCCAGAATACGCTACAATGATTACTGTTGGAGCAACCGCTAATGGATACGTTAAAGGAGTAGAAGCAACAGCATTTGCTAGATGGAATGATGGATTAACAGACAGATTCAAATCAGAACTTGTAGCAGCCGATAAAGATACTAACGACGATACCAAGGGAACTCGTGAGGATACCATTAATAGTTTTTTCCAAGCTATGAGTTGGAATGCTAAATGTTTTGGAATAGAAGGAGGAGGTAACCTCTGGGATATGTTCCCTAATCCGTAATAAGTTATGCCTAGTAGTTTCGTAGATTCAAGAATAAACCAAAATTTAGAAGTAGCAACCGAATACTTTAGGGCTCTAGTATCCGAAAAAACCACTAATACTCTAAACAAAGTAAATAAATCCGCGGGTTCTATAGGTTTTATTCCTTACAATGTATCATTCACTATGGATGGTATTAGCGGAATTAAAATTTATAACGAACTATCTTTAGATACAAGTTTTTTACCTCCTGGTTATTCCGAAGTTACTAATTTTATAGTAACGGGAGTAGATCATAAAATACAAAACGGTGATTGGGAAACTAATATAAATGTAACTCTTATTCCTAGAACTGATCCTATAGATAATGTCATTACAAGTAGTCTTACTATCTTTGGCCAAATTGAAACCGCTCCTCCTACCCCAACAACCCCAACAGGTCCAGGCAGTGGAACAACAATTGTAGCTAGTAAATCATTAAAAGAAGTCCTTATAGCAGCAGGATATCCTACAGGTACATTCAAACATGAATTTGCACTTGTTATAGGTACTAAAGAGGGCTATGTAAAAGGTTCATCCAATAGGCCATCAAGAAATAACAACCCAGGTAATCTAGCAGGTGCAGATTTTAAAGACATAGACCCAGGTGTAGTAATAGAACCACCAAATGCAAAAGGTGAACAAAAATTCGCTAAATTTACAACTCCAGAACTGGGTGCTAAAGCTTTGGTTGAGAGAAAGATTAAAACATGGGGGAATGGTGGATATCCACCAACACAGGTAAATGGAAAAGATACAACATACCAAAATAAATGGGGTGTACCTGCATCTACAAGAGATATTCAAGGAGACAATGTTAAATTAACCATAGAACAATTTATGTATATATATGCCCCACCAAACCAAAATAACACTGAAGGATATATAAATTCAGTAATTAATGCTTTAAAAGGAAAATACCCAACAATAACAAGAACTTCAAGAATAATCGATTTTATAAATTTATAATATATTACTTAAAACTTAAATATTTACCCCAATCATGCCTAGTAGCTTTGTAGATTCAAGAATAAACCAAAACCTAGAAGTAGCAACAGAATACTTCAAGGCTCTTGTGTCTAAAAGGACCTATGATGCAGACAATAAATTGAATACCGCTGCTGGGTCTTTAGGTTTTATTCCTTTTAACATGAATTTTACTATGGATGGAATAAGCGGTATTAAAATCTATAATAAATTATCCGTTGATACAAGTTTTTTACCTCCTGGATACACCAATACAATGGAATTTATAGTAACGGGAGTAGATCATAAAATACAAAACGGAGACTGGGAGACAAATATTAAAACTACTTTTATTCCAAAAACAGGTAAAATAGACAATTACATAACAAGTAGTCTTACCATCTTTGGTCAAGTTGAACAAGCACCCACTAATACACCCCCATCAGACCCAGGTGTAGTTTCAGGTACAGTCACAGATAATGATCTTTGGATATATTTAACTTGGCAACAAGGTGAGGGTGGTGCTGCAGAACATTATAAAATTGCTAAAGGAACTAGAGCTTCCTATAGTCTTGTTACAAAAGCAGCTATTAAAAACAACTGGCCTGGTAGTTTAGTAGCCTCTAATGGAGTTAAAAAATCAGATATTGATTCTTTATACACATCAAATCCTCAAAAATTATCTCAAGGTTTTATAGATGTTTGGAAAACACAATATAAATCAAGAACATCAACGGCCCCATCAAAGATAGATAGTGCTGGATCAAATGAAGTTGGCCTTCCATACTCTACTATAAAAGCAGCATTCATTACCGCCGCTGATCCTTCAAATGGAATAGGATATTCAAATCTTGTCAATTTTGCATATATAGAAAATTCTTTCCAAAATGATTCCGAAACTTCAAATCTATACCAAGGTATGTTCCAAATGAATAAAACTACTCCTAAATATAAAGCAGTATTAGATAAATATAACGATGGTAAAGGACGTAATTCATCATATACTAAATATGGAACCTCAGATTTTACAGGTTTTATGAAAGATATAGTTCCATTAATAATCTCAAAATTTAAATCATTTAAAACCGCATCAGGTTACCCCAATTAATAAAACTTTATATGCCTAGTAGCTTTGTAGATTCAAGAATAAACCAAAACCTAGAAGTAGCAACAGAATACTTCAAGGCTCTTGTGTCTGAGAAGACTTATGATATTAATAATAAATTAAATAAATCAGCGGGTTCTATAGGTTTCATCCCCTTTAATATTAATTTTACTATGGATGGAATAAGTGGTATTCAAATTTATAATCAATTATCTATTGATACAAGTTTTTTACCCCCTGGGTATACTGATACTCTGGATTTCATAGTAACAGGGGTAGATCATAAAGTACAAAACGGAGATTGGGAAACAAATGTAAAAGTAACCCTTATCCCTAGCACCAATCAGATAGACAATTCTATAACAAGTAGTCTTACTATCTTTGGTCAAGTTGAACAAGCACCTGCTACCCCATCATCAGGACCAACAGTAACAGCAACAGGGGCATGGAGGATTTGGAATAAAGGTATATTCATTACATCCCCATATGAATTAAATATCCACCATTCTGGTCCTGGTCAGGTTTTTGAAATAGATCCTTCAAATACTAGAAGTGGAAAATGGTCAAAAAATTCTGTTGGAAAATACATTTATGATGTTTGCTTATTTAGAAACGAAGGTGGAATTGAACAAAATAGACCATTTGTTCCTTCCCCAACAAATGGAACTGTAATAAGTACATCCCCTGATTCTGGTGGAAATTCATTTTTCACTATCAAGGGAGATGATGGATTAATATATGATTTTCTTCATATGGATAATTATCAAGTAGGTGTAGGTGATAAAGTAACCAAAGGTCAATTAATTGCAAGACAAAGTGATGTCATGCAAGTAAGACCAGGATACCCAAAAGCAAATCACTTACATATGCAGATGCCAACAAAACAAGCACTAATAGATTATATTAATAGTTTATTAAATAATAGTTTCTAATAGTTATAATCATGGCATATTATCCAAAATCCCAAGTCAAAACTAATTTATATACCAATGGTAATGAATATGCTCTTAGTACCACACAACAAGAGTATACAGGATATTATTATAAAACATCAAGTGGAAAACTATATACAGGAAAAAATCCACAAACAAACCCCACAATCCTTTTACAAATAATTACTCCTACATTAGATGATGTCCCTTCTAATGACTCTCTACAACCCCAATCATCTATTAATCCCATACCAAGATCATCTAATAATATACAAATAGTTAATAATTCCCCATCATCAATTGACTATCGCCCAGGAAATGCTGTAGACCGTGTTATCCCACAATTTAATGTAACCCTACCAACTGCTTCAGATAAACAAAGAGGATTCCTTATTCGCTATTTCTGCAAAAAGAATAATGAACTAATCTACTTTGAAACTTCCCAAGCAGACTATGATAGAATTAAAAGCCAAGACCCATCAACCGCATATGATTTATATTCAGTTGCTGCACTTAAATGGTATATAACTGGAATTACCACTCAAGTTGCTAATCAAAATATATCCCAAGTCAACCAAACATCAGCGGCAAACGGATGGTTAGGTTTTATTCAATATTTCCAAGGAGACTTTACTAAATACTTGGGAACTTAATATATAGTTTGTATCTTCAAAGCATGTATTGGCTCATAGAAGATATTGAACATATAGAAACAATTTGTCGCATTAAGCACCAAGAGGCTTATGTAGACATTATTCCATGTTCACATACACTTCACCCTGTTGAAAACGAAGTATGTGCTATATATATTAGACCAAAAAATGATACAAAAGGATACATCATTGCTATAAACCATAGCGAAACAATAAACTTTGATTTAGAGGTAGTAGAAAGAGTATTAAACAGTATTGAAAATATTTATGTAAGGGATAGAAAAGAATTTTTACATTACTTCCCAATCAAGCACTGTTACCAACCATCACCCTCCCCCCATACGTATATACCTCAATTAACACAAGCCCACACTCAGTTATATCATAGGTACCCACAAGTACAAAATCTAAACACAATTGTACCGATCGTAAAACACTATGAGGTATGTGAACAAAACTTTGCAAACTACGACAAAACAAACCTAAATCCGTTTTACAATAAGGCGGCATTAGTGTTTAATCAACTCGAACGAGCGGGTATAAAAGTGGATCAAATCAAATTCGAGCAGTACTTCGACAAAGAAGCAAACGAGTTTATATACACGCAATATAATTTAAATACATTAACCACAAGACCTTCAAACGCATTTGGAGGCATTAACTTTTCAGCTTTAGATAAAAACAATGGAGAAAGAGAATGTTTCATACCGCGCAACAATTCGTTTATTGAAATGGATATTAGTGCTTACCATCCTACCCTTCTTGCTAATTTACTTGATTACACTTTCGATAGCAGTGATATCCATGGTAGTTTTGCTAAAATGTATGGAGTGGATTACGCCAAAGCAAAAGAGATCACGTTTAAACAAATTTATGGTGGAATTTGGAAAGAGTATAGGGAACTTCCCTTCTTTAGAAAAGTAACAGCATATACGGACGATTTGTGGGATACATTCAATTATGGGGGACACATCAAATGCCCAATTTCAGATCATAAGTTTTATAGCAAAGAACTGGAAAACATGAATCCACAAAAACTTTTGAATTATGTACTCCAAAACTTGGAGACCGCAAATAATGTTTGTATACTATACGATATTTTTAAAATATTACGAGGGAAAAATACTAAACTCGTGTTGTATGTGTATGATTCGTTTTTATTTGATTACGATAATAGTGAACCGGATGTAATGCTTAAAATATTAGGAATATTTAACAAATACAATTTACAAATAAAAACCAAAAAAGGCACAAACTACGCCAATATAAAATAAAAGTTATGTACAACACTCTTGAACAACCTCGTCATATGTATGATCAATACGACTATGATTCTACATTTGAAAATCTATTAATGAATAACAGACTGTTTTGTACTTTTACTGCTTTGGCGGATTTGGAGGAGTTGGTGAGTGAATTATCAAGTCGTTATGTTATCATGTATGATAAAATGTTTGTATTGCATATCAAAAGCAATAACGAGTATGTTGTAACATATAATGTAGATCAAGGAAATGTAAATGACATTCCCGACAATACAATTCTGGTACACAGAAAAAAAGAATCAAATACACTTTACACAATCAATGCTTTAAACGAATTAATCAAAAGATTAAATGGTGGAGTAGTTGACACACATTTCCCAGTGAATTGGCAACATTATAAAAATTGTATATTGTTGACCCAACACAATGAAATTAAGCAACTTAATACAAAGATTTTTAAGATCGTTGAATTATAGTTGGTTTCCCAAATAAAGGTTATTATATTCAAGTTGTAAACAAATAAAAAGTTATATATGAATCTAGATGCAATCAAGAAAAAACTTGAGTCTATGCAGTCTAAACCTTCATCAGGTGGTGGCTCAACCAATCAGACAAAGCGATTTAAACCGCAGATTGGAAAACAAACGGTACGTGTTGTTCCGTTCAAATACAACAAAGAATTTCCATTCACGGAAATGAAATTTTACTATGGTATCGGAAGCAAAAAAGTGATCGCATCTCCATTAAACTGGGGTGAGAAAGATCCAATTGCTGAGTTTGCAAAACAATTGCGTGGTACAAATGACAAAGAAAACTGGCGTTTGGCTAAGAAATTAGATCCGAAAGTTCGTATCTTTGCTCCTGTAATCATTCGTGGACAAGAGTCTGAAGGTGTTCATATGTGGGAATTTGGTAAAGAAATTTACGAAGCGTTCTTGCAAATGGCAGCTGACGAGGAAGTAGGAGACTTTACAGACATCATGACTGGTCGTGATATCAAATTGGTTACTGTAGGACCTGAATCAACTGGAACTGTCTATAATAAGACAACAATTCAACCATCTATGAAAATGTCATCATTATCAGATGATGATAAAGAATTGGAATTGTGGTTAGAGGATCAAGTTAATCCAAAAGAGTCTTACAAAATGTTACCATTTGATGAGATTAAAGCAGCGTTACAAGAATGGTTAAATCCTGAGGATGCAGCAGAAGAAGAATTTCCTGCAGATGGTAAACCACTTGTAAAAGAAGAACCACAATCAAATTACAGCCTATCAACTAAACCAGCGGCTAAAAAATCAAAAGCAGATTCATTTGACGAACTGTTTGATGACGAAGACGACGATCTACCATTTTAATTAGATTATGGCTAAGACAACAAGAAAATCACTAACTGAAGCGGCTAGTAAGGAACTGAAGACCGCTTTCAGTTTAGACAAATTCAAGGCAAATAAGGGTTTAGCGTCAAATGTTAAATTCAAAGATCAAAAATGGATCCCATTTTCGCCTGCTTTACAAGAAGCACTTTCCATTCCTGGTATTCCTATGGGTCATAACTCAATGGTTCGAGGAAAATCAAACACTGGAAAATCTACTATGACCATTGAGGTAGCAGTTAATGCTCAAAAAATGGGAATTTTGCCTGTATTGATCGTTACAGAGATGAAACACGATTGGAATCACTGGAAAACAATGGGGTTTGAAATCGATGATGTTGTTGATGAGGAAACAGGTGAAATATTAGATCAAACTGGATTCTTTATTTACCGAGATAGAAGCTCATTAAATTCAATTGAAGATATTGCAGCGTTTATTATCGATCTATTAACAGAACAGAAAAAAGGTAATTTACCATACGATCTACTATTCATTTGGGACTCAGTTGGTTCAATTCCATGTCAAATGTCAATTGAGCAAGGTAAAAATAACCCAATGTGGAACGCAGGAGCTATCGCAACTCAATTCGGGAATTTTATCAATCAACAGATTGTAATGTCTCGTAAGGAAAGCTCAAAATACACGAATACATTGTTTATTGTGAACAAAGTAGGTGTTGCTCCGGCTCTAACTCCAATGTCACAACCTAGAATGACAAACAAAGGTGGAGATACGTTCTACTATGATGTTTCATTATGTTTAACATTTGGTAACGTTACAAACGCTGGTACTTCTAAAATTAACGCTGTTAAGGACAAGAAGAAAGTTGAATTTGCACTGCGTACAAAGATTGCTTGTGATAAAAACCACATCAATGGAATTACTACAATGGGAACTATTGTTTCAACAGTACACGGATTTATTAAAGATGATCCAAATGCGATTAAAAAGTACAAAGATGCACACACTAGCGAATGGGCTGACATTTTAGGACAAGGTACATACTCTGTACAAGAAGACAATAGTGAATGGGACGAGAAAGCCCCAACACCAGATTTATTTGAAAACGAAGATTAATATGAAAAAAGACCTCTTAAACCTCTTAGACAACATACAAGAACACGGGGACGAAACCCCACAATCGGAGCGCTACTTGCTTATCGATGGACTCAATCTTTTCTTTAGAAATTTTAGTGCTATCAATGCCGTTAACTCAAACGGAGTCCATATAGGGGGTTTAGGAGGATTTTTTCGATCTTTGGGAGCTTTAATTCGCACCATCCAACCAACACAAGTTTATGTAGTGTTTGATGGTGTGGGTTCCTCCAACAATAGAAAAAACATTATCCCCGAATACAAATCAAACCGAAATGTATCTCGAGTAACTAAACATGAATTATTTGATAGTTTGGAAGAGGAAGACGATTCCAAAGTAGACCAAATCGTTCGCATCATCCAATACTTAAAAACGTTACCTGTTAAAACAGTATCGTTACCTAGAGTAGAAGCAGATGATATTATCGCTTATTTAAGTGATACATTACTTACAAACCCTGAAGACAGAGCATTCATAGTATCCAGTGATAAAGATTATTTACAGTTGGTAAGCGATCAAGTAATTGTTTATCGTCCGATTGAAAAAGAATATTACACAACAGATACTGTAAGAGAAAAATTCAATGTATCTCCAAACAACTTTTTACTTTACAAGTTGCTAATGGGTGATAGCTCTGATGGTGTAACAGGTATTAAAGGATTAGGGGCAAAAGGATTATTCAAGAAATTCCCCGAACTATCAACAAGAGATCTATCATTTGATGATTTGATCGACATTGCTGAAGCAAAATTAAAAGAACACGTAGTTTATGCAAGAGTATTACACGATATCCCATTGCTAGAAGACAAATACAGAGTTATGGACTTATCTAATCCTATGATGAGTGATAAAGATAAGATGTTTATCGACAAGTTTGTTGAAGAAACACATTTGCAATTCCTACCTCACACATTCGTTGAAATGTGTAATGAAGATCAACTTGGAAACTTAATTCGAAATACTGAATTTTGGGTTCAAGATATCTTTAAAGAATTGTTGGAAAACCAACAATAAGTTATTATGTTGAAGAAAAATAAGAGTTATATTTAAACAACAAGAACAATGAAAATAAAAATAACAATTAGACAAAGAATAAAGGCATTTTTTATGTTGATAAAAAGCAAAAGTACTTTAGCGTATGTTATTGATTTAGAAGAACGATGTAAAAAAGCCAATTTTGCACCATTTAGTTTAAGAGTACCGCAAGAAGGTGAATATTTTGCTTGGAATGAAGAAACAATACAAAATGCTGAAAATTGGCTCAAAACAAAAATTAAATCAATCTAGTTTATATAAGGTGAAAAATCCATTAAATAATAACTTTAAACAACAAGAACAATGAAACCTTTAAATCAGAATAAGATGGAGAAGCCAAAGCAATTAATTGAAGTAAACTTAGATGAATTAAGAAAGATTTGCCAAGAGTATGTTGACTTTGTTGATAGTGATGATGAATACTATGAGGACAACAATTATGACCAATACATTTTTGGAAGAGCGATGGTGGCTTTATACGGGAAAGATGTATTTAATTGGATTAACGAACGTAGAGATTAAACTTTAAATAATGAAAGTAAGTGAGTTAAGAATTGGAAACTTATTGAGAGATAAAGTAACCAAAACCGAATTAAGAGTAACCAAATTAACAGAGCAAGATATTGTTACCTATGTTATTGACAGGTCAATGTTTCCCTTACAAGATGGTTGGGGAATTGAACCAATCCCACTAACCGAAGAACGGTTGTTAAAGTTTGGGTTTGAAGATGACAGAGATAATCTAATGATACTTAGAAAAGGTGTTTTTGAGTTCTATTTCGATAAAGTTGATAAAGATGGTATTAGTCTTTATGAAAAATGGGATGGTAATTTTTTATGTAATGTTGAATATGTTCATGAATTTCAAAACCTACACTTTGCATTAACAGGAGAAGAACTTAAACAACAAGAACAATAAAAACATGACATTTCCAATTGTTGTTAATATGTATAATAAAACAACATATGGTGATTTATTTAACAACTCATGTTATAACTGGAAAAAAATATATTGGAAAGGATGTATCAAATAGTCCTAGTTATTTTGGAAGTGGAGCTGAAATTAAACAGATAATTAAAACAGAAGGTAAAAGTAATTTAGTTAAAACTATACTTGAACATTGTGATTGTAAAGAAGATTTAGCTAAACGAGAAGAATTTTGGTTGCAAAAGTTTGATGCCGAAAACAATCCATTGTTTATGAACAGAACAAACAAAGCTTTTGGAAATAGTGGACTTTCGGATGAAACAAAATTAAAGATTAAAATATCTAGTTTAGGTAAACCAAAATCTACCGAAGCAAGAAATAATATGAGTAAAGGAAGAACAGGTAAAACTAGAAACCAAACAAAAGTTAGATCAGATAAGGGAAAACCAAGAGGAATTAGCCCATGGGTTTCAGAAAGTCTTAAAACTAGAAATAGAGAATCTACCTTCAAACCAGTTATACAATATGATCTAGAAGGTAATATTGTTAGAGAATACAAATCTGCCCAAGAAGCAAAAGATATTACAAATTTAAAAATCCAGAATGCTCTTTTAGGAACTACTAAAACTTCTGGAGGTTATATTTGGAAATACAAAGAATAAATATTATATTTACATTAAATAAAAGTTATTAACAATTTAAAAAATAAAAGTTTTGACCTTAGCCAGCATAGACGAATATGGACCATCGTTCCAGATGAAAGTGATATCTTCTTTACTAACACATAAAGAATTCTTACAAAACATAAACGACGTACTAAGTGATGAATACTTTAGTAATCCGGCTCATAAATGGATAATTAACCAAATTATACAATACTACGAAAAGTATCATACAACTATTTCAATGGACATCTTAAAGGTGGAAATGAAGAAATTGGACAATGAAGTACTTAAAGTATCTGTTAAAGAACAATTACGAGAAGCATATAGAGCTGATATTGAGGATCTAGAATATGTTCAAGGTGAGTTTTCTACATTCTGTAAAAACCAACAATTGAAAAAAGCACTATTGAATAGTGTAGATTTATTAAAAGCTGGAGATTATGACTCGATTAAATATATGATTGAATCAGCAATGAAAGCAGGACAAGATAAAAACATTGGTCACGAGTATAAAAAAGATACTGAATCACGTTACCGTGAAGATCATAGATCAATTGTACCTACACCATGGGAACCAATTAATGAATTAATTCAAGGTGGTTTAGGTAATGGAGATTTAGGATTGATTTTTGGTAATCCTGGAGGAGGTAAGTCATGGACTTTAGTTGCTTTAGGTGGACATGCTGTTAAAATGGGTTACAATGTTATCCACTATACTTTAGAATTAAGTGAAGCATATACTGGAAGACGATATGACGCTTTCTTTACAGGTACACCTGTAGATCAATTAGAAAAACATAAAGCAGAGGTAGAAACCCTAACAGCTGATCTGCCAGGAGAATTGATTATTCGCGAATATCCTATGGGAAAAACCACAATCAATACTATAGAATCGCATATTAAAAAAGTAATTGATTTAGGAATCCAACCAGATCTTATCCTAATAGATTACATTGATCTACTTTCAACAAGAAAAAGAAATGTTGACCGTAAGGGAGAGATTGATGATATTTATACAAGCACCAAGGGATTAGCTCGCGAATTAAACATACCAATTTGGTCAGTTTCGCAAGTAAATCGCGCAGGAGCCAAAGATGATATTATTGAAGGCGATAAAGCAGCGGGATCATATGATAAAATGATGATTACCGATTTATCAATGTCGTTGTCAAGAAAGAAAGAAGATAAAGTTAACGGTACCGGAAGACTTCATATTATGAAAAACAGATATGGTATGGATGGTTTGACATTTCAAGCAGATGTTAACACATCAAATGGTCATATTGCGATTGGAGATCATTATGATGAAGAAGCCGATACAGTGACACCAAAAAAACAACAGTCGAATGACTTTGACAATTTAGATATAAAAATGTTAAGTAATAAATTTTTCGAATTAAACGCATGATCACAGAACTAAGACCACATTACAAACCTTTCGAGTACCAAACAGCATTCGAATTTTACAAAGATCAACACCGAGCACACTGGTTAGCAGATGAAGTTCCATTATCATCAGATTTGAATGACTGGAAACTTAAACTAAGCGAATCAGAAAAAAGCCTAATCGGTAACATCTTGAAATCGTTTGCTCAAACTGAGACGTATGTCAACGATTATTGGGCTACAAAGGTGGCGGTATGGTTCCCTAAACATGAAATCAAAGCTATGGCGTGTGCATTCGCTGATTTCGAATCGATACATGCTGAGGCTTATGCTCGTTTAAATGAAGAACTTGGGTTAGATGACTTTGAGGCATTCATGGAAGATGAGGAAGCAAAAGCTAAAATTGATCGTCTAGTTGAATTGCCTGGAGATACATTACGTGAGAAAGCACTTTCATTAGCTATATTCTCTGCGTTTACTGAAGGTGTAAATTTATTTTCATCATTCGCTATTTTGATGTCTTTTCAATTACGTAACTTGATGAAAGGAACAGGCCAAATTGTAGAATGGAGCGTACGGGATGAATCATTACATTCAAAAGCGGGATGTTGGTTATTCAGAACAATGATGGAAGAAATGCCTGAATTAAATGATGGAATGGAGTCTCAAATTTATGATGCTTGTGATTTATCAGTTAAATTAGAATTTGACTTTATTGACAAAGCATTTGAAATGGGTGAAATTGAAGGTTTAAACATAAACCAATTAAAAAACTTCATCAAGGAACGCGCCAACCAAAAATTAATTGAACTAGGTTATAACCCTTTATACAACGATATCGATCCCAATCTTTTAAAATCAATGGAATGGTTCGGACATTTAACAAGTGGTAAAACACACCAAGATTTCTTCGCAGGAAGAGTAACAGATTATTCAAAATCAACCGCTGACTGGAGCGATTTATAAAAACAACAAATGAGCAAATTAAACGTAGACACAAGTAAATGGGTGAAGGGTAAAGATTTCCCTGAATGGATGGATGAGATTGGTACTTCAATCATCTCACAAGGATACTTACTCCCAGAAGAGAATGTATTTAAAGCATTCAATCGAGTAAGTAAAGCAGCAGGACGTAGATTAAAACGTAAAGATTTAATTCCGTTTTTTGCTGAAGCGATGGAAAAAAATTGGTTGTGTCTTGCGTCACCTGTACTTTCAAATTTAGGTACTGAACGTGGTATGCCTATCTCATGTTTTGGGATTGATACAGACGATTCAATTGAAGGGATTGCATTAGCAAATTCTGAGTTGATGCGTTTGTCATCTCAAGGTGGAGGTGTAGGTATTGGTGTATCTAGAATTAGAGGTAGAGGTAAAGAAATTTCTGGAAACGGTGTTTCTGAAGGTGTAGTTCCATGGGCTAAAATCTATGATTCAACTATCCTAGCAACAAACCAAGGTTCAGTTAGACGCGGAGCAGCTTCAGTTAACTTACACATCAACCACCCAGATATTGAGGAATTCTTAATGATTCGTCGACCAAAAGGAGATGTAAACCGTCAATGTCTTAACTTACACCAGTGTGTAGTGATTGATGATGATTTTATGAACAAACTAGAGGATAAAGAACCACGCGCTTTAAGATTGTGGGGAGAAATTCTTAAAACACGTTTGGAAACAGGTGAACCTTATATCATGTTTGAAGACAATGTGAACAACAATAATCCTCAAGCGTATAAAAACAATAATTTGCATGTTTCGATGACAAACATTTGTTCCGAAATTTCACTTTATACAGATCCATTACACTCATTTATTTGCTGTTTATCTTCATTGAATTTAGCACGTTGGGAAGAATGGAAAGACTATACATTTGAAAATGGTATGACTTTACCTGAACTATCATGTTGGTTCTTAGAAGGAGTATTACAAGAATTTATTGATAGAGCAAAGAATGTTAAATTCATGGAAAACACATACCGCTCAGCACTTAAAGGTAGAGCAATTGGTATTGGTGTTTTAGGATGGCATACATTCTTACAAGAAAAAGGTATTCCATTTGCGGGTTTACAAGCAAATTCTTACACTCGAATCATGTCTCAATTTATTGAAGAAGGAGCATTAAAAGCATCTCGTGACCAAGCAAAAGAATATGGCGAACCAGAATGGTGTAAAGGAACAGGTTTGAGACATACACACCATTTAGCAATTGCACCAACAGTATCAAACGCTAACATTTCAGGTGGTGTTTCACCTTCAATTGAACCAATCCCTGCAAATGTATTTAACTTAAAAACAGCTAAAGGTACATTTATCAAGAAAAACCCAACATTGGAGCGTTTATTAGCTTCAAAAGGATATAACATTGATAGTATTTGGGAACAAATTGCCAAAGATAAAGGTTCAGTAATGGGGTTACCTGATCATATTTTATCTGATGAAGAAAAAGAGGTATTCTTGACATTCAAAGAAATTAACCCATATGAAATTGTTCGCCAAAATGGTATTCGTCAAAAATATGTTGATCAAGCTATTTCATTGAATTTGACATTTGATCCATCTGATTCACCTAAATACATTAGTGAGGTACATAAATTAGCTTGGAAAGAAGGTATCAAAACATTATATTACATGCGCTCAGAAAGTATTTTAAGAGGAGATAATCTTCAACGTACTGCTGATTGTGTTAGCTGCGAAGGGTAGCATACGTATAACAGTAATAGGTTTTTCTTAATTGTTTTTTTTATTTTTAAACAAAACTAAACAAAAAATGAAAAACCTTTTATTGTCCTTGTTACTTTTAATAGTAACATTTAATGTATTTTCACAGGCACCGAATGCACCAGGAAATGGTATCTATGCCCTAATCCACCCAACTTATCAAGTTGGTCCTACTGCTACTGGTTTCACAACAGCTAATGTAACGTTGCAAAATACTACATTAACGAAATTTACAGCAACTCAATTTCGTGTGTTTTACGACAAAATTGCATTTACAAATGCTACAGTTGCTTTAATTGGTTCTACAACTAACTTAGATATGCAATATGTAGTTAATGCTGCTAACGGTTACATTACTATTACGCTTGTATACACAGGTGCTTCTTCAACTTATACTTTAGCTGGTGGAGAAAGATTTGCAATTACATTCACACATGCTGCTCCTGCTGTATTTAACAATTTAGCTTCAATTACCAACTTAACTTGGACAGGTGCTGCAACATTTTCACAATATGCTGCTAAACAAAATGGTATTGATACTACTTTGACATTGTACAATTATGGTGGTGTATTTACGTTACCTACATTTACATTTGCTGGTACATTTACAAATACAACAGGTACTCCTGCTAAAAACTTACCATTAGCTTTACAAACTCGCCCTGCAGGTGGTTCCACTTGGACACAACACTCAGCTTACTCAACTGATTTAACTGGTAACTTTACATTCACCGTTAACTTAGATACAACTTATTGGGATGTACGTTTAGCAATCCAAGGCGATACAATGGGTATTGGAAATGCCATTTCAGCAACTGATGCACAATTGATTAATCAGTGGGTATTAGGAAACAGCACAATGTCTGGATTTGATTATTACACAGCAGATGTGAATGGCTCAAATAACGTAACAATCTCAGATGCTTATGGTGTATTTGCTAAAGTATCAGGTAACTTTACAATGTGGCCAAATAACGTTAAAAACGTTAAATTCTTTACAGCAACCGAGTATACTACAATTAATAACTCGTCTACCAACTACACATCAACTATTGCAGGTGTCACCAACTTTACATACGAAATCATAGCTGGACAACCTTCAACAGTAACATATTATGTTTGTGTACCGGGTGATGCGAATGGAACAGGATATCATATGGCTCGCCAAACACCAATTGAAATCTTGATTGATCCAATCCCTGGAATTCAAAATCAAATCTATAACGTAATCGATAACACAGTAGAATATGATTTTCCAACTGCACAAATTGAAGTAAACGTACCTTATTTATCTGTACAAGCAGGAAATTTAGTTAACATTCCTGTAAAAGTGTTTACAAATGGGCAAGAATTGAATTCATTGCAATTTGGATTAAAATACGATCCAACAGTACTTGAATTTAAAAATGCTTACTCTACTTCAAACGTAATGAAATGGTTAACATATATCAACCTAAATAACGACGAAGTTAAATGGGGTGGATATGATGCAACAAATAATTTGAATCCATTACAAGATGGTGATGAAGTAATGACATTGCAATTTTTAGCTAAACAACCACAAAACGAATGGTTAGAAAGTCCACTTTATACAACTGATAAATTTGCAGGAGCTATCAATTCAAAAGATCTCGAAATTACACCTACAAACGGAATTTTACAAGTACTTAAATCAATCGGAGGCAAAGTAATTGACCCAAATACAATTGAAATCCAACCAAACCCAGTAACAGAAGATGTTGCAATTACATTCAACGTAACTTCAACTACAGAAGCTCATTTGGCGATTTATGATTTGCAAGGTAGAAAAATTATTACAATCCTAGACGGACAATTACCAGCAGGACAATTCACATATGTAAAAGATTTAGGTAAATTAGCTCAAGGAATGTATGTAGTTAATTTATCATTAGATAACGAAAACCCAATAAACACAAAGTTAATTAAACAATAAGCTATGTCAGAAACAGAAACAAACGACGGCACTTGGTCAGGCCTTAAAAAAACGATCGTTGGAACATTGTCAACAGTAATCACTGGAGGTGGTGTATGGTTAGGAACAACTCTTTATGGTGGTGGACATAATGAAGAGCCTAAAGAAGAAACCAAAACAGAACAACCAGCAGCTGCTCCGGTAATTGTAAACGTTCAACAAAACCAAGAAAACAAACAAAAAGTTGAAAATGGTGGGGGAACAATAATCCACGAACGAGTAATTGAAAAACCAGTAGTTACTCAACCAACTACACCAACACCAAAACCTCAAGAGGAATCATGGTAAAATTTTTATTTATATTATTGACGCTAGGGTTGTTTTCTTGCAAAACAGCCCAAGCTCAAGGTGGTATAGGTACTGTTAAAACAGAACAATATCAAGCGGATTTTGAAAAAAAACAGTCACTTGATGTTGTATCCGATTATGATGGTTCAATTCAAATTCCCATCCAATTACTTAAAATTGGAATCAATGAGGAATTATATGAAATGTACCCTGAACTTAAAGACAAACGTGTTGGTTTAGGTGTAACAAACATTGTGATCGAATATCTTGAATATACTAATCGCTTTACGTTTACTGAGGAAAAAGAAGACATTAAGCAACGTATGATTGCTCAAGATAAAGCATCTGATAAAGGCATTTCATCAAATAAAATAGAGGTAAAAGGAAATGTAGTACTTGCCAAATATTTCGTTTATATTGAAGTCTATGATTTCAGTGTATCAGAAGACGAGATAGTTAAAGTAAATGGTAAACAAACCACAACACAAACAACACGTTTAGGATTGCAGATTAAATTCGTAGATGCTGAAACCGGCCAAATCATTGTAGGTTCTGGTTTAGGCGAAGCAAACACGGTAAAAATGTCTTCTATATTAGAAGATATTACTGATGAAGTAAAATTCAACCAATCCACCATAGGTACTTCAACTAAAAAAGCATTAGAAACCGCATCATCCCGAGTTGTATCACGATTAATTAGTAAAGGTGTATTCAAGAATTGAAAAAATACTTGTTTATATTATTTCTCCTGTGTACATTTAATATAAGCGCACAGACGTATAATTATAGTTATACTGATCCTTGTACTGGAAATTTAAAAACAATAATAGTTCCAATAAACGGTAATGTTACTGTTTCTTATTACGGTGAATTAGGATCATTTAATGCAAATGATTTTACAAACGGAAATTTTGAGTCGTGGGCAAGTGGAATTTTTAACCAATATGGTCAAGATTCTCCATGTTCTCAAATTGTGGGGTTAGGAACTGCGGTTAATGTGACACAAAGTACAACTTTAAATGTTATGGGAATTTTAAATTCCCTATCAACAATAGCAAGTTTAACAGGTGGAGCAACAAATGTTTTAGGAGGAGCAGTTGGATCAGTATCCAATTCTTCCGGAGATGGAGAAAGTAATAGTAACAATAACAAAAATAACAATGGAAACAATAATCCCAGTAATAATCCTAGTAACCCTAGTGGGGGTGGGAGTAGCATCCCTAATCAGCCTAATCAAAACCCACAAACTCAAAGTGGAGGAACACAAGAAGGAACAGGAACAAGCAGTAGCGAAACTAGTTCAAACCCTGAAGGAAGCGGGAGTACCGGTTCTACCTCATCCCCTGAAGGAGGAGGAAGTGAAGGAACAACCACAAGTGGTGAAAATGGAGGAACCAGTAGCGACCCAGGTAGTGGAAGCACCAGTAGTACTTCAGGAAACGGTAACGGTGGGCAAACCAGTCCGAACCAAGAAGGCTCGCAAACCACGTCCGAAAAAACAGAAGGCAAAACAAATATAACTGCCGGAGCTTCAACAACAGCTAAATCAACTCCAACCTCTAAAGAGGGAGGAAAACCAAGTGTAGTCGCGTCAAGCGACTTTGTTGGTTTTAACTTTAGAAACTCAGATGTTAAGACTGGATTAAAAGCAACAGGTGGTTATACAGCCATGAAATGGGATGGGAAACGTAGTTGGGGCGCATTAGCCGATTATACTTCAGCTTTAAAAGGCCCAAACATTACATGCTTTTATGCTTGGATGAGACCAAAATCAGTAATTTTACTTTCAGGCACTGCAACTATTGGATTTGAAGGAAATAAATCCTTATATGGCACTCTAGCATTTGGACAAATGTTCAAATTTAAAAAAGCACCTACCCTTAAAGTAGTTTATATGGCCACAGCATCATACGGTCAAGTTTATAGAGTATCATTTTTGGGTACAGCAGTAATTGGTGGTGTAATGTATGATGTTAAAGTGGGTAAACGCATAGATATTAAATTAATGAATTTGATGGTTTATGCTCCATATGTTTCATATTATAATGATGTTTTATTAAAGTCACCCTATGTAATGCTTCCTAGCATTGGAACAAACATAGGTATAACCAAGAAATTTAAATTTAACATAAACGCAGGAGGTGCTTGGGATTTAAAAACCGCAGCTCTAAACTATACAGTAACATGTGGTACAAGAATATTGGTAGGACAATAACATTACTCGTATTATTTTCATGTAACTTGTTTTCCCAAACATTTACATATTCCGGTTACATCAGAAATGCTGATGGTACTGGAGCTGTAAATGTACCTGTTAAATTATACAAACGTACTACTCCGACATTAACTGGCTTTACATCTCAACAAAACTATAACGGACATTCATATTATCGCTCAACTGGAAATGCTTTTTGGACAGATGCAAGAACTGCTTGTTCAAACATGGGTGGTTATCTAGTAACTGTAACTTCAGCTGCTGAAAATAATTTTATATTCGGCTTATGGCCTTCTGGTTGGATTGGTTTAACAGATGAGGTAAACGAAGGTGTGTGGAGATGGGTAACTGGAGAAGCTTACTCATATTCTTCATGGAACCCAGGCGAACCAAATAATGCGGGTAATGAAGATTATATTCAATTTGTTGGTGGGGGTAAATGGAATGATTTACCTAACAATCAATCATTACCTTATGTTATCGAATTTGATTATATTGTCACATATACTGCTTGGACAGTACAACAAACCGTTTATACAAATTCTTTAGGATATTATTCATTTTCCCAACCAACAAACCCTTCAGTTGAATGGTATATACAATTAGATGCTCCTACACCAGTAACATCTCACACTATAACAGATATTAGAGGTGTAACAGATAATATACTAGGCAATACAGTGCGAAAAAGCATACATTGGATACAATATGATACAAACAACGATGGAAAAATAAGCGTTTCAGATGCAATATATATCAATAGAAAACAAAACTTATTAGCAACATTCCCCTATACATCTAGAATATTTACTCCAACACAATATACCTCTTTAACAACGGGTACAACTGATTTACGCTCAACTATACCAGGTGTAAGTTCAATTACAATTAACACTCCTGTAAGTGGTACCACAACAGGAAATTATTATTTAATCGCTCCTGGGTATAAGGGGCAAGTAACTTATTGACATGAAACAGCTATTTTTATCGTTATTTTTATTCCCGTTTATGCTAGTTGCACAACAATGTGTTTATGTAGATACAGTGTTTGTAACCGCAAAAGTAAGAGAATTAGGCACACGTGATATTCGTTTTGGTATCAAACAAATTGCTGAAGATGCATTATCTGAAAAATATTGTTTGGATGAAACCGGTTTACCTATTAAAATTGAAATATACTATTTTGGTATTCCAAAAAATACCATTCGAGTGATGGGGGTAGAACGTTCAAACGTAATCACTCAAGTTGGAGTACGTTTACACTACAATAACTGTAAATATGAAGGTATAGGCGAATCCGAAACCGAAATTACAGCAGTTTTAATCGAGGTAAAAGAAGGTACAATCCCATTTGAAAAAATGACTGTATCTAATTCCTTAAAAAAAGCCATAAATGAAGCAGTTAGTAAAATGCCTTAGTATATTCTTCCCACTTATACTTTCAGCTCAAATTAAAATAGATGATGTTGGAGATGGATGGAAAAATAAAGTTGAACAAGCAATAGAGGTTGTAAAACAATACGATTCGGAAAAGTATACTTTACTTACAGAAAATTGTAACCATATCAGCTATTCTCTTTTACCTTTTTCTACTACCGAAAGTAAAAATACAATCTTAATTTCTCAAAAAGAAATTTTAAAAGGAAATGTAAACGATATAGCTGCTATTTTAGTTCATGAATCTTTACATTTATATTTTTTAAAAAACAACATAATCCTCCCCGAAAATGAGGAAGAAATATTGTGTTACACGTATGAGCTTGAATTGCTTTTTAAAATACCTGATGTAGAACCGTGGTTAATAGACCATGCAAAAAAACAAATTGAATTTTATACAAACCCTTAATATTTATAAACAAAAGAACGCTTATGAAAAAATTTTTTAATCAATTGTTTGACGACAATAACTCAATCAACGAAAAAGCAGTAGTTGGTTTTATTGCATTTATTATGCTTTGCATATCATTAGCAGTAGATTTAATTACTGGAGCATGGGGTAAAGAATTATTAATTAACAAATTCATTTTTGATGGATTTATGGTAATTGTATTAGGGTCATTCGGAATTGCTTCCGTTGACAAGTGGATTAACAAGAAAAAAGATAAAGACGAAGAGTAATGAGTTTAAAAAGTTTACAAGAAAAGATCGGAGTTACCGCGGATGGTGCTTTTGGTCCCGGAACGTTGAAAGCCGCAATGGCATTTTACAAACTAACCCCAGTACGTGCAGCACATTTCTTTGCACAAACAGCACATGAAACTGGTGAGTATAAATTGTTTAGTGAAAACCTAAACTATTCAGCAGCAGGTTTGCAAGGTACTTTTGGAAAATATTTTCCTGGTACACTAGAAGAATCTTACGCTCGTAACCCTGAAAAAATTGCTAACAGAGTTTATGCAGATAGAATGGGTAACGGAAACGAAGCTTCAGGTGACGGATGGAAATACAGAGGTCGTGGTGCATTACAATTAACTGGAAAAGCTAATTATAAAGCATTTGCTGATTATTTGAAAAAACCTGAAATTATGGAAACACCTGATTTAGTAGCATCAACATATGCTTTTGAATCAGCAATGTTCTTCTTTGACAAAAACAAATTATGGTCAATTTGTGATCAAGGTGTGAATGAAGCAGCTATTTTGGCTTTAACAAAACGCATCAATGGTGGAACAAATGGTTTAGACCATAGAAAATTATTAACTAACAAATATTACGGATACGTAAAATAAGAATTATGCAATTAAGTGAACATTTAGCATTAGCAGAAGTTACAAAAAGTGACACTGCAAAACGTAAAGGAATTTCAAACATGCCTACTGAAGCGCATTTAGCAAATTTCAAATTATTGGCAGAAAATATTTTTGAACCAATCAGAGTTCATTTTGGAGTCCCAATCCATTTATCTTCAGGATACCGCTCAGCTGAATTAAATAAAGCTGTTGGTGGTGCTCTTTCTTCCCAACATTGTAGTGGTGAAGCAATTGATATTGATATGGATGGACGTCCTGGTGGAGTTACCAATAAAATGGTGTTTGATTATATCAAAGATAATTTAAATTTTGATCAATTAATTTGGGAATTTGGAACATCTACAGCTCCAGATTGGGTACACGTTTCTTATGAATCAACAGGTAAACAAAGAAAGCAAATCCTTAAAGCAGTTCGCAAAGGTAGTGCTACATCTTATGTACCATATAAATAAACCATAAATTAAATTAACATGAAAAAAGAGCAAGTTTTAGGAATTATCCGTCACTCCTTAACATTTATTGGAGGTATCCTTTTAATGAAAGGATTGATTGACGAAGCTACTTGGACTGAAATCTCAGGAAGTGCTTTAACATTAGTTGGTACTGTTTGGTCAGTAGTAGATAAAAACAAGTAATTAAATTATTTAAAAATTTAGAGCCCCAATTAGGGGCTCTTTTTTTCCTTATATACTTTTCAATATTTATCACCCGACATGGAGAAGTTTTTAAATAATCAACAAATACCCTTAACACAAGTTATAGACCCTAATACAGGTCAGGTATATTATGCTCCCCAAAATGTTGTATATGACGATAAAAATGATTCGGGTCCTACAACACTTAAAGATGTAATAGTTGACAGTGCAACTTCTGCTTCATATGCTTTAACAGCTTCATATGCATTAAATGGAGGAAGTGGAGGAAGTGCAGATACTGGTTCTTTATTAATTACTGCTTCATTTTTAGACCCAAATTTAACATTTGAAAAAGGTGATAAAAGTACATTTAATGTAAATATATCTTCTTTAACAGTTACAAATGCAGCTACGGCATCATATATAAATGGAGGAACTTTTTAATGTCAACTAGAATACCTTTTCAATGGAATACTGCCAACTTCAATTGGGATGCAACAAACCCAACTGATGGAAAAACATATCCACCAAATGAAATAGTTATTGGAACTAATTTGTGGGATGATTGCGCTTTAATTATAGAAATAATTGAAGCAATGCGAGGAGGAAAATCTCCTGATGAATACTTTAACCAAAAACCTGAAAAGAAAAAACAATTTATTAAACTTCTTTGCCAAGTTCAGGGAAAAGAATACAAAGAAACTAAAGAGGTACATAAGACCAAAATATTTATATCAGACATAAAACTAGTAGCTAAAGAAGTACTAGGAGTAGACGTAAAAATAGACAGATAATGTATACATTATACACAGACAAACAGGAATTATTTGAATGTTCCATTTCACTAGAGGGCGCTTCTGTTAAAAACAGCCAAGCTCGTTTAATAGTTGAATCAGATAATTTAAATCTTTTATTTAAAGGAACCATCGATTCTAGCGGTAAATGTACCGTTCCTATTAAGAAATTAAAAAATCTTTTAGAAGAATCAACAAAAGGTAAAATAAGACTTGAAGTTATAGCAGACGATACGTATTTTACACCTTGGGAATCAGATTTCGAGGTAGAAACTGCTAAAAAATTAACCGTAGAAGTGAAATCTCAATCAAATAAAACAACAATAGCGGAAGTTAAGACCGGAGTTACTGTAAAAAATATTAAGGTTGGAGATCACGTTGAAAACTTGTCAAAAATGCTTGTAAAAGAAAATATTAACGTACACAATATTGGTAAACATAGAGCCAAATTGAATAACGTTATAGCTTCTTACTTAAAAACAAACAAAATAAGCGATGGTGAAAAAGGCAGAATAATCGAAGGAATTATTCAAACACTAATCTAAAATAAGTTATGGCTGGACCTTTTGATTTAACGGGCCAAAATATAGAGACAACATATCAGAGGGTTCTACAAACTGATGGAGTTAACATATATGATGGTACAGGATCACTTTTTGTGGTCTCGGGGTCTGGAGGCAACATCAATACCAGTTCATTTGCAACTACGGGTTCAAACATTTTTATAGGAAACCAAACAGTAACAGGAAGCATTTCGGTAACAAATTCCGTGACTGCTTCCTACTTTGTTGGTACAATCGATGGAGGTACATTTTAAAATATTTATAATTAATGAGCACAATAATAACAAGAAATAGCGCAACATCAGGAAGTACTCCTTCTTCACTTGTACAAGGTGAATTAGCAATCAATGTAACTGATGGTCGTTTATTCTATGGTTCGGGTTCTGGAAATATTGTAAAAGAATTTACTGGAAGTGCTAGTGGTGGAACAATTGATACTGGTTCATTTGTAACGACTTCATCATTTAATGCTTATACTGGTTCTAATACGTCTCAATTCGCAGGAACTGCGTCATATGCTACAACAGCATCGTATGCTTTAAACGCTTTAAGTGCTTCTTATGCCTTAACAGCATCATTTATTACTGCTTCAAATGTTTATGGACCTTTTGGTTCAAACAGTATTGTTTCTGCATCATATGCTGCTACTGCTTCATATGCAACTACAACCTCAGATATTTTAGTATTAGTTAAAAACCAAACTGGGGACACTATTGCAAAAGGTGTTGTAGTTCGAATTACAGGTTCAAACACATCTAGTGATATCCCTCGTATTGTAACAGCATCTTATGAAAATGATAACAATTCTGCAAATACTTTAGGTATTACCAACCAATCCATTGCAAATGGAGACGATGGTTATGTAATGACCGAAGGAATCTTACTTGGAATTGATACAAATGCATTTATTTCAGGTCAGTTAATTTATCTAGGTGCAACAGGATCCATTATAGGATATGCACCTCAAGCACCTTTACATAATGTTCGTTTAGGTGAAGTTGTTCGTCAACAATCTAATAATGGTTCAATTTATGTTCGTATAGACAATGGATATGAATTAGAAGAATTACATGATGTACGAATCACTAGCGCTTCTTCAGGTGACTTATTAATCCGTTCAGCTAGTGTTTGGATTAATTCCAAACAACTTTCAGGTTCATATGGCTTAACAGGTAGTTTAACTGCTACTTCATTTACAGGAAGTTTATTTGGAACTTCAAGTTGGGCAAATAATGCTCAAACGTCTCAAACTTCTAGTTATGTTTTAAATGCAATAAGTGCTTCATATTCTCAAACAGCATCATATCTAAATACACTTAATCAAGATTTAACATTTAATGGAAATCTAACATTAAATGGTACTGCATCAATCTCATTTTTAAATGTGGCTTATGAATCTGCTTCTGTAATATACTCAAGTGGTTCAAACCAATTTGGAGATGCTTCAAACGACGTTCAAACGCTTTGGGGAACAGTTGATGTAAAAACAGGTCCTGTTTTAGTAACTGGATCTTTAAATGTATCTGGAGGTATAACAGGTAGTTTGCTTGGAACTTCTTCATATGCTGTTCAATCATTGTCTAGTTCATATGCTCAAACAGCTTCATATGTTCAAAACGCTCAAACAGCTTCTTATGTTTTAAATGCTGTTTCAAGTTCATATGCATCAAATGCTTTAAGTGCTTCTTATGCTGTAACCTCTTCATATTCAAATAATTCAACTAGTGCTTCATATGCAATTAATTCTACAACAGCACAAACTGCTAGTTATGTTTTAAATGCAGTAAGCGCCTCTTATGCTACAACGGCATCATATTATGGAGGAAGTGTTATAAGTGCTTCATATGCTGCAACTGCTTCATATGTTCAAAACGCTCAAACGGCATCGTATGTTTTAAATGCTATTTCAAGTTCATATGCATTAAGTGCTTCTTATTCTACAACTTCATCATATTCAAATAATTCAACTAGTGCGTCATATGCAATCAATGCTACAACATCACAAACCGCTAGTTATGTTTTAAATGCAATAAGTGCTTCATATGCTACTCAAGCATTATCAAGTTCATTTTCTTCAACTGCTTCTTATTATGGTGGAAATGTTGTAAGTGCCTCATATGCAACAACCGCTTCATATGTACAAAATGCTATAAGTGCCTCATATGCTACAAACGCATCTAGTGCTTCTGTCTTAGACCTATACAGTATTACTTCCAATACAAATAGCTACTTACTCTTTTCAAATACAATAGCTGCTACGGGACAAATTGTAGGAGGGGATAATGATTTACGATATAACTCTAGTACAAATACATTAACAGCAGTTAATATTTCTGCATCAAGTTTAACAGGTTCTTTATTTGGAACTGCTTCATATGCTACACAAGCTATAACCGCTCAAACAGCTTCATACGTTATAAACTCTATAAGTTCTTCATACGCTCAGACAGCTTCGTATGTTTTAAATGCAATAAGTTCTTCATATACTACTCAAGCATTGTCAAGTTCGTATTCTATAACTGCTTCATACTCAACGTTAGCACAAACTGCATCTTACGTTCTACAAGCTGTAAGTGCATCATATGCTGCAACTGCTTCATATGTTCAAACAGCACAAACAGCATCTTACGTTCAAAATGCTCAAACAGCATCTTATGTTTTAAATGCCATAAGCGCTTCATATGCTTTAAATGCTACAACAGCACAAACTGCATCTTACGTTCAAAATGCTCAAACCGCTTCATACGTTTTAAATGCTCAAACCGCTTCATATATTCAAACGGCTCAAACCGCATCATATGTTTTAAACGCTGTAAGTGCATCATATGTTACTCAAGCATTATCAAGTTCATTTGCATCAACTGCTTCATATGTTAATCCACTTAACCAAAATGTATTAATTACAGGTAGTGCTACAATTGGATCATCTAGTTTAGGTCCATTTGAAAATACTATAACTTTAGGAGCACGTGATAGTGCAAATGAAGGTGGTCAAATAGGATTCAATGCACCTGGAGGAACATATACATCTGCCTCATTTATTGACAACTGGTCAAATTACGCCCGCATATTACGTGGAACAAATGCAAGTAGTACCGGATTGGTAGCTCAGTGGAACCTTCACACTCTTCAAATGCAGTTACCTGCATACACTAATGCATCATCATTTCCAGGAACCGCTACAGCTAATTTAGCAATTGACTCAGGTGGTAACATTATAACAGTATCAACAACCGGAGGATCAGTTTTCCCTTATGTTGGAGACGCAGTTATAACAGGTTCATTAACTACAACTGGTATAATTTATGCTCAACCAAATGGAGGTATGTACTTCCAAGGTGGAGATGATGCTGCCTTATATGACATCAACGTAGCAAATACTATGGGTATCTATGGTATGCAAACCGTTACAGAAGGAGCAATAAAGTTAGGAAGTAATGGCCCTGTACTCTATGGCTCAGGCAGTAGACTTGGATTAGGCACAACAACTCCTACTTCAGCCTCTTTAACTGTTAATGGTAACGTGTGGGCAAACTCATTTACTGGATCATTACAAGGAACATCCTCATATGCAACTCAAGCGTTAAGTGCTTCATATGCTTTAAGTGCTACAACTGCAAATACTGCTTCATATGTTCAAAATGCTCAAACAGCATCTTATGTTCAAACAGCACAAACTGCTTCATATGTTTTAAATGCTATATCAAGCTCATATGCTTTAAGTGCCTCATTTTCAGTATCTTCATCTAGAGCAGTAAGTGCTTCATTTGCAACTACTGCATCTTATTATGGAGGAAGTGTGATTAGTGCTTCATATGCAGCTACCGCTTCATATGTTAACCCATTAATACAAAATGTAATAGTTACCGGTTCATTAGATATAAGTGGTTCATTTATTGCATATGATGAAAGTAATGTTAAAGCAATACAAGCAAATTTATCAAAACGTTCATTATTTGATACAAGTGCTGTTGTATCTGTAAATTGGAGTGGTAGAGGTTTATACACTCCATCTTCTATATTAGCTATAGATTGGAGCGATAACAATTACTTAGATTCAAACGTTTACCAAAGAGATTATAAATCTGCAACTACACAAAATGCAGTATCAAATACAATTAATAATGCTTATTCTTCATATCTAGGAGACATAATTGAAGTAGATGGTGTAAATACAATTATCAATGGGACTGTAAATGATGGTATGTTAGTTTATTTGGATACTGATGCTACTTGGTATCCTGTTAATCAAAGTAGTACTACGGCTACTAAAATGATAGGAATAGCATGTAACGTTGCAGGTCCTACAGGATTTATACTCCTAGAAGGACATGTTGTTATTGATGATTCTGGAGCTAATAGACCAACCGTAACAGGAGCAGACCATGGACTTCCAGTTTATATTGAAGATAGTACAACCAATGGTAGAATGTCTACAACGTTACCAACAACTGCTGGTGGAAATAATGTAATACGCGTAGTAGGACATTGTTATTGGAATAACACAGGAACATCCTCCCAATGGATGATGAAATTTAGACCATCAAATGATTGGATCACAATATAAGAATAAAACATGGCTACAACAAAAATATTAGGTTCAGAGATTACGGCATCAAATGCAATAAGTGCTTCATTTGCTACTTCCGCTCAAACAGTGTTAGGAAGTGTAACAAGTGCTTCATTTGCATCCACTGCTTCTTCTGTCAATCCACTTAACCAGAATGTAATCTTAACCGGATCCTTAAGAGGACAAGTATCTCTTCTTTCAATAGCATCTAATACTGCTTCTGTTAATATGTCATCTAATAACTTTTTTACTTTAACCCTAGTAAACGGAGCAAACACTCATATTAACCCCACCAATATACAACCAGGACAAACAGTTAATATACGTGTTACCCAAGGATCTTTAGGAACAGGAACCGTAAGTTTTCCATCTTTCGTTGATCAACCCAGTGGTTCTTTGTATACGGGATCTATGATAGCAAATGCTATTGATATAGTAACAATGATTACTTTTGATTCATCAGTGGTATTTATGAGTTCTGTAAGAAATATGATATAAGTTATGTTTACACCATTTGCCTTCATACAACCTATAACAACAGCTATCCCGATTACTCCCTCAACACAGTATTTGTTGATTGGAGGATCGTTTACTTTATATAATGTTCCCGTATTAAACCGAATGGTTAAAATAGATGCAAATGGTGATATAGATAATTCGTTTAATATAGGAACAGGTTTTGGTAATGTTCCATTTGATATCAAACAACAACCCGATGGAAAATATGTTGTAGGAGGAAACTTTACTTCATATAGTGGTTCTAGTGTAAATTATTTAACACGTTTAAATCATAATGGTACTAGAGATACTTCACTTAATATAGGAACTGGATTCAATTCTGCTCTATATACTGTTTCTCCCCAATCAGATAATTCGAATATAGTAGTAGGAGCATTTACTTCATATAATGGTTCTGCAGGGAAAAATTATATAGCAAAAATTACCCCTTCGGGTAGCCTAGATGCAACTTTCAATACGGGAATAGGCTTTAATAATAGTAGCACATATACTATAATTACCCAAGCAGACGGTAAACCTATAATTGGTGGAATATTTACCCAATATAGTAGTTCTAATAATTATATAACCAGAACCGATTTATCAGGCTCATACAACGCAGGCCCGGGAACGGGATTTAATACTGGTGTTGGATTTAATAATGTTGTCTATACATATGCTACACAATCCGATGGAAAAATCATTTTAGGAGGATCATTCACCCAATACAGTGGTTCCTCAACTAATACTACAAGATTAATTCGATTAAATACTAATGGTACCCAAGATACTTCATTTGTAACCGGAGTTGGATTTAATACAGATGTTTATACAATTAAAGTACAAACAGATGGAAAAATAATTGTAGGTGGACTTTTTACTACTTATAGTGGTTCAACTGTAAACTACATTACAAGACTTAATTCAAGTGGTTCCATAGACACTACATTTAATACAGGAACAGCTGCTTCTTCAACGGTATGGGATAGTCATATCCAATCAGATGGAAAAATTGTTATAGTAGGTGGATTTGGTACATATAGTGGATCTTCAAACCCAGGTATTGTAAGAATTAATAATAGTGGATCTAAAGATGCTACTTTTAATGTAGGAGCAGGAACTGTTGGTGCTGCATATTCAATAAACCCTACTGGGTCTCAATATATTGTAGGAGGAAACTTTACTTCATATAGTGGTTCTTCTAATAATTACATAGTTCGTATAAATTCTGATGGTACTAAAGATACATCATTTAATATTGGTACAGGATTTAGTAGCACAGTAAATGATACTACAATAGAACCTAATGGAAAAATTTTAGCAATAGGACAATTTACAACATATAGTGGTTCCTCAACAAACACCACTAGAATAATCAGATTAAACCCAAATGGTACCCAAGACACAACATTTGTAACAGGAACGGGATTGAATCAAGTTACCCCCAACGGAAACCACCTTTCAATAGAATCAGATGGTAAAATATATGTTGGATCTCAAATGGCTACTTATAGTGGGTCAACTGTTAACTTTTTTGCTAGGATTAATCCTAGTGGAACTTTAGACACTACATTTAATGGATATACATCCAACATTGCTTATGGAATAGGATTTAATAATGTTATAAGAACATTATTTATATCTGGGTCTAATATCTATTTTGGAGGAAGTTACATAGCCTATAAACCAACAAACCGAATTATTAGATTAAACACTAATGGTACTCAAGATACTACATTTTCTCTTGGAGAAGGAATTACTGGTGGTCAAAATACTATTTATTCCTTAGTTTCTCAATCTGATGGAAAAATTATAGCAGTAGGAGCATTTTCTACTTATCAAGGATTCTCCCAAAATAACATTACTAGACTTAATACAGATGGTACTAGAGATACAACATTTAATATAGGTACAGGATTTAATAATACTGCAACCTCAGCAACTGTACAACCAGATGGAAAAATAGTTATTATGGGACTTTTTACTACATATAGTGGTTCCTCTTCAAACCGTATAATTCGCCTTAACCCTAGTGGTACTTTAGATACAACATTTAATATTGGAGCTGGAATTGATACCGTAAGCAGCGCAGTTGGAGCTTCTAAGATTATTTCCACCCCAGATAACAAAGTTTATGCTACTACAGTAGGTATGGCTAGTTATAGTGGTTCATCTATTGGTAATCTTGTTAAAATTAATTCAAGTGGTTCTATAGATACCACATTTGGTACTACTTCTTCATTTTCTTTTAATAGTACTGGAAGGGGATTTTATGCTGCATCTAGCCCTGGTGGATACACATTGATTCTTAGTGGTTCAAGCGTAATAGTAGGAGGACAATTCTTAACATATAAAAATACAGCATTTCTGTATGGTGGCATGATAGATACAACAGGTGCCATTTCTTCTTCATTTAACATAGGGGCAGGATTTAGTACTACAGTTCGAACATGGGTTACTCAATCTGATGGTAAAATTTTAGCAGCCGGAGCATTTACCACATATAGTGGTTCCTCAACTAATACAACACGAATTATTCGTTTAAATAGAAATGGTACCCGAGATACTTCATTTGTAATAGGAACTGGATTCAACAGTACTGTAACAGATCTTAGAATACAATCTGATGGAAAAATATTAGCAATAGGACAATTCACAACATATAGTGGATCCTCAACTAGTGGAATAGTTCGTTTAAACATAAGCGGTACTCGTGATACTACATTTAATGTAGGAACAGGTTTTACATTAGCACCAGATGCTAGACATTGTAAAATTCAATCAGATGGAAAAGTTGTAGTAGTAGGTAACTTTACTACATATAGTGGCTCTACACAACAATATATTACTCGAATTAATACTGATGGTACTAGAGATACAACCTTTAATATAGGCACAGGATTTAATAACACTGCAGAAGCAGTGATTCTTCAACCTGATGGAAAATTAATTGTAGGAGGACAATTTACAACATATAGCGGATCAAGTCAAAACCGTATAACCCGAATAAATACAGATGGTACTCTTGATACTACATTCAATTCAGGAACAGGATTTGGTGGACCGACATATGCTTTAGCACTCCAATCTGATGGAAAAATAATATGTACCCATCAAAATCAAACATATAGTGGTTCTACAACTAGATATATAACACGGATTAACCCTAGTGGTACTTTTGATAATACATTTAACGCGGATGCAAATTCTTCTTTATCCTCTACATCAAATACCCAAAATAGTTTAGTAATTGCTAATGATGGCTCAATATATTGGGGAAATGCTTTTACTACTTTTAGTGGATCTTTTATACCAAACCGTATAGTAAGATTAAATACTAATGGATCAGTAGATGAAACATTTAACCAAGCATTCCCTAATTTTGTTAACAATACAGGAAAAGGAGCAGATAGTACAGTAAACGCAGTATTATTAATATAAATTTAAAAAATAAAAACTATGACACTTAAAGAATTTTTACAAGACAAAACATTAACAGCTGTTGAACTAATCGACTATGATTACAACCAAGTTATCAACGTTTATGTTGATGGAGCAGGCTATGGCTTAGCTATAGATACATCCAATATCCCTGCCGGAACCCCATTAACATATACTACAGAATTTACATTAGAAGGAGATGTTTTATCTGTAAGTGATTTCTCTATCAATACAAATGATATAGATATGCTTTAAAAAAATTAGGCCCCCCAAAGGGACCTTCGTACATTTAATGAAAATAAAGGTTATGTACGCATTTATTAAAGAAGGAAGTATTCGTCACAGTAGAGAAACGGTTATGGAGCATATCAAAAAACTTCAACCACTCAACTACAACCGATTCATGTGGTGGAGAACACATACTGATAAAGTTACTCCACTAGGAAAACGTGCTTTACTCAAAGACCGTATCCTAAATGGTGATTTCAATCCATCTTCCTATTTTTGGCAAGCACAATTAGCACTTTATGTTGCTAAAGACAAACTTGACTTGAGAATCCACGATACTCGTTATCAACTTGATCTTGCTGGTGTTGATTTTATGCGTCACAAAAAATTAATGGAAGACTTTGAGAAGGAAGAAAAAAACCGTATGTTTGCTTTGTATGAAGCGTTTACTTCCGAATACAACATTACCAAAGAAGAATTAGAGGAGGCATTCCTCAAATCCCATGGCACCATTTTAGATTTCTATTACTATGCCGAGGAATTTTTGTACAAAACACCATCTTCCAACCGTAAAGACATGCGTGGACGACCTAAAAAAGTAAGAACTGAATCCGTACCTAGAGTTTTACAAAAAAAACGAGGTAGACCAAAAAAGAATAAATGAAAACAGGAGTTATAGCAGGAAATTTTGACGTAATCCATCCAGGATACATTTATATGTTTGATGAATGTAAACAAAATTGTGATCACCTTGTAGTATACCTACATAAAGATCCATCAATTGAACGTCCCGAAAAACTAAAACCGATTTTATCGGTTGAGGAACGTCGTAAAATTCTATTTGCTTTAGATATCCCTACAGTTATAGCTTACGATACTGAAAAGGAGTTGTATTGGATGCTTCATGATGGGAATTTTGATGTTCGATTTTTAGGAGATGATTACATTGGAAAACCATTCACGGGTGATGATTTAGATATACCCATCCATTATCTTAGTAGAGATCATGGTTGGTCAACAACAAAATATAAACAATTAATAGCAAATAGTTTAAATGAAAAATAACCAATACCCACAACCAAATGAGATTTGGCAACACTACAAAGGTGGAAAATACCAAATTGTAGCAATGTGTAATCACACAAATACAGATGAAGTACTTGTAATATATAAATCAATGTCATTTGGAGGTTTCCATGCTCGTCCGTATAGTGAATGGCATGAACAAGTTGGAGAAACAGGAGCCGCAGGATATCCAATTTATCGTTTTGAAAAATTATGAATATAGAACATGATTACCTTAGACTCCTAAAGGATATCCTAGACAATGGAGTACAAAAACAAGATAGAACTGGAACAGGTACTATCTCAGTATTTGGAAGACAGATTAGACATAAGATGTCTGAGGGATTTCCTTTGATTACAACTAAGAAAATGCCATTTCGTCTTATAGCAACTGAATTGTTATGGTTCTTACGTGGTGATTCTGATATTAGATTTTTATGGGAAAATAATTGTACAATCTGGGATGGTGATTGGTATAAGAAGTATAAAACTACTTGTTCTGAACCATACACATTAGAAGAGGTTAAACAGAAAGTAAAAGATGGTAACCATTCTTTTCACGATTCAATGTTTGATATGGGTCCTGTTTATGGTAGACAATGGAGAAGTTGGAGACGATATAGAAAATTACCAAAAGATGATTACACTACAGATTACAGAGAAAATGAACCAATAGATCAAATCCAAAATCTAATCAATGACCTTAAAACAAACCCAGATTCTAGACGATTGATGGTTAATGCTTGGAATGTAGGTGAATTAGACCAAATGGTTCTTCCACCTTGTCATTATGGATTTCAAGTTTATACAAGAGAGTTGAGTTTCGCGGAGAGAGTTGTTTGGATAAAAAATAATTCATCAACCCAACAAATAACTCTACCACAATATATAGATGATAAATTTTCTTTGGATGAATTTTTTAAACCATATGGAGTTCCAACCAGAGCAATCTCCCTAATGTGGAATCAAAGATCAGTAGATACATTCTTAGGTTTACCATTCAACATTGCTTCATATGGTTTGTTATTAGAAATTATTGCTAGAGAAGTCAATATGGTACCTGATGAATTGATTGGGAATTTAGGTGATGTACATTTATATTCAAATCATTTAAATCAAGCAAAAGAACAAATTACGAGAGAGCCATTTAAATTACCTGAACTTCAGTGTTTAGATGAATATCATTACTTAATGGATGAAGAATTGGTTGATCCAATTCCACTCGATAAGAAAATACAACAATTTAGACCCGACTTTTTTATAATGAACAATTACGAATCCCACCCACATATTAAAGCACCTTTATCAAATTAAAATTATGAAAAAATTAGTATTAATATTAGCAGTATTAGGATTAACAAGTTGTGTTAATCAAATGGACCGTCTAAAAGACGCTCAAAAAAAGTATCCAAAATGTATTGTACAACCAACAACAAGTTTACTAGCCAGAGATGGATATGAAATTATGGTAGAAGATACCATCACTAATCAAATTTATGTATTGAGTTACTACTCATTTAGTACAACAAAAATTTCAAGTATCCGAAACATCAAGTAATGGAACTACTAAACACACACCCAATTAAAAAATCCGATTTAGGTTTCCATGGAAATCTATTTGGTGGCAAATTACTATCATGGATAGATGCTTCAGCTGCAGGTTATGCAATGCAACTTTGTGATACCCCGAGAATGGTAACAGTATCGATTGATCAATGCAACTTTGAGAAACCAGCCAAGGAATCCCAACTATTAAAAATTTATGGATATCCAAAACGTGTAGGAAACAGCTCAATGACTCTTTATATGGAAGCAAGAGCCCATAATGTTTATACAGGCAAACAGGATATTGTATTGAAAACAAACACTACATTTGTTCAGATTGATGAAGGTGGAAATTCAATCCCACTTGGTGAAAAAGCTAAAAAGAGAATTAATGGGATGCTTGGAGAAAACTTGGTTTTTGAAAAATAATTTTGTATATTCCGGGTATAAAAATAAGAGTTATGATATTTAGAAAAAAAACAAAAGCCAAATTTAAATTATTCCTACGAAATTTAGGAATGCTTTGTAAAGGACCAACTGGATCCTCAAAACGAATTAGAATCTCCAAAACAGTTTACCCAGACAATACAGTTGTTGAACATGGTTATATTACAGAAGTACCTCAAAACAAAGATTCATTTGCTTCCGAGTTGCATGTTTACAATGAAATTAAAAAATCCGTAAAGAAAAATAAATAAATCCCCTAAAAATAAAAGTTATGAAAATCGAGAGAGAAAAAGTTATGAATTTGTTAAAGCCGGCTATGAACCTTATTATTGTAGCAGCTGTTGGAACAGCTATGTTCCGTTTAGGAATTGCTTATCAATCACATGAAAGCAAAGAAAATATCAAAGTAGATAACCCATATGCACACGCATTTTCCCCTGAGGAAATTTCAATCGCAGTTAACGAATCAAACGAGTTGATCATGATTGAACGTTCAACTGGAAAATACATTGTATATTCAGATCAAATTGGCCAAACCATCTTTGGAATGTATGCCAATCGTATTCACCAAGAGGTAACTAATGTTAGTAAATAGTATCAAAATCGGTATTGTAGCGGGGGCAGTTATTGCCACCGCTCTTACTGTTACTGAACCGGAAGTTCAAGCAACTCAAGACGTGCGCATTCCGGACAGTATCGATCAAAGTTCACCCCCATGTCTGCAGATGTATGAGTACATTAAAGCATACGCTGATACGTTTGATATTCCATTAAATTATGCATTTGGAATAGCATATTGTGAAACAAGATATGAAGGTCCATTTCAGTGGAAATATAACCCTGCCCAAACCTCCCCTACAGGTGCTGAAGGACCAATGCAAATTTTGCTTTCAACAGCACGTTACTTAAACAAAGATAAAGTTTCACGTGAACGTTTACGTACTGACATTGGGTATAACGTGAAAACTTCAATGGGTTATTTAAGACGTTTATACAATCGTTACAAAAGTTGGCCAATTGTGTTTGGATACTACAATACAGGTTACCCTAGAGTAAATGATTATGCAAGAAAAGTTGTAAATTTTAAAATGAATTGGATATGAAAGAAGTAGTTTGTATAAACGATAAAAACCTACCTGAAGGTGCAGCAGTAGTAAAGGGTAGAGAATATAATGTAGTAGAAGAATTTATAAACAACTATGACCAGCGAGTTTATATCATTGAAGGTATTGTAAATGAAGGTACTACTAAAATGGGATTACGTTGGGTTGGATATGATGCATCTCGATTTGCAATCCCCGAAACATTAATGGAAGAAACTTACGAACACGCATACGCAGAAGCTTAATATGAAAAAAGTAAAAATTAGTCACGAGGTACCATTTTGCCTCTTAGAACAAAGTAGAAAATTTAACGACTACGATTATTGTTTACCCCACTTGATGGACGAAAATGAAGAATATCGCAACTTCTTCTACGAATCAAAGAAAATGGGTCGATATATTGTAATGGACAATTCACTCCATGAACTAGGTGAAGCATACAATACAGAACGTTTAATGCACTGGATTGGAGAAATCAAACCAAATGAATTCATAGTTCCAGATGTATGGGAGAACTATGCTGAGTCAGTTAGAAATGCAAAACAATGGGCTCAAGTAGAATTACCAGACGGAGTAACTAAAGTAGCAGTAGTACAAGCAAAATCAATGTATGAAGCAGGATTATGTGTTCAAGCATATCGTGATTTTGGATACAAGAAAATTGCATTTTCATATGGTGCAGAATACTACCACAGTGAAATGTGTCCACATCCAAACAAAGATTTAGGTAAAGCAATTGGTCGTTACATGGTTTTATCAACTTTCCAAAACAATAAAACACTTTTGCCAAACGATAGAGTACATTTGCTTGGAACCGCATCCCCAATTGAATTTGGAATGTATAAAAATATGCCATTTATTGAATCAATTGATACTTCAAATCCAATTATGGCAGCAATTGGTGAAATGCCTTATACAAAAATGGGGTTATATCAAAAACCACTTGCAAACATGAACAAATACCAAGATATAAGCATTGATTTTGTAAACGAAGATCTTATAGAATACAATGTTGAAATGTTTCGTACAATAAATGGACTCTAATTTGGAGTCCATATTTTATTTTAGTATATTTATACAAACAATAAGTTATGGAATATTTAAGTTTATATGATTACCTAAAAAGACCCGCAGGTGGTGAATTAGGTAGAGAAGTAGCACAAGCAGCTAGTAAAGCAGGTGTTAAATTAGAAACTCGAGAGGTTTCAACCCCAAATTATACAGGAATAGTATATTTGTATCCTAATGATTTCTTAGATTTTTATTTTAGAGAACCTGATTCAAATCTAATGGATGAATTACCTGGAGAATTAAATTATAATATTGGAGACGACGATTTACCATTTTAATAAAAAAATATGAAACACGTAGTAGTATCCTTATCTGGAGGGATGGATTCCTCCACATTGTTACTTCGTTGCTTGAAAGAGTACGATACCGTAACAGCAATTTCATTTGACTATGGTCAAAAACATCGAGTTGAGCTTGAACGTGCTCAATCGTTGGTAGATTATATTAATCATATTAATTCTGCCTATTCATCAATTCGTTATCGTCAAATCCAATTAAATGGATTAGTTGATCTTTTAGATTCAGCTCTGGTAACAGGTGGAGATGATGTACCTGAAGGACATTATGCTGAAGAAAACATGAAAGCAACAGTTGTTCCAAATAGAAACAAAATATTTGCTTCAATCGTACAAGCAGTTGCACTTTCAGTAGCAAATAAAACAGGAGAAAATTGTGATATTGCAATGGGAATCCATGCAGGTGATCATGCAATTTACCCTGATTGCCGACAAGAATTTAGAGATGCAGACGACCATGCTTTTAGAATGGGGAATTGGGATGCAGAGCGAGTAGGTTACTTTACACCATACCTTGAAGGTGATAAATTTACCATCTTACAAGATGGAGAAGTATTATGTGGTGAATTAGGTTTAGACTTTAATGAAGTATATAAACGTACAAACACTTCATACAAACCAATTTTCCTTAATTTAGCATTTGTAAATAATGAAGATGAAATAGTTGATTGTTCAGATTGGTTCTCTGATTATAAATCAGCAAGTTCCGTGGAGCGAGTAGAGGCCTTTATTAAATTAGGAAGACCTGATCCCGCAGGATATGCAGATGAAGAAGGTCCTGTAAGTTGGGAACATGTAGTAACAGAAGTAACAAAAGTACTAGAAAACCATGAAGGATAGTTGTATTATAGACTGGGAATTATACCAAAAAGTTATGGCAAAGAAAAGAACAATTAAAGTATGTACCGGGATTGGATTGAATATGTTTTTTCCCGAATACATTACTATCGAATTAACCGATATAGATACAGAAATTAAAACACCTAAAAAAACAAAGAAAAATGGGTAGATATATTAGCACAAAATTATTTGAAAATTATTCCGTTGCACTTAGACAATGGAGAGCATCTCACTCACATTGTGAATTGTTACATGGTTATGCTTTGAAATTCAAAGTATGGTTTGCTTCAAACGAACCGCTAGAGGAAAACCAATTAGATGACATGAACTGGATCGTTGATTACGGTGGGTTCAAAGATGCACCTAAAGGTAATGGTTTGAAATCTTGGATGAATTATATGTGGGATCACACATTGTTGATCGAGAAGGACGATCCATACTTAGACTTTTTCGAATCGGCAGCAATGGAAGGTTTATGCGCACTTCGAGTAATGGACAAAATGGGCGCAGAATCATGTGCTAAATTAGTGTTTGATCATTTTAACGACGTTTTAGCCAAAACAGACGCCGGAAGATGCAAAGTAATTAAAGTAGAATGTTTCGAAAACGACAATAACTCTAGTATTTATGAAGAAACGGAAGCCTAAACAACTTAAACCTGTTCCTCCAATTACAATAGGACCATTTAGTCCTAGAGTAGCAAAAATTCTTACAGATGCTGATAAAGAATATCAAAAAAATAGAAAAGATGAACAATAGCTATTACACAACAACCACCACTTTTGGTGACATTAAATTCACTTATATATTTTAACAAAATAGCGACTTTGGTGCGTTTTTACCATATGTATAATCATGGAACGCACCAAAATTTACTATCTACATTACGGAAATAATGTACCAATTTATGTAGGAAAATCTAATAGAATCCAAGGTAGAATATCTAATCATAGAAAAAATTTCGGAAAAGATATTATAGCTGAAGTGTTAGATGATGTACCTTTACATGAATGGAAGTTTTGGGAGTGTTTTTGGATAGAACAATTTAAACAATGGGGGTATGTTCTTTCAAACAAAAACAATGGTGGTGGAGGAGCTACTAAACAAAATTTTTCCCCTATTAGAAGTCAAAAAATAAGTAAAGCTAGACTAGGTAAACCTATGCCCCATAAAGGAAAAAAATTCACAGAAGAGCATAAAGAGAAAATTAAATCTACTCGAGGTTTTCTCCAATCCCGCCCAAATACTTGGACAAATCAACCAGTTCTTCAATATAATTTAGATGGAACTTTTATAAGGGAATTTGGTTCCCAATTAGAAGCTTCGTATTTTTTACAGGTAAAAGGAGATGGAGTTGGAGCCTGTTGTAGAGGTAAACAAAAATCTGCTTATGGTTACATATGGAAATTTAAAAATATAAAACAACAAGAACAATGAAGACAAAATTTTTACAAAGTGTAGAGAGATACACAAACACGAAAGGAAAAACAGGTTACAAAGCTATTTATAGCAATGGAATTGATTTTCAAACATTATTCTTCCCAATTAGAAATGGAGTAGATGTTATTAATATTCCTTCAATTATTAACTCAGTTCAAACAATAGATGATTTAGAAGCTATTGGAGCAGAACTTTAAAAAACAAGAACAATGAAAGAGAAACAATTAACAGCAGTAGAACAAGCAGCAGTTGCTTTAAGATTATGGTCAAATGCTTGGAGGGAATTTGATAAGACAGGTAAAAATAAACCTGAATCATTTGAAAAAGTAATTGAACCGTTTATTAAAATGGAGAAGGAGTCACTCCAGGAATCCTATGTTAATGGATATGCAAAAACCAAAAAGATGCTTATACAATTTAAACAACAAGAACAATGAAAGAAATCCTTTATTTCTCAGCCAGCTGGTGTATGCCTTGTAAACGCTTCAAACCAGTTATGGAACAGGTAGGACAAAGTATACCTGTACGATTTGTAAATGTAGATGAAGACCCTCAATTGTCTTCCCAATACAATATCAGAAGCGTACCTACATTGGTATTTTTAAAAGACGGACAAGAAGCAGACAAATCAATCGGAGTTTTAACGGAATCACAAGTAAAAGAAAAATGGAATCTACTTTAGGAAGAATAGAAGATTATAACAAAACGTTACCTATTATAGAATTGTATCGTTGCGTTCAAAGCGAGGGATCTCGTTTTGGACGCCCAACGATTGCAGTTCGCACAACAGGTTGTACTCACCGTTGCTACTTTGGTGAAGGGGGTTGGTGTGATTCTTGGTACACAAGCATCCACCCCGAGAAAGGAACATTCAACTTTAACGATATTATTCGTATTTATGATGAAAACCCACATATCAAAGAAATGATGCTAACGGGTGGTTCACCTACTATGCATCCTAAATTGGTTAATGAATTAACACATTTTGCACATGAAAGAGGTATTCTCATTACTATTGAAACCGAAGGTTCTCATTTCCTCGCTACTGACTATCCTATATCTCTTATTAGTCTCAGTCCTAAGTTTAGCAATAGTGTTCCCGTTGTGGGTGTTGCCACGCCGAATGGTTCTATTACGGATGAGAAGATGGTTACCCAACATAACAAACATCGATTAAAATTAGATACAATCAAACAAACACTGGAATACCACTCAGATTATCACTATAAACCAGTTTGGGATGGTACAGAAGAAAATCTAAATGAAATTGAAACATTCCGCTTAGCATTAGATATCCCTAAAGACAAAACCTATATCATGCCCGCTGGCGATACAAGAGAAGAATTAATTAAAATGTATCCACTTGTATTTGATATGTGTGCTGAAAAAGGATACAACATGACAGGAAGAGATCATATTATTGCATTTGACACTAAAAGAGGAGTATAATGAAAAGAGAAACACCAATGAAAAGACCAAAACGTAAAGAAAAACACCTCCATATGGTTACTTGGGATGGTACACGTTATGAATCAATTAACATGCCTGATTATTTAGCAGATGACTATGTTAGAGAGTTTGATTTAGTACATACCCCAAAAACTATTGAATTAAAGGAATGGATTAATAAAAAAACCAGGAAGTAGATAATTATCCGTTAGGTATCTGATATGTATAATAAAAACAGATGCCTACATATCCTTTTTTAACCCGAGCGTATGGACCTAATGCAAAAGGATCTACACTAACATGGGAAGATTTAGATAATAGTTTATTATTCCTCTCAGAATCTATCAATGAACTTAATTTTGAACCATTATCAGGTTCAAATTATCTTTTTGTAGAAGCAAATAGTACACCAACTCAAAATGGTTTATCACTATCTGCTTCTTACGCTCAAGCAAAAGCTAGTTCCCCATCAGCTACAAATAGAATTTCTATTTTAGTTAGTCCTGGTGAATATACTTTTGCCTCTACTTTTACTTTAAATACTCAATATATTGATGTAGTATCTCTTACAGGTGAATGTGATGTATTAGTAACTGGTAGTGGTACTATTCAAATCGGTGCAAACGATGTTTATGTAAGAGGTATTGATGTTGATGTTAAAAACTTTACTATAACAGCAAGTTTACCTTTACTTAAAGTAAAAAATTGTAAAGGTGGAGATTTCAGTTTTGGAGGCTATCCAGACCCAACAACAGGAGGTACTCCTTCTCCTGGATACACTGTTGTAGGAACATTTATAGACTGTGAAGGTGGGAATATTAGCTTTGCCGGTAATGGATCAGCATATGGTACTTTTATAAATTGTACTGCAGGTAGTGGTTCATTTGGTAATTATTGTGATGGTACATTTATAGATTGTATTGCTGGTGATTCTAGTTTCGCTACTCTTGGAGATATTGAAGGAGGAACTTTAGAAAATTGTGTTGGTGGGGCAGATAGTTTTGCCTCTGTTGGAAATATATCTGAATCTATTCTTAGAAACTGTACAGGTGGACAAAATAGTTTTGCTTTCAACACCAATATTTCCGGAATATTACAAGATTGCAGATTAACAAATGGAAGTTTTTCCTCAACTGGTACAAATATTGCCCCTGGAGGTCAATTAATTACATGCATTAACTCAGATAACACTCCTATAACATACCCATAATTTAAATAAGAATATGACAACTTATTCATTTATACAATACGATGTTTTAAACAATTTGATGTCCTTTAAAGGAACACCAACCCCAGGTTTAAAGACACTTATTAAAAACAATAATTCTAATATTTCTTCTATTAGAGATATTTTACAAAATGACCAATATGCAGGCGATACTGTAGTCCCAACAGCAGCATCTTCAGCAATAATTAGTTTTTTAGGGGCTACTCCTGAAATTAATTTAGCTAATTCAAAAACAATTATTTTAACTATTGAAATCATTGATGATACATCAATAGGAAATACAGTTATAGTTTCTAAAAACTTAGACGGAACTAAAACAGTTGTTACTAAAGGAGGATTATCATTAGCTATTGAAAACATCAAACCATCTAAAAAATGGGATACGATGGGCAAATGTGATAACTGTCTTAAATTTGCATTTAGTTCATCAAACGCATATAATTTTACAGGAAATTTAGGAGGTGCATGGAACGGTACATTTAAAAATGGACAAAAAGTTTATGAATTTTATATACCAAACTATTCATCTCCTGTAGGATTTGGATCTACTGAATTATATAGAATATATTGGAAACCTAACATCACATATTCGGGTATTAATTACAATGGTACTCCATTTACTATTACTAATAAACATAAGTGGATAGCTACTCCTGCATCTACAATGGATGTACTTAATGATAATACATTTTTCCACGTTTTAGATAATTTTGATGCTCCTTGTCCGTATGCTTTAGCTCCTTCATGGTATAATTTCTTTGGAAAGGAAGGATTTTTCCTATTAAATTCTGTTCCACAAACAACTCAAACAAAACCTTGCCCTAATTTTATCCCAACCCCAGGAACAGTAAATTGGGGATACAATTGTGGAACAAATGGTTGTGTATCCTCCCCTTCAGGATCAATAGGTGAATTTGCTACTCTAGCGGCATGTCAAGTAAGTTGTAGTTTACCTACTCCTCCAGCAAGTAGCAGCAATGGATATAACTGTATTGATGGAGATTGTGTTGAAAGTCAAATTTCAGGAACATTTCAATATACTACTTTAGCTCAATGTGAAGCAAGTTGTAGTGCTCCTTCCCCTGTAACAAGTAGCTGGTATGCTTGTACTCAAAATGGATGTGTTCAAGTACCATCTGGTTCAGCAGGAGCATTCGTAACTCAAGCAGAATGTGAATCTATTTGTAATATCCCAGTAGGTGGAACTCCAACAACATGTAGTTGTGATCCTGATTTAAGTCCTGTTATAAACCCAAGTTTTTTCTTAGGATCAACAGGATGGACATTTTCACCATCTGCTTTCACCCCAGGAATTGGTAGTTGGGATTTTTCACAAGGATATGCTCAAGCTGAGACTGGTGTTACTATGAGTGCACAAAATACTTCAAGTGTATCTTTAACTCAAGCTAACTTGTTTACACTTTCATGTTCATATGACGTATGTTTCCAAGCATGGACTGGAAATCCTACAAATAATGCCTTAATTACTATTGATACAGGAAATTATACTACTAATTTACCTCAAGGAACTAGTCCTTTAACAACTGTACCAACAGCATATTCATTTACTATAAACAATATTGAAACTAATGATCTAACTTTATTCTTTGGATTAGATATTACTGGCTCAAGTGCAAGAATAAATGTAGATAATGTTTGTGTAACTTTAATTGGATGTCCTCCACCTCCACCACCACCATCTGAAGGTACAGGATCAGTAATTCCACCTGAAGATTGTTACATTACTGGATCTATATATTCTTATGTATCTGCTTCTTATGATTGTTTATGCCCTGAAGGATATGTATCTGATGGAAGTGGAAGTTGTATTAATAATACCCCAACAATTGTACTTGCTAATTCAGGTCTTTATACTCCATCAAGTATATCCCAATCAAATATAGGTTGGCCTCAAGGTAATGGTAATATAATACCTGGTTTTTCAATTAACCAACCAAGTACATTATATGCAATTGACCCAACTAATGTTGCAGGATATATCCCGGCAATGGTTGGTATGGCTCAACCTATATTATTTTACAGTTGGAGTTTTAATGGTGCTGGTTACTCATCAACAAATAACACATCTTCATTTTCTGGAAGTTCTTTAGTGTATAATACTCAATATACTTTTGATATATTAAAAAATAATTTCTGGTACCAACCAGATTTAGGTCAAAACTGGACTGCAAGATGGGTTGCTCAACTAGCAAGACAAACAACAATTGGAACACCAAGTAATGGGTTTCCTTCAAATGATAGATGGACAGGAATGGGTACTACTATAAGTGCATCCTCCGCAAAGACATATTATATCGGGATTATAGGTCAAGGAGCCATGAAAATTAAATTGGATGGTAACACAATACTTTGCACATCCCCTTCAGTAACAAATACTCCTTTATACAACCAAGCTACTTATCCAGCATATGCCCAAAACGGCTATGCAAGATACCCAAATTATCCTTATGGTCTTTATAATTGGGGGGTATTACCATCACCACTATTTGGTTTTAATAATACTCTTACTAGTTCGATCTCAAGTTCTTATTTTGACTTTTATTTTCAAAATGCTGGTCCTGAATATGCTTTTGTTGATCCACCAAACACATTTGCAGGAAATGGTAAATTCCTTTCAGCATATAATTTATACCTTTACCCAGTAACTATGTCTGCGGGATGTCATCAAATTAATATTGAAGCTAATCCTGATAATTTTAAATATTGTATATCTTATCAAGGTTTCTTAGGTGGAATTATTTTAGATAATACAGCAGAACAATTAGTTAGTGCTAGTAATTATAACGATTTAAATATTGTTTGGGATTCAACATATTTAGACCCAATTACTTCTTCATTTCTAGGATATAGTAATAATAATGCAATTACTGAAAGTTATTACCTTTACACATATGATGTAACCACAATCCCTCCAACATCATCATATATTTCCTGGTGCCCTTCAGGATCAACTGCTATTAGTGGAAGTCCATGTAATGGATGTTTAAAATCTGGAAGTATAAATAGTACAATAGCATGTGGTAATTGTTTAGAATGTACTCATGGTTTATTATATAACGGATATGTAGTAGATAAAGGTAGTGCTCCTCTACAAGGACGTGGTCCTGGTGGAATTGTCAATACTGGATCAGCTAATGCTACCACTTGGGTTATACCAACCGAATCAGATTGGAATAACTTAGTAACTTTCTTAAACAATAATACAGCACCTGTTGATGTAACTATAACAGGTAGTTTAGGAACAATTGCTGGTGGTAAATTAAAAGATTACACTAGAGATTTAGAAGCTACTTGTTGGGAAAATCCAAATATTGGAGCCCAAACAAATACAGGTTCAAGTGGATGGACAGGAACAGCAGGTGGAAGACGTAAAGACGACGGTACATTTGAAGGTCTTGGATTTGAAGGATTATGGTGGAGTGCTAACTCGTTATCAACCCCACCAATTCAAAATGGAGCATTAATGGCCGCTCGCCGTTTAGAACACTATTCAGCTGATGTTTATAGAGATATTTTCCCTAAAAGCTATGGTTGTTCAATCCGTTTAGTTAGACCTGCTACAACCGGTGAAACAAATGGAATGTTTATCCCGGATGCATATGTTGGTAAAAACGGAACCATGTATGATGGTATTGTAATTAATGATCAAGTTTGGATTGATAAAAACTTATCTGAAACATTATATAATAATGGTACTGCGATTACAATTACTACCCCAAATGGTCTTTGGAGTTCAACCCCAGCAGTAGCAACAGCAACATCATGTTATTACGATAATAATGCTACTAATGCTAACATTTTAAATGGAAATATAAACCCTGTAACTCAAGAATGTTATATCTTCCCAACATATTACATATATGAAAAATGTGATGGGTCTGAATTTTTAGTACAACCTGTTTCAGGTAGCACTACTACTGTAGGAAAAGTATTAAAAGATTCAAATTCAGATTGCTGGTCATTCTTTGAATCATCTGAAGGAATCCCAACATACCCTCACACATATTCCACAACTAATTATTTCTCAGGAAGTAATGTGATATACAATAATTGTAATGAATGTGAAGCGATTCATACCATTTACATGAAATTTGGAACTAAAAACTGTTAATATATAAAAAAATAAAAAATGGCATTCAATTATAATACTAATATCAAAAACATTTTATTATCAATGTCCCTTAGCCCGTATTTACCTACGGGCTCAAGTGTAGGATATGGTTTTAAAATGGCCTATAGTGGATCTAGAACAGGATCCCTTTCAGGGTCTATAACAATATATGATACTGGTTTAGTATCTACAGGAACCGCTTCATTACAAGTTTTTGTTCCCACATCTTCCTATTTAGATACAGGACTTATTTCCCAATCAATAGCTGCACTAGTAACTCAGTATACTAATTTCCCTACAGGTACTGCAGATGAAACTATTTCTACTCAAATTATTTATTCTCCTGGAGAAATTACACCTTTAGCTTGTAGCTCAACGTGTTATCAAGGAGAAACTTATCCATGGGTATGGGATACTCCAACATTAAACCCCCCAGAAATATATACTAGCTTAGTAAATAGACAAACTGTACGACCACTAAAAGGTGGTGTTTCAATTACATCAACTTCCCATTCAACACCATTTACAAATGGTACTGTTGGAACAATGGGTCTTATATGTCAAGATTCGGCATCTGGTGCTATAGTTGGTTTAACAAATAATCACGTAGTAATTAGAGATGCTTTTTATACTAGTCAAAGAACCTATACAAACCCACAAAACGAATATAACTTAAACGATTCAAGTACTACAGTTCAAGGGGATTATGTATATCAAACAGGTGACTCCCAACCAGTAAATCCTGGAGGAGCAAATGAAATAGGTAGAGTATTAAGATATGTCCCTATTTACACCTCAGCTTCAATTGCAGCTAATCCTTCTTTAGTAAATAACGTAGATGCTGCTATATTTTCTTTATATTGTACTTCTAGTACAGGACAAACAATTATAAATTTTTCTCAAGTAGGAGGTGAACAAGTAGGATTAACTTATGGATCTACAATTCCATTTGCATCAACTGTTGAAATTGACCAATTGATGAACTCAAACTATGAACTTTTCAGTTCAGGTAGAACTACAGGACCTAAAGGTTCTCCTAGCACATTATGTCCTTTAAGAATACTTGGTTATAAATCATTCCCTATAAAATATCCACTTCAAGGAGTTCAAACATTATCTTATTTTACAGATGTAATTGCGTTTGTTAAACCTAACAATAGTGCTTCTTATAACCCTGGTACAAGTAATTCAATTGTTGATATTTGCCCTTGGCCAGTATGGGGTGGAGATTCAGGATCTACATTAATAGCTAATATTGGTGGTGTTTGGAAAGTTGTTGGTTTAGTATTTGCAGGAGATGGTCTTGCTTATAATCCTCAAACTGGTTCTCCAAGTGCTCTTTTACCAAATGGGACATTAGTACCATATCAAATAGCATCTTCAGTAGGATACGCTTGCCGTATAGATCAAGTAGCAGCTCAATTAGGAATTAAAGCATGGACTGGGAGTGCAGCACCCGTGGTAGATCATAGTACAATCACATACAAAACAATATCAGGAAGTAATAGTACTAAAACTTTAGTTTGTAGTGGTTCAACTTATTGGCAAGTTGGTCTTACAGAAAAACATAACATTTGTTAATGTAAAAATAAAAATAATATTTATAATAAAACTCAAACATGGATTACGCAATTTGCTTAGATCAATTCTCAACTAACTTTGATGTTAATAATTTATCATCTAACGGTTTTAGTATTTACACAAACCTTGATAATTATACAACCCCAATAGCGCAAAATATCCCCTACCAGGATTTATTTGCACCTCCAATTGGAAACTGTCCTTTAGTAGTAACTCTACCTCAAGGGGCAACTCAATTAGTAGTAATTGATGCTTGTACAACTTTACCTACAAACATTGCTTCCATTTTTACCAACGGATCAAGTACCGCTAACAACTTGATCACTCAATGTTGTTATGCTATAATCAATGTTCCTACTCAATCTATTTCATGGTGTGATACGGCAGATTTAAGTTTTGATGTATTTAGTGCAAGTTTTGTAGGGCAAATTATAGCAGGAAACTTAAACAGCTCAATTGGATCTGTAACAGATTATACAATCGGTTGGTACAAAGATGGAGATTATTCATCCCCCGAATTTGTTTCGGGATACGGCAATGCATTTGTTCCTTACCAACTAACTCATCCATTAGCAGCAAATACAGCACCATATGTTACAGCAGGTGATTGGGAAGGTATTATTCACGATATAGCAATCAATGGAATTACTTATAGCAGTGTAAGTGGTTCTGCTAATGGAACTCCAATCCCTTTTATAAGCTGCTTTGGTACAATTGTAGTAGCTCCTCTTACTTGTAATAATGGAACATTTCCATTACCATATACCCACCAAAAATCATTTACCGCCGCAGGAAATGGAGCCCCACCACCAATAATTGGTGCTACTTATGTACTTTCTGATACTACAAATTATTTTGCATATAGATTTGATGGATATAATGTTTGGGATGAACTCGAAATTAAATTTATTTCAGGTGATCCAAATAATACTGGAAATCCTTCTTTATATTCTCAACCTATTTACTTAGAAAAAGTCCAAATTGGTTTAGATGTTACAAACCCTAATACTATTTCCCTTCCCCAAATTACTAATAATAATTATCCAAAAAAAATAAAATATAGTTACTATAAAAGAATATTTACCCTTACTAATATTTCTAGAAGTGCTAATCCTTCTCTTCCTGATTCTTTAGAAATAAAAATATCACCAAACTCAACAAATAATCAAACCAATTGGAAACTTCAGATGCAATGTCTAGATACTTTTGATTGTGATGAATGTTTAGATCAAGCACCACCCCCAATTTCTTATGTTGAATTGAATAAAGATTGTTGTAATACTATAATTCCTACAATAAAGATAAGTTCTTCTTGTGATTCTGGGTTTGATATATGGGATTCAAAACTCCTCACTTACGCCCCATCAACAGTTAGTCAGGGATACACAATGGGGGGTAGTTATTTAGCATCTACTTTTACCCCTACCCCCATAGAAATACCCCTTTCCTTCTACCCTCTTCAAGTCATCGCATCCACTTCATGTTACTCAACTGGAATAAATCCTTCAAATCCATGTAGTCCTGCTACTCCTAACTCAATAATAAGTTACCATAAATCAGTAACAACTGTTAATGGACAGCTTCAAGGGATAATTTCCATGTCTTTTAATAATCAGACGGATTATCAATTTTATAAAGATAAATTAATTGATGCAAAAAATTCATTAAATAATGGATTAAGTGTTGCTAATTTTAATTTTAATCCAACCCAACCTCAATATTACAGCATGTTTAGGATATGGCTTCCAAAAACCACCGCTCCCTGTGGAGATGGGGTTATATATGAAGATTATTGGTTTCATCCTTCTACTAATATAACATATGTTGAGAATCCATCAAATAATTATTGGTCTATTACAATACCAATGCCTACAATAATAAATGGACTTCCTCCAAGTATTTGTTCTTCTTGTGATGATTACTCTTCTGGTAATACAACTATTATAAATGCTAGTTCTTTAGGAAGCCCTGATTTAGATGTAACTAATAATTATGGAAGTAAACTCCAAACCCCAGTTGGATACCTACTTGTTAACTCTTACCCAGGAGGATATCAACCAAATGATATGATGTGGGATGTTGTAAATTCTAGACAAATGCCCTATTATTCATGGAATACTCTTCCATTTATTTCATCTGTTTCATCTCCAACAGGATGGGTTAATTTACCTACATTAAATGCCAATCCATGTCCCTCTTTAGTATCTTCAAATATGCCATATTCTACTAATGGATATCCCACTCTTACCCATGTAGGATTTTCAAATTATGGATATGATATACATTATTTTCTTAAATTCCCTAATTTAACGGCTAGTGTAGATTGGTTCCAAATATATACAGGCGTTACCTCTTCTAATGGCGGGCATGTTGGTCCTCTGTATACACCATCCCCCCAATATATGATTTATGAATATAGTGCTTCAATAGGTACAGTTTATTCATCTTCATATTTTATAAATGGTGCCCCAACATTAAATATTGAAACAACTTTTCCAAATTGTTAAATATAAAATAATAAAAAAATTAGGCCCCTCAAAGGGGCCTTTTTATATTTCCCGTAAAAATAAGTTATATGATTCTTTTCACCTCCAAACAAATCCAAGACAAAGTAACAGAAATAGCCCATGCTATTGACTTCAAACATACAGTAGACGATGATGTAGTAATGATTTGTCTATTAAATGGTGGATTTATGTTCTTTAGTGATTTAGTAAAAAACATGTCAACGGATATTGAATGTGACTTTATGAGAGTAAAATCATATAATGGTCAAGAACAAGGTTTAATCCATATTACAAAAGACATTGAGACAAATATTGAAGGAAAAACAGTATATGTAGTAGATGACTTTTATGATACTGGAAATACTTTAGATATTGTTGTAGAACATTTATCTACCCACAACCCAAAATCAATTGAAATGATTACTCTATTGACTAGAGATATTTCCCCACTCCCAGAATATCCTTTACACTATGGTTTTATGATCCAAGATCAATGGGTAGTAGGTTATGGGATGGATAACAATAAAAAAGAGCGCAATTTAGATTACATTTATGTACTTTAATTTGGATACCCAAAATATCCTTCATACATTCATACAAAATAATAAGTTATATGTCAGAAAACAAACGTAAAAAACAGCACACAGATCTAGAATGTGTACAAATTGGTTTTGCAAATGGGGTTGCACCCGGTTTCCCACTTACAGAACCAGAAAAATGGAAAATGGTAGATGAAGCAGAAGAAGCTTATGGTAAGTTCTTAACTGCATTAGGTGTAGATTGGGAAAACGACCCAAACTCATCTGATACACCTCGCCGTGTAGCCAAAGCCTATGTATTTGATTTATTTGCAGGTAGATATAATGCAATGTCAGATATTACTTCATTTCCATCAGACGGTTACGATGGTATTGTAATCGAAAGAAACATTCCAGTTACTTCAATGTGTTCACACCACCACCAAACAATTGGAGGAGTAGTTCATATTGGTTATGTAGTTGGAAACGAAGGACGAGTAATTGGTCTATCCAAATTGAACCGTATTGTAGAATTATTCGGTCGTAGAGGTGCTATCCAAGAACAATTAACTTCAGCAATCCACAATGCAGTAAATAAAATTTGTGAGAAAAACAGAGGTGTAATTGTAACTGTAGTAGCAACCCACAACTGTGTATCTTGTAGAGGTGTTAAACACCAAGGTGCTTCAATGGTAACTACAAAAGCATCAGGTGTATTCTTGGAAAACGATAACCAAGCACGTAAAGAATTCTTCGATTCAATCAAAATTAATAACGGAGGACACCAGATATGACCAAATTAGAAACAACCCAATCTAAATTAATAGAATTGCTACTTGATCAAGTCATTAGTCTTTCTATGATGTCCAAAATCGAACTTGGAAATGATGTGCTAGAAGAGCTTAACACGCTAAACAGAGAAATTTCCCAAATAAGAGAAAGCTATGTTCCATTTGTGTCAGAAGTTGAGGAATTTAATGCAGTTATGGGAAAACCCAATAATTATAACCCGGTCATTCCCGAGGAGAAGGAGTGGATGTTTGTGTATAATTTCATTTTGGAAGAACTCGAGGAATATAAACATGCGTGTGAAACAGGCAATATTGTTGAAGTGCTTGATGCTCTATGTGACATTACCTACGTCTCGCTTGGTAACGGCGCTATGTTACATGGTCTTAAGGATAAAGTATGGCCTGCGTATCAAGAAGTACAAGCATCGAATCTTAGTAAAGCTTGTATTAGTGAAGAAGAGGCACAAGAAACCGTTAGAGTACGTTCCACAGAGCAAGAGGAACCATGTCACTATGAACAGGTTGGTAAATATTATATCGTCTATAGAACACGCGATCGCAAAGTCATGAAGAACATTAATTACTTCAGACCTGATCTTACCCAATTTTTAAACAAATAGTTATGAGAGAACCATTAGAAATTATTACTGAAATTAGAGGTTTTATATCGAGTCAAAACCCTATGAGATTTCCACATCAAGAAACAATTTTAATAAATCTACTTAATGAGTTGGAAGTAACATTATCTCCTATTGAAGAAGTAGGAGTTGAAGAACCAATTGTAGAGGTTGTTGAAGAACCAACAGAAGAATTTAATGAAGATATTAGTGAATCTCTTTCAAACATTTTATCTCTTTTAGAAAATGGAGCCACTGAAGAACCAATTGTAGAGGTGGTTGCACCTAAAAAAACAACAACTAGAAAAAAATAATTTAAAATAAAAGTTATGTACCAATCTGTTTTTTATAACAGGTTACCAGGAGAAGATCAGTACCATTACTATCTGAGGGACGATAAAAAAGGAATACACAAATTCCAATATTGGCCTACCCTATATAAGCTCGATGAAGATGGAGAATTCGAGACCCTATTCGGTGATCGATGTTCTCCATTTCAGGGCAAATATGATAGAAAAGATCCTACAATTTATGAAAAGGATATTGATCGTGAACTAGTAATCTTAAGAGATCTGTATTACAAGACAGATGAAATGCCCTCATACCACAACACAGTTTATCTGGATATTGAGATTGAAATTCTAGGAGCACTTACACCACAAACCATTAGAGAAGCAAACGCTGAGGTTACAGCTATTGCTTTAATCGATGTTTCCACTAAGGAAAAAATATGTTTTATCTTAGATAAAGCAGGTGCAATTGAAGACTTAAATCAAGATGGTAAAGTAATTGTATCTTGTCCTGATGAAAATACTTTGTTACGTAAGTTTTTATTAAAGTGGGAACAAATGGACCCTACAATTGTTGCAGGATATAACAGTGATTTCTTCGATATTCCCTATTTGTACTATAGAATACAAAAACGCTTAGGAGATGAAGTATATCGTTTATCCCCTATAGGTAAAATTACAGAAACATTATCCCAACCAAATGACCCAATCAGAATTGGCTTAGTTAACAGTTTGGACTATATGTTGCTGTTAAAAAAATATATCGCCAAAGAAGAACCATCGTATAAGTTAGGTGATATTGGACTTAAATATGCTAAGCTAGGTAAGATTGAATACAATGGTAGTTTAGATACTTTATTTAGAGAAGATCCAATCAAGTTTATAGACTATAACATTCGAGATGTTGAAATCATTGAGGTGTTAGAGGAAAAATTAAAGTTCATTGAATTGACCATTTTGATTTCCCATTTATGTCATACACCATATGAATCAATCTACTACAATACAGCATTGAATGAGGGAGCGATTTTAACGTATCTAAAACGCAAGAATATAATTGCACCCAATAAACCGACTACAACAAATCCATCCATTAGAGAGCTTGAACTCGGTGATCACGTTATACATCAACGAGGTACTCCAACAATTGAAGGTACTGTATATAGCTTTGAGAAAGACAATATTGTTGTAAAAACAATGTCTGGAAAATATATGAACCGTTACCCTAAAACAATCCGTAAAAAAGATAGTTATGCAGGTGGTTATTTGCTTGACCCTATCCCTGGACTATACTCAGATGTAAGTGACCTTGACTTTACCTCACTATACCCTTCAATTATCAAATCTTTGAATTTGGGTGTTGAAACATTGGTAGGTAGAATTATTACAAAGAACAACTACGAACAGTACAATTCACTTGAGCAGTTAAAGAAACTTGACCCCGAAGAAAAACTACACATACAAAAGCTAGTCAAATCTACTTATGCTTTAAAAGATGCTACAATAGCAGCCGGTGCCTTAATCCGCCTAATCGAAGACAATAATTGGACCATTTCAGCCAGTGGAGCGTTCTATAGAACAGATCAAAAGAGTATTGCTTGTGAGGTACTAGAGGATTGGTTTGATAAGCGAGAGCACTATAGAGCGCTTAAGAAAACAGCAGGTAAATCAGAAGATTGGGTAAACTACAAGCTATATGACTTGTACCAAATGGCATTCAAAATCCTCCAAAACGCATTATACGGTACGTATGCAATTAATTCATGGCGTTTTACCGATGGATTCAAAATATGTTCTGCTGCCATTACAAATAGTGGACAACGTTTAACTAAAGAATCTATTGCATTTGTAAACGACTACATTTCAGAACAATTAGATATTGACCCTAGAACATTTGTAATCGCCTCTGATACCGATTCACTTTATATGGAGTTAACTGACTTATTAAAGCACAGAAATCCAGATTTGGAATACGATAACCGTGAAGAGAAAATTAAACGATTGCTTGTTTTAACCGAGGAACTACAACAGGTAGCAAACGATAATCTGAACAATATATCGCAGGATCTGTTCAATATGACCGAAGCACACCACTTTGTGTTAAAACAAGAGGTAATCGCTGAAAAAGCGTATTGGTCTGGAAAACGCCGTTACGCAATGTATATTGTAAATAAAGAAGGTGTTGAAATCGAGGAACTAGAGATGAAAGGATTAGACATTATGAAATCCAATTTCCCACCTCTATTTAGAAATTTTGGAGAAAACCTGATCAAAAATATCCTATTTGGTAAACCAAAAACCGAAATAGATAAAGACGTAATGGAATTCAAACAAATGGTAGGTGAAATCGAATGGATCAAGCTATTGAAACCAACTGGATTGAAGAAAATGGGTGAATATATTGAGCGTAGACCTATGGCAGGCGAATTATTTACCAAACTGAAATTGAAATGTCCGGTAAACACTAAAGCAGCCATTAGATACAACGATTTCTTGAGATACAAGAAACTCAATGTCAAATACCCTGAATTTACAATTGGAGACAAAATGTATATAGCCAATTTGAAACCAAATCCATACCAGATTGATGCTATAGGATACAACGGTTACAATGACCCAGATGACATTACTGAATTGATCAATAAGTACATTGATAGAGATGGTTTATTTGATAGTGTAATGCGAAACAAATTAGAAACAGTGTACAATGATATCGGTTGGGATTTCAATTTGAACCCATTTAAAGCAAAGTTCTTTACATTTAACTAGGATACCTAAAAAATATTTCATACATTCATAATATGGTAAATAAATTAGTACTTCAGTCAGTTATAAACAAATACTACTTGGGCGAAAACGAGTCCGTCAAGTGGAAAATTAAAGACAAAACCCTTACAATTGACTTTATGTCAATTTCAAAAGAGGTAATAGGTAAAATCACTCACAACAATATTGATATTGAGGATAGTGAGTTAGCCATTTTCGATACCAAAAAACTATTGAACCTATTAGGTATTACTCAAGGTGACTTAATGTTTGAGTTAGAGAAAGGCAGATCAGTCTATACCAAAATGAAATTTGCTGATGCCTCATTTAACTTAACTTATGCACTAGCTGATCCTTTACTAATTGGTAAAGTAGGTGCTGTAAGTGAACCGGAATGGGATGCTATACTTCCACTTGAAAAAGAAAATGTCGACAATCTAGTTAAAGCAAAATCTGCTTTAGCAGGAGTTGGTTTATTAACAGTATCTGTTGATAAAGATTTGAACGATGATGATATGTGTGTATTCACATTTGGAGATGAGCAAGGTCACAACAACAAGATCACTTACCAAATGTATGGCCTAATCAAACAACAAAAATGTGAAATCCCATTCAATTCAGATATATTCAAAAACATATTTCAAGCAAACAAAGACCTTGAACGTGGTACCTTATATTTGAGCTACCAAGGTTTAATGAAACTTGAATTCAAATCCGAAGACACTACCAGCGAATACTATATGGTTCGTAAAGAAGAAAGTGCCTTCTAGTATGTATAACAGAATTAGGAAATTCAAATAAGTTTTTGTATATTACAGTTATAAATTTAAATTTAGTTATGGAAGAAACCAAAAGACGCGGTCGTCCCGCTAGAGACGAGAATGACACACAATCAAATTTATGTACAATTAAAGATCCATCAATGGAGCCTTTTTATATTGTCAAAGATTCATCCAATTTTACCGTTGTAGAAAGATCAACATCCACAAGAGGATTTGCTGGTAAAGAAGCAACCGGTAAAGAAACAGAGAAAGTAATAGGTTATTACTCTTCATTCAAAAATGCGCTGAACCGCGTAGCCAAAGAAAAATTTTATGAAAACCAAGCCGAATACGATACCATTCAAGATTATATCGGTACTTGGAATACAGTCAAAGAAGGAATGGAAACAATGTTAAACAAAGTAGAGTTATGAGTAAATTAGAAGCATTATTTGATGCGGTAATCGTTAAGCCGCTTGAATTAGAAGAAACCCAATTTGGTTCAATCTTCATTCCAGATGCAGGAAAAGACAGAAACGAACAAGGAGAAGTAGTAGCAGTAGGCCCAGGATCAGAGTACGGAGGTATTGGATTTATTCCAACCCAAGTAAAAGTAGGAGATATTGTAATTTTGCCTACAATGGGATTCTCAAGATTGCAATTCCAAGGAGATGAATACTATATCGGAAAAGAAAGAGAAATTTTAGCTAAAGTAAATAAAAAAGAAAATGAGTAAGAGAATTGAATTTGGAGCAGAAGCTCGAAAAAAGTTAGTTAAAGGTATTGACACTATTGCAGATGCAGTAGTAGCAACTTTAGGTCCAAACGGACGCAATGTTGTATACATTGAAAATGGAGTAGTTGTTTCAACAAAAGATGGTGTATCTGTAGCAAAACAGATTGTTTCATTGGAAGATCCAATTGAGGATTTAGGTGCTCAAATGGTAAAACAAGCAGCTATCAAAACAGCTGACCATGCTGGAGATGGTACAACAACATCTACTTTGTTGGCACGCGAGTTAGTTAAAGGCGGTTTAACTAAATTAAACGAAGGAGCAAATGCAGTTGAGATCAAACGTGGGATTGATGCAGGTGTAAAAGAAGTATTAGCTACACTTAAATCAAATTCAGAAAAAATTTCATCTGAAGAACAGTTAGAACAAATTGCTACCATTTCAGCAAACAATGATCCTGAAGTAGGTAAATTGATCTCTCGTGCTATGGAAAAAGTAGGACGTGAAGGTGTAGTTTACATTGAAGAGTCTAAAACAGACGAAACATATTTGGAAGTTGTAGAAGGTATTCAATTTGAACGTGGTTACAAATCTCCATATTTTGTTACTAACAATAGTACAATGACAGCAGTTCTAAACGATTGTTATATCTTGTTAGCAGACCACCGTTTCAACCCAGTTAAAGAATTGGTTCACATTTTGGAAGGTGTAGCTCAAAGCGGAAAATCATTATTGATCATCGCAGAAGATATCGATGGTGAAGCATTAGCAGCACTTATTGTAAACAAAATGCGTGGTACACTTAAAGTAGCTGCAGTTAAAGCACCTGACTTTGGTGAGCGTCGTAAATTGATCCTTGAAGATATTGCTATCTTAACTGGTGGTAAAGTATTTGACAAGGAAAAAGGAATGAAATTGGATAAATTTGATTTCGCTTGGTTAGGTAAAGCTCAAACAGTAACAGTTACTAAAGAAAAAACTACAATCGTAGATGGTGGTGGTGAAGAAGAAGCAATTACTTCAAGAGCAGAAGAACTTACAGCACAAATCGAAAAAGCTGCTACACCATTTGAAGCAGAAAAATTACAAGAACGTTTATCTAAATTTGTAGGTGGTGTTGCTTTGGTTCACGTAGGTGGAAGTACTGAAACCGAAATGAAAGAGAAAAAAGATCGTGTAGACGATGCTTTACACGCTACACAATGTGCCCTAGAAGATGGTATTGTACCAGGTGGAGGCTCAGCTCTATTATATGCACGTGAAGGTATCACTTATTCAAAATCTGAATCAGATGATTTCAAATACGGTAAAAAATTAGTTTACAGAGCATGTGGTAAACCGTTTGAAACAATTTTACACAATGCAGGTTACGATGAGCGTGATATGTACCCAATCAACATGCAAATTGGTAAAGCCAAAGGTGTATGGAGCGGTTACAACATCAAAACCGAAACTATCGTTGACATGAAAGAAGCAGGTATTATCGATCCACATAAAGTGACTAAAAATGCACTTATGAACGCAGCTTCAATTGCCGGAACAATCCTATTAACAGAATGTACAATCGTTGATACTCCAGAAGATAAAAAAGAAGGTGGATTTGATCCTTCTATGATGGCTGGAATGATGTAATATGGAACAAGTAGAATACAATGAATTAATCGCTGAACGAGTACCACCTGGAGACAAGTGGTTACTCGTTGGCGATTCTACTAAAACAATATACAATTCACTTACAGAAGTTTTAGAGGCATGGTTTGAAAAAAACCAAGAGAAAGCGGAGTTCCGTTTAGCTCCTTTGGATAGTAAAGTATATGTTATTCGAACTGAAAGTAAAACACCTGAACCACCTAAGCGATACAACATTTACGGGGATTATTAATATGTATAATTATGAAATTAACAGATATACTACACGAAATTGGAGAAGCATCATCCACTCCATATAACTACAAGTATTCTGGGGATCTTTATGAGGCATATTTTACTACAGATAAAGGTACTCCGTATAAAGTTAACTTTGGTATTGATGAGTATGATGAAATGGAAATTTCTTTTGGTACTGTAGATGAAAGGGATAATATAAATTATGAAATTGATACCAATGAAGGGAATCCATTTCGAGTTATGAGTACTATTATGAAAATAATAAATCAAGCAGTTACTCAATTTAAACCTTCAATAATTTCTTTTGGAGCTACTAAGTCAGATCCTCGAAGAATGAACATGTATAGAAAATATGTAATTAATAATATAAAAGGATATTCTATTGCCCATGATAAAGATTCATTTTTGACTCTTCAACGTGATACTTTAAAGGAGAAATTGAAAAAAACATTTAAAATTACAGAAAAAGGAATGAAATTAACAGATATATTACGCGAAATTGAAGGTGATGAAGATGGGATGAAACAAATGAAGGTCAATTACGACCTTGCTGTTCAACCAACGGATTTAAACGCGGCACTTGATGCTATGAATAATACCGCTAATTACGGTATTTACGCGCAGAATATGCGTGATCCTAAAGCTATTGTAAAAGCATTCGGACCTTCAATTCCTGCACAAAAAGCAGGAGCTGCTTGGAAAGATTGGGATTCTCGTTCAGACGATGAAAAAGCGTTCAAGTTAATTGACATAAAAAATAGAGTACCTGAAGCATGGGCTGCAACTGAAAAAGAAGCAGAAGCAGGCTTTGAAAAATGGCAAGCAGAAGGAAATGATGGCAGTTTAAACGACTATTTATTTACACTCCCAGGTAAATCACTTCCAAAAAGTTTTGTTGGTACATACGGAAAAAATTACTACCCAATGAAAACCCCAGACAATTTGAAAAAATATGGTGGTAAATTGGAACAAGACATTCACTATGTAGTAAAAGATGGTAAAATCATCTTCCCATCAACACTTGAAAACCCATACAAAACAAAACCATACTTGTCCAAAGTATTGAAAACAATCATGGACAATGCAGGAGTTGAATTCCAATTGGTAGATGTTGAACAAGATGGAGGTGAAGCACCAAAAACAGTAGAAAAACCAAAAGCAGAAACAGTACCACCATTGTCTGTAACAGCTGATAGTTTAGATAAAATAGACAAAATTCGTAAAGCATTCCAAAAAGAAATTGGAGACGTTCCAACAGCAAAATACGAAACAGAAGCAGTTGAAACAGAAGCTGGAAGACAATACAAACTAGTAGTAACCGGTATTTCAGCTGATCAACGTAAAAAACTTTTAGTAAGAAAATCTACGTTGAAAGAGGAAATGGATTTTGATTATGGAATGTATAGAATGAAAAAATTAGCAGGATTATAATGGATAATTTCGATTTAAAAAAATATTTAGCTGAAAACAAGCTAAATGAAGCTGTTGGGTATGTACTCTATAATACAGCAGGACAAATGATCTCTCAAGTTGGTTTATTTACCCAAGAACTTGCAGACGAGTTAGAAACAGAAGGCAGAGGAAATTTATCTCGTTTCTTTGACACCCCAGAAGAAAAAGCAGAATTGATTAAAATTTCAGAAGCATATCCTGCTTATCTAGCTAAAGTAAAAGCAATGATGGATGAATTGATGAATGATCCAATGTATCAAGTTGCAGTAGGTGATGCTGGAAGAGACAATGCATTAGAAAAAGCTTATTATAGAGCAAAAAATATTTAATATGAAAAAGGAACAACTTAGACAACTCATCAAAGAGGAAATTAAGAACATCCTTCAAGAATCTATAAATATGAATGATGTGTATTTCATTTTGAAAACATATAAATTTAACCCCGAAATTATTGATGGTAATAGAATTACAGGAATCAAAGCTATTGATTTTGGAACGTACGATGAAAAAACAGGTGAAGATGCAGGGCGTCTAAGGATTGACTCAAATGGCACAATGTATGGTCATGATCTATGGGGAACGGATATAAAAAAGGCTGAAGAAATTTTAGATGCTATTGATCATTATAGAAGAGATCAAAGAGATTTAGAAAATTCCAAAAGATCAAAAAATATTTAAATGAAGAGCTTGCCTAGTGCAAGCCTTTTTTGTATAATACGGTTATGAAAGAAAATACGTTATATGTAGAACGTTTTCGTCCTACCGAACTGCAATATTATGTTGGTAACGAAAACATTAAAGAGACAATCCAAAAATACCTAGACCAAGGTGATATCCAAAACTTCATCTTCTATGGTCCTGCAGGTACAGGTAAAACTACCCTAGCAAAAATTATCGTTAAAAATCTAGACTGCGATTATCTTTATATAAACGCATCTGATGAAAATGGAATCGATACTATTCGAGAGAAAGTAAAAGGATTCGCTAGTGCTGCATCTTGGAAAGGTATTAAAGTAGTAATTCTAGATGAAGCAGATTTCATTACAATCCAGGGACAAGCCGCTTTACGAAATGTAATTGAAACATTCTCCCGCTCAACTCGATTTATCTTAACCTGTAACTTTGTAGAGCGAATTATTGACCCACTCCAATCACGTTGCCAGGTACTTAAAATTGTACCACCAACAAAAATGGATGTGTACAATCATTTAGTTTGGATATTGGAGGATCAATTATCTATTGAATACTATCCCGATGGTTTAAAAGCACTCATATTAAAATACTATCCTGATATGCGTAAGATGTTAAACGTTTTACAAATGTCTGTAAAAGATGGTATTGTTGAATTTGACGAAACCGTTTTGACCTCAAACAACTATGTCAAAGATGTATTGAAAGAGCTAGCAGGTAAGAAAAATTGGATTGCCATTAGACAGATTATAGCAGATTCAAACGTTAAGGATTTTGAAGAACTATATCGCACCCTATTCGAATACGCTCCCAAATACGCCCCAGGCAAGGAAGGATCAATCACAATCATATTAAACGAGCATTTGTATCAAGCAAATTTCCGAATTGATAAAGAAATTAATGTAATGTCTGCAATTGCAAAAATTATAGAAGTGATATGAAACACCTATTAAGATATACTCTTTCGTGGATATCTCAAAATTTGGCTGTACCTTTCTGGACAATCGGACATATCCACTTGATGACAACAATATATGCTGACATATATGAAATCATAATGTCGCTTGGATTAAACCTAATTGTAGCAGCTGGATTTATAGCTGACTTTATAGATTATAGAAAAGAAAAAACAAATAAATAAAACAACAAGAACAATGAATAAAATAGAAAGAGCAATCTATGATGTAAAACTACACATAGCAAATAAACAAAGTCAATTTGAAATCTTAAAAGCACAACTTGTTACATTGGAAGCTGTGTTAAAAACTATGGAATTAATACGGGAAGATGATTCAATACCACACGAAGTATATAAATCAGAAGCAGATTTATAAACTATTAAACAACAAGAATAATGAATAAAGAATTTGTGCCTTATGAGTTGGCTTTAAAACTCAAACAACTTGGCTTTGATGAGCCTTGTATTGCAACACATGGATATTTAGAATTATACATAAATACTGATGATGGACATCTTAAAGCACCACTATTCCAACAAGTATTTAGATGGTTTAGGGATGTGCATGGACATAATGGAATTGTTGAGGGTTGCAAAAAGCATGGTTTTGAATGGTGTATATTTCCTGATATGGAACATTACATAAAACCACCAAATAATTTTAACACCTACGAAGAAGCAGAACTTGCTTGTCTTGAGAAGCTAATTGAGATTGTAGAAACTAAAAAACAAGAACAATGAAAACAGCAGTAGAATTTTATAGAGAAGAATTAAATGCTTTGGTTAGCTTTAAAGAATCCAAATATAAAACGGAACAAGAAATTTTTGAACAAGCCAAAGAAATGGAGAATAAATTTATTGAAGACTATAAGATATATAAAAAGTATTGGGAAATAACAGCTAAATTATCAATTAAAAAATAAAACAAAATAAAATGGAAACAAGAAAAAGCAAAGTAACAATTAAGGATGCAGTACATAATGATTATTACTGCCCCATCCCATTAGATGTATTTCCTAATTATATGGGAATAAATTTAGTAAGTGTTGACTCAGTAGAATGGGTCAAACAAGAAGACGGACAGTTAGTCACATTAACAGTGAACTTTATTCCAAACAATGACGGAACAATTGAAGAAATTGCTGAAGAATTTTATTCTGAACAATCAAAAGCTTACGAAGATGCAACAGAACCTATGTTTGATAATTCAAGATATTTAGTTGCAGGTTTTATTGATGGAGCTAAATGGCAACAAGAACAAGCCAAACAAATGGAGAAAGAGCATCGAGAAACCCATAAGTACACTGAATTTGATATAATTAATGCATTTGAATATGGGTGGAATCAATATGGGTGGAATAAACAACAATATGGTATAATGGATGAAGATAAGATACATCGAATACAAAAAAGGCTTATACAATCCCTCAATGAAACTAAACAACAAGAACAATGAAAACAACAGTAGAATACAAATACCCAGTAGGTGATTTTTTAAGCGGATTTTCTGAGGATAAAAATAATCCATGTGACTATGAATTAGAATGCCAAAGAATGGTAATTAGAGGTGTAGAATATTTTGACCAACACCCAGAACTATTTGATTTAATAACAACTACAAATGTGAAGACTTCTGATGATGTTATGAAACCTATGATTGAGTATATGTGTTTAAATGAGGAAAACCCAGAAGAATCAGAAGGTCAAACAGGTGCAATGGTAGCACATACAGTTAAAGTAGCTTATCATGCTAAAAAAATGGGTTGGGAAACATATATTCAAAAGATAACAGAAAAATAAACAACAAGAACAATGAGTAAAGGAACATTCAAGGTTATTCCAATAGAAATATATTGCACAGAACTAGTAGTATCAATTGGACAGACAGATGACGAAATCTTTGATGAGTGTAAGAAACGTTGGGAATGGGATAAATATGAAAGTGTAGTAATTTCATCAGTATCAAGCCAGAGCCTAGCCAATTTCTCCAGCAACTCAAAGATGTTTATGATCCGGTTTAAGGAAAAGGAACCTAAGGATGGATTGATTGCACATGAAGCATTCCATGCCGCCTTTAGGATACTTAATTCGATTGGACTCAATCCAAGCTATGAAACCGAAGAAGCCTATGCTTACTTGTTAGATTACATCGTTAATAAAATAAAAGAAAAAACAAATAAATAACACATATGAACCAACAACCAAAAATGAACATTGACTTCAAAAACACTACATCAGTAGAAGGTTTTGATGGAGGTAAATTATTCGGACAAGCAGTATTGATCCGTAAAATCTCAAAATTCTTAGTAGGAGCAGATGAAGATGCTTTAATTCCAATCCCAGTATTTTATTGCTTGGAATCGAAAAAAATCCTAGTAGATTCACTCCCACCAGAATTGAGAGAAGAATATAAAGATATTACTTTAGATGTCTAAGAAACAGATAAAAGATATTTGGGGGTGGTTGAATGAAATCACCCTTTATAAAACACCTGTAGAAAACATTTCCGAGGAATCATGGGATAAATGGAACTCTTACATGATACATCGATATGTATCTATGAATATAAATTATGTTGAGCTAGCTAATTATGTTCAAACTCTGCCTTACGAGAACAAGCAACAAACATATATAATTTATAGAGAGATGATTCCAAAAACTAAAGTATTCTTGAAGTACATCAAGTCAAGAAACAAAAAACAGCCTGCAACGTTAGTAGAGTACGTAGCAAAACATTTTGAATGCAGCCTAGGTGAAGCTGAAGAGTATATTGATATTTTAAGAGAAGCAGGCACACGAAGTGTCCTCTATAGAATGGGAATTGAAGATAAAGAAATAGAAAAGTTATTAAAAAAATGACAGACAATACAGACGTTGGAAGACATAGAGTAGAATCGTTTTATACAAGAACTGTTAAAAAAACAGATTCGGTTGTAGATTCAATCATCGATAAATTTATTGAGAGAGCAACAGTAGGTAAAGCCAAATACGGAACAGACCTAGACCGCAATGACCTATCTTTAGAAGACTGGCTAGAACATAGTATCCAAGAAAAAATGGATGATATTTTGTATATGCAAAAGACCCTAAAAGTAGTGCGCGAAACAAAAAACTCATAATATTTATTATAAAATACATAAAATGGATAAAGAAACCTTACGTATGCAAATGTTGGCTGGTGTAATCACAGAAAGTGAATATGTAGCTATTATCAATAAAGAAATCGAAGAAGAAGATAAATCATCTTTAAATGAATCTATGATCGGAGGGATTGTAGGAGTTGGAGCAATTAACCAAATCCCACCTCGTGAAAAAACAGATTATGAATTAGCATTTGAACACTTTTTAGGTGAGCGTTACCAAATCAAACCAAACCGAGAAAGAGACGACATCAAAGACATCAACGAGGAAGATAAAGTTGAAGAAGGTAAAGAAGGAAAAATGTATTTTCATGTATTAGAAGATGGTGGGTATGGTGAAATAGGATGGAAAGGTGTTTATAACACTGAAGAAGAAGCTCAAAATAGAGCTGATTCATTATCTGATATGTTCTCTGATTCATCATTTTATGTTGAAGCTTCAGATAGTGAAGATGAGCCATATAATGTTACTATGGAAGAAGGTAAAGAAGTTGAAGAACCATACAACTACTAATATGAACCCAAAAGACACAATTATAGTAGATGTTCCTCTATTCATTCGCTTGCTAGAATATGCTCGTGAAGATGCTAAAACAGATATGGACCTACATAACGTAGCAGAAAATATTATCGACTTAAGCGAAGAAGGACAAGTTCTATCAATGGATGACTACAATGCAATTGTAGGAACTACCGAAGAAGAAATTGCTGAGATTCGAATGATGCAAGTTAGAGCAGGAATCATTAAATAATATTTAGGACCGTTACACAAACTGTAACGGCGAAACCCCCAACGTCGCTATCGTGGGGGTTTCTTTTTCCTTGGATAAGCAAAAAATTTTTTGTACATTTAGGTAATGAAAAAGAAGTTACCTGCTTTACTAAAAGAAATTAAGAGCAAACAATTGCCTCAAATAGATTATGCAACCCAAAAATCGGTTTCATATTCCCAAATGTCCATGTTCAATGAGTGTCCTAAAAAATGGTCACTCCAATACAAAGAAGGACATAAACAATTCACTTCATCTATTCATACTGTTTTTGGAACGGCACTTCACGAAGTACTTCAAGCATACTTGACTGTAATGTATGAAAAAAGCGGAGCCGAAGCAGACCGTTTAAACATGTATGAAATGTTTGAAGATGCTTTACGTGAAGAATATAAAAAACAATACAAAGCAAACAACAACCTACACTTTTCAGCTCCAGACGAGCTTAGGGAATTTTTTGAGGATGGGATCGCTATTATAAGGGAATTTGCTAAAGACAAAAGTAAATATTTTTCTAAACGCGGTTGGCATTTAGTGGGATGTGAGCTACCTTTGGTTCTGACCCCATCTTCAAAATTACCTAACGTTATGTTTCAAGGTTTTCTTGATTTAGTAATGTATCATGAACCAACCAACAGAATTAAGATCATAGATATCAAAACAAGTAGACAAGGTTGGAGCAAAAAAGAAAAATCGGACGAAAACAAACAATTCCAACTTATCCTATACAAAAAATACTTTGCTGAAACATATAACATCCCAGTAGAGAATATAGAGATTGAGTTTATGATTGTAAAACGTAAGATATTTGAAAGCGAAAACTTTGTAATCAAACGCGTACAATTATACAAACCTGCATCAGGTAAAGTAAAATTAAACAAAGTATCAAAATCTATTGAAGCCTTTGTAGAACAAGCATTTGATCAAAACGGATACAAAGATGTTGAACATCAACCAACACCTCATAAAAATTGTAATTGGTGTCCATTTCATAAAACCCATTTATGTTCTGCGACTTTTTAAGATCTCTTATATATGTATATTATATAAATAAATAAAAATATACCATGAGTGAAAAAAACCAACAATTAACATCTGTCAAATTAGACAAAGATCTATTTGAACAGTTTAAAGTTGAATGTATCAAAAGAAAATTCAGCTTTCAAAAACTATCCGAACGAGCAGTTCACCTTTATTTAACGGATGACAGCTTTAGAAAACAAGTTCATAACCACAGTGATTTAAGTTTGGAAACCGAAGATTAATTTCTTACATTTATTAAAAATTAAAATAGTTATATGAATTCAAGTTTTAAACATTTGCCGCAAAACGAGCGGAAAAAAATCTTACTAATTTGTGATGATATTCGAGTACACTCAGGTGTAGCTACAATCGCACGTGAATTAGTTCTCAACACAGCTCAACATTTTAATTGGGTAAACATTGCAGGAGCCATAAACCACCCAGAAAAAGGTAAACGTTTTGATCTATCAACAGATACAAACACAAATACAGGTTTAACAGATGCATCTGTATTTTTATACCCTGTAGATGGATATGGTGACGCTGATTTTATCAGACATATGATTAAAATGGAAAAACCAGATGCAATCATGTTGATTACCGATCCAAGGTATTTTGAATGGTTGTTTATGATTGAGAATGAAGTTAGAAAAACAACTCCAATTATTTACTTGAACATTTGGGATGATTACCCAGCTCCATTATACAATAAAGCATTTTATGAGTCATGTGATGCATTATTAGCAATCTCAAAACAAACAAAATTGATCAATGAATTAGTTTTGGATGAAAAACGAGGTAAAAAAGTTGTTGAATATGTTCCCCATGGTTTGAATCATGAAATTTATTATCCAATTGAAAAAGATGATGAATTAAAAGAATTAGAGCAATTCAAATCTGTTGTATTTGGTGGTAAAGAAAAAGATTTTGTTGTATTTTTCAATTCAAGAAATATCCGACGTAAACAAATCCCGGATACAATGCTTGCCTTTAGAATTTTCTTAGATACTTTACCTAAAGAAAAAGCAGAAAAATGTGCCATGATTATGCACACAGAAATTATTTCAGACCATGGAACTGATTTAGAAGCAGTACGTAAAGTATTATTCCCTGATTATCCTGAAGCAATTTATTTCTCCCAAAACAAATTAGACAATAAACAATTAAACCAATTGTACAACATTGCCGATGCCCAAATCTTATTAACATCAAACGAAGGTTGGGGTCTATCATTAACAGAAGCAATTTTGGCTGGAACAGTTATTATTGGTAACGTAACAGGTGGTATGCAAGATCAAATGGGATTTGAAGATGAATATGGAAATTGGTACACACCATCACCAGATATCCCTTCAAACCATACAGGACGCTATAAAAACCATGGTGCCTGGGCATTTCCCGTTTACCCAACTAATCGATCACTTCAAGGTTCTCCTAAAACACCTTATATTTGGGATGATAGATGCAATGCTGAAGATGCAGCTGTACAAATTGGAAACGTTTATGCTTTAGATAGAACAATGAGAAAAGATCTTGGTAAAACAGGACGTCATTGGGCAATAAATGAATCAGGATTCACTGCTGAAGCTATGGGAGAAAGAACAATTAACGCGATAGATCAATTATTTAATACGTGGACTCCACGAGAAAAATATGAGTTAATCAACGTTAATGACGTTAAAGAAGACACAATCGATCACAAATTTGTATATTAAAATATGGAAAGTCAAGAATTTAAACGAATGCAAGAATTAGCCGGTATAATTGTTGAAGAAAAACAAACATATGATTTTGGTTGTGCCATGTTGTATTTCGATTTCCCACAAATGAATAAAATTCATGATGCAATTGATCCTAAAGATGTTTATACTCAAGAAGGAGACAGGTCATTTGGGTTTGAAGATGAACCACATTGTACTTTACTTTATGGTTTACATGATGGAGTATCAACTGATGATGTTAGAAGTGTATTAGATAAATATACTTACTCAACTTTAAAAGCACATAATGCTTCATTATTTGAAAATCCTGAATATGATGTTTTAAAATTTGATATTGAAGGAGATAATTTACATGAAACTAATAAATCCCTTCAACAATACCCCTTCACATCAAACTTCCCAGACTATCATCCCCACATGACAGTCGCCTACTTAAAACCAGGTACTGGGGGAAAATATGTAAAAATGCTTAAAGGGCAAGAATTTGATTTACTTCCTCAATATGCAGTATATTCAAAACCCGAGGGAGATCAAGATAAAATTAACATAAATATAGATTAAAAAACAACCATGAAAACAAAAATCATTTCAGCATTTCCAGGCACAGGAAAAAGTGTTTATCATCAAAAACATAAAGAAACTACATTAGATAGTGATTCATCTAACTTCAGTTGGATAATTGATGAAAATGGAAACAAATCAAGAAATCCAGAGTTTCCAAAAAACTATATTGAGCATATAAAGGAAAATATAGGTAAGTATGAATTTATATTTGTTTCATCACATAAAGAAGTTCGTGATGCTCTTTTAAATGAATGTATTTTCTTTTACTTAGTTTACCCCGATGATAGAAGAAAAGATGAATTTATTGAACGATATAAAAACAGAGGCAATGATGAAAATTTCATAAAACTTGTTTCAGACAATTGGGATAATTGGATGAAAGAATTATGGTTTCTTCCCGATGGTTGTCAACATATTAATATGGTTTTACCTAATCTTGAAGATGAGTTAGATCATTTAGAAAGAGTTGAATATAGGGAAGTTTTAAATTAAATTATATATTAAAAACAAAAATAAAGTTATATGAGCAAACCAACATTTGTAATCAGTTGCCCTATTGATACCTATTCAGGATATGGAGCACGTTCTCGCGATATCGTTAAAGCGATTATTGAAATGGATAAATATGACGTTAAGATCTTAGGTCAACGATGGGGAAGTACTCCATTTGGATTTATTGAAGCTAACCCTGAATGGGAATTTTTAATTAAACATATTTTACAATCCCCCCAATTACCATCACAACCTGAAATTTGGATGCAAATTACAGTTCCAAATGAATTTCAACCAATTGGAAAATATAATATTGGATGTACAGCTGGAATTGAAACAACAATAGCCCCAGCAGAATGGGTTGAAGGTTGTAATCGAATGAATTTGATTTTAGGTTCATCTGAGCACACTATCAAAGTACTTAAAGAGAGTAAATTTGAAAAACGCGACCAACAAACAAACCAAACAGTAGGAACTATTGAGTGGAAAACTGATAGTGAAGTAATATTTGAAGGTGCTAACACAGATATTTACAAACCAGTAAAATCAACATTTGATTTATCTAATGTAAAAGAAGAATTTGCTTATTTGTTTGTAGGTCACTGGATGCAAGGTCAATTAGGTGAAGATAGAAAAAATGTAGGTTTACTAGTAAAAGCGTTTTATGAAACGTTTAAAAATAAATCAAAGAAACCTGCACTTATCATGAAAACTTCAACTGTAGGTTCTTCTTATATGGATAGAGATGAGTTAATTAAACGTATCCAAATGATTAAAGATACTGTTAAATCAAATAACCTTCCAAATATCTATTTGTTACATGGTGAGTTTACTGATGTAGAAATGAATGAGATTTATAATCATTCCAAAGTTAAAGCAATGGTTAATTTAACTAAAGGAGAAGGATTTGGTCGACCATTACTTGAATTTTCACTTACTAATAAACCTATTATTACTACAAATTGGAGTGGCCATACAGATTACCTAAATTCAGAATTTGTTACACTTTTACCAGGTAATTTAACCAAAGTCCACCCATCAGCAGCAAATAATATGCTAATGGCTGAAGCAGAATGGTTTAGTGTTGATTTTGGACAAACAGGTGGTTATTTAAGAGACATATTTGAAAACTATAAAAATTACACTGATAAAGCAAAACGTCAAGGTTTCCAAAGTAGAACAAAATTCTCATTTGAAGCAATGAAAAATAAGCTAGGTGAAGTTTTTACAAATAAAATCCCTGAATTTCCAAAACAAGGTCAAATTCAATTACCTCAATTGAAAAAAATTGAATTACCAAAACTTAAAAAAGTAGAACAATAATGCAACACGAAGAAATAATTAATTGCCCTAAATCAGGAGGTGACTTGTGCTATAAAGTACAAGTTGCCCCTGAAATTTACAACTACATGAGTATATCTTGTGGATTCTGGACGAATTCATTTATGAAAGAAGGTCATGAATTCTATATGCAACAAATGGAAACATTACCTGAGTTGTATAAAGATTTAGCTTGGACTGATCCGGAAACAGGATTGATTTGGTTACCAAATACAATTAATGTAGAGGATAAAGGTATGGTATTTGCCAATGGCACAAACATCTCCAATTGGAAATGGGCTGCTGTTAGAGCAATTGAAATCCCTAAAAAAGACCAGAAAAAACACCCAATACCAGGTAAACCAGGACAATTCATGAAATATAGAATGGACATGAAGAATTTAAAATCGTTTGAAGAGCGTGATTATATGGATGCTCTTTCGTATATTGGAATATTACCTGAATAAGATATATGAAAATAAGTTATGCAATCACAGTCTGTAATGAATTCTTAGAAATTCAACGTTTAGTGCATTTTTTGCTTCAACACAAACGTATGCAAGACAATATTGTGATCCTATATGATGAAGCAAATGGTGACCCCGAAATCGAGGCCTTCCTCCGCTCACATTCCCAAAATGAGGAATTTGTGTGGCACAAAGGAAAATTCGAAAGACATTTCGCAGACTGGAAAAACAAATTATCCAGTCTGTGTAATGGCGATTACATTTTCCAAATTGATGCTGATGAATACCCATCAGAGGATTTGATCCAAAACCTACCTGAAATTCTAGAACTTAACCCTGAAATGGATATTTTTCTAGTACCACGAGTAAATACAGTTGAAGGTTTAACTCCCGAACATATCGCAAAATGGGGATGGAATGTAACAGATACTGGATGGGTTAATTGGCCTGATTTTCAATGGAGGATTTGGAGAAATGTACCTGAAATTAAATGGGTAAACAAAGTACATGAGCGTTTAGACGGATTCAAAACATACACTATGCTCCCAGATGCAGAATACTTTGCTCTATACCACCCAAAAACAATAGATAAACAAGAAAAACAAAACAGTTACTATGACACACTCTAGCCCACTGACATTTTGTATTTCAACATATAATAACCTTCCCTACCTTAAAATTGCAATTGATTCAGTTAGAAAGAATAGTTACTACAAAGATGCTCCATTTATAATACATGCTGAAAATTGTACTGATGGAACTAATGAATGGTTATTTGAGAATCGAGATAAATATAATTTAATTTTACTTGTTGAACCTGAAAATATTAAAGTTCGGGGTATTGGAGGTGGAATGAATATTTGTGCTGATCATGTTGAAACAGAATACATAATGTTTTTACACTCTGATTTTTATGTAACTAAAGATTGGGATAAAGTATTATTAGATATTCATGAAAAATACCCCAATGAAAAATTATGGGTCAATTCTCAACGAGTAGAACCTAATATGTTCAACAATCTATCCCAAAGACCAGGTACCGCAATAGTTCCTAAAGAAATATTTGGAGCATATCACCACGATTTTGATTCTGATTATTTTGATAATTGGGCTGAAGATTTTATTAGAATAAACAAAGGTATTGAAATTCCAAAAGGTGAAGGTGTATCTGGATTAATTAAAAAATCAGTATGGGATGAGGTAGGAGGAAACGATCCACGTTTTGCCCCAACAAGTTGGGATGATATGGATTTATTTTTACGAATGCTTCAACATAATGTGAGATTTATTCTTTCTACATCTTCTTTAATATGGCATTTTGGAGCTAGAGGCAGCCACCGACTAGAAGAAAATAATGGACAATCTTCAGATCGCCAAAGAAAAGCAGAAACTGAAAATATTAAAAAATGGTTGGAAAAATGGGAAAAGATGCCTATATTTGATGAATACGGAATGATAAAAATTATATAAATGAAAAATATACCAATAGTAATTTTAAATCGAGATCGATTATATCCATTAATTGATCAAGTTAATGCTTTAAGACAAAAAGGTTATAATAATATTACAATTATAGATAATCAATCAACCTATCAACCCTTATTGGAATGGTACAAACAAGACGGGCTAGATGTATTTTATAATAATATTACAGAAAATTCTTGCCATGCTTTTAGAGATTTAGTTTTAATGCAACATCCTAAATTTATAGAAATTGTATCTAACTGGTATGTGTTTAATGATAGTGATATTATCCCATTAGACACGGTTCCTAATAATTTTATTGATGATTTAATTGCTTATGCTATTAAATATAATAAAACTAAAGTTGGTATGTCAATTAAAATTGATGATTTAGATATGTCATATCCATTAAATGAATGGGTTTATAGTTATGAATCGTCTTATTGGACAAATGCAATTATCGATGGAGATGTTGAATTATATCCCCACCCAATTGATACAACATTTGCCGTACATGCCCCAAATGTATTACCAACATGGAGTAACAATACATTACGTGTTGGAGAACCATATATTGTTAAACATGCCCCTTTTTATTATGATCCGGAATCTTTACCGGAAGATGAAAAATATTATTTAACTCATATGAATAAACAAAGTAGTAATTGGTCAAGTAAAGTAAAAATAAAATGATAAAAGTAAATAAAGCAGGTGTTAATTTTTTAGTTACACCATCAACCCCAAGTCTTGATAATTTTTGGCAAACTGTATATCAAGAATCTTGGGAAGGAGGTACATTTTACGATATATTACCTCATTTAAGTAAAGATAAAACTTTTATTGATATAGGTGCATGGCAAGGACCCATATCATTAGTAGCCCAACAGTTTTCAAAACAATGTTTATGTTTTGAACCAGACCCATATGCGTATAAATACCTAGTTAGTAATGTGGAATTGAATGGATTTCAAAACATAATCTGTGAAAATGCAGCTGTCTCTGCAGAACCTACATTAAATATAGGTGCTGATGAATTAGGAGGGGGTGTAACTAGTTTTACAAAATCATCCAATAGTATTGAATGTAAAACTATATCAATCAAACAAATATTTGATAAATACCAATTAACATCAGATGACATTTCAGTTATTAAAATAGATATTGAAGGTTATGAATGTGAATTATTAAAAGATCCATTTTGGAAAACATTAAATGTAAATTTACACATTAGTTTACATAAATTATTTTTCCCAGACCCAGAAAAATATTTTGATGATTTGCGAGAATTTTTTGGACCAAATTATCAATTTTCATATACTGATACACAAGAAATTTTTATAGGAAAAAAATGAAGACAGTAGCATTATTTGGAGCCACCGGTGGCTTAGGAAAACAATTATTACCATTATTGCAAACAAAATATAACGTAATAGGAATAAGTTCATCAGATATTGATGTTACTAGCTTTACACAAGTTAATGAATTTTTTGAAACTAATGATATTGATGTTGTAATTAATTTGAGTGGTTATAATTTTGATACATTTACACATAAAATAAATAATGAAACTTTAAATCAAATTGATAAACAAATTGATGTGAATATTAAAGGAACCATTAATGTAGTTTCAAATTGTTTAAGTAAAATGCGAGAACAACAATTTGGTAGAATCATTCTTGTTTCATCAGTGTTAGCAGATCATCCCGTTATTAGTACTAGCATATATGCTGGATGTAAGGGGTTTGTTGACAGTTTTACTAAAACAGTAGCTTTAGAAAATGCAAATAAAAATATTAATTGTAATAGTTTGCAATTAGGATATTTCGATGGAGGATTAACATATAAAATTCCAGAAAACTTTAGAGATACCCTTAAAAATAATATACCAGCAAAACGTTGGGGTACAATTGCTGAATTATATAATACAATTGATTATTTAATTGAAACTGGTTATATTACGGGACAAAATTTAAATATAAGTGGAGGAATTATATAATGCAGGAATATAAAGACATATTTAACAATGTACATATCACCTCTAAAGAATTAAATATTGGTACCAATGTAAAATTTGGTAAAGATATTAATATTAAAGTTAGAGGTTGTTTAGAAATTGGTGATAATAGTATTATAGGTGATAGATTTACTGTTAATGCTGAAAATGTTACTTTAGGAGAATATTTTTATAATGGTCCTACTGATAGTAGAGGTATGGTTATTGGGGGTGGAAGTTCAAATTTCCCATACGCAAATCTTCAAATAGGAACAGGAATGGTATGTCATACAGGTCATATCAATCTCGCAGCACCAGTAACAATAGGAAACGATGTAGGATTGTCTCACGATGTTGATTTAATTACTCACGGTTTTTGGTCTAATATCTTAAAAGGTTACCCAAGAGTATTTGAAGAAATTAAGATTGGAAACAATGTTATTGTAGGATGGAAAACAGTTATTATGAGTGGAGTTGAAATTTGTGATGATGTTGTCATTGGGTCACATTCAACTATAACAAAATCCTTAACAACACCAAAAGGAATATATGTGGGTTCACCCGCAAAACTAATCAAAACGATAACAGAACCATCCTTTGAAGAAAAGATTAATATGGTTGAAGGATTAATTAAAGATTTTAATGATTTAATGTCATATTATGATATCCCGGATTATACCATATCATATGATTATCCTAAGTTATTTATTAATAAGTTAGAGATTGATTTACTTAACTTCTCATATAAAGGAGAACATGATATGATTACAGATGCGTTTAGAGATTTTGCTAGACGATATGGAATTAGAGTATATGCTCCACAAGGATATAAATTTAATCTAAACAGAAAATGAAATTTCTAAATTTTAATAGAGTACTTTGCCTAAGCCCTCATCCAGATGATACTGAATATAGTATTGCCGGAGTAGTACTAAAACATCAAGATACTCACTTTGATATTTTATGTTTAACTCAAGGAGGTGATTGTGATACCACAACAGGTACTGATCGCATACAAGAAGTAAAAAATTCCTGGAAATCAACCCCAGCATCTAATTATTCTTTACATTTTAGTGGTGTAAAATTCCTTAAAGAACTAGGAGTAGATGAATGGATAAACTATATTGAAACTAATTTCACAAAACAATTTAATTATGATTGTATAATGACTACTTCAGAATTCGATAGTCATTTTGAACATGTGTTAATATCATCATTTGCAGCACCCTTAGCTAGAATTAAACCATATAGTATTATTCAATATAAATCTCCATCAACTTTAGATAAATGGACTCCAAACTTATTTGTCTCCTTAAAAGATTTTTATTATATTAAGAAGGAAATGTTACTTGAATTTAAATCTCAATTACATCATGGATATTTTGATGAATCTGTTTTAGATGGATTTCATACTAATTTCCAATGCATGAAAAAAGGACAAGGATTTGTAGAATCATATAAAATAATTACAGCATATGAATAAATTAGTATTATATTGCAAAAGCTATGATAAAGATGTACATAGAGCTAAGACCTTATTAGACAGTATTGTAAAATATAATACCGACAACATCCCATTTTACATTTCAGTCCCATCTTCTGATATAGAATTATTCAAACAAGAATTAGGTGAAAGTAATTATATTCTTTTAAAAGATGAAGATATTGATAGTTTAAATGAAGGGTGGAAAGGTCAACAAATAGTAAAAAGTCAATTTTGGAAATTGGGATTATGTGAGAACTATGTTTGTATAGATTCTGATTGTATCTTTATTAAAGATTTTACTGTATCTGATTTTATGTTTGATAATGATACTCCTTATACGGTATGTCATGAATATAAGTCATTTTTTGAATTTATGGAAAAGTATCCTTTAGGATTTGATCCATATGAATCATTTGCTAAAGAACGAAAACACATAATGGATTTATTTGGTAGAGAAGGAGCAATATATGATTTTGGTCCCGGACCTACAATTTGGTCATCTAAAGTTTGGAAATCCTTAGAAGAAAACTATTTAATTCCAAATAAATTAAAATTTAGTGATTTAATTGAAGTAAATGGTTCTGAATTTACTTGGTATGGAGAATGGTTATTGTATAGTCAAGTAATTAGATTAATGCCCAAAGGACCATTATTTAAAAATTATCACTATCCTCATCAATATGATTATGATAAACATTGTGGGTATGATATAAAAAAAATTGCAAAATTATACTTAGGAATAGGTATGCAATCAATATATAAATTTAATATTTAAAAAACATGAAAAAAAGTTTAGAAGAAATTAGTAAACAATACCAATCTGATAAAGGATTAGTGTATCATAATTATTTAGAAATTTATGAAAAATATTTTTCTAAATACCGTGATACATTAGAAAATTTTTTAGAGATTGGACTATGGAAAGGAGATAGTATTAGAATGTGGCGTGACTATTTTGACACAGGTAATTTAGTAGGAGCTGATATATTAGATTTATCTCATGTAATATTACCAAATACTCAAATACACATATGTGATCAATCTGATAGAGATCAATTAGGAAATTTAGTAAATAATTCATTTAATGAATTTGATATCATTATAGATGATGGAGGTCATTGGCAACACCAACAACAAATCACATTAGGATTTATGTTCCCATTTCTCAAACCAGGAGGAGTATTTGTAATTGAAGATCTTCACACAGCTAACCATCCAGAATATACACGCCCTGGTGATGTTGCAACATTAGAAATATTACATACTTGGAAAGATACAGGTAATTTAATTAGTAATTGCATGTCAGAAAGCGAAATAAAATATTTAACAGATACAGTTGCTGAAATCCATATTGAACAAGCTACAGTATCAGATATAGCATTTATTATTAAGAAATGAAAAGTTGCATAGTTTTTGCATGTACCATCATATCAGAACCTCGATTAATAGTATTGCATCGGTTTTTACAAACATTTCAACAACATTTTTCAGACAGTGACTTATTTATTGGAATTAATCCAAATAGTTTAGATGAAGTTGAAACTATTATAGATTCCTATGATCTAAATATTAAGTTTATACAACGATGTCCTGATGAATTGTATGCACATAGTGATGCATCTGCATATCAAATAGCTTTAAAGGGGTTAAAAGAATGGGGTGTTGAATATGAAAATTATTGGTTTATACATACTAAAAGTGGTGTAAATGAACATAGTAATTATTTACGAGAATGGTATATTGATAATTTTTTAGCAAACCGTATTCCTATTGAAAAATTTATAAATGAAAATCAAGATATAGGTTCATATGGTATGTTAGGATTAGCTTATGATGAAAATAAATCATATGGTGATACAGATGTTGAAATTGATATTTTTAAAAACGTTATAACAGATGATTTACCTTTTACACATTCTCACTTTTTTTATATCCACTCATTATATGTAATTAATAAAAAACCTATACATAAATTTCTAAATTTAATAACAGATAAATGGTTTAATACTAAGTTGGACCGTTATTATTTTGAAGGTGTTTTTCCATTTATAGTCTCCCGATCAGGATACTTTCCTTATATTGAAAATCAATTTGATTGTTCTTATAATGATTTAACACCAAAAATCACTGAATGGATTGAAGTTAATAAATTAGAAAAGTATGAAAAATACAATAATATATTTAAAACAAATTTTACATTTAATCAATTAAATCCCCCATATGTTAATAGCAACTCTTAACCATAATCTCCCCCAGTGGACTGATAATTTGGTAAATCAATTAAAACGAGACCCATTATTTTCTGAATGTGAATTGATGGTAGTAGATAATGGTTCAAAAGAATCTTTAGCTCAATCAACAACTCACCAACTAGAAGAAAATATATTTTTTGGTGGTGGTTTTAATGTTGTATTAGATTATTTTCTTTCAACAGATCATGATTACTTATATTTTTTAAATAATGATCTAGTATTTCATGGTCCATCATTTTTAACTACTTCATTACGTGAAGCAAAAGAATCAGATGCCGCTGTTTATTCCCCAACAGTTGTAAACGCTTCAATGGAACAATGCCATTGGAAACAAATGTGGAATTGGGGTCAAGGATTACGTAAAGTAAAATGGATTGATTTCCAATCCCCTCTACTTAGACGAGATATCCTAGAAAAAATCCAATATTTCCCAGATGAATTAATTTATGGATGGGGTTTAGATTTTTACGCAGGATGTATTTCAGAACAAGAAGGATTAAATACTATTGTATCTGATACAAATACTATAACACATATGAATTCTTTAACATTTAAAGAAAATAAAATTAATATTGGAGTAAGTGAATTCTGTCAAAGAGCAGATCAAAATATGAGCCAATATTTTTGGAAATCGGAATTCAATTCATTATATTTAGACTTAAGAAAATACGGAGAAAACTATACAATATGATATCATTTATTATTCCAAGTTATAATAACTTAAAACACCTAAAAAACGTTTACGCAAGTATTCAAAAACATGCTCCACAAGCTGAAGTTATCTTATTAGATGATGGTTCAACAGATGGAACACAAGATTGGATTCAACAACAAGATTGTATCAAATATAGAAGTGAAGAACGAGTTGGTCATACTATATTATATGACAAAGGTATTGAAATGGCTACAAATGAAATAGTAGGTATTTTACATGCTGATATGATTTTAGGTCCTAACTACATTGAAAACTTAATTAAACATTTAGAACCAGGTAAAGTAGTATGTGCAACCCGAATCGAACCACCTTTACATCCAGAAGGTAAAGAAAAAATCATCCGAGATTTTGGAATGGATTTTGATACACTGGATATAGAAGCATTTGAACAATTTGTTTTAGAATCCCAAACAGAATTCCAAGACCAAACCACTAAAGGGATGTTTGCACCTTGGATCCTTTATAAATCAGATTTTCAAGCAATAGGCGGACACGATCCATTATTTGCTCCATTCCCATATGAAGATTCAGATATTTTTCAACGTTGGATTTTAGCTGGATATGAATTAATTCAATCACGAGATGCGTTTGTTTACCATTTAACTTGTAGAGGGCATAGATGGAATGAACAAATAGGTAAAGATGATGATTACTATAAAATAGTATCAGAACGAGCAGGAAAAAATTATTTACGTAAATGGGGAAGTTGGATCAAAAATGATGAATACCAATATCCTATCATTTTACCAAAATATAATATTGCTTTTGTAGTAAAAAACTGTAGTGGGAATATATTAGAAGCTTTAGAAACTTGGTGTGACCGTATTTATATTGAAAATCAAGATACAGTTGATACTTATATTGGTAAAGAACAACCTAATACCAAGTTTGATTTAACCAAACGAGTATTTACTTTAACTAATAATACCCCAGAATGGGAAAATGATATAGTAATTGAATTTGATGCTACCCAACTTACTCCACAAAATTTCCAATTATTGACTCAAATGCCTATCATCATTAAAGATAGTGGTGAAATTGGTGAATTTGAATTAGATATTTTTAAAGTAGTAATTAGTCATTTAGAAGAATATCAAAATAATTTAATCAAATTATGAAACCATACATCTATTATAGCAAACTTGATTCTAAAAAAGAACCACAAGGTAAATTTAGCGCTATTGATTTAGAGGATGCAATTGAAATTGCAGCACATATTAAGCAGATGTCTATAGAGGATTTTTTAACAGTATTTACAATCGAGGAATGGAAGAAAAATTCAAAAAAATAAGTGAAATATTGGGCTCCAAGGTAATAGTAGAAGAAAACCCCAAATCAGCCAAAAAGAAAGATGAACGGTTTTTTATGACATTAGTAGAGCAATTATGTCAGATGGAAGCAGCCACCGCTTTATTATCATCTGTAGGTGTCTCAATAGATAACCATGAAAACCCAATATTCAAATCACTTGAAATGTTAATGAACGAACATTATGGTGAAATGAAAACAGCAATTATCCTATGGTGGGTATTTGATAGTTTAACCCCAGATGGAGATGTTTATCCGTTAGTTGATGAGGAAGGAAAATCACACATAATTAAAACACCCACTCAACTATACAAATTTATAAAAAAATATGACTGAAGAAAGAAAATGTATCAAATGTAAAGAGGCAATCAACCCATTACGTTTGAAAGCACTACCAACAGCAAAAACCTGTGTTGAATGTTCAACTACAGGAGCAAAACGAGGAGTACCAATGATGTATGGTGAAAAAGACCACACGTGGACAGACATGGTAATCATGGAACCTGAAGAGTTTGATCGATTTGAAAAACTAAACAAACAAAAATCATCATTTGATGTGTTAGATAAAACAGAATTGAATACCGATGGTGATGACGATATGGATGTTTGGGACAATACATTACTAGACGGATTAGAGGATTTGTAAATGGCACACCCAAAACCCATATCAAAAGAGGACTGTCTACGAGCAATGAAACAAACCCGCTCAATTAAAGCGGCTGCTCGTTACTTAAACTGTTCATATCAACATTTGAAACCGTTTATGAAAGCCTACAAGGATGATGAAACTGGTATATCATTGTTTGATATGCATAAAAATCAAAGTGGTAAGGGTATCCCAAAATTTATGAGCAATGCCCCATTTGGTAGAAAGCATCCCGCAATTGAGGATGTTGTCAATGGAAATGCAGACGCCTCATCATTCACCCCAGATAAACTAAAGTTTAAAATGGTTGAGGCCGGTTACATGATTGAACAATGTTACTGGTGCAGTTATGATGAACGAAGGGAATCGGATGGTAAATCCCCATTGATCATGTTCTTTAAAGACGGCAACAAACACAACTATCGTGATGGAAACTGTCAATTATCATGCTATAACTGCTATTTTCTGCGCTTAGGAAACGTGTTTACTGAGCGTGACATGGAGTCATTGGAAGGTCATCAAACCGTTTATAAAACGACTGAAATGGTTGATTTCCAAATGGATGAATATCAAAAACGCAAGTTACAAGAACTTGGTTTATGGGAGACAAAAGTAGAAGACGACCCATACTCTTTAGTTTCAAGAAAAAAGTAATATTTATCATCGAGATTTGCTGCGAAAAGGTTGGATTTTGTCATATGTATAATAAAATGACAAAAATATATTTAGTTGAAAACTGTTTTGGGGATTCTAATAAAGTTTATATAGGAAAAACTATTTCTTCTAGAAAAAAAGAACATGTAAAAACATATGGAGAAAAAATTATTTATACTTTTATAGATGAAATTGATAGTTTTGATAAAAAACTATGGAAACCCCTAGAAACATATTGGATAGAACAATTTAGACAGTGGGGATTTGAAGTGGTAAATAAAAATGCTGGGGGAGGTGGTGTGGAATTCATGTCTTTTGAATCTAAACTGAAAATGAAAAAACCAAAACCAAATGGATTTGGAGATACCACTTCCAAGAGACTTTTGGGAACCAAACAAACCCCAGAAACCATAGAAAAGAGAAGGGTTCAGTTAATAGGTAAAAAAAGAACCCCGGAACAAAAACAAACACTCCGGGAATCCTTTAAGGGAAGAATTTTTAGTGAAGAAAGAAATAAAAAAATTGGCGATGCACAAAGAGGTATCCCTCAACCAAAATCACCTGAACTTATAGCTAAACTAAAAAAACCCATATGTCAATACGATAAACAAGGTAATTTTATTCAAGAATGGGAGAGTGCTACGGATGCTGCTTTAAAATATGGCTCAACAACAACTATCCAAAATGCCTTGAAAGAAAGAAGATGTAAGACAGCTTATGGTTTTATTTGGAAATATAAAAATTAATTATTACATTCATATCAATATTTATAAGTGAAATGAAGCAAAAAAAACATTCTAGATTAGTCAAAGACTACGATAAGCAGAAGGAGAAACACCTAGAGCGTTTGGCTACTAAAATGCTAGAGAACGACGAAAAGCTTAGTAAATTAAAGGGAAAGAACATAAATACAAACTTTTTAGATTTATTTTGATATGGCAACAGAGATTAGTGTATTTGATAGCGATGAATTTGAAGAGTTAGTTGCACAACGTGATTTGAGAATATCTAAAGCGTTAGTAGAAACAATTTTAAAAAATTTAAAAGGCAGAAAACGCCACCTACATGCACTATCAGTATTGATAGAGCAAGACCAAACTATTTACGACATAACAATTGACAGACAAGAATTTGTTCACACATTGGAACAAAACCTACCAATTTATGAAAAACATGAGTTGTATGAGGGGTGTCAAGAAATAGTAAATGCAATCAAGTTTTTAAAAGAAAAACAAAAATAATTTGGTTACCTGATCTTTTGTTCGTATATTCAAGCAAATAAAAGGTTATGAGTTTAAAGGAATTAAAAATAGTTTATGAAGATGGTACAAAGTATACAAAAATTGTTCATAACAGTAATGCTAGTATTAAACCTAGACGTGACCGAATTAGACACTGCGAGTGTGGACCTTTCAAATACAAAGTAGAAAAACACGCTTATCTATGTGTCTCGATTGTTAAATTTGGGAACAAATACATGATCATGCCCGCAGGTGTTCCATGCATCCCAGAAACAACATTGAATGATATTGAAGTAATAGACAATAAGAAACCAAAAGTAGTAGTTGAAAAACCACAAAGGCAACAATGGATGTTTGAATCATCAAGTGGTGATGGTTTTTATCAAGTAACTGAAAATATGGGCAAGCTAAAATGCAATTGTCCTGGAACATGGAGAGCAAAAGACAGACGTTGTAAACATATAAAAGAAGTAGAACAAGAACTAAATAAAACAAAATGAGCAAATCAAGCGCAAAGCAAAAAGTAGAACAGTTAAAGGATTGGTTAAGTTGGATTACATTCCAAGCAAAAAAGACCAACAAACGTAAATAAAAAAACGCTGATGTTCTGATTAGGCATCGAAGAGCAGTACCGGTAGCTCCGAGCAGGTTAAGCGTGCCCTGCATCATTAAAACACATAAACTCAAGTACCCATACCGCAAACGTAGGGTTAAATAAGATACAATTTCGTGCTATCCATTGTGTAGGGGCGGGAAGTAGAATGCTTGAGAGTGTGGTTAGTCAGGTGGTGTAATTGGTAACACGGTCCTAATTTAATATGGTGCATACCAGGGCTAGTACAGGTTCGAATCCTGTCCTGACTACAATTGGTCTTTTAGCTCAGTAGGTTAGAGCAACTGACTCATAATCAGTAGGTGCTAGGTTCGAGCCCTAGAAGGACCACGAACAGTACCTACCACGCTACCCATTAGAACAGCGCCCCAGGGTAGGTCTTTTCGTTATTGGGAAGTTGGGAAGATTTATAGGTGTAAACGCGTTACCTCTATAAACACCCATATAACCACTAACACCCCCAGATAAGACTATTTGATCAATAGAAACTGCCTGGGTTTATTGTCCTATGGTGTAATTGGCAACACGTCTGGTTTTGGTCCAGAAGAGTCGAGGTTCGAGCCCTTGTGGGACAACTAATTTTAAAAAATAGTTATATGTTGCTTATTACAGGATTTCTTTGCCTAGCAATGGCAGGGATGATGATTTTAGTTGGTCATTTGATAAACCGAATAAATCGTTTAGAATACTTAATTGAGGATATGAATCATGATTTGAACATGATCGCTCACACTAAAAAGAATGAAAAACAAATTTTAAAAGGGTAGGCTTTCGCCTACCTTTTTTGTATATTTATCTAAAACAAGGAATATGAAAAAAGATGAAGTTCAAACTCTTGTTATAGTGTTAAGCATATTTGTCACAATTGGTCTCTTAACATTATTACTTAGTTAAATCAAAACCAAATGAAGGTTACATTAATTTCAGACACTCATACAAAACACAACCAACTCAATGGTGACTTACCAGGAGGTGATTTGTTAATTCATGCTGGTGACTTCATGAACTCAGGTTATTATAAAACAGAAGCTATTGAATTTTTCAATTGGTTCAAAGCGATTGATAACTATACTGATAAGATATTCATTGCAGGAAACCATGATCGTATAATGCAAGATGAACCTGAATGGGCTAAAAGTTATTTAACTGATTATAAAACAATTGATTATTTACAAGACGAACAAGTTACATTATACTTTGATGGGATGAACGGAGATCATCCGGAAGATAATGTTCGCATCTATGGTTCACCTTGGCAACCGGAATTTCATAATTGGGCATTCAACTTACCTCGCAATGGTGAGGAAATGAAAGCAAAATGGGATGCTATTCCAACCAACACAGATATCTTAATCACACATGGTCCTCCATTTGGTTACCAAGATATACCAGGTGGGCATAGTATACGAGTTGGATGTGAAATGTTACGTTATCGAGTAGATGAAATTAAACCAAAAATTCATGTATTTGGACATATTCATGGTGGTTATGGTCACTATTACAATGGGCATACACATTTCTTTAATGCCGCCATATTAAATGAGCGATACAATTATTCACATTTACCATTCACGTTTGAATGGGATCCAATAACAAATGAAATAACTTGGTTATGAAACAAACAGTAATGCTTCGGGTTCTAGACAAAGACCCATACAAAAAAGTAGTTGAAATTGACTTTAAATCATTTCAATTCAAATACCGATTAGGTAAAGAAGTAATAGGCACAATGGATGGAATCAGAGTAGCAATGTGTGTAGAGGATTATGATGCTGCTTTAAAAGAACAACGTGAACATGCACTCACCGAAATGGTAAGATTAGATCAAGAATTAGGTTTATATAATATAGAAGAATAATGATAGGAGGAACACAACCAAAAGTATCACTCACACAAGATGTAAACGATGTTTTACACATGAGTCCAGAACTAACAGAAGCACTTGGTTTAACAGAAAGTGAATTTAACTGGAGATTAGTTAGAGAAGGAGATGGTTTAAACAAAAAATCCAAAGCAATAATTTGGTTAGAATGGAATGAAGATGGTACATTTAATTCAAAACATGATAAACCAGCAATTGGTCGTTCATTACTTATGTCTCCATTCAACCATTTTTATACTTGGCAAACAACAACTATTAAAGAAATCCTTGACTCCACAGAAGATCTTTCGTATATTAAATTCAAAACAAGGAATAGTATTTACGAATTATTTAAGTTATGAAAAAACAAAATTATTACTACATTTTACACATTTTAGCAGGTATTACAATTGGATATTTATTGTTTTCATGCAAAGCCAATAAAGCAAGTTGCGATGCGTATTCTAGATTTTATCAATTTCGCATTGAAGGAAAAGTAATACATGAAGGTGATACATGTGATGCAATAGCATATACAAATGAGTACCTAACAACAGACGATAGTGTATTTTATTTCAATTCAAACAACCGAATTCAAACCATTTTACCCCCATACACAATCTATGAATGTACACGAGAGCAAAGGACGTCCAACTGAGAAAAAATTACCAGTAGTAGTTGTTTACAAAAAACCTACAGGTAAAAAACACTATATGTTGATTACAGAACATGAAATAGATGTTATTTTGAACCCATCTAAACGTAAACCATTCATCCCAGACAATTATGAAATAGTTGATTTAGGTGTAGGTGAATCGTTTATTAAAACATTTAAAAAACAATACGACATCAAATGATGAAAATCGACCAAGAAGAATTTAATCGCAAAACACAACATATCCTCGACACGGTTGTAAAACCACAGGTTGAGAAATATGAAAAAGCCAAAGCAGATGGGGAACTCATTCCAAAACCAAGACAAATAGGAGCCGCTGGATTTTTATATGATGAGTACTTTTTAGACCGTTTATTTAAAGCAGTCATGGTACCAAGAGAATATTTAGGTAAAAAAGAAGAAGAACAATGAGTTTCTATAGACACAACGACAAACTATACATTATCAAAAGACAAATCCGAATAGCAGATTTCACAGATAAAGAAGGTAAAGTCGATTTAGACTTGGTTAAGGAAGGAAGAGATAGTATATTTAAAGTAGATCACGTATTACGAAATGAAACACATTTTTTATTTGCTGAAACGATTCCGGATGTGGAATTTGAAATGGTGGAAGAAACACATAGCGGACACAGTGCCTGAACATTTAAATGATATATTTTAATGAAAACTAAACTATTAAAAAAACTACGTAAACGATTTTCTTGGAAATGTGTGCAGAAAGATTGCGGAGGGATAATGATGGACCGGTGGGTTTTGCTTAATAATGATCAACATATTATTACAACGTATGCTAGTACCGAACGATTATTATATAGCATGTTAGACTACAATGCAGAATACGGCTTTGCTTATTGGAACAAGCTTCTACACACTCATGTAAACAAAATGATGCGACGAGAGTTTGACCGACATGGTAATAACCCAATGGGCAGACAAGCTCCACCACCTCCACCATTTAATAGAAGGGCAATTATATGAAACAGTTACTAGAAAAAATTCAATTATGGTGGAAATTTGAGGGTAGATACTACCACAGAGATTTCGTCACAGGTGTCAAAAACCTATGGAACTGGTTTCCAACTATTTGGAAAGACCGAGATTGGGATCAAACATTCATATATGAAATATTAATCCATAAATTGGAAAAACAAGCCAAATATATTGGAGAAAGAGATTGGCATACTGAAGCAAAACGTGATGCTGAAAAAATGTTATTATGTGCTCGTTTGGCTCGTATTCAACAAGAGGATTTATATTCCCATGAATATTTTGATTATCTAGATCAGGATTTTGAATTTATTCCAACTGATGAGACCGAAGAATGGTTTGAAATGGAATCAACCGTTACCCGAGATGATTTAGTTGATTATTTATACAAATATAGACATCAACATAAATTGATTGATAAAACAGATAAAGACAATCATCACATTGCAATAGAAATCGCCCGAAACAACCAAGAACGTTCTCGTAAATTGTTATTTAAGATAATGGAAGAGAATATCGAACGTTGGTGGGACTAAAACAAAACAAACATATGATAACACCACAATCAATTAGAAAAGGAATCATCATCAAGTTCGATGGTGTAGTAGTAGACAAAAAAACAGTCATTGAAGCTAGTGAAGGGTGGAATCCAAACCACGAAATATTGTTCAAAAAACTACTCAAACAAGGAGGAAATTTCTACATCAAAGGAGTATTAGTTGAAGTCATCCCTGAAGAAAAAACATTTAATTCCAGAGGAGACAAAGATGGAGGCATCCAACAAATAGATGCATTTGCTCGTTTTTAAAAATTTGGCTATTTAAAATATCTTTCGTATATTCCTTGAAAATAAGGAAATGAAAGCAGTTTTAGATAAAAAGAATAGACCCAAACCTGACCCAACATTCATAGTTTTGAATGAATTGGCTCAGGTTTTCTGTGGCTTACGAGGTGGTTATCCTGAATTTAGTGATGACTTTGATTCTGCTAAACCATTAATAAATGATGAACAAGTAAAAATGATTAAACAAGGGACTACCTTTAAATTAGAAAAATATTTTCTGTGAGGGAATAAGAGATCAAAAGATTAATTCGTATATTGATTATATAAAAAGAAAAATTATGAGAAGAGAAGATTTTAAATACCCAATAAGAGTAATTACACGTCAAGAAGAAATTGAAGGTGGTAATGCATTAATGTCTTTAATAGGAATGTTATTAGCCATCCCTATAGTAATAATTGATACTATTTTATATAAAATCTTTGGTCATAAAGGTTCTAATATAGCTTGGGTAGTATTGATTTTAGGAAGTTTAGGTTATTTATTTATTTTCTAATGAGGGAATAAGAGATTAAAAAAGAAATTCGTATATTAATTGTATAAAAAGAAAAGAAAAGTTATGAACATTACACAAAGACAAACAACCGGAAAACGAGGACGCCCATCAAAAGTAAATAATTTGATGCCTGTCCCATCAATCATTGATTTTTCCCAAATCACAAAATTGAATAAATTAGATATTGATAAGCGAATGCTTGAATCAATGTCAACAGGAGTACCTGCTCTAGACACATTGTTTTCACATGAAAGTGGAGTGCCATGTGCAACAAATATCATGGCAGTTGGTGACCCAGGAGTAGGTAAAACAACAGTAATGCTTGATGTTTTAGCATCTGTTCAAAACAAAGGTCGCAAATGTCTATTCATTTCAGGTGAAATGGGTCGCAAACAAATGTTCAAATACACAGAGCGATTCAAACAATTCGGAATTGTAGATACATTATTTACATCTGATTTTATGCAATACAATACAAAGGATGTAATTGAGCAAGCATTTAATATTGGCTATGATTTGGTTTTGATTGACTCGATTGCTGAAATCATTGAAGGTGCTCGTGACGATAACGGATGGGATCGTAAAACAGCTGAATCATGGTTAGTTGAATCATGTGTTCGAAACAATAAAGGCGAGAACAAACAAAACAAATTCACATCATTCCTATTGATTCAGCAAGTAACTAAATCAGGTGAGTTTGTAGGTTCAAACAAATTGAAACACATGACCGATGGAATGCTTGAAATGCGACGTGACTCAGAACGTGATGGAGGTGGATGTTACATGATGTTTAACAAAAACAGAAATGGAAACGTAAACAAGAAATTGTCGTTTGAACTTTCAAACAATAAAATCGATTATGGAATTTTAGTAGATGCTTAATTGAAGGAATAAAAGATATAAAGTTGAATTCGTATATTGAGGTATAAATAAAGAAAAAAAATATGGCTAAAAAAGAGAAGAATATTATTGAAACAAAGTTCTTAAACATCAAAAACAAGTTTAAAGCGGGGGGGTACGACATTGAAGAGATGGATCATTTAACATGTGATTTGATTGCTCATTTAGCACAATTGACAGACAATGGTTTCACAGAAGTAGAAGGTGTATCAATTGATCTCTACAAGGATAGAACATGGTGGTTAATTGAAAAACTAGGTCTATTACCTGAATACCGAGACGATGAAGAGGATGAATTTGATGACTCAAGTGATGAAGAGGAAGAAGATGATTACTACAAAGACGATGCATTCGAATTCGAGGTAGAAATTGATGACAGTAAATTTTATAAGTAATGGTAAATGTAGGAGCGTTATTGGTAGGAATGTTTTTTGGATTTTTGGCTCAAGTAGCAACATTCTTCCAATTGCAAGGCCCTATGAAGTATGAATGGTTTAAAAATCATTACTGGTTAACAGTACTAATGGGAATACCTATTTCAATGTTATTTATGTACTCAGTTAAAAATATGGTTATGGCATTTGACGGTCAAATGTGGCCGTCACGCTTAATTGGATTTTCAATTGGTGCAATAGTATTTAGTTTATTAAGTTGGACTATATTCAACGAACCATTAACAACAAAAACAATAGTTTGTTTAGTTTTGGCTGTTGCTATCCTATTAGTTCAGCTTTTTATGAAATAAAATTTGGATACCTGAAAGATATTTCGTATATTCCATCATAAATAAGGAAATAAAGGTTTTAAAATAAAAAAAGAAAAGTTATGTTAGATTTAAGCAAAGACAGTTTTTTGACATTAGATGAAGTTAAGCAACGCGCTAAGTCAATTTTTACAGCAACAGCCGCTCCAACGGTTTCAGACAAGTTTACCCACATTCCAACATTCAAAGTAATTGAAGATATGGAGCAACTAGGTTGGGGTGTAGTTGATGCCAAAGAGGTAAAAGCTCGCAAAGAGGGAACAAAAGGATACCAAAAACACCTAGTTGTATTCCGCAATCCAGATGTAGTAATCAATGGAGCAGATGGCGATACAGTATTTCCACAAATCCTATTGACAAATTCAAATGATGGTAAAAACGCGTTTACGTTTACCGCTGGATTGTTTCGAATGGTATGTGAGAATGGTTTGGTTATTTCAACTGAGCAGTTCAATGATGTGAAAATGCGCCACATGGGTTACACATTTGAGGAATTGCAAGTGCAAATCAAAGAGATGGTTGAGTTGTTACCATTAACGGTTGAGTCAATGAATAAAATGAAACAAATTGAATTGAGCAAAGACCAAACAAAAGAATTAGCTAAAAAAGCATTAGCGACACGTTTCACAGAAGAACAAGTTGAGGCGTTCAACATCGATTTGGATAAATTATTAGAACCAACTCGTGATGAAGATAAAGGTACCGATTTATGGTCAGTATTCAATGTGATTCAAGAAAAAATCATTGATGGTGATTTCACATACATGATTGGAACAAGAGTTAGAAAAGCACGTAAAGTGAAGAATTTCAAACAAGACATGGAAATCAACCAAAAATTATTCGCAACGGCAGCCGAGTTTATGGCTGCCTAAGCCCCCAAGTCAGGTAATGCGTAATGTGAAAATGGTATCACACCCAAAAAACACCACGGTCCATAAGCTATTGGACGCGAGAAGTTATAAAGGTTGCATCGTTGCAGGTTCGAATCCTGTCCTGACTACAACTGCTTCATAACCAGTTTCTTTTCCTGCCGTGTGGATACGAACATGCGGCAGGTTTTTTTAAACAAAGGAATGGTTTTAGCAAAAGATATTTCGTATATTGATTGTATAAAAAAAACAAATGGAAGATTATCAACAAAAAATCATTGCCCTCCAAGAGGAAATGATACAGATATTAACTAATGGTATTAAGGAACGTGATAAGTTCATTAAATTATTAGAACGACAGTTAGAACGAGCAGAAAAATTTATAATAACACAACATGAGCAACAACAAAAGTAATTCATCAAGCGGTTTAGGATTAGGTATGATCCTATTCCTCATATTCATGGTATTGAAATTAACAGATAATATTGATTGGAGTTGGTGGTGGGTAACAGCCCCATTATGGATACCAATTTCATGCTTGATATTAATATTTGGTTTGGTAGCGATTTATACCTACATTAAATTGAAACAATGAGTTTAGAACTACCCGTAATAGAATCGTTTGGTAGAAACCGAATTACACCACGTTACAATCAAGGCCATGACATGAAGAAAATGGTTGGACGTACATTACGATGTAATATGTTTCCAACGTTACGTGGTAGATTACTCTACACATACAAAGAGCGTTGCTACTTTGTAATGGTAGAAAACGATGAATGGCCAAAGTACAATCAATGTGCAGGTCAAATAGAATGGTTAAATGAACATATGGTATTAACAATGCCATTTGAAAACGAATAATATGGAAAAAGTAATTAAAGACGGAAAAGTAGCAGTATTAGTCTCTTATGGTTGGGGTGCAGGATTCTATTCATGGGGTGCTCCAGTTGAAGCGATTTTTGATCCAACATTGGTTGATTTGATTGAAAAAAAACACATCCAAGATGCAATCCTATATGTACAAAACACATACCCTGATGCTTATGCAGGTGGTATTGATGATTTATGTATTGTATGGGTACCTGAAGGAGCAAAGTTCATCATCAATGAATATGATGGAAGTGAATCACTCCAATTAATGGATAAAACAGATTGGTTAACAGCTTAACAAAGGAATAGTGATCGTCAAATAACTTTCGTATATTCCAATAAACAACAAGAACAATGAAAACGTACAAACACAAACAAACAGGTATTATAGGTAAAACAAACGATCAAGATTATTTTTTACATATTGAAAGAGGCAATTCAGAAGTGATTGCATTGGAAACAATTTCAATGGTATTTGTTGAAAATTCAAATGATTGGGAAGAATTAATTCCAACTGTTGTACCAACTGAACAATTACCAACGAAATGGTTTAAACACTTAGAGATTGAAACATGGATAGGTGAATCAATAACAACAGAAGGTAAGAAAATTGAAGAGTTAAATGGAGGTCGTGGTAAATTAATTGTGTTGCATCAATGTGGTGAAAATAAACAAGAATTGATTTCACAACTTGAAGTCATGATTAATGGACTACAAGACGAATTTGAATATTTTGCTAACTAAATAACAAGAACAATGAAACAAGACAAAGAAATTGGGTATTACAACCTAACACCTAAAAAGGAAACACTTAAACAAGTTGCTGAAAAATTTGCGGAAGGTGTTGATGGTGTTATAGTTAAAACAAATTATGTATACACGGAGACTGATTTAAGAAAGGCTTGTTCTTTAATATTCCTAGCGTTAGGAGATGGTGGTGATATAACAACAGATGAAGTTATTCAGTCTATTAATCAACTTAAACAACAAGAACAATGAAACTATTTAAAAGTAATTGGGGACAATGGACAGATATATCAACCTCGGGTTATATGGAATACAGATGTGTCCTTCAAGCTAGAAGACATAAAAACGGAAAACTACAATATCGATTAGAAAAAATTAATGAAGTTAAAACGTGTCAAAACCCAACACTTGAGCAATTAGAAAAAGTAACCTTTAAACAACAAGAACAATGAAGACAGTAGTAGAACAAGCAGCAGATGCAACCTTTATAACGTCAAATGCTTGGAATGAGTTTGACAAGACAGGTAAAAATAAACCAGTATCAATTGAAGAAGTAATTGAACCATTTATTCAAATGGAGAAGGAGTCACTCCAGGAATCCTATGTTAATGGATATGCAAAAACCAAAAAGATGCTTATACAATTTAAATAACAAGAACAATGAAACAAGACAAAGAAATTGGGTATTACAACCTAACACCTAAAAAGGAAACACTTAAACAAGTTGCTGAAAAATTTGCGGAAGGTGTTGATGGTGTTATAGTTAAAACAAATTATGTATACACGGAGACTGATTTAAGAAAGGCTTGTTCTTTAATATTCCTAGCGTTAGGAGATGGTGGTGATATAACAACAGATGAAGTTATTCAGTCTATTAATCAACTTAAACAACAAGAACAATGAAACTATTTAAAAGTAATTGGGGACAATGGACAGATATATCAACCTCGGGTTATATGGAATACAGATGTGTCCTTCAAGCTAGAAGACATAAAAACGGAAAACTACAATATCGATTAGAAAAAATTAATGAAGTTAAAACGTGTCAAAACCCAACACTTGAGCAATTAGAAAAAGTAACCTTTAAACAACAAGAACAATGAAGACAGTAGTAGAACAAGCAGCAGATGCAACCTTTATAAC